>Ga0265298_10004718_pt1 | contig 17313 bp, 19 predicted proteins | sample AusTroGonzalo_MG_3_FD_193486 | JGI IMG/M metagenome (GOLD analysis project Ga0265298, IMG submission 193486) | Bovine rumen microbial communities from tropical cattle in Woodstock, Queensland, Australia - Gonzalo_01 | ecosystem: Host-associated > Mammals > Digestive system > Stomach > Rumen ... | reverse complement strand
CTGTTCTATAACTATGTTAATGTTTTGTATATGTGCCCTGCTTGCAAGTTCCGGAACAACACCGTTATATTTTGCATGTATGGGTATTTGTGTAGATATTATATTTGAAAAAACTTTTAGTTTTTCCCCCAGCACACAAGCAGAAGTTTCATCACATGAAGTTTCTATTGCCAATATTTTCATTTATTACCACTCTTTTTAAAAACTACTATTGAATATATTCTATCCTTATCGTAAAAAGAATATGTTACCATACCTAAATTCTCGTCGGGAACTTTTGAAACATCTATTTTACAATTCCTTGCCAAAGTTTTAAATTGATAATCAAATGTATCAAATTTTTTATTTTTCGGAAGGTTTATCTCTTTATAGTATTGTGTATATTTTATTTTTTTATCTTCAATTTCTTTTGCATATTGTGTAATTATATCCTGCTGCAAAATATCATTTGTAACCAAAACGGTTACTAACTCATTTTCCAATTTTTGAACGATACCGTTATCTTGTTTTTTCTCAGCCGTTTTAGTTTCTTGCTTTTGTTCATTTTTATCAACTTGATTATCAGTCCGTTTCAAATCATTTTTTTGTGACATTTGATTTTGTTTATTTGTTTGAACGGAAGGCTTTTGAACACTTTGTTCAATATGTTTAACTTTAATTTGTTTTTTATTTGTATTGCCGGTATGTTGAAGATTAAGCCCGACGGATATACCTACGGCAAATAAAATTATTAAATATATTGTCGAGAGGAAACTGTTATTTTCCTTTTTCTGTTTTGTCATTTTTCAACTCTTTTTTGTCTTGTTGTTTCTCGGTTTTATTTTCCGTTTCTTTTTTATCTTTATCTTTTTCCGAAGGTTCTTCTTTTTTAGGATTATCTTTTAAATATTTTTCCGGGCTTTTAATATATTCTTCAACTTTGCCTGCTTTAATAACCGAAATAGCAGTGTTTAAAACTTCGTCTTCAACTTTATTCTCTTCTTTTTCTTTATCATTTTTTCCTTTTATTTTTACTTTCTGCGACTGTATATAAAGTTTTCCTTCCGTTTCAGGAGTTACCTCTATTCTTATATCGGGAGTTACTCCTCTTTTTTTGTCGTCTTTATCTTTTAAAATATTTCTTCCCGAAGGCAAATAATACTTTGCTATAGTCAACCTTAAAGCATTACCGTCTGTTAAAGGAATAATTGTTTGAACACTTCCCTTTCCGAAAGAATTGTTACCTATAATTAAAGCTCTTTTATAATCCTGCATAGTTCCGGAAACAATTTCCGAAGCCGAAGCGGAACCCCTGTTTATTAAAATAACAAAAGGTAAATCGGGATACAAAGGTTTATTTTTTGTGGTATAAAACTGTTCGTTTGTTTTATCTCTTCCTCTTGTTGAAACGACAATGCTTTCTTCTTTTATAAACAATTCGCAAATATTTACCGCTGCATCCAACAAACCGCCGGGATTATTTCTTAAATCCAAAATTAATGCTTTCATTTTTTCTTTGGATAATTCCTTAAGCATTTTTGTTATATCGGAAGCACTTTGTGCATTAAACTCATATAACTGAATATAACCGATATTGTCTTCCAACATTTTCTTTTTAACCGATTCTATTTTTATTGTTTTCCTTTTAATAACAAATTCAAGCTCGTCTTTAACACCCTTCCTTGATATAGTAAGTTTAACTTTTGTTCCCGGATTTCCCCTCATTAATTTAACGGCTTCATCGGTTGACATACCTTCGGTCGATTTATCGTCTATTTTTACTATTTTATCGTCGGGAAGTATTCCGGCAAAATAAGCAGGTGTATCCGGTATAGGTGTTAAAACCGTTAAAATATTATCCTGCATAGTTATTCTTAAACCTACACCGCCGAAAGAACCTTGTGTTTCGGTTTTCATTTCTTTATATGCTTTTTCATCCATAAATTGCGAATAAGGGTCCAATGTCTGCACCATGCCTTTTATTGCACTTGTAACCAAATCTTTCGGTTTGGTTTCGTCAACATAATGTTTATCTACAATTTCCATTATATCTACCATCATTTTTAAAGTATCATAAGTCGGATCCGATGCAGCAAAAATATTTGATGAAACAATAAAAATAAAACTTATTACCAAAGCAATAATTTTTTTTATATTCATTTACTGATATTCCCCCGATATAAATCTAACATATATAACTTATTAATTATATCAAATTTGAATTTATTTTATTATTTTTTTTAAGCATTTCATGCATGTTTTATTGCAGAATAAATATTATCGATAATATCACTTGCGGTCATTGAAACTTGTGTTTTTGTTTTACTTGCAATATCACCTGCAAGCCCGTGGATATAAACTGCAGTTGAAACTTTCAACAACAAATTTTTATTTTCGTTGCACACAAAAGCAGCTATTATTCCCGATAAAACATCACCGCTGCCTGCCGTTGCCATACCGGGATTACCGGTATTGTTAATATAAACTTTATTTCCGTCACTTACAACGGTTTTATATCCTTTTAAAACACAAATTATTTTATTATCTTTTGCAAAAGTTTTTGTTATCTTTTTTCTGTATGAACTTTCATCAATATATTTAACACCTGAAATTCTTTCAAATTCTTTAGGGTGCGGAGTAATTATTATTTTTGCTTTTGAATTTACAAAATCTTTCAATATTGAATTTTTTTGTTGATTAGCCAAAGAATTTATTCCGTCGGCATCTATAATAACATATATTTCAAATTTTTTAATTATTGATTTTATTAAATTTTTGACAGATGAATTTTTTCCGCAACCGCAACCTATAACTACGGATGTTATTTTTCTTTTTTCAATAAAATTTAATATTTGTTTTTTAGCTTTATTTGTAAATTGATTATTTTTTTCTTCTAACGGAAGCAGCATTATTTCCGGTTTTATATTTTTTGCTATAACAGGATATGCTGATTTAGGAAAAGCAAAAGTTACAAGTCCTGCACCTGAACAAATTGAGGCATTTGAACACAACACACCGGCACCGGGCATATTATAAGAACTTGCAATAACAAGTATATGCCCGAAATTATTTTTATAACTGTTTTTTTTCCTTTTGAATATATTTCTTATTACTTCCAATCTTCTAATCTTCCACTCTTCTAATCTTCTAATACGGCAACGGCAACGACAGTTGTTTTAGTATGAGAAAAAGATACTTGTATATTTGAAACTTTTTTATTGTTTATAAAAACTACGGGACTGCCGTTTTTTAAATTTTTAAATGAAATTGATGTTATTTGTATTTTGGAATTATTTAATGCCTTCCAAACGGCTTCCTTACCGGAAAACCTAACGGCAAAATGTTCAATAGCATTTTTTTTTGAAAGGCAATAATCTATTTCTTGTTGAGAAAATACTCTTGTTAAAAAAGCCTTATTTTTAATAAGGCTTTTAAATCTTTTAACTTCTTCTATATCAATACCTATTTTCATAAAATTTATTATTCAACGGCTTCTGCACATCTTTTGCATAAACCGTTTTCTATATGGTCAATATGTCTCCAACATCTTTGGCATTTTTCAAAGCCGGACTTACCTGCAACAACGGAAAGTTCTTCGGCAGTATCGGCTTTTTCAAGTTTTATATCCCAGCTTCCGAATACAATATTTATTAAATCAATATCATTTAATGCTTGCTCAAGTTTCGAGCCATATTTTATTGTCAAACTTGCTTCCAAGTTAGAACCGATAATTTTATCTTTTCTTAACTTTTCAGTTTCAGCCAAAACTTGTTGTTTTATTTTTACAAGAGTTTCCCATTTTGAAAGGACAGTTTTTTCCAACTTGTATTCCGAATTAACGGAAGGAAAATCCGCTAAAGTAACAAATTCGGGCAAATCTTGTTTTATCTTAATAATTTCTTTCCAAGCTTCGTGCATTGTAAATGTTAATACAGGGGCCATAACTTCAACTAATGTAGTAACAATTTCAAGCATTGCAGACTGTGCACTTCTTCTTGCTTTACTGTTTACTTTATCGCAATATAATATATCTTTTAATGCATCAAGATAAAAGCCGCTTAAAAATACCGTGCAAAAATCATTTATAACTTTAACGGTTTTATGAAATTCATAATTTTCAAAACCTGTTTCAGCCTGTTTTACAACTTCATTCAAAGTCCATAAAGCATATTTATCTATCTCGTTCATATCGGCAAATTTTATTATGTCTTCTTTTTTCATATCACTGATATTTCCGAGCATAAATCTTATGGTATTTCTTATTTTCCTGTAAGTGTCGGTATGTCCTTTTATAATTTCATCCGATATTCTAACATCTTCTCTATAATCACAAGATGCAACCCAAAGCCTTAAAATATCGGCACCGTATTTATTTATTATTTGTGAAGGAGCAACACCGTTACCTAACGATTTTGACATCTTTCTGCCTTGCCCGTCAACTAAAAATCCGTGAGTAAGAACCGTTTTATAAGGTGCTTTACCTTTTATTGCAACTGCAGGAAGTAATGAGCTTTGGAACCAACCTCTGTGCTGGTCGCTTCCTTCAAGATACAAATCCGCAGGAAATTCCAACGAATCATAATTTCCGCTCGATAAAACAGCTTCACTTGATACTCCAGAATCAAACCACACATCAAGAATATCTTCTTCTTTTTTGAATTCCGTTTTACCGCATTTCGGGCATTTTACATTAAAATCTTTAAGCCAATCTTCGGCGGATTTTTCATACCAAATTCCAGCACCGTGAATTTTAAATTCTTCAACAACTTTATCTATGATTTTTTTATCCAAAATAGGTTCACCGCATTCTTTACAATAGAATATCGGTAAAGGAACTCCCCATAATCTCTGACGACTTAAGCACCAATCAGGCCTTGTTTGTATCATTCCGGTAATTCTTGATTCACCGTATTTTGGAACCCAATTAACATTTTTGATTTCTTTAAGAAGGTTATTTCTTAAATCATTTAAATCTACACCCATAAACCATTGAGGAGTTGCCCTAAATATTACAGGTTTCTTACATCTCCAACAATGCGGATAAGAGTGGTTTATTTTTATACTTGCAAGAAGTGTTCCTTCTTTTGTTAATTTTTCAATTATTAACGGATTTGCTTTAAATACATTTATTCCCTCAAATTCCGGAACTTCTTTTGTAAACTGTCCTCTGTCATTTAAAGGAGAAATAATATCAAGTTTATATGCAAGCCCTGCTTGATAATCTTCCTGTCCGTGCCCCGGAGCAATATGCACTATACCGGAACCGTCTTCCATACTTACATAATCCGCCAAAATACCGAGTGATTTTCTATCTACTATAGGGTTTTGGCATTTGATATATTCCAAATCTTTTCCGTCAATTTCCGCTTTTACAACAAAACTTTCGGCGGATATTTTATTTTTTACATTTTCAGCTAAATCTCTTGCAACAATTATCTTTTCAACTTTACCGTTTAATACATATTCACAGGCAACATATTTTGCTACAGGTGAAAATGCAAGTGCCACATTGGAAGGTAATGTCCAAGGAGTAGTTGTCCATATCAATACGGAATAATCTTTTAATAAATCTTTTTTATCTTTTAATGCATCGGACAATTCAACAATTTTAAATTTTACAAATATTGAATCCGATGAAACATCCGCATATTCTACTTCCGCATCTGCAAGAGCCGTTTCGCAAGAAGAACACCAATAAACAGGTTTTTTCTTTCTGAATAAATAATTTTTTTCTACAAGTTCTCCGAAAACTTTAACGATTGATGCTTCATATTTAGGATCCAAGGTAAGGTAAGGTTTTTCCCAATCCGCAAAAACTCCCAATCTTTTAAAACCTTCTCTCTGTATGGAAACAAATCTTTTTGCAAAATCACTTGCTTGTTTTCTAAAAACGGCTTTATCTACTTTATGCTTATCGGTTTTTAATTCTTTTAAACATTGTGTTTCTATCGGAAGCCCGTGGCAATCCCAGCCGGGTGTATAAGGAGTATCAAAACCTTTCATTGTTTTATATTTTAAAATAAAATCTTTTAAAATTTTATTTAAAGCATGCCCTATGTGCATTTCACCGTTAGCATAAGGAGGCCCGTCATGAAGAATAAATTTTTTCTTCCCCTGATTTTTGGCTCTCATCTTTTCATAAATTTTAGCATCATATAATTCTTTCAAAAAATCGGGTTCTCTTTGTGCTAAATTTGCCTTCATTTGAAAATCCGTTTTAGGCAAATTGACGGTTTTTGAATAATCTTTTTTTTCTGTTTCCATTTTATATTAACCCTTATTTATAATGTAATAATGTAAAATGTAGAATGTATAATATTGTAATTAAATTCCGTTGTCGTTAATTATACATTCTACATTATAAATTATAAATTGTTTTTCTACGGTATGGTATCTAAAACTTCTTCAAGCTCTTCTTCTGTTCTGCCGGTAATTTCTATGGTTTTTTCTCTGCCTCTTTCACCTTTTCTTAAAAGAATATTACTTCTTCTGACATCAAAAAAGTCAGATAAATAATCACACAATTCTTCATTAGCCTTACCTTCAACAGCCGGTGCTGCTATCTTAACCCTTAATATTGAACCGATTCTGCTTACAACTTCATTTCTTTTTGAGTTTGGAATAACTCTAACCTTAATAATCATCCTTCAACCTCTCCTAACAAAATATAAATATATAACTTAAAGTTCTTCGGCTCTTTTTCTTGCTTTATCTATAGCCGAAAAAACTATTTGTCTGAAATTATTTTTTTCAAAATCTTCTATTGCTTTTTCCGTTGTTCCGCCTGGAGATGTTACATGTTTTCTTAAAACAACATCATCCAAACCGCTTTCTTTTAACATTTTCCCCGCACCGTAAATTGTTTGATAAACAAGTTCTTTTGCAACATCACCGGGAATACCGAATTTTTCCGCAACATCTCTCATTATTTCCGATAAATAAAATACATAAGCAGGGCCAGAACCGGAAACTGCGGTAATTGCATTTATTATTTTTTCTTCAACAATTTCTACTCTGCCTACAACCGAAAACAAGTCCGCAATATCGGAAATATTTTCTTTGCTTGCTTTGCTTCCGCCGCAAACGGCAATTGCACCTTGCCCTACCAATGCCGGAGTATTAGGCATAACCCTTATTATTATATTATCCGGCAAAGATTTTGCTATTGTATTTGTTGTTACCCCTGCCACAACGGATACTATAATTTTTGCTTTTGCAATTTCTTTAGAATATTCTTCCAAAATATTAGGCAAATGTTGAGGTTTTACGGCTAAAAAAACTATTTCCGCATTTTCAAGTGCTTGGCTTTTATCCTGCATTGTAACTACCGCATATTTTTGTGAAATAATATTTAACCTGTCGGCAGATATATCATTACAGAATATATTCGTCCTTGCAATTATGTCATTTTTTATAAAACCTGCAACAATGGCTTCAGCCATATTGCCCGAACCTATAAAAACAACTTTTTTATCATAAAACTTTCTATTTATCATAATTTCTCTCCCCGAATATGGCAGAACCTATCCTAACCATATTTGAACCTTCTTCTATTGCAATTTCAAAATCATCAGACATTCCCATTGATAATATTTTGAAATTTTCATTTTTTATTTTTTGTTTAATATCGGAAAAAACCTGATTGGCTAACTTAAAGTAAGGACGGACTTGTTCCTTATTGTCAAAAAAAGGAGCTATTGTCATAATACCGCATATTGAAATATTTTGACAATTTTCAAGGCAATACTTATATATTTCTTCCGTTTGCTGAACCGATGCACCTGTTTTTGTAGCCTCTTCGGAAACTTTTAATTCTATCAAACATTTTTGTATTTTATTTATATCTTTTGCATGTCTGTTTATATCTTTTGCAAGGTTTATAGAATCCAAAGATTGAATTAAATCAAAATTTAATACCGCTTTTTTTGCTTTATTAGACTGCAAATGTCCTATAAAATGTTTGGTTATATTTTCCAACAAATTTTTTTTACAAAGAACATCCAACTTAGGCAAAGCTTCCTGTATTTTACTCTCTGCAATATCTGAAACTCCGCAGCTTAAAGCCTCTTCCATATCTTCAACCGGAAAGGTTTTCGTAACAGCAACAAGAGTTACCGCTTTACCTTTTGCCGATGACAAAATTCTATTTTTAATATTTTCTATATTTATATGTATATTTTTCACAATTTATCTTTTTATTATAGCATATTTTGTAAAAAATAAGAAATTTTATCTATATTTATGATTATTATATTAAGAAAAATGCAGTTTTTGATAAAAACAATTACTTAAAAAATTTTATACAGAAAAAGCCGCCGATAAGCAGTATTGTAAAAATTATTGTCAGCAAATTAAAATATTTCTCTATAAAATATTGAATTTTTTCACCGAAAATTCTGATAAGAATTGCAACGGCAAAAAACCTTGCCGACCGCCCTATTGCAGAAGCAAAAATTAAAGTAATTACAGGAATTTTACATAAACCTGCAACTATTGTAAAAACTTTAAAAGGAATAGGTGTAAATGCTGCAGTAAAAATTGCAATAAAAGCATGTTCATGATATTTTGCACTTACAATATCAACGGCAGGTTGTAAATTATACAAATCAACAATTTTTTGCCCTATAATTTCATAAAACTGATAACCTATAAAATATCCGAGTAATGCACCCAACACCGAACCTACCGAACAAATTAAAGCAATTTGCAACCATTTTTTTCTTTCGGCTATAACCATAGGTATAAGTAAAACATCAGGCGGAACAGGGAAAAAAGAACTTTCCGCAAATGCAATTAAAAATAAAGCCAAACTTGCATATTTGGTTTTTGCCCAATTTAATGTCCAATCATAGCAAGCTCTTATAAATTTCATCGGATATTCAAAAATTTTTTTCATAAACTAAATACCTTTTACGAAATAATAAAAAAATAATAAAACAGCTCCGAACAAAATTCTATACCATCCGAAAACTTTAAAATTATTTGCCGATATGTATTTAATAAACCATTTTATTACAATTACTGCCGAAATAAAAGCAGATATGAAACCTATAATAATTATAACCGAAGCAGTAAAATTAAGAACCGCGGAACTTTTATATAAGTCATATAAAGTTGCAGCAAACATTATCGGTATTGCTAAAAAAAACGAAAATTCGGCAGCGGCTTTTCTTGAAAGCCCCGAACACACACCGCCCATTATCGTAGAAGCAGACCTTGAAACACCCGGAATTAAAGCCAATATCTGTGAAAGCCCGACTATAAGTGCGGATTTTTTACTTATATCAAATGCTTCTTTTGTTGTTTCTTTTATTTGTTTATTTTCTATATAAATTATTATAAAACCGCCGATAATAAGTGCAAATGCTACGGTTATCGGATTAAACAAATAATTTTTTATTATTCCGTGCAAGAAAAACCCGACAACGGATGCAGGTATAAAAGCTATTAATACATTTACAATAAAGTCAAAAGATTTTTTATCCTTAAAAGCCGTTTTTATTAAATTTATTATTTTTTCTCTGTAAAGCCATACAACCGCCAATATCGCACCGAGTTGTATTACTATCTCAAACAATGAAGCATACTCGTTATTAAAATTAATAATATCCGCACAAATTATCAAATGCCCGGTTGATGAAACCGGTAAAAATTCGGTTAAGCCTTCAATTATTCCTAAAAAAATTGTTTTTAATATTAAAACCAACTCCATAAAAACTCCTTATAAAATTCTATTTTGTTCCATAAAAATAATTTAGTATTTTAAAAACAAAAGGTGTAAAAATCAATGTCAATACTACCGATACTAAAACATTATAATTGGAAAATAATGCTCTGTTACCGAAATCATTCGGAATTATAAGATAAAGTAAAATAAGGCTTATCTGTGTTATTATTAAACATACAAACATTAATAAAATTTGAACTATGGCTTGATCTTTATTTAATTTTTTATTAAATTTCCCCGCAAAATGCCCGCAAATTGTTAATGTTAATGTCCGTACACCGAAAATATCGGTAGAAAGAACATCCCATGTAAAACCGTATATAAACCCGGATATCTGCCCGCTCATAGTGCCTTTGTTTAAAGCAATAAATAAAACATACATTATTATAAAATTCGGATAAATATTAGTTAAGTTAAAATATTTAGGCAAAACAAACTGTATAATTATAAGAACCAAATACGGTAATAAAATTTTAATTGCATTAAGCATTAATTTATCCTTTTCTTAGGCAACAATACTGCCACTTCCGAAATAGATTGTGTTTGAAAATAAGGTTGCACCAATACTTCGGAATATTCGTTATACGGAGTTTTTGTTATATCAACTATTTTCCCTATAGGAATATCATTGGAAAAAACCGAACTTATTTTACTTGTAACAACTTCATCGCCCACCTGCAAGTTTGCATTATCCGGTATGTAACTTAATTTTAAATACTGCATGTCGGCACCTTCCAAAAGACAATCGGTTTGTTCGTTATTAATTTTTACGACTATTGACGACAATGAATTTGTTATCAAAGCAATTTCAGCCGTTGTAGTATATACTTTTGAAATTCTGCCGAAAACACAAGCTATTCCGTTATTATCTACAAACAAAACCGGTAAATTTTCCGTTAACCCGTCGTTTGAACCTTTATTTACTATAACTCCCTGATACCAATGGACAGGCTCTCTTATAATAATGTTTGCATACACAACTTCGGTCTCTTTAGGATGAGATAAATTAAGTAAATTTTTAAGTTTAATGTTTTCTTCAACCAAATCCTGATAATCTTTTAGTTGTTGTGATAACAAAACAACTTCTTCTTTTAATTTTATATTTTGCTGGTTTGCACTAACGGTTTGAACTAAATTTGAAAATATTTTTCCCGTATTGGAAAAAGAGTCGGAGGTAAATTGAATACTCGGAACAAGTATTTGGTATATTAATCCCCTTAACATATTTACCGTCGGTGTAAGCCTAAATAAAATAAGCATTAACGAAAATAAAATAAGCAATACAAAAACAAAATTATCACTTTTATTGGTTTTATTTGTCATAATTAGGGATTATTAAACGATATTTCTTTTTTGATTATTTTTAATATTATCCAACTCTGCCAAATATATTCCTGTTCCTCTAACAACACAAGTTAAAGGATCGTCGGCAATATTTATCGGAAGTTCCGTTTCCTGTGCCAACAATTCCGGAAACCCTCTAAGCAAAGCACCGCCGCCGGCTAACACGATACCTCTGTCAACAAGGTCTGCGGAAAGTTCTGCAGGTGTTTCTTCCAATGTATCTTTAATTACTTCTACAATGGATTTAACGGGCTCCGATAATGCCGAACGAATTTCTTCCGATGTAACGGTTATTGTTTTTGGCAGCCCTGTAACCTGGTCTCTTCCTTTAACTTCCATGCTTAACTCGGTTGCTATCGGGAAAACAGAACCTATTTCTATCTTAACGGCTTCTGCGGTATTATCACCGACAAGTAAATTATATTTTCTTCTAAAATACTGAACAATTGCATCATCCATTTTATCACCTGCAACGGCAATTGCTTTTGAAACAACCATTCCGCCCAAAGAAATAACTGCAACATCGGTTGTTCCGCCGCCGATATCTACAATCATTGAACCTTCCGGTTCCTGTATGGGAATACCTGCACCGATTGCCGCTGCCATAGGTTCTTCTATCAAATAAACTTCTCTTGCACCTGCCTGCTCGGCAGATTCTCTAACAGCCCTTCTTTCAACTTCGGTAATACCTGAAGGAATACCTACAACTATTCTGGGATGCAACAAAAACTTTTTTGATTTACTTGTTTTCTTTATAAAATAACGGAGCATTTTTTCAGTAGCCGCAAAATCTGCAATAACTCCGTTTCTTAACGGACGAACTGCTATTATGTTTGCAGGTGTTTTACCTAACATTTTTTTTGCTTCCGTTCCTATGGCAAGAACATTTTTCGTGTTTTTGTCCATAGCAACAACAGACGGTTCGGTTAAAACAATTCCTTGGTCTTTTAAACATACCAAAACCGCTGCCGTTCCTAAATCTATACCCATATCATTTGAAAATAATTTAAATAAATAATTAAACATTTTTAGCCTTCTATACAAAAAATTTTATACAAATATATTTAATTATACCAAATATTTACAAAAAATAATACTAAAAAATTAATAAAGCTTAAATTTTAATGAAATGTTGATAAATAATAATAAAACAAATTAAAATTTGATATAATTGAAAAGAATTTAAAAAAAATGCAATAATTTACAATTAAACCGACTAAAAAGCCCAAAAGGAGATATTAAATGTATAATGAGCTATCACAAAAAATTGAAACAAAGCAGGCAAAAATAGGTGTAATAGGTTTAGGTTATGTAGGGCTACCGTTAGCAGTTGAACTTGCCAAAAAAGGTTTTTCCGTTTGCGGACTTGAAGTCGACTCAAAAAAAGTTGAAAATATAAATAACAAGAAATCTTATATCGGTGATATAAAAACAGAAGATATTAAAGAACTTGTAACATCAAAGAAATTATCCGCAACAACAAATTTTAAAGAAATAAAAAAACTTGATGTTATAATAATTTGTGTTCCTACACCTTTAAGAAAATCAAAAGACCCCGATGTTTCATATATAGTTTCGGCAACAAATGAAATAAAAGAAAATTTACAAAAAGGACAACTTATAATACTTGAGTCAACAACATATCCTGGAACGACAAAAGAACTTGTTTTACCTATGCTTGAAGAAACCGGATTGAAAGGCAGAAGAGATTTCTTTTTGGCATTCAGCCCTGAAAGAATAGACCCTGCCAATAAAAATTGGACTATAGCAAATACAACAAAAGTTGTAGGCGGCATTTGTGAAAATTCGGCAAAATTAGCTTGCCAAGTTTACGGTAGTTTTACAAAAACACATAAAGTATCATCAACGGAAGCGGCTGAAATGGTAAAATTATTGGAAAATACATTCAGAGCCGTAAATATAGGTTTGGTAAATGAAGTTGCTTTAATGTGTGACAGATTAGGTTTAAATGTTTGGGAAATAATAGATGCTTCGGCAACAAAGCCGTTCGGCTTTATGAAGTTTACTCCCGGTCCGGGAATAGGCGGGCATTGTATTCCGCTTGACCCGCATTATTTATCATGGAAATTAAAAACATTAAATTTTTATTCAAGATTTATAGAGCTTGCAGGTGAAATAAACTCCAAAATGCCCGAGTATGTAGTGACAAAACTTGCAGACACATTAAACGAAAAAACAAAATCAATAAAAAATTCAAAAATACTTGTATTGGGAGTTGCTTATAAAAAAGATGTTGCGGATTTAAGAGAATCCCCCGCACTTGATGTAATGACTTTATTAATAAAAAAGCAAGCTAAACTTGCATATTACGATCCTTATGTTTCAACGGTTAAAATAGGAAATAAAATTTTAAAATCCGAAAAAAATATTTTAAATATTTCAAAATATGATGCGGTTTTAATTTTAACAGACCACACAAGTATTAATTATACCGAAGCGGTAAAAAAAGCAAAACTTGTTTTTGATACAAGAAATGCTACAAAAAATATAAAATCACAAAAGGTTGTAAAATTGTAGTTATGACTAAAAATTTATCAATAGTATTAGTTACAAGAAATTCGAAATCGGTTATTTTTGATTGTCTTAAAGCTTTAGATACGAATGATGCTATAACTTCTTCAAAAAATGCACAATGGATTATTATAGATAATAACAGCAACGACGGTTCAATTGAAGAAATTATAAAATTATATTCTAACACGAATATAATAAAAAATAATTATAATGCAGGCTTTGCAAAAGCCGCAAATCAAGGTTTTAAAGCTGCAGAGGCAGCATTTATACTTTATATCAATACCGATACGGAAATTACAAAAAATTCAATTTCTAAACTTTACAATAAAATAACTTCCGACAATAAAATTGCCGTTATAGGTCCGAGACTTTTAAGAAAAAACGGAACTATTCAAAAATCAGTGTATCCAGAAGCAACTTTATGGACGGAAATTTTTAAACCGTTAATAAAATTATATGTATCAATAAGAGAAAAATTTTATAAACCCGGAATTTGTTATACTGTCAATTCTTTAAGAGGTGCCTGTTTTATTATAAATAAAAAATATATGCAGGATGCAGGCTGTTTTGATGAAAGATATTTTTTTTATTTGGAAGAAACGGATTTATTCAGGCAATTGAAATTGATTGGTAAAAAAATATGTTATCTTCCGGAAAGTGAAGTTTATCATTACGGCGGACTGGGAAGCGATGATAAAATGACTTTTGATAAGAAAAAAATGTATAACAATTCTTTATTAAAATATTTTGCTAAAAACAGAAATAACTTTGAAAATTTTATAATAGGTAAAATTATAACAAACAAATGAATTTATCACTTGTTCTAATTACAAAAAATGAAGAAAAAAACATTACCAAATGTTTAAGTGCAGTTAAAGATTTGGTAAATGAAATAATAATTGTCGACAGCGGTTCAACCGATAATACAATTGAAATTGCAAAAAAATACGGAGCCAAAATTTTTAAAAGAGAATTTGATTCTTTTTCAAATCAAAAAAATTATGCTCTTTCACTTGCAACAAACAGTTGGGTTTTACATCTTGATGCAGATGAAGTGTTGTCAAAAGAATTAAAACAAGAAATAGAACAAATTCTTCCTAACACGGAATATGACGGATTTTTTCTTACAAGAACAAACTTTTTTTTGGGCAGAAGGATGAAACATTCCGGGCTTGCCAAAGAAGAAAGAATTCGCCTTGCAAAAAAAGAATTATCTGAATATACCGGTGGGATTATACATGAAGAACTTAAAGTAAAAGGAAATACCGGTAAATTAAAAAATATTTTTTATCATTACACATGTCCGAATTTGGATAATTATTTTGAAAAATTTGATAATTATACTACACTCGGTGCAATAAAAATGTTTCAAAACAATAAAAGTTTTCATATTACCGATGTTATTTTCAGACCTCCGATTGATTTTATAAAAAAATATTTGTTCAAGTTAGGTTTTTTAGACGGTTTTGAGGGTTTTATTTGGGCAATGCTCGGAGCATTTTCAACATTTGTAAAATATTTAAAATTCTATAATTTAAAGAAGAAAAAAAATGGCTGATATCGGAATATTCGGAGGTTCGTTTGACCCTGTTCACAATGCACATATAGAAACGGCACTAACGGCAATAAAAGAATTTAATTTGAAAGCCGTTATTTTTGTTCCTGCATATCTTCCACCTCATAAAATAAAACTCCAGGTTTCTGCAACGGACAGAGTAAATATGCTGACTTTAGCAGTTAAAAATTTTAGCAATCTTTCAATTAATTTATTTGAAATAAACAGCAAAAAAACAATTTATACTTACCAAACTCTCGATTATTTACAAAAACAAACCAATGACAAATTAAAATTACTCGTAGGTTCGGATTCTTTTGAACGGCTTAATACTTGGAAAAATATAGATTACATTGCACAAAAATTCGGTTTTCTTACACTCCAAAGAGGTGATATAAAAATTGATTCATGTAACAAATATTATCCTTATACATCCGTAGGAACAACCGTCGTAGAAAACATCTCGTCAACAAAAATAAAACAAATGTTAAATAACAGAGATATTAATGTAAAAAATTATATACCGCACGAAGTTTTTGAATATATAAAGGAACACAATTTATATGGAACAGAAAATTTTTAATTACTTACAAAAAAATTTAACTCCGGAAAGATATTATCACAGTTTATGTGTTTATGAACTTGCGGTTAAATTGGCAAAATTTTATAAAGTCGATGTTTATACCGTTTCAATATCGGCTTTACTGCATGACTGTGCAAAATGGATGAATATCAAACAATCAAAAAACTATATAATAAAAAATAATATAAAAATAAAAAACTATGACTTTGTAATAAAACATCTTCCTCAAGTGTTACATTCCTATATAGGTGCCGATATTGCACAAAAAAAGTTTAATATAAAAAACAAAAACATTATAAATGCAATAAAACATCACACCGTAGGAAAAGTAAATATGACAATTTATGAAAAAATTATTTTTATTGCCGATTCGTTATCTGCCGACAGGAAACATAAATTGCCGATTGCAAAAAAAGATATATTTGATAATTTGGATAATGTTTTTAAAATTGTTTTACAGAATAAAATAAAATATGTAATCAATCAATTTAAAATTTTACATCCTGATATTATAAATATTTGGAATTTTTACAATAAATAAATGTTTAAAAAATTTTTATTAATTATATTTTTACTTATAATTTTAGCTTCAACAGCTTTTTATTATTTTTTGGATGAAACTTATAAAAACATTTCAACGAAAAATATCTTGTTTGTAATTGATGATATACACCAAAATGATGAAAAACCGATATTTTTATTATCTCAATTTTTCCCTGATGCAAACAAATTACAATTTATTTTTATAAACGAAGAAATAAGTATATTGAGAAAAAGGGCAAAAACAAAAACACTCCTTCAATTATATTCGGAATATGAAACCGATAAAAAAATTGAACTTATAAAAAAAGATATCGAAGGCTTATTTGATAACACCATAACAATCGACTGCTTTATAAATATTGATAAAAATATATTTAAAGATTTTTTTAAATTATTTGATGAAAATATTAATCAAAATCTATTGAATAATATTACCGACAAAACAAACTATTACAATTATGTATACTCCACAATAAAAATTATAAAAAACACCGTTAATAATATTAACAGAACAAAATTGTTTAAACTATTACTTTTTATAAAGCACAATAAAATAAATACCGATATAGAATTAAAAAATTTGTTATATTTAATTAAATTACAAAAAATATCAATTGTATTTGCCGATATTCCAATTATACAAAACAAAAAAAGAATTGAAATTGATACAAAGTATAAAAATAATATTGTTCAACTTTTAATAAATTCTTACAGAAGTAATTCTTTTTTAAACAATAAAACTATTATTGAGGTATTAAATGCTTCAAACACAAACAGAATAGCAAGCAAAGCAGCAAATAAACTGATAGAAAACGGTTTTGATGTATTCAACTGGAGCAACAGTAAAAATAAAATAGACAATACTTTAATTATAGATTTGATAAATAATGAAGAAGAAGCATTAAAAATCCGTAAGTTATTTAACTGCGGAGAAATACTTATTTTACCTGCACCTAAAAATTTTGCGGATATGACTGTTTTAATAGGACAAGACTGCAATATTTCGGATAAATTTGATATAAAGCCAAAACAGCCGAATATTTAATA
>Ga0265298_10004717_pt1 | contig 17314 bp, 13 predicted proteins | sample AusTroGonzalo_MG_3_FD_193486 | JGI IMG/M metagenome (GOLD analysis project Ga0265298, IMG submission 193486) | Bovine rumen microbial communities from tropical cattle in Woodstock, Queensland, Australia - Gonzalo_01 | ecosystem: Host-associated > Mammals > Digestive system > Stomach > Rumen ... | reverse complement strand
GTGGCACTTGGCAATGATAATGTTGATGCTTATTATCATACTCCTAACAAAACTCTTATCTTTGTGTTACATATTCCAGACAATGAAACATTGCGCACAAAAGAAGATTATTTATCCTACTATCAGCATTTGGATTTCAGACTATCCATTTCCACTCATCAATACAAATCTTTTGGCCCTTCAGTTGTTCTAAATGACATAGAAACCTTTATGGATAAGGTATATCACACGATAAAGGCAATTTAATTGTCGTTTCGCTATTTGTTATTTGCAGGCAAACGTTTTCTTTGTCCATTGCGTCCGAATAGTATTCGGACACGGCTCTGCCGTATTATCCGTTAGTTAGCCCTGAATCCTATTCCGGTTTCCTCTTCGTTGCGTAGTGAGAAAAAGAAACGAAAATTTGCATACATAAAAAAACTTTTGTATCTTTGCAGCCGAATATAAACAAAAACAAACATTTCACGTATGAAACAACGTATTTTCGGTCTTCTCTGCGCCGTGATGATAGCTGCCGCGGCGTTTGCAGGAGGAGACAAAGTACTGCAAAGCAGTCACAAACGCGCCCCGCAATGGATAGGAGGCATGGAGCAGAACTACATCATCGTGACTGCCGAAGCCACGACACTGGATGCCGCACAGAACAAGGCGATGATACAGATTCGGGAACAGATAATCTCTGCCATCGCCACCAAAGTACACTCGGCAACCAATATCACGATGCACGAAGTGGCGGAAAACGGACAGATTGACTCGCGCCGCGAGATGAAAAGCGAACTGAGCGTGACCGCCGCCGACATACCCTACCTCGCGGATGTTTCGCCCTCGCACGCCACCGACTACTACTGGGTGAAGATGCAGCGGGCGGACAAGTCCGTAGTGTACGGCTATCACATCAAATATCCGTTCTCCAACATGAAACTGCGCCAGTTGGTCAGCGATTACGAAGCCGCACAGAAAGCGGTGAACGATTCTTTGCAGGCATTCGCATCCACCGACTTCGCCGCCTATGACGCGCTTGACGACATGCTGGCGCGCCACAGCCAGCTCAAGCAGTTCATGATGTCTCTGCGCGAGGACGACCAGCGGCGCAGCATCTGCCAGACCATACGCCAGAACTACGAGCGCATGCTCGGTTCGAACATGCACGTGAACGTGCTGAAGAGCGACCGGGAGCAGACCGAAGTGGCGCTTTTTTACGGCGACAAGCAGATTGAGAGCAACATGACTCCGAAAGTGAAGTCGAACTGCGCAACTGCGATAGAGACCAAGACAACAGGCAACGGCAACAGCATCACCTACGACTACACCACCAGCTGCTACGACGACGAGCAGAACTGGATAGAGGTAACGTACACCATACTGGGCAAAAAGATTAGCCAGCGTTGCTATATCAACCGCGACAAATAACCAACTGAATATACAAAACACATGAAACACAAACTACCCCTTTTCGCGGCAGTCATCCTGTCAGCCGCAGCAGCACAGGCACAGAGCGTGGCGGACATGGTACGCCCCGCGCCGGAGGCACTGTGCTATGAAGCCCCGCTTCCCGCAGCACAAGCGGAAATCTTCGCCCGCCTCAAACAGGAGCAGGCGGGACGCTACTCCACCCCGACCTCGGCAGCCACGGCACAAGTGAGCAGCACACTGACCAAGAACATGAGGCAGTATCTCGGAGGCGGCACAGAGGCTTTCGCTATCAACTTTGACGCCGCGAAGGAGTACAGCGTAATGCGACCGAATTACAAACTGCTGAACACCTCGCACGGCAAGGAGCGCGTGAAAGGCGACGGCGGCAAATTCAACGTGAAGAAGGACCGCATCTCTTACGCGGTATTGGAAGGTACCAGGATTGTAATAGTGAATCACTCGCACAAGACCGTGGACATGTCGGAATTCACTTTCGAGACTGGAAGCGAAGCCATTGCCATGGAAGGCAACAACATCGTGCAGAAAGTGCCGACACTGGCAATAGCCCAAGGCAAATATCCCGCAGACCACAAGATTACCTGCACACACACGGCATCCGGGCTTAAATACACCTTCGACCTGCACATGTACTGGACAAGAACCCTGTATGCACACGGCGAAGAACGCGTTCTGGCGGTGACACCGCTGCAAAGCGACACCTTCCCCAACCTCGGCCTGCTGTGCGACCTTGAGAGCGGCACAATGCGCGTGATAGAACTCCCCTTCATAGTCAGAGGTGCGGGCAATGACGGCAAGAACGGCAGAAAAGGTTCATTCGGCTTGAACGGCACCAACAAACTGACAAGCACTGACAGCAACGGCAACACCAAAGTCATCATTCCCGGTACCTGTGGACAACCCGGCGAGAACGGACAGGACGGCGAGAACGGACAGGACGGCGGCAAATTCCTGCTGTGCGTGAGTCCGGCTTTCGTGCAGATGTACGGACTGGACGGCATACTCTCCACCATTGACGCGGGCAAGGCCGGAAAAGGCGGAAAAGGCGGCGAAGGCGGCAAGCACGGCAAAGGCAGCAGCTGCACAGGCAAAGCCGCAGACGGAAAGGACGGAAAGGACGGCGTGGACGGAAAGCGCGGCGACTTCCTTTATGTGCTGGCCGACGTGGACAGTTTTTATGAAAAGACACTGAACAAATAAGGAGGACACAGAGATGAAAAAGACAATATTACCGCTTATCGCATGCCTCTTTATCAGTCAGGCAACATTCGCACAAGAGGCGGAGAAGAAAGAAGTTAGCACCTATTTCCGTAACTCGGTGACAAACATGATGGTCTATCACGCCGAAGACGAATTCGGATATGACGTGTGGGAGATATTCAAGGACCTGCCGCCCGTAGAGAAATACGACGAGAACGTCCTCGACTTCAAGGTAATCGACAACTCGAAGATAACAGGCGTGAAGAAAAACGAGTCCGGCTTCCACCGGCAGACCTACGGCAGTAGCATCGTGCTGACAGCCGCCGAGAAACAGGCCAATGCCAACGCCATGCTCAAACTGCTGAACGATGCGGAAGTGGGCAAGCGCATCATCGCGACATGGTTCAATTTCCAAGGCGAGACACTGCAGGACGCACACTTCGACACCAAGATTCTGCAAGAGCGCAGCAGCAACAACGCCAGCATACTCGACGTGGAGAAGGCGCGAATGACGGTGGATGGCATGACCAACCTGATGAACGTGAGCGAAGAGCTGATTTCCCACTCTTTCGTTCTGATAAGCGACATGACCTACATCACTGCCGAAGCACGTGCGGACGCGGCAAAGACGACACTGAACGTGCTGGGCGGAATATGGGATGCGGCAACAGGCGGCAACTCAGGCAGACGCATAGCGGAAGTGTCGGGCGACATAGCGGACATGTTCACAGGTTTCAAGGTGATGACCCATACCTACCTCTTCCAGCTTGAGTGGAACGACAGCCTGACCAACGTGTTCTACGAGAAATACTACACGGAAGTGCCTGATGCCGAGAAAATGCGCGCCTTCCTGACCGACGAGAACATCTTCAAGCTCAAATACTTGGGTACCGAGTCGTCGAACTACGAGAAGACAGAGACCAAAGGCAAGTACGACCGCACCGACCTGCTGCAGTTGATAACAAGACGCTCCATCGACAAGAACATCGCCACACTGCAAGGCCGGTTCGAGGACTTCCGCATCAAGACTCCCGTAACCAGCATTGAATACGACAAAAAGGGCAATATCAGCGGCGTCCGCGCCATGATTGGCGAGAAAGAGGATGTGAGCGAGTCAAGCAAGTTCGAGGTGCTGGAATGCAAACTCAATAAGAAAGGGCGTATCGAATACTCGCGCATCGCCCTGCTGAAGCCGGTGAAGAACCATATCTGGGACAACCGTTTCAACGCCATCATGGAAAACTCCGATGACGGCGAGATGCAGGGGACATTGTTCAAAGTCACCGAAATCACCGCGGGCAAAGAGATATATCCGGGCCTGATAATCCGGCAGATAAAAGGATAAAAGGATAAAACAACAATAAATACAAAGACATGAAAAGATTTTTCTTATTCCTCTGTGCAACGGCAGTGTGCATGGCAACTGCCGTACAAGCACAGCAACGCAAGGCTGACAAGGAAACAGCACAATGGCGTTATGAACTTCAGGCTGCTGTAGGCCAGGCGGCACAAGGTTCGGCAATGGTCCGCGTGTGGACTTACTCTTCCAAACCCACCATCGCAGAAGGACAGGCGGGCAAGAACGCCGTGCACGGCATCATCTTCAAGGGCTATCCCAACAGCACCGACGGCACACGCATCATCGGACGCGAGCCGCTCATCAATGACCCGGCTGTGGAAGACGCCAATGTGGAGTACTTCAACAATTTCTTCAAGACCGGCGGCGCATACCAGCGTTATGTCTCTTACATCGGCAACGGCGTTCCTGACCAGCAGATTAAAGTGGGCAAGGAATGGAAAGTGGGCATTACAGTCATAGTGCTGGTGGACCAGCTGCGCAAACGCCTTGAAGAGGACGGCATTATCAAGGAACTCGGTGTGGAAGGCAAACTCCCGACACTCATGGTGGTGCCGAGCGCGCAATGGTGCAACAAGAACGGCTACATGCAGACCTTCGACAACCAGGGGCAGACAGAATCCGTGCCTGACTACCAGAAGGCTCTGCTGAACAGCAGCGAACTGTCACAGGCGATTAACGCCATCAATGCCCGCATGGCAAACCGCGGCTTCCCGCTCAAAGACCTTGAGGCAACGCTGAAGACCCTGAAAAGCGAGAGTGCAGAAGATGCTATGCTGACATCCAAAGCGGGAGCGGCAATAACAGAGTCGCCCATCGACATCCTGCGCCGCACTGCCAAAGCCGACATCTGGATTGAGATTGACTGGAACACGACAACAATCAAAGGCGGCAGCCAGAAGACACTCACTTTCAGCATGAACGCACTGGACGCATACACCGACATGTCAGTGGCAGGCGTCAGCCCCTCTACCTCTCCGGCTGAATACACAAGCAACTTCCAGATGCCGCTGATGATTGAGGCGGCCGTACAAGGGCAGTTCGACCCGTTCTGCAGCAGCTTGAAGTCGTATTTCGACCGGCTGGCGAAACAGGGACGCGCCATCAAACTGCGCGTACTGACATGGGACGACTTTGACGAGGACGGCCTCATGGCAGAGTTCGACGGCGACGAGCTGCACGATATTATAGAGGACTGGGTGGCAGCCAACACGGTGAACGGCAAATTCGGCTCGCCCGACCTCAGCCCGAGCGGAAACCGCATGACCATAGAGCAGGTCTGCATACCTCTGCAAAACGAGAAAGGGCGCGAACTGGATGCACGTTCATGGGCGCGTAACCTGCAGAAACACCTGAAAAACAACTACTCCATCGAGAGCAACCTCTCGACCAAGGGATTGGGACAAGCACAACTGATAATAGGAGGAAAATAAGATGAAACGCACTATCATCGCACTTACAATGTGCGCCTTGTGCCTCTGCACACAGGCACAATCACAAGCCGGCAGACTGGATGACAAACAGCGTGTGGCACTGACCGCCGTTGTCATGGACGACGACATTCCGCAGGCCGCGGCACGCCAACTGCTGAACAAGATGACACAGATTGTGACAAAAGGCGGTTGCGCAGGCATATCAAACAGCCGCTTTGTAATCACATGCTCGGCGGATGTGCTGACAAAGGACATCGTCCCCGGTCCTCCTACCATGCACGCCTACACACTGAGCATGACTTTCTTTATCGGTGACGGCGTTGAGGGCAGATTGTTCTCCTCAACATCAGTAGAGGTGAAAGGTGTGGGCGAGACACCGGAGAAGGCGTATATCAACGCATTCAAGAGCGTGCGCGTGAACGACCCGGCCTTCAAGCCCTTTGTGGAAAAAGGCAGACAGGGCATAATCGACTATTACAACACACAGTGCGAACTGATTCTGACCGAGGCACGTACCAAAGCCGAAAGACAGGAATACACAAAAGCCATCGAGCAGCTGACTGCAGTGCCGGCCGTGTGCGAGGAGTGCTACAACAAGGCACAGGACGCCAGCGTGGAGGTATACAAGGCATGGCGTGACAATTTCTGCCGTATGGCACTGACAAAGGCCAAGTCGGCATGGACTATTCATGACGCAAAGACCGCTGTCGAGATTCTGGGCGAGATTCCTCCCGAAGCCGAGTGTGCCGCCGAAGCAGAGGCTCTTCGCGCCGAAATTGCGGAAGCCGTGGATGAGAAAGCGCGCCGCGAATGGGAGCTTGTTCAGCAGCAGGGCGTTCAGATTGAATACAAGATAAAAGGCAACTGGTTCGATTGACCGGTTCTCTTTCCCCTACTCTCCTGCAGCCTGACCAAGACAACGGTCGGGCTGCTGTTTTCTTTATGCACTTCGGTAGCGGTCTGCAGGGGGAACGATGCGGTTAAAAGCGGGTGATTAGCGAGTAATTCGTGGAATTGGATGATAACAAAAGGAAGAAAAGTGAAGTATGGGAGGATTTCATTTGCATATCCCGAAAAAAAGCATTACCTTTGCAGCCAAATTGGAAAAATTGAGCTATTTTTGAAAAAACGAATATGAAAAGGATCTTACTGATACTGGCACTCCTCGTGAGTATGACGGCTGTGAAGGCGGAATGGACGGTGGAGACCGTGCCCAATCCGCGCAACACAGACGCGCAGGCATACGTGGCCAACCCTGACCTCATACTGACAACAGAAGATGTGGCGAAACTGACAAAGGTTAGCCAAATGCTGTACGAATACAGCGGCGTGGAACTGGTGACAGTGGTAGTGGACAACATCGGCGATGACTTGGATGCATTTGACTTCTCCATCGACCTGTTCAACCTCTGGGGTATCGGCGACAAGAGTACCAACACAGGTGTGCTGATATTCCTCGCCGTGCAACAGCGCGCTGTGGAAATAAGGACCGGCGACGGCATGGAAGGTCTGCTGCCGGACATCACATGCGGCAACATACTGGACAATTATGCCATCCCCAGTTTCCTCGAAGGAGAATGGGGCGAAGGACTGGTAAAAAGTGCCGTAGCCATCTACAACCGCTTGACAACAGACGAAGCGAGAGCCGAACTGCTGCTCGGCTATAAGCCGCAAGAGGCCACCGAGTCGCCGTGGAAAGGCTGGTCTATATTCAGCATAGCGGTGCTCATCATCGGCCTGCTGGTGCATGTGAGCCGCGCGAAATGCCCGGAATGTCACACACGCGACACAAAATGCAAAGACACCGTGGAACACAGGGCGACCTACACATCTACCGGTCTCGGGACACACCATTACACATGCCGGCGGTGCGGACACTCATGGGAGGTGCCATACGTGATTGACAAACTGGTGAAATCCTCCAGCAGCGGTTCGGGCGGCGGTTGGTCTTCAGGCGGCTCACGCTCGTCCGGCGGCAGCTTCGGCGGAGGACACAGTTCCGGCGGAGGAGCAGGAAGAAGATTCTGACAACAGTTCAAAGTTAAGAGTTGAAAGTTGAAAGAAGTGGACAGTTGAAGGTTAGAAGTTGAAAGTTAAACAATAACAAAAAACATAAACAACAATGAAAAAATCAACATCAATCATCATCACCATTGCCGCCATTGGCGCAGTAGTATTCTGGTGCATGGGCAAATACAATGCCATGGTCACCGCAGAAGAGAACGTGGAAAACTCCTGGGGACAGGTGGAGGCCCAGTACCAACGTCGTATGGACCTGATTCCTAACCTCGTAGCCACTGTCAAGGGCTATGCTGACAAAGAGCAGGCTATTCTGGTCGGCGTTACAGAGGCACGCGCAAAAGCGACACAGATGACTATCGACCCGTCGAAGGCTACTCCCGAACAGTTGGCTGCTTTCCAGAATGCGCAAGGTGAACTGAGCCAGGCACTGGGCAGACTGCTCGCACTGTCGGAGAAATATCCCGACCTGAAATCCAACCAGGGCTTCCTTGACCTGCAGACACAGCTGGAAGGGACTGAAAACCGCATCACCGTGGCACGCAACGCCTTCAACGAGGCTGCGAAAGAGTTCAATGTGCTGATACGCAAATTCCCGAACAACATCATTGCCAACATGTTCGGCTTTGAGAAGAAGCCTTATTTCGAGGCGGAAGAAGGGGCTAACAAGGCTCCGAAAGTGGAGTTCTGAACATAACAGACCGGCTTTATGGCAACACAGGAAGAAACCTTCAAAAAGATAGTCGCCCACTGCAAGGAATACGGCTTCGTGTTCCCCTCGTCGGAAATCTACGACGGCCTCGGAGCCGTCTATGACTACGGGCAGAACGGCGTGGAACTGAAAAACAACATCAAACGCTACTGGTGGGACGCGATGACCCTGCTGCACGAGAACATCGTGGGCATCGACGCGGCGATCTTCATGCACCCCACCACATGGAAAGCCTCGGGACACGTGGATGCGTTCAACGACCCGCTCATCGACAACCGCGACAGCAAGAAACGCTACCGCGCGGACGTATTGATTGAGGACCAGCTGGGCAAGATAGAAGAAAAGATACAGAAAGAGGTGGACAAGGCGCGCAAGCGTTTCGGCGACAGTTTCGACGAGGCGATGTTCCGCCAGACCAACGCCCGCGTGCTGGAGCATCAGGCGAAATGGGATGCCCTGCACGAGCGTTACAGCCGCGCGATGAACGAGATGAACCTCGAGGAGCTGAAGCAGATTATCCTTGATGAAGGCATCGTCTGCCCCATCAGCGGCACCAAGAACTGGACAGACGTGCGCCAGTTCAACCTCATGTTCGCCACCGAGATGGGCAGCACCGCCGACGGCGCAATGAAAGTCTATCTGCGCCCTGAGACGGCACAAGGCATCTTTGTCAATTTCCTCAACGTCCAGAAGACCGGACGCATGAAGATTCCTTTCGGCATCGCGCAGATTGGCAAGGCTTTCCGCAATGAGATAGTGGCGCGGCAGTTCGTGTTCCGCATGCGCGAGTTCGAGCAGATGGAGATGCAGTTCTTTGTCCGCCCGGGCGAAGAACTGAAATGGTTCGAGCACTGGAAACAGTTCCGCCTTAAATGGCACAAGGCTCTCGGACTGGGCGACGAGAAATACCGCTTCCACGACCACGAGAAACTGGCGCACTACGCCAATGCCGCAACCGACATCGAGTTCCAGATGCCATTCGGCTTCAAGGAGGTGGAGGGTATTCACAGCCGCACCAACTTCGACCTGAGCCAGCATGCCAAGTACAGCGGCAAGAAAATCGAGTACTTCGACCCCGAACTCAACGAGAGTTACACGCCCTACGTCATCGAGACCTCAATCGGCGTGGACCGCATGTTCCTCAGCGTGATGTGTTCCGCCTACAAGGAGGAGCAGCTTGAAGGCGGCGATAGCCGCGTGGTACTGGGTCTGCCCGCAGTGCTGGCACCGGTGAAAGTGTGCGTCATGCCGCTTGTGAAGAAAGACGGTCTGCCCGAAAAGGCGCGCGAGATAATGGACATGCTGAAGTTCGACTTCAAGACGCAGTACGACGAGAAGGACAGCATCGGCAAACGTTACCGCCGTCAGGACGCGATTGGCACTCCGTTCTGCGTCACCGTGGACCACGACACGCTGAACGACAACTGCGTCACCGTCCGCTACCGCGACACCATGGCACAGGACCGCATATCCATCGATAGCCTGCACGCACTGATAGCGGAGGCTGTGGATGCCAAAGCACTGTACAAGAAGATACTGGGCTGACCGATGATTGGCATTTTCAACGACAACTTCCCTCCGATACTGGACGGAGTGGCACTGACGGCACAGAACTACGCCTACTGGCTTCACCAGAAAGGCAAAGAGGTCTGTGTAGTGACGCCCTACGCACCTGATTCGGAGGAAGTTATCAATGCCGCCCCCTACCCTGTCTACCGCTACACCTCAATACCGATTCCGATGAGGAAGCCATACAGACTGGGACTTCCATACATGGATTGGGGATTTCTTGCACAGAAACGGAAACTGACCTTTGAGATTGTGCATGCCCACTGTCCGTTCACCTCCGGACGGATTGCGCGCCGGATAGCGCACAAGCAGCATATCCCGATGGTAGCCACATTCCACTCGAAGTACAGACAGGACTTCGAGCGCGCCGTTCACTCGAAATTCATTGTGGATCTGGCAATCAAGGACATCATGGCGTTCTACGAGTCGGCGGACGAAGTATGGATTCCGCAAGCATCGGTGGAAGATACCATCCGCGAATACGGCTACAAAGGGCGCGTGGAAGTCGTAGAGAACGGCAACGATTTCGTGACTCCGGAATCCCAAATCCTGCAGATACGCGACGACATGCGCAAGCAACTCGGGCTGAACGGGAACGAAACCATGCTGCTGTATGTGGGACAGCACATCTGGGAGAAGAACATACAACTGACCCTCGACGCGCTGAAAAAAATTAAAGAACTGCCTTACCGGCTGTATATGATAGGCACTGGCTATGCCGAAGGACTGATACGCGAGTTCATCCACAAAGAGGGGCTGGAACAGAAGATCATAATGCTCGGCATGATAAACGACCGCGAGGCACTTCGCCGCTACTATGCCGCCTCCGACCTGTTCCTTTTCCCGTCCGCCTATGACACCTTCGGACTGGTGGTGCATGAAGCTGCCGCCCTGCAGACCCCCTCGGTTCTGCTAGCCCACTCCACGATAGCCGATGACATCGAGGAGAACCGCAACGGTTTCCTGACAGAGAACGACCCTGACGTGTACGCACGGCTGATACAGCACCTGATGGAAAACAAGGAACTGCTCCGCCAAGCCGGCATAAACGCCTCAAGGACAATGGCGCGCTCGTGGGAGGACATAGTGGACGAAATAACAGAACGCTACACAGAAATCATAAAACGATACAACAGCACACACCAACCATAATGCCAATACTGAAACTGATTCTCACCTCGCTGTCCCAAGCGGCAATGCTTGTATTCGGGCAACTGCTGCTCAAAGACGGGATGAACAAAATGCATAACTTCGTGTGGAATTGGGACTGCCTGATACACCAGTTCTTCATGAACTGGGCGATGCAAGTGGCGATTCTGCTGATAGTGGCAGGCAACGTGCTGTGGCTGTACATGCTGAAAGTGTATCCGTTCTCCATCATCTACCCGCTGACCAGCATCGGGTTCGTACTCGGAATGTTAGGCGGTATGTGGTTTTTGGGCGAAACAGTGGTGTGGACACAGTGGATGGGCGTACTGCTGATTATGGGCGGGTGCTGGTTTATAATAAGATGAGTAGCAGGCAGTACATACAGTGAAAAGACACCTCATTTACATAATCTCCTTCCTGGCGTTACTCACACTGACCACAACGACCGCCTCCGCACAACTGAAAAAGACGGGGATAAGCGGCGTGGTGGTGGACGCGCAGACCGGCGAGACTCTGCCGTTTGTACAGATATATTTCATCCGGACGACCAGCAACGGTCCGATAGCCACTACCATCGGCACAACCTCGGACATGGACGGCAATTTCAGTCTGTCGAACACCGAAGGCTACACCACCCTGCACTTCCAGATGATGGGCTACAAGACCGCGATGTACACCCTGAAAGCAGGGCAGATGAAAAAGGACATCAAAGTGAAGATGGAGCCGGACGTGTATGGCCTGCAGGACATTGTGGTGACACCGAAACGTCGCAAGCGGGAGTACAAGCGCAAAGGCAATCCGGCTGTGGAACTGATAAAGAACGTGATAGCGCACCGCGACTCCGCGACCGTGAAGACCGAAGACAAATACACGGCAGAGGCCTACAGCCGCATGTCATTTGCGCTTGACAACTTCCACCCGAACTTCAACAAAGGCATCTGGAAGACCTTCGCGTTCGCGGAGAAATACATAGACACGACCGGCACCTATCCGTCCCTGACCGTGAGCATCCGCGAACATCTCGCCAACGAATACTACCAGCGAAAACCGCACCGCGAGAAGCGCATTTTGCAGAAGAAACGCATATTCGGACTGGAGGACATCATCGACTCACAGTCGTTCCAAGAAAATGTGAACGCCATATTCAAGGACGCGGACATTACAGACGACAACATGAACCTGCTGTTCAACCGGTTTGTCAGTCCGCTGAACTCGTCAATAGCAGTAACGTTCTACCAGTACTACATCATGGACACCATCATGGTGGACGGCTACAAGTGCATCGACCTCGCCTTCGTGCCGGTGAACTCGGAGAGTTACGGCTTCACGGGACACCTGTACATCGTGAACGACAGCACATACAAAATCAAGAAATACGCCATCAACATACCGCCGGACATCAACCTGAACTTCGTGAGTAACTACTCCATCGAACATTCTTACAAGCAGTTAAGCAACGGACTTTGGGCTCCCGACCGCACCACTACCTATGCTAAGTTCTACATACTGAACAACACACGCGGCATGCTGGCACGGCAGACCAAGATATACACCGGCTGGGACTTCGAAAGTCCGATAGACAAGAAAATCTTCTCCGCCATGACCGCCTCCGAAGCCACAGAACCGGAAATATCAGAAGAGGACTCCACCGCACAGCGACTGGGCATGGCAGCATGGAACAAACTGCGCCCCGAGCCGCTGACCAAGTACGAGACATCGGTATATGACCTTGTGGGCGAATTCACCTCGAACCCGACTTTCGCATCCCTGGCCATGTTCGTAAACGCCGTGACGACCGAGTTCATCCCCACCAAACCGGCGCGGGACATGGACGACAGCAAATTCGACATCGGCCCTATCTACCAGTTCTTCAACTGGAACATGCTTGAAGGATGCCGCATCCGCGTAGGCGGAGCATCCACCGCCAAACTGCACAAACAGTTCTTCTTCCGCGGATATGCCGCTTTCGGCACCACGGATCTCCGTCCGAAATACAACGCCACGTTCATCTATACCTTCAACAAGAAGAAGAGCCAAGCCTACGAACCTTTGCGCCATCATATCCAAGCCTCGATGCAGTACGATGTGGAGGAACCCGGGCGTTCGGACGACATGATCCGCCGCGACCATATCCTCAACTCCATCCCGACCTCCAAACCCACTATGCGCAACTACCAGTATGTCTTCCACACGCGGGTGGACTACATGAAAGACTGGCAGAACGGCTTAACCGTGAAAGCGGGATTCGACTTCAGCAACAACGAGGCGGCGGGAGCCATGACTTACGACCGCATCACCCATTACACCCTGAACGGAGGCCCCGCCCTGACACAGCGTGTCCGTGACTACATGGCCTACACCGGATATGCCGAACTCAAGTACTCGCCGGGCGCCAAAGTATTCATCGACAGGATGGGAATCCAAAGCCCGTTCGCCCTTGAGAAGGACGCCCCCGTCATCAGCCTGCGCCACACTTTCGGCTATCTTGACGACCGCGCCACAGGCGGCAAAGGCTTCTTTATCAACAAGACCGAACTGACTGCCGACAAACGGTTCTGGCTCTCTGCTTTCGGCCATCTGGACTTCCGGCTCCAGACAGGCATGATATGGAACAAGGTGCCGTTCACGGAACTCTACTCGCCGAACTCCTCCACTTCCATCTTTCTTGCACTGCGCGCCTTCAACCAGATGCAGCCGATGGAGTTTCTGATGGACGAATACGTCGGCCTATACCTCACCTATTTCTTCAAGGGCTGGATTATGAACCGCATTCCCGGAATTAACAAACTTAAACTGAGGGGCGTCGTCTCTTTCTCCGGCATCTACGGCGGACTCACCAACAAGAACAATCCCTACCTGAGCGGCAACGAGGGACTCTACCGTTTCCCCGACTCTTCCACATACGACGAAAACGGGGAATACATTTCCGGATATACCAGTTCACCCATCGGCAAACTGCCCTACATGGAAATCACAGCCGGCTTTGAGAACATCCTGAAGTTCATCCGCATCGACTACGTGCGCCGCCTGACGTACAACGACTATCTGCTTCCTGACGGCATCCACCGCCGCAAAGTAGGCGCATGGGGCCGGAACGGCGTCAAAATAACTTTCCGTCTCTCACTGTAAAGCGCCCGAAACTACGATGCAAGAATACTAATGACATCGTAACAACCTTATTAACAACCTTGTAATAATCTTGTACCACCCATGAGACAGACCATAATGACCATTCTGCTGCTCGGCATCATCTCCCTTGCTTACGCCCAGCAGACAAGCCGTATAGAGAAATTGGAGACCGCCAAAGCCACCATCAAGGACTGGGATACAGAGCATCTGCTCGACTCGCTCGACCAGGAAAAACTACCCAGAATTGTGACCGGTGGAGTGATGGCGCATGCCAACATGTCGAATTTCATCATCACAAACACCCAGAAAGACATGTCGTCATACATGAAACTGGGCGGTGAACTGGGCGGCTTCACTGATTTCCGCGTCACAAAGCACTTCGCCATCCAATGCCGCGTCATCTTCACGGCAGAGCAGAACAGGTTCTCCATTGACGATACCAAACAGCACCTCTGGTCGTTTGGAGCCGACATTCCTGTATATTTCCTTGGCAGATTCGGCAACATGGAGAAAGGCTACCTGCAATTCGGAGCAGGGCCGTTCACGCACTTCACATTCGCCAGTAACATAGCCGACAAATACAGCAACCACCTCGCCAACAAGCATGTGGATGCCAATGACCCTTATGCCAAACTCTACGTGCTGCACGACAACCATTTCGGCGTAACAGCGACTGTCGGCTATGAGTTCCCGCTCGGCATACAGCTGAATTTCAACTACCTGCTGTCGCTGTCAGACATCTTCAGTTACTACAAACAGGAGGGCCACAACACCGTAGAGACCATCTACCCCCAGCGCATCTCACTGGGCTTAGCCTACCGCTGGAAGTAATATCATCCAGCAATGACTATTCGTCACCCCAGCGTGTGTAAACACGAAAATAGTTGTTACGGATCATGCGGTCGCTCAAGACGGCAGCCTGACGCGGATTAAGATTCCGGTTGTTACGCGCTACACTATCACAGAGATTCACTCCGAATCCTTTCCAATCATAATCCTCCGCCTGCAGCAAGGCAAGGACGGTAGGATAAATGTCCATCTGATACGCCTCGTCGGTGACATGAATGTTCCCGCTGATGCGCGGCGACCAGATGACCAGCGGCAGGCAGTCGTCGTAAGCATTGTAGTCCAGTCCGTGCTCCCGGCTGTAACGCATCATCTGCTCACGCTTCTCCTTATGGAGAATACGATGGTCGCCCGTAATGACAATCGTAAACTGACGGAGACGCTCGTCAGTCTCCAACTTGCGGATGAAGAGTCCGAGTCCGTCATCCAGCGCATTGAAGCCGCGAATATAGCTTGACATAACCCATGGCATGTCCTTTGGTACCTCCAGCGAAGAATACTTTTGGTTCACGAAAGGCGCATGGGTGGACTGCGTAATGCACTGGATATGCCGTTCCCCGCTGTCGATAAGTTCGTTCAGGCGTGCAAAGAGAAGCGTGTCAATGTCGCTGAAGACAATGGTGGTGTCGTAGCCGAAAGCGGGCGACATCTCCGTCTGGTTCCAGACCGCAGGGTCATGCGGAAGCAGGCAGACCGAATGTCCTTCCACCACCTTCATCAAGGCGGGGTACTCGTTGTGCGAATAATGCAGGCATGTGGCGCCGGCATCAATGGGCAACAGACCGGTATTGACAATCATCTGCCCGTCCGCCGACGGTGCCCCCACAATCTGGGTATGCACACGGTCAGCATAAAGCACATGCTCGTGCTGCGTAAGACGCCATAGATTGGGCATCACATCCTCGCGGCAGACCCAGTTCTCCAGACTCTCCAGCAGGATAATGATAAGCGGCTCGTCCACTGTGAGTTCCGGATTGCCCGTAGCCAACGGTTCAATAGCGTGCAGGTCATTATCGGTAAGCGGATGCTCCGGCAACTGGTTCTTTACCATCTGCGCATAGTCGGACAGGATATAGATCGGCGATTCCAGCACCGAGGTCCTGCCCACCGTGCGGGAGAATCCGGGTCCGTACACCTGTTCGCGCGCATCACGGCGGATGGCATTATACGGCAGCGCACCGTTCAGCGTGTCGCCCGCAATATGCAGGAACATCCCCGCCAGCAAAGTGACAAGCGCCCATTTCCAGGAACGGGCTCCGCGGTCGGCGAAGAAGAAGACCATGCTCATCAGACAGGTGAGGAAATAGAACAGAAGGTCAATCCCCCACTCTATATATATAAGTATAGAAGCCGAATAGCCATGCAGGTTGCCGGAAGAGTTGAACGCCTCGGCATCAAGCAGGATATAGTTGTTGCGCATATAGATGAGGTTGGCCACGCACCAGGTGTCAATGATAAAGGAAAGAAGAATCATCCACCGCTTGTCCCTCATAAAAAAGACCAGCGAGGCCAGCAGTACCGACATGGACAGTTTGGGCAGGACGGTTCCGAAAAACTCGGCCGGCGAACTCATGATATTAGGCACCATGTGGTAGTGGAAGGCATACTGATTGAAGAGTATCGTCTTCGTAAAGGTAAAGAGCGAGAATAAGGAAAAGATGACCCACGAGAGCCTGTTCCCCTGTCCGAGCCATGCCCGGCAGGCATTGTTCCATTGTGACGTATTCATAGACAAAACAACTGTTCCTGTGCCGCCTACTACGGCAAAAAGCGTGCAAAGGTACTAAAAATGCAAGACAAATGCAAATATTTGGCAAGAAATTTGGAAGTTTCAAAAAAATAGCGTACTTTTGTCGGCTTATTCAGCTTAACGAACCAGGCATTTATCATGTTTCGCAAACTATCCATCCTCCTTCTGCTGTGCGCCATGCTGCTGCCGTGGAACAGCGTTTCGGCCAGGCGGCCGCAGGACCGCTATGTAGCCGTTGATACGGTATGCCAGTGCACCCCTGCCCAATTCCAGGCAACCATCAACCGTTTCTTCTACCAGTTCCAGACCAACTCGGATTCGCTCTTCACCTGGGCGTACCTGAACACTGGCGGCGACGGCAACGAAAAAGAGGGCGGCAAAGACGCCATCCGCATTCATTACACGGAGGCAAAATACAATCCCACAGACAAGACCGGCGATATCGGCCTGGACATCTATGTGCTTGGTTCGAAGATGTTTCCCGACCGGCATCTGTTCACGCAGAACTACGGCAGCCGCCTGCTGGTGACTTATTCGGGATCGTTGTTAGAGAAAGGCGAAATAATCTTCCGCATGGACTCCGTAGCCCCGCACAAGACGAAGGTTCACTATCAGTTCAGTTTTGTGTTCGGCAAGTTCTTCTCCCTGTTCATCTCCGACAAGATGTGGAGTGAGGTCATCCGTTGGCGGCTGGAACAAGTGTTCGCCAACCTCGTGGA
>Ga0265298_10004716_pt1 | contig 17317 bp, 12 predicted proteins | sample AusTroGonzalo_MG_3_FD_193486 | JGI IMG/M metagenome (GOLD analysis project Ga0265298, IMG submission 193486) | Bovine rumen microbial communities from tropical cattle in Woodstock, Queensland, Australia - Gonzalo_01 | ecosystem: Host-associated > Mammals > Digestive system > Stomach > Rumen ... | reverse complement strand
TGGCAAAGAAAAATAAAAATTATTGATTATGATGGTAATTTTTTTGACCCAATGTTTGCACATGTCAAAAAAATGTTGTACCTTTGCGGCGGCAAAGGCTAAGTGATACAATTATGACAACTCAAGAATATAAACAAATGCCATTTGACACTGCGAATAATGGATTAGGAACTCCGTAGCAGCAGTACTTCAGCGAAGAAGATTACGCAGTAGGTTATCTTTGAAGAAATATAGTATCGTGTATCTTGCTAATAATCTACTAATCGGTCATCGGTTAAAAGTTACATTGTAATACTCTGTGCAGACTCGAAACACATATTCACTAATATTTACTTACAAACATGAAACACAAACTATTTTTACTGGGAGCATTTCTCCTGATGACGGCGATGCCCTTCGTGGGAACCGGCTGTGAAAAAAATCAAGATCTGTACGAAGAAGACGAATCCTCTTCCTCTTCTTCCTCCTCGTACACCTTTGACCATTCGTCATCGGGTATTATGCTAACCGTTGTTCAGAGCAAGCTGAGCAAAAAATCATCGAAGAGCGTAGATGTGTATAAGAAAGGCTCCAAGAAGTACATCAAGATCGGTTCCAAGTACTACACCGCACATTCGAACTCGTATTCCTCCTATGTAGGCGTAAAGGTATCGTCCTATAAGTACTACTCTTTGAAAGTGAGCGGAAGTACGGACTATTATTATTTCTATAATTAGGATCCGGGAACGTCTTAGTCCTAAAAAAGATTATCATCAGGCAGGAATACAGGCACGAACAAGTTCCAATATCCTGCTTTTATAAAGAAAAATCGCATATTTGTGCGATTTTTCTTGCATATGTCAAATATTTGTTGTAATTTTGCGGTCGATTTTGAATTTTAATCCGATTAAAAACAAATATTTGCGTCAAAAGCATGGGAAATATTCGTTTCGAAGCGTTAAAAATGGCGTTTGGGCATGAATTGTCCAATGTGAAGTGTTCTGTGCCCAATAATGAAAGAGTGAAGGACTATTTCGCGCAGGATGTCTTCACACGTGATAAAATGAAGGAATACATCGCGCAGGATGTGCTGGACCAGCTGTTCGATGATGTGGATAACGGTCGTACGATCCATCGTGACATAGCCGGCGTGGTGGCTATCGGTATCCGCCGATGGGCTATTGAGCACGGCGCAACACATTTCACCCACTGGTTCCAGCCGCTTACCGGCGGAACGGCGGAGAAGCATGACGCTTTCTTCACGCTCAAGAACGGTACGCTCATTGAGGAGTTCAGCGGCGACTCGCTTTACCAGCAGGAACCCGATGCGTCCTCTTTCCCATCCGGCGGAATCCGCAACACGTTCGAAGCACGCGGTTACTCGGCATGGGATCCTTCCAGCCCGGTCTTCCTCATCGGCGACACGCTATGTATCCCGACGGTTTTTGTAGCGTATACGGGCGAGGCCCTGGACTACAAGACGCCGCTCATCCGCTCCACGGCAGCGCTCTGCCATGCCGCACGCGAGGTCTGCGCGTATTTTGACAAGCAGGTCAAGCACGTGCATGCTAACCTCGGATGGGAGCAGGAGTATTTCTTAGTGGACGAGGCGCTTTATAACGCCCGCCCGGACCTCATGCTCACCGGCCGCACGCTCATGGGCCATAACAGTGCCAAGAGCCAGCAGCTGGAGGACCATTATTTCGGAGCCATCCCTGCCCGTGTGCTTGCCTTCATGCGCGAGCTGGAATATGAAGCACTCAAAGCCGGTATCCCGGTACGCACGCGTCATAACGAGGTGGCACCCAACCAGTTTGAGATGGCGCCTATCTACGAGGATGTCAACCTGGCCAACGACCATAACCTGCTTATCATGTCTATCATGGAGCGCGTGGCGGAGCGCCATCATTTCCGTGTGCTGTTGCACGAGAAACCTTACGCGGGCGTCAACGGCAGCGGCAAGCACTGCAACTGGTCGCTGGAGACCAATACCGGCATCAATCTTCTGGCGCCGGGCAAGAACCCGTACCAGAACCTGCAGTTCATCACCTTCCTGGTGAACGTGCTCGTGGCGGTGAACCGCCATAACGGCTTGCTTAAGGCCTCAATTGTCAGCGCCACCAACGAGCACCGCCTCGGCGCCAACGAAGCGCCCCCGGCCATCATCTCTATCTTCCTCGGAAAACAGATCACCGGTGTGTTGGACAAGCTGGAGCACGCAACCGCCGAAGAGGCCATCATCATCAACGCCAAGAAAGAGATGAAACTCGGTGTGGCGAACATACCGGAGATCCTTCTGGACAACACCGACCGCAACCGTACTTCACCTTTCGCCTTCACCGGCAACCGGTTCGAGTTCCGCGCTGTCGGTTCGTCCGCCAACTGTGGTGCCGCGATGCTGGCACTCAATGCGGCCGTGGCGGAGCAGCTCATGCTCTTCAAGGCTGAGGTGGACGCACGTATCGAGAAAGGCGAACCCAAGGAGCGCGTGCTCTTTGATGTCATCAAGAAATATATCGTCGCCTGCAAGGCCATCCGTTTTGACGGCAACGGCTACAGCGACGAATGGAAAGCGGAGGCGGCGCGCCGCGGCCTGGACTGCGAGACCAGTGTGCCGGTGGTTATCGACCGTTATCTGAAGCCCGAAACGGTGCGGATGTTCGAGATGACCGGAGTGCTCAGCGAGGCCGAGCTGCAGAGCCGCTGCGAAGTCAAATGGGAGATGTACACCAAGAAACTGCAGATCGAGAGCCGTGTCATGGGCGATCTGGTGGTCAATCATGTGCTGCCGGCCGCCAAGCGCTATCAGACGATGCTGCTGCAGAACGTGCTTTCCGTCAAGCAGGTCTTCTCACCGGATGAGACGGCGTCCCTCAACGCGATGGACTACAGCATCATCCGACAGATAGAGCACCACTCGGGTGCCATCTTCACCGGCGTGGAGGCGATGACCGAAGCGCGTCATAAGGCCAATCGTCAACCCGACGAGCGCAGCAAGGCGGTGGCTTATCACGACACTGTCCTGCCGCTCATGGCGGAGATACGCGAACATGTCGATGCGCTTGAACTCATCGTGGATGACGAGTTCTGGACCCTGCCCAAGTACCGTGAGTTGTTGTTCGTCCACTAATCGGCCTGATGGTCAATGCCCCTATGATACAATCCCTGCCTTTTATCAAGATGCACGGTCTGGGAAACGACTATGTCTATATCGACTGTTTCCGGGATCAGACGGCTGCGCTGATGGCGCAGGCGGACCTCTCCGCGCTCTCCGTCAGGATGAGCAACCGTCATACGGGCATAGGCTCCGACGGCATCGTGCTGATGATGCCGAGCCGGACAGCGGATGTGCGGATGCGGATGTTCAATGCCGACGGCAGCGAAGCGGAGATGTGCGGCAACGCCGTCCGCTGCATCGCCAGGTACGCCTACGGGCAAGGGCTGTGCGGCAATCCGATGACGATTGAGACGCAGGCCGGCGTGAAGGAGTTGAGCCTGCGGATTGCGGACAACGGTTCCGTGGAGCAGGTCACCGTCAACATGGGCAAGCCTGCGGCCAAACAGGAGCAACGCGCTATGGACGATCGTATTGTGCCTTTCGTACAGGTGGACATGGGCAATCCCCATGCCGTGATCTTTACGGATACGCCCCTGGATGAGATACCACTTGCCGATGTCGGACCCCTTTGGGAACATCATCCGCGTTTTGCACAGCGGACGAACGTGGAGTTCGTGCGCGTGCGGAACAACAAGGAGGTGGATGTGCGCGTGTGGGAGCGAGGCACGGGGGAGACCATGGCCTGCGGTACCGGCGCGTGCGCTTCCGTGGTGGCCGCCGTGCTATGCCATCTGACCGATACATCCGTCACCGTCCATCTGACCGGAGGCGACCTGCTGATCGAATGGGACCGCCGGACAGGCGACCTGCACATGAGCGGCACCGCCACCGAGGTATTCCGCGGAGAATATATATTGAACGAGTGAAGCTATGAACAAGAATACCCATTATCTAAATCTGGAGAAGAACTATCTCTTCAAGGAGATCAGCGACCGTGCGGAGGCCTATCTGGCCGCGCACCCGGGTCAGCAGCTCCTTCGGATGGGAGTAGGGGACGTGACGCGTCCGCTTCCTCAGACTGTCGTGCAGGCGATGCAGCAGGCGGCCGGCGAGTTAGGCCGGGCGGAGACCTTCCGCGGGTACGGACCAGAAGAAGGATACGAGTGGCTGCGTCAATGCATCATCGATCATGATTACGCCCCGAGAGGTATTGATCTGGAGTGCGACGAGGTCTTCATCGGCGAAGGAGCCGGAAGCGATCTGGGCAACCTCAGCGAACTCTTCACCGCCGACAACCAAGTGGCTATCCTTGACCCATCTTATCCCGCCTATGCCGATTCATCCGTCATGGCGGGACGGCATGTCACGTTTCTTCCCTGCCGTGCCGAAAACGATTTTGTGCCGGCTCTGCCTGCACAGAAAGCGGATATCATCTATCTCTGCTTCCCCAATAACCCCACCGGCGCTGTCCTTAACTATGACCAACTGGCGCAGTGGGTGAATTATGCCCGCCTGAACAAGAGCATCATCATCTACGATGCGGCCTATGAGGCGTACATCACGCAGGCAGGTATTCCGCATAGTATCTATGAGATAGAGGGTGCCAAGGAGGTGGCGATCGAAGTACGCAGTTTCAGCAAGAGTGCCGGCTTCACGTCGGTACGCTGCGGCTTCACCGTCGTGCCGAAAGCTACTGGGTTGCAGGAGATGTGGATGCGCCGTCAGTGTACCAAATACAACGGTACGTCGTATATCTCCCAGCGTGCGGCCATGGCGACCTATACCCCGGAAGGGCAGGCCGGTATACGGGAGAACCTGGATTTCTACCTGGGTACTGCTCTTCTGATCAGGCAAGGTCTGCTGGAGATGGGCTACAATGCCTATGGCGGCATCAATGCACCGTATGTATGGTGTCAGGCTCCCCAAGGATGGAACTCCTGGACCTTCTTTGACCACCTGCTCAACGAATGTCAGGTGTTATGCACGCCCGGAGTCGGTTTCGGCCGTTCCGGAGACGGTTATGTCCGCTTCTCGGCCTTCTCCAAACGGGAAGACTGCTACGAAGCCCTCAAAAGAATGAAAAGATTATAAGCCAAATATACAAATAGTAAATAACTAAATAGTAAATAATTTTATGGATAAACAGACCCAAATGTATGTGGACAGCTTCATGGCTGATCTGATCCGCAAGAACCCGGGCGAGAACGAGTTTCATCAGGCCGTCCGCGAGGTAATAGAGAGCGTGGCTCCCGTAGTAATGGCGTATCCGTACATGCGCGAACAGAAGATATTGGAGCGGATGGTGGAGCCTGAGCGTGTGATCATGTTCCGTGTGCCGTGGACGGACGACCAGGGCGAGATACATATCAACCGCGGTTTCCGTGTGCAGATGAACAGCGCCATCGGTCCGTACAAAGGCGGAATCCGTTTCCATGCCTCTGTGAACCTGAGTATCATGAAGTTCCTGGCTTTCGAGCAGACGTTCAAGAACAGCCTCACGACACTTCCGATGGGAGGCGCGAAGGGCGGTTCGGATTTCTCTCCGCGCGGCAAGAGTGATGCGGAGGTGATGCGTTTCTGCCAGAGTTTCATGACGGAGTTGCAGCGTCATATAGGCGCTGACACAGATGTGCCTGCCGGTGACATCGGCGTAGGCGGCCGTGAGGTGGGATTCATGTTCGGCCAGTACAAGCGTCTGCGTGACGAGTTCACGGGTACGCTCACGGGCAAGGGTCATAACTGGGGCGGTTCGCTCATGCGTCCCGAGGCCACCGGTTACGGAGCATGCTATTTCGCAGAGGCGATGCTGGCTACGCGCGGCGAGAGCTTCGAAGGCAAGAAAGTGTGCATCTCGGGTTCGGGTAACGTGGCGCAGTATGCGGCGCAGAAAGCGATGCGTTTGGGTGCCACAGTGCTGACGCTCAGCGACTCCGACGGCTTCATCTATGATCCCGAAGGGCTGAACGAAGAGAAGATGAACTATGTCTTTGAGCTGAAGAACATCCGCCGCGGCCGCATCAAGGAGTACGCGGCCAAGTATCCTCAGGCGCAGTACTTCGCGGGTGAGCGTCCGTGGCGCATCCCTTGCGACATCGCCATGCCTTGTGCTACCCAGAACGAGATAGAGAAAGGAGATGCGGAGAACCTGGTCAAGAACGGCTGTTTCTGTGTTACTGAAGGCGCCAACATGCCGAGTACGCCGGAAGCCATCGCTGTCTTCCAGGGTGCGAAGATCCTCTACAGCCCGGGCAAGGCGTCCAACGCAGGCGGTGTGGCTACTTCCGGTCTGGAGATGAGCCAGAACAGTATGCGTCTCAAATGGACGGCGGAGGAAGTGGACCAGCGTCTGCGTACCATCATGGCGAACATCCATGCCGCCTGCCTCAAGTACGGCACCGAAGAGGACGGATACATCAATTATGTCAAAGGCGCCAACATCGCCGGCTTTATGAAAGTGGCAAATGCCATGGTCGAGCAGGGTCTGGTATAAGCCCTGTGAGAAAGTGCTTTAGCATTGAGCAGGGCTTGGTATAACGGGTCGAGATCACGAGATCACGAGACCTCGAATAATAACAATATCCTTAATACGCTGATGAAAACAAACAACTACACATCGTTGATGGAGCGGCGCGTGCGGAGGATCCTTCTCGTGTGCAATAACTATGACAGTTTTGCGCTGGAGGAGGACGGACGCATAGACGTACAGATAGCACAGGAGTACGCGGAACTGAATCTGAGTAATCCGCCCTCTATCGTGCGTGCCGAGACGACGGCGGAGGCCCTGGCGCAAGTCCGCGGAGGAGAGCGCTTTGACCTGATCATGATTGTCTACAGCGCCGGCGGAAGCGATGTGTGGGATTTTGCGACAGAGGCGAAACACCTGCAGCCGGATTGTCCGATCGTGCTCCTTTCTTCTTTCAACAAGGAGTTCCATCGCCGCCTGGAGCAGCAGGACAAGTCGAACATCGATTATCTGTTCAACTGGAATAACTCCACCGACCTGATCATCGCTATCATCAAACTGATAGAGGACAGCCTGAATGCGGAGCATGACATCCTTGACGAAGGCGTGCGTGCGATCTTGCTGGTCGAGGACAGCGTGCGCTATTATTCGACTTATCTGCCGCTGCTCTACAAGCTCGTTCTGCAACAGAACACCATCGCCATCCGGGATGCGCTCAATGAGAAGCAGCAGTTGTTGCGCAAGCGTGCACGCCCCAAAGTGCTGCTGGCCACCTGCTACGACGAGGCCGTTGAACTGTACAACCGCTTCGGCAAAAACATCATCGGCGTCATCTCCGATATCGGTTTTGTCGTGCATAAGGGGGATCCCTCCTCGTCGGAGAAACTGGACGCAGGTTTGCATTTATGCCGCCTCATCCGTTCGGATAACCCGACCATGCCGTTCCTCATGCAGTCGTCCCAGGAGTCCATGCGCTCCATGGCCAACAAGCTCAAGGTGGGTTTTGTCGTCAAGACGAGCAAGACACTCACCCAGGAACTGACGACCTTTATCGAGCGCGAGTTCGGCTTCGGTGATTTCGTCGCCATCGATCCGCGTTCGGGCAGAGAGATAGCCCGTGCCAGCGATCTGGAGGCCTTCGAGCGTGTCATCTCGTCGATTTCATCGGCGGCTTTCCGGCGTCTGAGTGATAATAACTACCTCAGTAAATGGCTCTTTGCACGCGGTTTGTTCGCCATCGGCCGCGAAGTGCACAAACTCACCATCCAGGACGAAGCGGATATTGAAAATATCCGTCAGACCAATATCCGTCTCATTCACGACTATCGTATCAACCAGGCTTTGGGTGTGGTGGCGCGCTATGCTCCCGATACGTATAATGATACCATCTGGTTCGCCCGTTGCGGTGACGGTGCCATGGGTGGAAAGGGCAGGGGCCTGGCCTTCCTCAACCATATGCTGCAGAAGCATGACCTGTACGACAAATGGCCGGAACTGCGTATCTTCGTGCCGCGTACCATGGTCATCACAACCGATTATTTCGACCAGTTCATCCATGATAACGGACTGCAATACGTCATCAACTCCGATCTCAATGACGAGGAGATACTCTCCGAGTTCGTGTCTGCTGCGCTGCCGCAGGAGCTGATACGGGCGCTCCGCCATTTCATCCGCGTGACCCATAAACCGCTGGCCATCCGCTCTTCCAGCAAACTGGAGGATTCCTATTACCAGCCTTTCGCCGGTGTCTACAGCACCTATATGATCCCGCATACGGAGAATGAGGACCAGCAGTTGCGTCTGCTCAGCAAGGCTGTCAAGTCGGTCTATGCCTCCGTCTATTACGCCGCCTCGCGTGGATACATCACCTCCACGGGAAATGTGCTCAGCGAGGAGAAGATGGCGATCGTCCTCCAGGAGGTATGCGGAGAACAGGAGGGCAACTACTATTTCCCGGTTATCTCCGGCGTGGCGCGGAGCATCAATTTCTATCCGGTCGGCAAGGAGAAACCCGAGGACGGCATCGTCAAAGTGGCGTACGGTCTGGGCAAGGCTGTCGTGGATGGCGAACAAGTGCTGCGTTTCTCGCCCAAATACCCGAAGCATGTGCTGCAGACTTCGACGGTCGATCTCGCCATGCGTGAGACGCAGCAGTCCATGTTAGCGCTCTCGCTGAGCCCGGAGAGGTTCAAGACTTCAATTGATGACGCGATCAACCTCGAGCGCATTCCTATCCACGACTGCGGACAGTTCGAGAGCCTCAAGATGGTGGCCTCCACCTATGACCGTGAGAACATGCGCATCGTCGATTCCTGTTACCCGGACGGCCCGCGTATCATCACGTTTGCGCCCCAGCTGAAGTTCAACACCTTCCCGCTGGCGGAGATAGTGCGCACCTTGCTCGAGATAGCACAGCAGGAGATGAAATGTCCGGTGGAGATCGAGTTTGCCGTCAATCTGGAACGCGAACCGCAGATCTTCCATGTGCTGCAGATACGCCCGATATCATCCGATTCGCTCACCGCGAAAGTGGAGTGGGCGAAAGTCAATGAAACCGGTGCTTTCCTCCGTTCCGGCAATGCGCTGGGCATAGGTCGCATAGAGGACGTCCAGGATATCATCTACCTCCGCAAGGAGACCTTTGATATATTACGCACGCGCGAGATGGCGGCCACTATCCGCGAGTGGAACACGAAGATGCGCCAGGCCGGCCGGCAGTACCTGCTCATCGGATACGGACGCTGGGGATCGCAGATATCGTCACTCGGCGTACCGGTTCAGTGGAGCGACATCAGCGAGGCGAAAGCGATTGTCGAATGCAGCCTCGAGAACTTCCGCATCGAGCCGAGTCAGGGAAGCCATTTCTTCCAGAATCTGACTTCGTTCAATGTCGGTTACATCAATGTGGATCCATGGGACCGCATGGACGATTGGTACGATGAATCCGTGCTGAATACCCTGCCTGCTGTCGAAGAGACCGATCTCGTGCGCCATGTGCGCCTCGACAACCCCCTGGAGATGTACATTGATGGCTTTGCCAACAAGGCGATAGCCAAATTATCAGAATAGACTAACGATTAATAGAACGCTGACGCTCAAAGTAGAAAGAACGCTTCGCTCAAAGTAGAAAGAACGCTTCGCTCAAAGTAGAAAGAACGCTGACGCTCAAAGTAGAAAGAACGCTTCGCTCAAAGTAGAAAGAACGCTAACGCTCAAAGTAGAAAGCATCTTTGAGTAGCCGCAGGCTACGGTCTTTTGTCTTTCGACTTTCGACTAAAGAATATGTCTTTCGACTTTCGACTTTCGACTAAAAAAATATTTTTTAATTTATAATTTTTAATTGCAATGCAATTAGTACTACAAATTATCACGCTCATCGGTTCCGTAGCGATGCTCATGTACGGAATGAAAGTGATGAGTGAAGGCCTGCAGAAGATGGCGGGTAGCAAACTGAGTAACGTGCTCGGTACGATGACTACCAATCGCTTCTCCGGCGTGTTAACGGGTGCGTTTATCACAGCCGCTGTGCAATCATCCACGGCTACGACGGTGATGACGGTCAGCTTCGTTTCGGCGGGTATCCTCTCGCTGGTACAGGCTATCTCGGTCATCATGGGTGCCAATATCGGTACCACCTTCACGGCATGGATCATGGTGCTCGGTGGCGGTTCGTTTGACTTGCGCCTCGTGGTCTATGCGACGATCGTGCTGGCCGTCGCCCTTATCTACACCAAGAAAAATGCCAATCTCGGAGATTTTCTCATCGGTCTCTCGCTCATGCTCTTAGGCTTGACCACCCTGAAAATCAACGCCACAGAGATGCATCTGGACCAGATCAGCGCCGTGCGTAATTTCTTTGTCGCTACTTCCAGTTGGGGCTATGGCAGCTATTTCCTGTATCTGCTCGTGGGCGGTATCCTCACCTTTGCCGTGCAGTCGTCCGCTGCCATCATGGCCATCACCATGACCCTCTGCTCAACCCACGTGCTGCCTATTGATATGGGCATCTCGCTCGTCTTGGGCGAGAACATCGGTACGACCATCACCTCCAATATCGTGGCGCTCTCGGCTTCCGTACAGGCACGCCGTGCCGCCATGGCCCACTTGGTCTTCAACCTCTTCGGTGTGATATGGGTGCTCTGCGTCTTCCGTTGGTTCGTCGGCACTGTCTGCGAGGTATGGGGCGTGGAGTTCCAGCCGGGTATACCCAGCGATGTCTCGCCGGATAAGCTGAATGCTATCCTGGCTACTTTCCACACCACCTTCAACGTGGTCAATACCTGTATCCTCATCGGTTTCATCAAACTGCTGGAGAAACTGGTCATCTGGATCATCCCGTCCAAACCCGAACAGAAAGATACGGACAGCCAGCTGCGCTTTATCTCCGGCGGCCTTATGTCTACATCCGAGTTGTCTATCCTCCAGGCCTGGAAGGAGATTCATGTCTTCGCTATCCGTACCCAGCGCATGGTCGGCATGATTCACGATCTCTATTATGAGAGCGACGAAGCACAGTTCACCAAGGTCTACTCGCGTATCGAGAAATACGAGGGCATATGCGACCGTATGGAATATGAGATTGCGCAGTACCTGAACCAGGTGGCGGACGGTCGTTTGTCCGATCAGTCCAAGCACGAGGTGCATAAGATGCTCCGTATCGTCAGCGAGCTGGAGTCTGTCGGAGATGCCAATTACAACCTCTCCCGCTATATCCGCCATAAGCACGAGAACAATATCAAGTATACGGAGTATCAGGACAAGAACGTGGAGATGATGCTCTATCTCGTCAGTGGTGCGGAAGCCAAGATGGTGGAGGCCCTCGAACGCGTGAACATCTCCGATGAAGAGTTCCATGAGATGACGAATATGGAGAACGAAATCAATAATTTCCGTGATGAACTCAAGGTGCAGAACATGCAACATATCACGGATAAGGAATATGATTACTCCACCGGCGTCAACTACATGGATATCATCCTCGAGATCGAGAAGATGGGCGACTACATCATCAATGTGGAAGAAGCGGTGTACGAGCACAAACACGATAAATAATCATTCGGAACGATGGATATTTTCTTGTTGATACTGGCTTTCCTGTGCATGCTGGTCGGCATTGCCGGCTGTATCATCCCGGGCCTGCCGGGCACACCGATAGCTTATCTAGGCTTGTGGATTGCGCAGGCCGCGGAGCGTGTGGATTTCTCCTGGCAGCTGCTCCTGGTATGGGGTCTCGTGACGGTTGCCGTCTCCGTCCTTGATTATGTTGTGCCGGCTTGGGGAACCAAGCATTTCGGCGGCACCCAATGGGGCGTCTGGGGGAGTACTATCGGCGTGATTGTCGGTCTCTTCTTCGGAGCCTGGGGCGTCATCCTGGGGCCGCTTGCCGGCGCATTCATCGGAGAACTACTGGGCGGCAAGGAGACCCGTGAGGCCTTGCGCGCTGGGTGGGGCAGTTTTGTAGGACTGCTCTTCGGTACGATCGTGAAGCTGGTGTGCTGCGGACTCATGCTCACTGCGCTGATACAGGCTCTTTGATCGGATGGACCCTGCCGGAAGAGATGATGCAGGCCACGCCGGCGAAGCATTAATGACCATACGATAAATGTATATGACCATGACTATCAAGACTACAGAACTGATCCGCACCTCACAGAGTTGGGATGGGGCCATGCTGCCGGATTTTCCGCAAGGACGACCCGAACTGCGTGTCATTCGTTTGGATTTTCCGGTGGGTTCCAAAACCGGTTGGCATCATCACACCGTCGTCAATTACGGCATTGTGCAGCAAGGCGAACTGACTATTGTGTGCGAGGACGGACGGGAGAGAACCTTCCATGAAAGCGAACCGCTGGTCGAAGTCATCGGTACGATCCATCGTGGCGAGAACAGAGGGGACAAACCCGTGATTCTCAATATGTTCTATTTCTCAGAACCAGGCGCTGAAATCACTATCCAACATCCGGAAATGTAACCATCGGATTACCTCAGAATAGCTGAAATGGCACTTCGGATAGATACTTTCGAGCAAGCGGCAGCACCGGCTGTCCTGCAGCGGGGAAGGACCTACTTCCGCGCCGGACATATCGTCGGTTTCAGTTATGACCATGGGGAGGTGAATGCCTCTGTTCAGGGCACGCAGATGTACCGGGTCACCATGGAGGTGGACGATGACGGCACCATCCGGCAGCATCGTTGCACCTGTCCCTACGAGGACGGCCTGCTCTGCAAGCACGAAGTGGCGGTACTGTACCGCTTGCAATCCGTCCATAAGAACGCCGCGCGCAAGGCGCAGATGCGCAACCTCATCGCGCAGATGCAGGCGCCCAAGAAACCGCTGTGGGAGGAAGCGCTGGATGACCTGCTCACACCCCTGCAAGCGGCCGCCACAACACCCCTTCCGCAACCGCAGCCGGCCAACGAACGCATGCTCTATGTGATCGAACTGTTCCGCGACGGCTATAAGATCCATCCGCACCGGCAGAAGATACTCAAATCCGGCCGGTGGGGCAAACCGACCAGCGCATCCATCAAGACCTTCATCGAGCAGGGCTATCCTTTCATGGACGCCGTCGACAGGCATATACGCGAACAGCTCGCAACGGTCATCAAGGGCCAGTATTACTACAGTTACTACGACAGCCTTCTGGAGCATCTGGAGAACTACCTGCCGTTTCTCGTCGGCACCGACAAGGTCCGCTTCCGCCAGCGCGGCAGAAAAACCTTCCAGCCGGTTCAGGTGACGAGGGAGCGGGCCTATCTGACCATCGAGCGCAAGGCCGACAAACTGTTCTTCTCGTCCAACGTGACGCTGGATAAGAAAGGCACAGCCGTTCCGTCGCCCTGTATCCTCGTGGAGGATCCCACGCATTGTATCGTCATCGAACTCACGCCCTACGAGCAGAAAGCCTATTCCACCTTGCTCCGTCTGGGGGCCGTGCCGAAGGAGGCCGAACCCAAGTTGCGGCAGTTCATTGCGGCTGTCAGCAATCATCTCGAGATCCATTCGGACCTCATTGAAGGCGGTTCGACCCTCGAGCATGTGCCCGGGGATGCTACGGTCCTGTTGCGCCTTAACCCCAAGAGAGGCGAGTTCATGCTCGACTGCTGCGTGCAGCCGCTCCAGGGAGGACGCCTGCGTTTCTTCCCGGGGCAGGGCAAGCCTTCTGTCTTCGATGATAAAAACGGCACGCGCTATCAGGTCGAACGCGATATGGATGCGGAGCGGCAGCGCCTGCAGTCGCTCAACGATTTCGCGGAGCATCAGCTGCATATCGTCCTTTCGCCCGAACCGCAGACCCTCGGAATAGAAGATGTCCTCCGGCTCATGGAGTTCGTCTCCCAATATCAGAAGCCGGCGGCCGACAGCCGGCCTTACGCCATCGAATGGCTCGACGGCGCAAAGCTGAACATCCGGCAGCCCCTTAACGCCGACTCCTATGCGATGGGCCTGCGCACCAAGCAGAACTGGTTTGAACTGGAGGGCACACTCCAACTGGACGAACAGACCATCCTCTCCGCCGCCGAACTGCTGCGTCTGATGCAGAAAGAGCTGGTCGGCAAGCGCTTCATACGTCTCAATAACTCCGAGTTCATCGCGCTCAATGAACGCCTGGCCAAACAGCTGGACCATGTGCGGCAACTGGCGCAGATCAACCGTAACCGCGTGCTCATACCGCGTTACGAGATAGGACTCCTGGGCGAAATGATGAGCCGTCCCGAGACGATCCTGCGTGAAGACAAAGGCGTGCGGGACCTGCTTCAGCGCATCGACAACGCTGCGCATATGCCCGTCCCCGTCCCGCAGGGACTGCAAGCCACGCTGCGCGATTATCAGGCAGAAGGCTTCCGATGGATGATGAGGCTGGCGGAGTGGGGTGCCGGAGCCTGTCTCGCCGATGATATGGGTCTTGGCAAGACGGTGCAGACCATCGCTGTGCTCCTGGCCCGTGCCGGCAAGGGACCGTCACTCGTCGTTGCGCCCGCCTCCGTCCTCTATAACTGGCAGAGCGAGATGCAGCGCTTCGCTCCGACGCTCAATGTCCATGTGCTCAACGAGATGTCCCCCGACGGAACGGGGGAACGGGCGAGAGTCGCAAGCAGAGGAAAGGGGGAGAAATATAGCCGTCGGCCCCTCATCGCCTCCCTGCAGCCTTACGACGTCCTCCTAACCACCTACGGTCTCTTGGTCCGCGAGGAGAAAGCTCTCACGGACAAAACCTGGAATGTCGTTTGTCTCGACGAAGCGCACACGATCAAGAACCGTGCCACGAAGATGTCACAGGCGGCCATGTGCCTCCGTGCCGATGCACGCATCGCACTCACCGGTACGCCCCTGCAGAACTACCTCTCGGAGCTCTGGAACCTCTTCCAGTTCATCGATCCCGGGCTGCTCGGCAGTTATGAGTCTTTCTCGCATGATTTCATCACGCCCATCGAGTCCGACCGTGACCAGGAGCGGCAAGCGCTGCTGCGCCGCATCATCCGGCCTTTCCTGCTGCGCCGCACCAAAGCCGAGGTGATTGACGAACTGCCCGAAAAGACCGAGATAACACGCCGTATCCAACTCACTCCCGATGAACGCATCGCCTACGAGGCAATGCGCATCGAAGCGCAGCAGCAGGTGGAGCAGGCCGACAAAGTGGATATGAACGTGCTGGCGTCCATCACGCGCCTGCGTCAGGCGGCTTGTTCGCTCGACTTGGTGCATGACAGCGCCTCCCTCACGACCGATGGCGGCAGCAAACTGGCGGATTTTGCCGAACTGCTCTCGCAGATCGTCACCGGTGGCAACCGCGTCCTCGTCTTCTCCCAGTTCACCTCATTCCTCCAAATGGCGCAAGCCAAACTATCCACTTTCAACTCTCAACTAGACAACGTCCCTCAACTTTCAACTGTCAACTCTCAACTTTCAACTTTCAACTCTCAACTTTCAACTTTCAACTCTCAACTTTCAACTTTCAACTCTCAACTTTCAACTGTCAACTCTCAACTCTCAACTCTCTACCTCGACGGCGCCACTCCCCTCAACAAGAGAAAGCAGATGGTCGAAGCCTTCCAGCGTGGCGAAGCACAAGTCTTCTTCATCTCGCTCAAAGCCGGTGGACTGGGTCTCAACCTCACGGCTGCCAATTATGTCATCCACCTCGATCCCTGGTGGAATCCCGCCATCGAGCAACAAGCCACTGACCGTGCATACCGTATCGGCCAGCAGCGCAACGTCACGGTCTATCATCTTATTGCCGCTGACACCATCGAAGAGAAGATCTTGCGTTTGCACAAGACCAAACGCGACCTGGCCGATGCGCTTCTCCAGAACCAGAACACCACCCACGCCCTCACACTCTCCGACCTGAAGGAACTCCTTGCTTCGTCCAATCCTTCCTCCAATCCGTCCTCCGATTCTCATTCCGACTCTTCTCCGGCTTGTTGATACCATTGACAACGAAGATTACTATATCGACTTGCTTTTTTATCATCGTCGCCTGCATTGCTTGGTAGCTATTGATTTGAAAGTTGATTCTTTCAAAGCAGCATATAAAGGCCAAATGGAATTGTATTTGCGTTGGTTGGAAAAGTACGAACGCGTGGAAGGGGAGAACACGCCAATTGGCTTGATTCTTTGTGCAGGCAAGAATGATGAGCATGTGGAACTACAACGAACTGATACACGCTGGCTGGCAGGTGGTGGTGATTTGGGAATGCCAATTGGGCAGGGATGAAATGGAGCCGACCATGCAGCAGGTGGCGGTGGCATTGAATCGGAATCTGCTGAACGCTCTGAAAACCCGCTCAAACCGCTCCAGAGAAAAGATGGCAGCGCGTAGTCACCGGAGAGAAGTATAATTTTTTTCTGATATTCTCTTGTTCATATCATTTTTTTTCCGTACCTTTGTACGCTAATTATATCAACCGACATGAAAACAATCGAAGTAGTGGCAGCCATCATCCGCGATGACGAAGGACGTATCTTCGCCACCCAGCGTGGCTATGGCGAATGGAAGGACTGGTGGGAGTTCCCCGGCGGCAAGATCGAACCCGGCGAGAGTAGGGAACAGGCACTCCGCCGCGAGATACGCGAGGAACTGGCTGCCGACATCGAAGTGGGCAAACTGCTCCGCACAGTTGACTATGATTACCCGTCTTTCCACCTCACGATGCACTGTTTCCTCTGCCGCCTGAAGGGCAATGTCACCCTCCTCGAGCACGAAGCCGCCCAATGGCTCTCCCCCTCCGATCTCCCCTCCGTCCCCTGGCTCCCCGCCGACATCGAACTCATTGACTCCCTGTCCCATTCCTGTCAATAAGTAACTGTTCAGAATCAATTTTTGGTATTTTTTTGATTATCTGATATTGTTTACACCCCGCATGGCCGTTTCCATACACCAAGAAAAATGATGGTTGTCATTTTTGTATGGAAACAAGTTTTCTTTGACCGAAGGTCGTTTTCTAAAAGGAATCTATCAATAACGATTTATCGGTAATGATAAGTGGGATTGGTTAGTAGTACGTCTGGGAGTCTCGCTCACAAGCGGACTGATAAACAATAACGCTAAGTTGCAGTTTCGCAACTGTAGATTCCGATGTTTTCGATTTTCTTTTTTGATCAATATGGAATCTCAAACTGCCTTCGTTGTTTTCTATGCCTTAGAAAAAATTTTTTGAACTTTTTTGTGAGCAGAGCGACTTTTTTGTAAGGCAGCAGGATGGTTGTCATAACCATCCGGTAGATAAGCATACGAGCATTTGTCTGGGAGTCTTGCTCACAAGTAAAGGCTTGGATGATTAGATACAGGTTGTTTAACCGTGTTGCCGCGTTT
>Ga0265298_10004715_pt1 | contig 17319 bp, 15 predicted proteins | sample AusTroGonzalo_MG_3_FD_193486 | JGI IMG/M metagenome (GOLD analysis project Ga0265298, IMG submission 193486) | Bovine rumen microbial communities from tropical cattle in Woodstock, Queensland, Australia - Gonzalo_01 | ecosystem: Host-associated > Mammals > Digestive system > Stomach > Rumen ... | reverse complement strand
ATATAATCGTTTGCAAATGTTACGCCGGAAAGAATCGGATTTGTAGTTTCTTGATACTGTGCAATGTATTTGGTAATCATTCCAAGATTGTAAAGCCCTGAATCTTCACCTCCTTTTTCTGCAAGTTCAAATTTTTTTGAGAAGTATTCAAAGCTGTTGAGCTTGTAGAATAAGTCAAGCAGAGTCCAGTCCATTGCGGTTACGCGTGATAGTGCGTAAGAGATATGTAATGGCTTGCCTTCGCTTTGCCGCTTTGCAGTAAGACTTAACATACTCTTGCTTGTAAGCACTCTTTGAACTGATGCGTCGATTTTGGGTGCTTGTGCTAGCTTTTTGAGAATTGCGACTGTAAGTTCAGAGTCTTTATTAATTCCATTCTTTTCGCAATAATCTGAGAGTTTCTTAAAATTTTGTTTGCTTGCGGAGATTGCGTTTTGTGTATCGTTAATGAAATTTGTAAGAAATCTATCTTGGCTTGTAATTTTGTTTGCTGATTCAATTGCTGCTTTTGCCCATGCTGAAAAATCTTTCATGCCGCCATAAGAACATTCAGGTGGAGTGTATTTGAAAATTTGAGCAAAAAGACCGAATATTGCTAAGGATTCTTCGGTGTACAAGAAATTCTTTGCTCGGGGTGCATAATACTTGATTCCAGCTTCGTCAAGAGCGTCTGCAAAAGCCTTGACTTTTGGGGCCATTTCGCCACTAGCGTTTCCTCGAATTGTCGGGAACAAAAATGCACATTGGTTGTAATCTGTAATTTTACCGGATTCTTTAAGTTGCTTGATGAGGGTGACGATGTTTGAGGCAACTGTTTGCTTGTCACCGGATTCTAAGATTACAGATGTCTGTGCATCGGTACTGTGTGCTTGGATGTTCTTGTTTTGAATTCTGAAAAATTCGTTTGGCTTCGCGGAATTTTCCCACGAGACCTGATCTATGAATTTTGTGTAGGTATCAACAATCTGTTTTCGTGAACGATAGTTGATGTTCAAGTCGATTCGAGTTGGCTGAACGCCTATTTCTTTTTTACAGATATTTTCGAAGTCAACGAGGTTTTCTACGGTTGCACCACGGAAACGGTATAGAGCTTGATCGTCATCACCAACAACGCAAATGTTCTTTGTCCCTTCAGCAAGCTTGAGGTAGATTTTTTGTTGGATTGTGTTGGTGTCTTGGTATTCATCGACGATGACATGTTTGAAAATTGAACCTGCATCTGCTTTTTGGCTGATGTAATCGTATGCTCGTTGTTGTAGAGTCGAAAAATCAACGCGGTTTATGCCGTCTGAATTCAGTAGCTCTCGATAGAGCTTGGTCATCTTGAAAAGTTTTTCAAGCGTTTTGTCGCCTAAGTCGAGTGAAAGTTCCTTGTCTCCAAAATCTTCTTCGCTCATTCGATTGAAGAACGAAATGCTGTTGGTGATCGCATCTGTTCGAGAGCTTGTAGCTTTCCCAAACCAACTGTTGATTTCTTTGTATGTGTCGGTTGTTTTTTCGATATCAAAACCGGCTTCCAAAAGTAAGTTGGAAAAATGTTCGCGGATGAATAGGAATTGTCCAAAATCGTCTAGGACGAGTGGGCGGCGATTGCGAAGACCATGCTCCTTGAATCGACGATCGGTTAGAAGCTTTTGGCAGAGGGAATGCAGTGTGCCCACATACATTTCTGCGATGTCGTAAGGCTTATGCGTATATTTGCTCGCGATGGAAAGTAATCCTTGCAAACCTTGCTTTAGCTGTAACGCTGCTTTTTCGGTAAATGTTGCAAGAAAAATTTCTTCGGGCGGAGTGTTTTCGAAGACAATGAGATTGACACATCGCCATAACAAAACTCGTGTCTTGCCAGAACCGGGGCCTGCTGTTAGCAAAAGAGGTCCTTTGGTGTTTTTAATGGCTAGTTTTTGATTGTCGTTTGGATGAAACCCTTTTTCTTGGAATAGAGTATCTAAAGAAATATCACTACACCCAGCAGAGTGTGCCACCATATATAAAAACCTCTTTTTTACAGATTTCCCCTAAAATCTCACGAGGCTTTTAACAGGACGCGTTTACGAAAAAAGGCGTGGAGTCGTTACTTCGTTTATTGTGTTTCGAGGCTCGGCAAAGCCATTGTAGTCAACAAACGCAAACGACCCACGCCCCGATTGGGACGTGAGCTGTCTGCCCTTATCTCACTACTTTGAAATTTTGCCGATTTCGAAACAGAGATTAGAGCAAATACTCAATAAAACTGGCGCTCCAAACCTTGCAGTACGGAGCTATGTCAAGATGAAATATAAATCTTTTTAGAACGGATGCTAAAGTCTTTGCGTTTTTTATTAGAATAATTGCGGAAAATTCGTCCTCTTGTCGTTGAAGTTTGGATATGGTATATTCTGTTGTTGGAGAGATTCGTATGACCGAAAATCTAATCGAACATGCTTTGTACGCCATTCATACCATGGACCATTCAAAAGAAGCTGCTCTTAAACGCCTGCAGAGAGCTGGAATTCTTACAAAATCTGGGAAAATGACGGCCATGTATCGCCGTTGCATTGCCGCACAAAATGTCAAGAAATGAGTGTTATGATAGAGAATGTCATTGAATGGAAGGTCAAGGTCTTCTCTCCTCTTGACACCGCATCCTCTATTTGTTTATATTACAATCGTATTTCGAAAATCCCTGTGACTGCGGCATAGACTGAAAAGTCCGTACGTGCATCCGCGATGGGGCACGTCAACCTTCTTGTTGATGCTGTTGGATAGCTGGTAGGAACACGACCTACTCGAGCGCACTCGCGAGGGTGCCAAGTAACGCCAGGGAAAACCCCTGCCAACAATATCGCAAGATCATCCCAATCAAATAATTAGAAGTTGAAGGCTTGAGCCTTTGTTTTATTCTGCGATGTTTTTGCGCGGAAAATGCGTTATTTAAGGAGAAAAATGAGCAGTCTTGAGAAAAAAACTAATGTAGTTACTAATCCTGATTTTTCATTAATCGATGAAAATTTCTTGAAGTCGCGAATCTACACGATTCGTGGGGTCAAAGTCATGATTGATGCTGATTTGGCGAAGATTTATGGGTATTCAACGAAGTCGTTCAATCGGCAGGTCAAGAATAATATTGAACGTTTTCCAGAAGAATTTCGATTTCAGCTGAATTCTTCCGAAGCGGAAAACTTGAGGTGTAAAAATTGCACCTCAAGTTGGGGCGGTTTGCGGTATGCGCCATTTGCCTTTACAGAGCAGGGCATCTATATGCTTATGACTGTGCTAAAGGGGGATTTGGCGGCACGTCAAAGTATGGCGTTAATCCGACTTTTTAAGCAGATGAAAGATTACATCATTGCCGAAAATCGGCAATTGTTGGGGACAGATGCGATTGCTCAAATAGCTTTGCAGACGGCGCGAAATACGCATGATATTGCGGATGTTTCTGGTAATGTTAAGGTTCTTTCGGGTGAAGTTCATGATATCCGCAGTGATTTGAGCAAAATGAATATAGATCTTCAAAAAGTTATGGAAAATTTTATTGATCCATTAACGTTTAAACAATTCCTGATTTTGAATGGTCAAAAGCTTGAAGCTGATGTTGCTTATACGCATATTTATGGCATGGCTAAAAAATCGGTGGTCGTTATTGATAATTACTTGGACGTCAAGACTCTTGATTTGTTAAGGGCTGTTGCAAAAAATGTGTCTATTCGGATTTTTAGCGATCAATATGGAAGAACAGCCCTGACGGAAAGTATGCTGGCTGATTTTAGGGCTGCACGCCCGGATGTTTTGCTTGATGGGCCAAAGGAAGCCGGACATATTTTCCATGATCGTTATATATTGTTGGACTTTGGTCTAAAAAACGAAAAGGTGTTCCATTGCGGAGCCTCCTCAAAGGATGCTGGAGGCAAGATTACGACCATTATGCAATTGGAAGATTTTTCGATTTATCGTGCGGTATTTGCTGGTTTGCTAAATAAATCCTAATTATAAATCTTCGTATATACACTAGATTCATCGCGACAGCTTCCTGCAAAGAGTATAACCCTTCGCAGAAACGCCAATACATCATAAAGCTACCATCGAATTCGGAGTGGTCAAATTCGTAGATGCTCCTTGTCGGATTTATCCTTTCAAATCAAACAGCAAATATTCTTCCACGAGCGTCATCAAATTGAATCCGTCTTTTGAAAAGTAGTGGTCTTGTCCGGGAACTGTGATAACTTTCATGTTGTCGCGTTCGTGAAGTTTTAGCAGCCTGGATTCTTTGACGGATGGGTCTTCGCTTCCAAAGACGAATGTCATCATTTCTCCGTTGAAATTTTTGGCGGCGTGGCAGATGTGCGGCAAGTTTATCATTAGCGGTGGATTTATCAGAAGAAGTCTGGATATCTGCGGGATTTTGCTGCCTTCGATGCAACCGAGCGAAGCTCCTTTCGACATTCCCATGAAAAGAATCTTGGGGCGCGATTTGCAGGTTTCATTTAAAAGAGCGATGTTTTCTGTAATCTGATTCGTTCTGTTATCGGAATTTGGTTCGTCGGAGGTCGCGCAGCTTACAACCGTGATACCGTACTTGTTGCGAATTTCATTTGCAAGATTCAGATACTTGTTTTGATAGCCGTATGCGGTGCCGCCTTGTCCTCCTTTGATGAGTAAGGCGTAGTCTTGTCGTGAACCGGGGATAACGAGATGGTCGGTCATGTAGTGTTGTAATAAAATTCTTTTACTTAAAATGCGTAATACTTAATTACATCACTCCATTTCCAAATTCCGAGTTGTGACTTTTGTTCACGCAGTTCTGCATTGGTTGCGAATTTGCGGTTTATTCTGCTGTTGAATTGGTTTTGTAAATCCGTTTCCTTGTTTTCGAAGGGTGTCGCGGAAAAACTTACTGTAGGCTTGCCGCTTTTCTCTGTAATCAAATAATCTTTGACTTCAAGCATTTGCTTGTAACGAAAGCGGCATTTGCTTGATTCAACGCTGCATTGCACGATGAAGCGTATGTTTGTACAATCTCGTGTGTGGAGTGGAACGGGGCCAAATTCTGGTGCGTTTTCTGCGTTGTCACTTTCGCATGTCGCAAAAATGTATGTGTCCTTCAATGCCAATTTGTTCATGAACGAAAAATCTTCGGGACCGTTCACATTGGGATTCACGAAAATGAATCGGTAATGTCGTTTGGCTTCGGAAATGTAGCCCATGGAAAATTCGTAACAGGGTGTGCTGATGTAGGGGCGTTCCAAAGCATCGAAAAATGGATCGTCATCATCTTTGTTTACTTCGAAATCTAAATGGCATAATGGTTTGCCTGTTTCGAGAAATGCGGAATACATTTCGAGGCGTTCATCGATGATTTCGTATCCGTTCGGTGCGATTAAATTCCAGCGGATGCTTCGCCAAATCAATTCTGCTTCAGTTTTGCTTGTGTACGAGGATTCAACTAATTCTTTTAAGTCCTTGTATTTTTGCATGTCAGTCATCATGATGCTCATGAATGTGCCTTTGTTGCGTAAAATGTGAATCTTTTAAAAAGTAGGTTATCACTGCGACAAATACAGTCGTGATTGATTCGCAAAATTTCCAATGTTGCTGAGAAACGATTGTTGGTGTTTTAAGAATGTTTTTCGTCTGCGTCTGTATGTGTCGCATTAAATGAGTAATTTGAGGAAAATGAAAAAATGCGTAAATTCCCCTCAAAAACTTTTTGTGTCTGGTTCCAAATCAATTTCCAAATTGAGCGAAGCTGCCCTCGGCTTGCTGGACGATGCTATTAAAAAGGGAATGGAAATTCTTGTGGGGGATTGTTATGGGGTAGACTCTGCTGTTCAGGAATATCTGGATCAGCGGAATTACGCGAACGTTACTGTTTATTGTAGCGGTGAAAAACCGCGAAATTACTTTTTGACGGGCGCGCGAGTTCGGTCTTGCGCCGATTTGTCGAAAGGATTAAATGGTCGTGAGTTTAATTATGTGAAAGATATCCAGATGTGTGGGGATTGCGACCGCGCTTTGATGATTTGGGATGGCAAGAGCGAGGGAACTCGTGAAAATATTAAACGAATGCTTGATCTAGGGAAGCCGTTTCTAGTTGTTGAGGAATAATCCTTGGGTTTTTCTCCCACTCCTTTTTCGCACTCAATTTTCCGTATTGTGATATAAAACTTACACGAATGTTATTTGTTTTGTGCTCAAATGAGCAAATTTTCGTGTAAAATTTTGAAAATCAAGGGCCAAAAGTATGCTTTTTTTAAGTTCGACCCCTGTTTTCTATTGCCATGGTGGTAGAAAGTGGGTATATTTGTCTACGTGTGATAGTGTTGTGGTAAAATGTGTCAAATATGAATTTCACTTCTTTCATAGGACAAGCCCAAACGGCGATCGATGGAAAGGGTAGGACCTCCTTCCCTAGGGAATTCCGTCGTCAGCTTTCGGCGTCCGAAGGGAATGAGTTCGTGGTCACTCGTGGCCCGGACCGCACCCTCCGGTTGTTCGTCCTTCCGGAGTTTGAGAAATTCATGGCGGACTTGGATGCTAGGTCCGACCGCCGTCAAGCCGATTTAGTTCGGAGAGGCCTCTGCCCCACAGTTGTGGAAATGGATGGCCAGAATCGCATTTTACTCCCCAAGATTTTGCTGGAGTATGCCGGCCTTAAAGACGAAGTGCTTTATGTCCAGGCCAGCGGTAAAACTCTCGAATTATGGAATCCTGAACGTTACAACGAAAAGTATGGATTGCAGACAAATGAAGCAATCGAAGCTTTCGATGCCGCGTTCTATGGTGAAGGCTTGACGGAGGGGGATAATGGCAGATAAGAATCTCCGCAAGTCAGTACATGTAAATGAAATTTCGGAAGCCGCGGTCGCTGGAGTTCAAGGGAGAGAATTCTATCACGATCCGGTGATGCTCAAGGAATGCCTCGAAGGCTTGAATATCAAGCCGAACGGTACCTATTCGGACTGCACTCTTGGCGGTGGCGGCCATTCTTACGCTATTGCCCAAGAACTCAATTCCGAGGGCACGCTCCACGCTTTTGACCGTGACGATGAAGCGGTCCAGTTTGCAACGAAGCGTCTTGCAGGCGTTGCGCCGAAGTTTATTGTCCATCCGGTTCCGTTTAGCGAACTCGGGAATGAAATTGCTCCGAATACACTCGACGGTGTTCTTTACGATCTCGGCATCAGCAGCCATCAGGTTGATGACTCTAGCCGTGGTTTTACGTTTGTAGGCGATAATCCGCTCGACCTTCGCATGGACCGTCGCGAAAACGTGTCTGCGCAGGAATGGCTCCGCACGGTAAGCGAAGATGATTTTGCGGCTGCACTCCGCAAGAATGCCGATATGGATCGCGCGTTCAAGCTTGCCTCTCGTATTAAAGAAAAGGTTGCCGAAATTGCTGCTGCGGGTCGCGATGTGCTCCCGAGCGATATCAAGGCTGTTGTCGAAGCTGTGTTCCCGGACAAGCGCCGAGACGCAAATAGCCTTTTGGCTCGCGTGTTCCAGGCTATCCGCATGGAAGTGAACGGCGAACTCAAGCAGATTGAAGATAGTATCCGCGCTGCGGTGGACTGCCTCAAGGTGGGCGGTCGTTTGGTCGTGATGAGCTACCACTCTGTCGAAGACCGTTGCGTCAAGGAAACAGCTGCTGAATTTGAAAAAGCATGCATTTGCCCAGAAAACTTGCCGGTTTGCATGTGCGGTGGTAATCACCAGCGCTTAAAGAAAGTGAACCGTAAGCCGATTTTGCCCTCGGCCGATGAAATTAACAGGAACAGTCGGGCTCGTTCTGCAAAATTAAGGATCTATGAAAGAGTATGATCGATAATATGCAGAATGAATCCGTAAAGTCCGGGAAAAACGGCGTGATGGGCATAGTGCTTTTATTTGTTCTTGTTGGTTCGTTTGTTTGCATGGTTCCTGTGTACATGCAGAATCGCATCAATCGTCTTTATGGCAAGTTGTATAGCTTGAAAGAGAAGGCGAATTGGCTTAATCGTGAAATCCTCTTGAGGGATTACGAAATCAACAAGCTTACGTCTATTAATCATTTGTCCAAGTTTGCAGAAAACGCTGGGCTTGGTTTGAATGAGGTTCCTATCAAAGTCATGATAACGGGGGAGTCGAATGAATAAGTTCGGTGCAGATCCTTTGTTTATCTTGAAAAGCCTTGTTCTTTGCACTATTGGCGTGCTTGTTTTGCAGACGTTTAGCATTCAGGTGATGAACCGCAGCGTTTATCAGGCAAATACCAGATCGACGGTGACGCATACGAGAAACTTGTATGCAGAACGCGGTGCCATTATGGACCGTAACGGCATCATTTTTGCAGAAAATATCCGCGATACGAGTGATAATCTTGGTTATAGCCGCTTGTTCTTGCAGGGTTCCCTTGCTTCGCAGACTGTGGGTAAGGTGGGCTTTGATGGTACTGGCAGCATGGGCATGGAGAAGATTTATAACGATAGCCTCCGCGGTGATGAAGGTGTCCGTGTCAGTGTGCAAGATGCAAAACAGCGTGAAGTTCATTATCGCTCGCAGAATGTAATTGAAGCCAAGTCCGGATTGAATCTTGTTTTGACAATTGACCGCAACATGCAGGAAATTGTCGAAAAGGCCTTGAAGGATGGTGTTGCCGAATTTATGGCGACGAGTGCAAGTGCCGTTGTCGTGGATCCGTATACGGGAGAAATCCTCGCGATGGCAAGTTACCCGACATTTGATCCGAACTCCAAAAATCAGGGTGTCGGTCGTATGGTGAAGAACGAAATTGTTTCGATGTCGTACGAACCGGGTTCTACATTCAAGGTGATTACCGCTGCCGCGGCTCTTGAAAATAATGTTGTCAGCCCGCAAAAAGTTTATGCGAATGAAGGTCGTTGCTGGCAATGGAACCCGAAGTCGGAAAAGATTTGCGATACCCACGTTTATGGTGACATGGATATGAGCGAAGCGATGGTGCAGTCTTCGAATATTGTGTTTGCAAAGATTGCCTCGGAAGTGGGTGCTATGCGTATGCACAAGATGGCACGTGCATTTGGCATTGGTGAACGCGCTTTTGACAATTACGTTGGCGAAGAAAACGGAAGACTTTTGAAACCGACTGAACTCACTCGTGACGATAGAACCTTGAAGACAATGGGCTTTGGACATGCCGTATCGACAACACCGATCCAGATGGTGATGGCTTACGCCGCGATTGCAAATGGCGGAAAGTTGATGCGAGCTCAGATTGTAAAGGAATGGCGTAACTCTAATGGTAAGGTTGTTCGTAAGAATGAACCGGTCGAAATCCGCAGGGTTATTTCGGAGAAAACGGCTGCTACAATCCGCAAGATGCTCAATCGCGTGGTGAATAGCGGTACTGCAAAACGCGTTGCTTCGCAGAAGTTGCATGATGTTTTGTTTGGCGGCAAGACGGGTACAGCTGAAAAGTACAATCATTTGACTCGTTCTTACGACCGCAATTCTCAAGTGGCTTCGTTCATTGGCCTTGCACCTGCCGAAGATACGCGCTATGTATGCTTGGTGCTTGTGGACGACCCGCAAGGAAAGCATGTTGGTGGTCTTACGGCGGGTCCGATTTTCCGCCGCATCATGGAAGGTATTTACTATCATCCCGCACTTTCTCCGATTGCACATAACTTAAAGCAAGTGAAGCTTGGTTCTCCGTGCGATAAGGATTTTGCAGGGATGCCGGCATCTGCTGCTAAGGATTATGCGAAAAAGAATAAGTGCCCGGTTCGCTTTGAAGGCAAGGGCCTTCGCGTAATTTCGGAACGCGTTGATGCAGGTTTGATTAGTGGAAAAACGCTTTTGCTCGGCGATGCCGTGGCAAGCAGGATGCCTAACTTGCATGGGCTTTCTTTAAGGGATGCTCTTGAAGTGATGGGTAATATCCGCATGAATGTTGAATATACAGGAAAAGGTCGTGTAGTCGCCCAGGAACCCAAAGCGGATGAGGCTTTGCAGAAGGGGGTGATTTGCAAGCTGACCTTGAAGGAGAAAAGCTGATGATATCGGAAGGACTTATGGAAAAGTTGTCCGTGACGGGGCTTTGCGATGATTCCCGCCGTGTGAAACCGGGGAATTTGTTCTTCTCCGTTCCTACGGAAGGTTTTGAAGCCTTTGCCCGTAGCGCAATTGCGGCTGGTGCCGTTGCCGTTGTGGGCGAGACGATGGCTCCGGAAGGACTAACGTCGAAGTGGATTCAGGTGCCCGATGTGAAAGCGGCGCGCTTGGAAGCTGCAAGGATTTTCTACAAGGATCCGTTTGCAAAGCTCTCTTGCCATGCGATTACTGGCACGAACGGTAAGACGACGAGCGCGTTTCTCATGAATGCGATGCTTGAAGCGGCTGGTCACAAGACGGCTCTGCTTGGCACCATCAAGAATAAGATTGGTGATAAGTCCGTGCCGGCAACGCTTACGACGCCAGGTCTCTTGGATCTTTATGATTTTGCGGCTCGCGCCGTTGCTGCGGGTTGCACGGACCTCGTGATGGAAGCGTCTTCGCATTCGCTCCACCAAGGCCGTGTTGCAGGAATTCATTTCAAGAGCGGTCTCTTTAGCAACTTGACTCAGGACCATCTCGATTACCACAAGACGATGGACGCTTACTTCGAAGCCAAAAAGTTGCTCTTTACAAAGTACCTTGCAGAAAAAGGCGTTGCTGTTATCAACATTGACGATGCGCATGGCGAAAAGCTTTTCAATTCTCTTGATTGCCGCAAGGTGGCTGTTTCGAGACTCGGCAAGGCCAAAGCGGATGTAAAGCCGTTTGGCGATGTGAAAAGCACCGAAGATGGTCTTGAATTTGCACTCCCGATGATTGCAAGTGAAAAGTTTGTGACTCCGCTCTGTGGCGATTTTAACGTGGATAATTTGCTCCTCGTGCTTGCATGGGCTCATGCTCTCTGCATCCCTGAAGATGCTATGCGTAAGGCGATCGCCACTGTTCGCGTTCCGGGCCGTTTTGAAAAGGTTTGGAGCAAGGATGGCAAGCATGTTGTTGTCGATTATGCTCATACGCCGGATGCACTTGAACGCGTATTGAACGTGGCTCGTAGCCTTTGCCGCGGTAAGCTTTCGACTGTTTTTGGTTGCGGTGGTGATCGCGACAAGACGAAGCGCCCGATTATGGGTGGCATTGCTGAACGTATTGCGGACAAGGCTTGGCTTACCTCCGACAATCCGCGCACGGAAAAGCCTGCGGACATTATTGCAGACGTTCGTGCTGGCATGACGACAGACAAATTTGAAGTTATTGAAAACCGCGAAGAAGCAATTAAGCGCGCTTGTGCAGAGCTCAAGAGCGGCGATTGGCTTGTGATTGCAGGCAAGGGTCACGAAGATTATCAAATCATCGGTAAGACCAAACATCATTTTGACGATCGTGAAATTGCGATGAAGGCTATGGAAGAATGCTAAAGCTTGATTTGACAATTGCAGAAATGCTTGAAATTCTGGAAACCGAAGCGGTCGGCGTTCCAGCCCGCACCTTGAAACGCAAGGTGAATCTCTGCATGGATTCTCGTGAAAGTGCCAAGGGTGTTGTCTTTTGGCCGATTAAGGGTGCTCGTTTTGACGCCCACCAGTTTGTATCTCAAATGGAAAAGGATGGAGCTCTGATGAGCGTTGTAAACCAAACTGCTATCGATCCGAATTTCAAGATGTACGCTCCGGTCGATGATACGACCAAGGCTCTCTTGAAGCTTGCCAAGGGCTATCAGAAACTTTTCAAGTTGAAGAAGGTGGCCATTACCGGTAGTAACGGCAAGACAACCACGAAGGAAATGACGAAGGCTGTACTTTCGATGAAGTACAATACCCATGCTACGCAGGGAAACTTCAATAACCATATCGGTGTCCCGATGACACTTTTCCAGTTGAAGCACAGCCACGAAGCTGCTGTTGTCGAAATGGGAACGAGCGGCCCGGATGAAATTCGTCCGCTGTCCTTGGCGACAGAGCCTGATGTTGCCGTGATTACGAACATTGGCGCCTCGCATCTGGAACGCCTTGGCGATTTGGATGGCGTGTTTAACGAAAAGATTAATATTACCGCTGGACTCAAGAAGGGCGGCACTCTGATTGTGAATGCCGATGACGAGCGCCTTTGCAAGGTGAAATCCACCAAGAATATGAAGGTGGTGACTTTTGGTGTACGTCGTGGTGTCATTAAGCCCGAAAAGCTCAAGTGGAACGAAAACTTCTGCGCTGATTTTTATGTGGGCCGTACGCATTTTACGTTGAACGTGCCGGGCGACCATAACCTTTACGATGCCCTTGCAGCCATTGCTGTGGGCGAAACTTTCCGCATCCCGAAGAGCGACATTGCAAAAGCTCTTGCAAATTTCAGCTCCACAAGCATGCGTATGGAAGTGAAGATTGCAAATGGTTTCAAGATTGTTTCTGATTGCTACAATGCAAATCCGTCTTCGACGAAAATGGCGCTCCAGACGCTTGGAAACATGAGGGTCGAAGGCAGGCGCATTGCGGTGCTTGGCGACATGCTTGAACTTGGCAAGGAAAGTGGTAATTTGCACAAGCAGATTGGCGCTATGGTTCCCGAAATGAATTTCGATATGCTCCTCGCTGTTGGCAAGGATGCGAAGAAATATGTTGAAGGCGCGAAGTCTCGCGGCATGAAGAATGTGCTTTATTTCGAAAACGTTTCGGAAGTCATTAATCATTTGAACGATACCGTTGCCGAAGGGGATATCCTCTTGGTGAAAGGTAGCCGTGGCATGCATATGGAACAAGTGGTCGAAGCGCTCCTCCACATGGTACCGGTGCTCAAGTTTTAAGGTAAGGTTTAGTAGTTAAGATGACGTCAATGACGCAGACACAAGGAATGAACAAGCTTTTGCTATTTGTCACATTAGCGTTAATGTGCTTTGGCTGCGTTGTTATCTATTCCGCATCTGCTCATTTTGCCGAAACGAAAAATTTGCCTGCGGAATACTTCCTCACGAAGCATCTCTATAAAGTCCTTGCATCTGTTGTGATTCTCGGTGTCTTCTATAAAATTGATTATGCTTTGTGGAAGGTTTCTTCTCGTGTCATCTTTGGGGTGGGCGCAGTCCTTACGTTGGCTGCAATCGTCTCGGGTGGCGAGGTGAAGGGTGCGTCCCGCTGGATTTTCGGAATCCAGCCGTCTGAAATCATGAAGTTTGGCTTTGTCTGCTGGATTTGCGCGAAACTCTCGGATGCCGGTGACGAAATCAAGTCGCTCAAGTGCACGATTATTCAGCCTGCGGTTCCTCTTTTGATTTCTGCAATTTTGCTTGCTTGCCAGCCGAACTTCTCGATGCTTATCATGTTCTGCATGTTGACGCTTGTGTCGCTTCTGGTGGCTGGAGCAAATTATAAATATATCGGGGTCAGTGTACTTGCAAGTTTCCCTGTTATTGCTTCTGCGTTGGTTCTAAAATCTCATAGCCGTAAACGCCTCATTGCATTTTTCTCGGATGATGGAAAAATGGGTGATTCGCAGTGGCAGGGACGTCATGCTCTTGAAGCGCTTGGAAACGGTGGATGGTTTGGAACAGGTGTTGGCATGGGCGAACAAAAATTGGGTTACTTGCCCGAAGCCCATAAGGACGTCGTTTACGCTGTGATCGGTGAAGAATTCGGTTTTGTAGGAACGTTCCTTGTGTTGGGTACTTTTGCAATGCTCTTTTCGCAAGGGTACAATATTGCAAGGTCTTCGACAACACGCTTTGGCAGGTACTTGGCTGTAGCTTTGACGACTTCGCTTTTCTTGAATTTCATCATTCACGTTTGCGTGTGTGTTGGTCTTTTCCCGACGACAGGTCAGCCTCTTCCGTTCCTCAGTTTTGGTGGAACGAACTTGCTCTTGTCGGCAGCGTTTATTGGAATTTTGTTGAATATTTCTCGCCCGACAACTGGCAAGAGCATTCGCGAACCTTATATGAGCAGTCCTATGACATTTGAAACGGGTCGGTTTACGAATTTTAGGACAAGAAGGAGTTCTATATGAAAAAGTTCCTCTTTGTTTGCGGTGGCACCGGTGGCCACATTTTCCCGGCTGTAGCTATTGCCGAGAGTTTAAAGAAGATGGGTGTTAAGGATATTACGTTTGCTGGCCGCAAGGATTCTATGGAAGAACGCCTTGTGGCAAAGAACTGGCCGTACGAATACATTTCGGCAGTTCCGCTGCATCGTGGCCCGTTCCTCAAGAATTTGGCTTTGCCGTTTAACCTGACAAAGTCCTTGATTCGTGCAAAGAGCGTTGTAAAGAAAATCAATCCGGATGTGGTGATTGCAACGGGTGGCTACGTTTCGCTCCCGATTGTGCTTGCCGCAGGTTCTATGGGTATCCCGGTTTATCTGCAGGAACAGAATGCTGTTGCTGGTATTGCAAATAAAGTTGGCGCCCGTTACGCAAAGACTGTTTTTGTGACATCCGAAGAAGCCATGAAGGGCTTTCCAATTGAAAAGACTCGCATTCTTGGCAACCCGATTCGTGATTTGCCGTCTGCCGATTCTTTGGATCGTCCGGTGGAATTCCGTGAAGGTCGCAAGGCTGTGTTTATCGTTGGTGGTTCGCAGGGTGCTGTTGGCATCAACAATAAAATTGAAGAAAGTATTGGCCGCATTGCCGCTCACGAAGATATTAGCGTGGTGTGGCAAGTTGGCGCTAAGAATGTTGACGACATCAACAACCGTCTTGGCATTTTGCCGAACGTTGCTGTGCGTGGATTCCTGGACAACATTTATGCATACATGAAGCACGCTGATTTGATTATCAGCCGTGCCGGTGCATCGGGACTTGCTGAAATTTTGGCATTTGGTAAGCCTTCCATTTTGCTTCCGTACCCGCATGCAACGGCGAACCATCAAGAACATAACGCCCGCGTAGTTGAAAAGGCTGGCGCCGCGCTCGTGGAACTTGATGATGAACCGAATGATCTTTGGAATAAAGTGGAAGCGCTCCTTTACGATCCAGAACGTTTGGAGAATATGGCTGAAGCCGCTAAAACGCTTGGCATGCCCGATGCCGCTGACCAGATTGCGAAAATAATTCTGGATATGGAGAGATCGTAATGCAGATTAATGATTGTAAACGTGTTCGTCGCCTGCATTTTGTGGGTATCGGTGGTGCCGGTATGTCCGGTATTGCTGAAGTGCTCCATGAAAATGGCTTTGTAGTGACGGGTTCCGATATGGGCGAAGGTGCCGTCATCGACTACCTGAAAGGTCTTGGAATTCGCATAGACCCGAAGCACGAAGCAAAAAATGTTGTTGATGCGGACTTGGTCGTTTATTCTTCTGCGATTCCGTATGATAATCCGGAACTTGTTGAAGCACGTAACCGCCGTATTCCGGTGATTCGCCGCGCCGAAATGCTCGGTGAACTGATGCGTCTCAAGTACACGCTTTCTATTGCTGGTACACATGGCAAGACAACGACAACATCTATCGTTGGCGCTATTTGGGAAGAAGCAGGCCTTGACCCGACCATTATTGTTGGCGGTATCGTGAAGGGCAAGTGCAGTGGCGCTAAGGTGGGGCATGGCGATTACCTCATTGCTGAAAGCGACGAGTTTGACCGTAGTTTCCTTTCGATGATGCCGTCTTCGGCAATCATCACGAATATCGATGCTGACCATCTCGATACTTACGAAAATATTGATGCTATTAAGGATGCGTTCACGCAGTTTGCGAACAAGATTCCGTTCTATGGCCAGGTGATTGTATGTCTCGATGATCCGAACGTGCAGCAGATTTTGTCGCACCTCAAGAAGCCGGTGATTACGTATGGCTTTACTCGCCAGGCAAAGTATCGCATTGAAAACCTGAAGTTCGTGAAGGGTTATCCGCAGTTTGAAATTTTGAACGATGGCAAGAGTCTCGGTGAATTCAAACTCCAGATTCCGGGTCGCCACAATGTTTTGAATGCTACAGCTGCTGTTGCGCTCGCTGTCGAAGAAGGCATTTCGATTGAAGTGGCTCGCAAGGCTGTGGCGGCATTTGAAGGTGTCAAGCGCCGTTTCGAATTCATTGGCGAAAAGAATGGCGTGATGGTATTTGACGATTACGCTCACCACCCGACCGAAGCGACGGCAACATTGCTTGGATTCCGCGAAGCATTCCCGGACAAGCGCATTATTGTCGCTTTCCAGCCGCATTTGTTCACGCGTACTCGCGACCAGCACGAAGCATTTGGTAGTGCGTTTGCAAACTGCGACGTGCTCTTGGTGACTGACATTTATCCGTCTCGCGAAAAGCCGATTGAAGGTGTGACGGGGGCTATGGTTTCGAATAGCGCTGCAGACCGCGGACACCGCGATGCTCGCTTTATTGGCGATGTCAACAACTTGATTCCGGTTTGCAAGGATTTGCTGAAACCGAATGATGTGATTGTTTTGATGGGCGCCGGTAACATTTGGAAGCTCGGACAGACGATTTTGGAGAAGAGTATTTGAGTTTAGAAAGTACGAACATGTTCGGTCGACGGATCGGATACAATGAACGAAAGCGCAGGCGTAAACGTGCACGTCGTAGACGTGTGCGTGTAGGTTCCGCTGTTCGTTGGTACAAGCGCAAGGGCTGGGTCTTGACTTTGCTCTTCGTTATTGCCGCCGTCGCACTATGGCAGAGTCGTTTCTATCTCAATCAAATTAATCCGGTGGAATTCAGATATTTGCAGTACATCGAAATCGAAGGCAATCGTATGCTTTCGTGGGAAGATGTGGTGCAGAGTGCGCAAGTGGAAACGGGAATGCTCATGTCGGAATTGGATGCTGATTCTGTCAAGAAATCGCTCTTGCAAATTCCGCTGATACATTCTGCTGAAGTGGAAAGCAAGTTCCCGTCTTCGCTTTTCATCAAGATTCAGGAAGCATCCCCGATCCTCTCGGTGCTCGAAGATGGAAAGGGAACGGTCTATTCCGAAAGAGGCCTTTCGCTCCCGATGTCGATGATGACGGCGCTTCGCCTGCCGATTCTTGAAAATGAGTCTGTGGGAAAGGTAAAGCAGGTGGCTCAGTTCTTGTCGGTAATGCGCAAAGAGGATAAGCCCCTTTATGATCGCGTGTCGCAAGTGGGCTGGTCTGAGAAAGATGCTGCTTTTGAAGTGTTCTTTAAAGATGCTGGATACCGTGTGGTATTTCCGGCAACGAACTGGAATAAGGATTTGTTTACTTTGTATGATGCTATCGGAAAGGGATTCCGAAAAGATCTCCTTTGCGCTGGTGAGGTTGATATGAGATTTCATGGATTTGCGTATATAAAAAACTTTGATAAGAGGTGTATCAATGGATGACAATAAGCAAATAGTCAAAAAAGAGGACTACATTTTCGGGCTTGATATCGG
>Ga0265298_10004714_pt1 | contig 17319 bp, 15 predicted proteins | sample AusTroGonzalo_MG_3_FD_193486 | JGI IMG/M metagenome (GOLD analysis project Ga0265298, IMG submission 193486) | Bovine rumen microbial communities from tropical cattle in Woodstock, Queensland, Australia - Gonzalo_01 | ecosystem: Host-associated > Mammals > Digestive system > Stomach > Rumen ... | reverse complement strand
CCCTCAACGGTGACGGGCAGAACCATTGGCGGCTCGTCTAACGAGAGCAGCGTACGTCCCTGCAGCTGACTGAGCGTTGCAAAGACCATGTTGATGGCCACGAAATCTTCCGTGCCATTGCTCCATTTCTCGAAGACAAGCTTCGAGCCGATGGGCGTGTGAAGCTCAAGGGCATTCTCTGTCTCAGGATAATTCAGTCGCAGGGCTGCACCGATGCTGGCCAGGTTGGAATCGTGACCACAGAGGAACATGAACTTGCGGTCGCTACGATTCAGCTCCTCGCGGATGCGGCTCACCAGTGGATAGGCCAGATTCACGGCAGCGGAATGGGCAGTAAAGAGTAGGCCGTCGTAAACCTCCTTCACGCCGCAGATTGCGCGCCACTGTTCCGTAGTCAGCGCGTGGCCGAAAGCCGTCATGCTTTCCGTCTCGTAGCACTGCAGCACCAGCGCGTCGGCCACGCTGTTGGCCAGCGTGTAGCCGCCCGTCATCCGAGGCTCGTCGCCCTTCTCAATCTTGAACTGCGTATCGTCGAAGCTGAGGTGCAACGTGTCGCCCTGCTGAGCGGCAGGCGAGTGAGCCATGTCGAGCACCTGCTCCATCAGCGTCAGCGTGGGCTGTACGCTCTGCATCCATGCCTGAGGTCCGCCGTGCAGGGTCTGCATTTCATTGATTACCTGTTGGCGGTACGTGTCATTCATTTTCGTGAACTGCGGCGTAAACACGGGGTCCATCTTGTCCTCAGCCAGCTTGTGAGTAATCTCTACGTTGGCGAAAGGCAGGAAACCAGCCGAGAAGCACTTCGCCGTGGCGAATGTGCGTTGGCGAGAGTTGGCGTAGAACAACACCTCTTCACCTTCTGGACGACAGTTGTCGGGCAGAAGGCCTTCGTCCACCACCCACTTGCGGAAAAACTGTCCCATTGCTGTCTCGAGCACGCCGCCACGCAACGACAGTTGGCTGCTGGGCGACGTCCACTTGAACCACTCGTGGGGCGTCACCCGCATATAGGCGGCACCGCCCGACGAGAGCGGCGAGCGGATGTTGTGGCGACTCATCACCACCACCTCCTTCAGTTCATATTTGGCCTTAAAGTCATCCGAACGCTTCGTCTGTGCCGAAATACTTATGGCAGCCATCACGGCGGCTGCTACCATTAGTAGTTTAATTGCCCTGTTCATCATCTGATACCTTATTTAGTAGTCTATTAGTTAGTTTGCACCAATTTCACCACAAAGCGAGACAGTCGTCAATGGCTAAACTGCGTACTCTGTCGCATCCACCATTATGACTATTCTACATTCTCTGAGAAAAGAACTTGGATAAGGGTCTGGCCGACGGCCTGCAGGGTGTTGCGGTCGATGTGCTGCATGTCGTCATTGACGGTGTGCCACGTGGGGCCGAAGGAACTGGCCTCGCAGTCGGGATAATAGGGAATAATGTCGATGCAAGGAATCTTGGCCTTCTGGTTGACAGGCAGGTGGTCGTCGGTAATGGGATTACCCTCGTCCTTGGGGAACAAACTGCCGTAACCAACGGTTTCGGCGGCAGCCCACACCTTACGCACTACGTCAGGCGCAAAGTAAGTCGACATCTGCTCCTGATAGAAGCGGGCTCCCTGGCCACCGACCATGTCGAGGAGAATGCCGTAGCGGGGCTTCGCCGCAGACGAAGCGTCACCTGACATTGTCGAGCCGAAGTTTGAAGCCCAATATTGTGCACCGAGTGCCCACGTGTCGGCATCGCTGCCGTCAGTATTGACCCATTGGGGCGTACCCCAGTCCTCGGCATCGAAGCAGATGAAATCGACACCAAGCTGAAGGGTGAGAGAATCGGACTGGGAAGAGATGAGCCGAGCCACTTCGAGCATGACGGCAACACCGGAGGCTCCATCGTTAGCAGCCATGACGGGAGTGTGGTGATTAGCCTCGTCGGGATCGTTGTCAGCCCAGGGCCGGCTGTCCCAATGGGCACAGAGCAGAACGCGCTGCGACTGCTCGGGACGGTAGGAGGCAATGATATTGGTACTTTTCAGGATGGTGCCATCGTAGCCTCGCAGGTCGGCGCGCTGTGTGGTCACCTGCATGCCGAATTGGCGGAACTTGTCAGCAATCCACTGCCCGCAACGTTCGTGGGCCTCGCTGTTCATGGTGCGTGGCCCGAAATCGCATTGCTGTTGGCAGAACGCATAGGCCGAGTCGGCCATGAAGGCAGGGCCAACGGGTAACATGACCATCGCTGACTCCACCGTACTCTTCTTCGTGTTGCCGCAGCCTACCAAAGCCAAGCATAATGCACCACTTAAAATGCACGATACAATTTTTCTCATTGTCTCCATCTCTCAATCTATTGTTTTTTCTGCACCTGCGTCATAACGCGGAGGAAGTTGCCGCCCCAGATCTTCTGGATGTCGCGCTCGCTGTAACGGCGAGTCAGCAGTTGGCGGGTGAAGTTAATCAGTTCGGACGAGTCGCGCAGGCCACAGATGCCGCCATCACCGTCGAAGTCGGTTCCCAAACCAACATGGTCGATGCCCATGACGTGGATGGCATGCTCCAGATGGGCAAGAGCATCGTAGATGGTTGCCTCGCCCTCTCTCTTTAGGAAGCCGTTGTACAGCGTCACTTGCATGACACCGCCCGCGGCTGCCAGACGACGCATCTGGTCGTCGGTGAGGTTGCGGGGATGGTCGCAGAGGGCGCGGCACGACGAGTGGCTGCAGACGATAGGCGTCTGGCTGATGTCGAGAGCGTCATAGAACGTCTTTTCTCCTGCATGGCTCAGGTCGACCATAAGTCCAAGGCGGTTCATCTCGCGCACGACCTGCTCGCCAAAGCGGCTCATGCCGTTATGGGTGTTACAGCCGCGACAAGAGTCGCACAAGTCGTTGTCACCGTTGTGGCACAAGGTGATATAGACAACGCCACGCTGGGCAAAGTGCTCAACGTTCTTCAGCTCGCCACCTAAAGCCAAGCCGTTCTCAATGCCAAGCATGATGCTCTTGCGACCATGACGCTTGTTGTCATAGAGGTCACCGGGAGTACGGGCCAAAGCCAAGTAGTCGGCATTGGCATTGACAATCTCCTCAATCTTGTCGAAGATGAGGTCAGCATACTCTGTAGGACTCTTCACGTCGAAGGCAACCTTCGAGGAGAATGTCTCACCGAGCTTAGGCTGTGGCAGGTAACTAACCATGATGGTAGCGTCCTGACGGCCCTCCGTCATCTTGTGGAGGTCGACGAGGATGCGAGAATCGCGCTGTTCGAAGTGGATGCCTTCAGGGAAGAACATGGGGGTGTCGCAGTGGGTGTCGAGGGTCAGCACGCGGTTGTGAACCTCGTGGGCCTGACGATAGGCACGGGCCTCTCCGACAAGCCACTGAAACAGGGGCTGTCCGTCGTCCATGCACTCAGGATGCCACTGCACACCAAGAATGCTCTTCATCTCAGCGCTTTCAATGGCCTCGACAATGCCGTCAAGGGCAGTGGCGACAACACGGAACTTGGAACCTGCATCCTCGACTGCCTGATGGTGGAAAGAATTCACCATCAGCCGTTGCTCCTTATATATATTAAATAAGGTGGAATCCTCGACGACGTTGACACTGTGGGTTGGCTCCGATCGGTCGGCATCCTGTGAATGCTTGACGGTGGCAGTAATGTCCTGACACACCTTGCCGCCCAGTGCAACAGCCAGGGTCTGGATGCCACGACAAATGCCGAGCATGGGCAGCTGGCGGTTGTAGGCCAGACGGGTGATAAGCAGCTCGGGCAAGTCGCGTTCCTGATTAATACCGTGAAGCCCTGGCACGGGCTCCTCGCCGGCATAGAGAGGGTTGATGTCGCCACCACCGCTGAGGATGAGCGCGTCGATGTGGTCGAGCGTATTCATCAGCACGTCCTTGTCGGCCGACGGCGGGATAATCAGGGGGACACCTCCAGCCGCGATGACCGACTGGTAATAGCCCTTACCCAATTTACAGGCAAGGTCTTCGTAATTACCCGTGATACCGATGACAGGGCGCCGTTCGGCAGCAGGGAAGGCTACATACACCTCGTCCAGGTGAGCTTGTAAGTCAAACCTTTTCATTTTTCAATGTTCAGCTCGGCTTTGCCGCATGGCACAGCCAAGGACTATCAATCCTCGAAGTGTACGGGAATCTCGCGCTTGATGCTCTGCTCAAGCGAAATCAACGTTTCGGTAGACATGACACCATGGATGCCCTGCAACTTGCCGTTGAGCAGCTCCATCAGCTGCTCATTATCGCGCGCATAGAGTTTGACCATCATGGTGTAGGGACCTGTCGTGAAGTGGCACTCCACGACTTCGGGGATATGCTGCAGCTCATCGACCACGTCCTTGTACATGGAACCCTTGTCGAGGGTGATGCCCACATAGGTACACGTGGAATAGCCCAGGCTCTTGGGGTTCACGTCGAAGCCACTGCCTGTGATGACGCCTGCATCAATCAGGTGTTGTACACGCTGATGGATGGCGGCACGCGAGACGTTACACTCTGCGGCTACATCCTTGAACGGGATGCGCGCGTTCTTTGACAAGATGCTCAGAATCTTCTTGTCCAGGTTGTCAATCTTTTCCATTCACTATTTTTTCTTGCCAGTCTTCTTGGCTGTTGTCTTGGCTGTTGTCTTCGCAGGTTGCGTCTTAGCGGGTTCCTCGGCCGCAGGTTTGTCAATGCCTACCAGCTCGACATCGAAGATGAGCGCCGAATAAGGCTTTATCTGTCCGGCATTACGTTCGCCATAAGCCAGCTCCTGCGGAATATAGAGCTGCCACTTCGAGCCAACGGGCATCATGGTCAGCGCCTCAGTCCAACCCCTGATGACTTGGTCAGCACGGAACGAAGCAGGCTTGTCACCATGCTTAGCAGAGGCATCGAATACTGTACCGTCGACGAGACGGCCCTCATAGTTGACCAACACCTTGTCAGTCTTCTGGGGCACTTCACCTTCACCCTTCACCAGCACCTTGTACTGCAGGCCACTGGCAGTAGTGATAACACCCTCTTTCGAGGCATTCTCCGCGAGGAACTTCTTGCCAGCCTCACGGTTGGGACCATAGAGTTTTTCATCCTTAGCCAGCTTGTCAACCTCCTGCTTGCGATTGAAGTACTGTTCAGCATCTGCTTGCTTAAAGTGGGTGGTATCCTGTTTCAAAGCGTCGGCGAAACCACGGTAGAAAAGATCTGCGACAATAGAGTCGGGAGAGCCCTCGAACTCACCAGTGATACCCGGCAGCATACGACTGCGCACCTGGTTGGCAATCTCAACACCAGCGACCCTGGCCTTAGCCTCAGGGGAGTCTCCAGCCTTGATAACCTCCTCGAACGACTTCAGGAAAATGTCGATGGTAGCCGAGTCAACACCGTGCTGCTGCTTCAGGAAAGACAGCAAGCCGTTGGTGATGGCCATACCGCCAGCATAGCTGACAGAGTCGGAACTACTGTTGAGCACGACGGGAAGAACTACGGGCTCAACCTTCACTTCCTCCTTTTTCTTCTTCTTTGCATCAACTGTGCAAAAAGAAGCACTCGCCACGACAGCGAGTGCTAACAATACAACTTTTTTCATTGCTTACTTTTTGGGGTTAACCTCTAAGAGCTCAATCTTGAACACCAGCACAGAGAAAGGCTTGATGATGCCCTGCTCACGCTCGCCATAAGCCAGCTCCTGGGGAATGTAAACCTCCCAAACTGAACCAGCGGGCATGTGAACCATTGCATCAGTCCAACCCTTGATAGTCTGGTTGCAGCGCAGGGTGATAGGCTCACCACGCTTGTAAGAACTGTCGAACACTGAGTCGTTGAGCAGACGGCCCTCGTAGTGAACCTTCACTAATGAGGTGTCAGCGGGGATAGCACCAGTGCCTTCCTTCAGAACCTTGTACTGAACACCGCTCTCAAGCGTCTTTACGCCGTCCTTCTTGGCGTTGGCAGCCAGGAACTTCTCACCTTCCTCCTTATTGGGGCCATAAGCCTTCTCCATCTCGCGGGCCCTGATCTCCTGCATCTTGGACTGAGCTACGATGCCAGCCTCATCGATAGTCATCAGACCACCCTTGCCAGTAGTACCGCTAATGAAACCTGCCATGAAGTTCTTCATAGAGATGGTCTTCGTAGAATCCTCACCAAACACTTGTTGGTTGATACCCTTCACCATCTGGTTGGCAATCTGCTGGCCAATCTGAATACCAGCATAATAGGCGGCCTTCTTCTTATTATCGCCAGCGTTAGCACCTTCGTTCAAACCTTTGATGAACTCGCCAATGTAGGCAGTATCGACACCAAGACGGTCAACGAGATACTCCTTCAAACCCTGCGTCTGAGCCATACCGATGGCATAGCTCATTGAATCGACATCGCTCTTCAGGCTAGCCTTTGGAGCACCATTACCGCAAGCGGTGAAGCCAGCGGCTACCATAGCCATAGCGGCTACAATCATTAATTTTTTCATTTTTGCTTTATTTATTTTTTGAGAATTATATTATTCTTAACTTTGATGGGACTTATGGGGCCGGCTTATGAGCCCCAAAGGGTTTTTATACCACCTGAATCAGCTCTACGTCGAAAATCAGTGCCGCAAACGGAGGAATCGATGCGCCAGCACCACCCTCGCCGTATGCCAATCGATAAGGGATGAAGAAACGGTACTTGGCACCTTCCTGCATCAACTGCAGACCTTCTGTCCAACCGGCAATCACCTGCTGCAGGGGGAACGTGGCAGGTTCACCACGCTGAACGCTGCTGTCGAACACCGTACCATCGATGAGGAAACCCTCGTAGTGACACATCACCGTGTCCTTAGCGGTCGGCTTCTTGCCGTTACCTTCTTTCAATACTTGATACTGAAGACCGCTAGGCAGCGTGATGACACCTTCCTTCTTGGCATTCTCAGCCAAATACTTCTCGCCAGCCTCCTTATGCATCTTACCTGCCTCGGCGCGCTGAGCGTTCATCTTCTCTTCTTTCTTTGCAAAATACTCCTGCACAATCTTCTGTGCATCGCGGTGCTGAACTTTCAGCTCGTTACCCGCGATAACGTCCTTGATGGCCTGTGCGAAATCATCAATGCTAAGGTCAGAAGCACCCATTTGTGCCAACTGCTGACCAATGCCCAAGCCTAAGGCGTAACTAACTTTATCCATGCTTTTTCTATTAATAATGTGTAAATTTTCGAAAATCGGCGCAAAGTTACAACTTTTCTTTGACTTTTTTGCCGTTATTTCTAAAAAAAGCATTATTTTTGCAAATCTTAAACATTTGCGTATGAAAAAGATTGTTGTTTTGACAGGTGCCGGCATGTCGGTGGAGAGCGGTCTGAAGACTTTCCGCGATGCCGACGGGCTATGGGAAGAATACCCCGTGGCCAAGGTTGCCACCCACGAAGGATGGCTGGAAGATCCCACACTGGTGACGAACTTTTACAATATGCTCCGCAAGAAATGCTGGAACGTGAAACCTAACGAGGGGCACCGTTTGGTGGCTGCGCTGGAAAAACAGTACGATGTGACGGTAGTGACGCAGAATGTTGACAACCTACATGAGCAGGCTGGTTCCAAGAAGGTAATCCACCTTCATGGCGAGCTGATGAAGGTTTGTTCAAGCCGCGATGTTGACGATCCGCGCTATCAGCAGACACTGACTCCCGACAATTGCGAGATTGAGCCAGGCACGAAGGCTGGCGACGGCTCACTGTTGCGTCCGTTCATCGTATTCTTCGGCGAGGCGGTGCCCAACATCACGGTGGCAGCCGACGAAGTCCAGAAGGCCGACATCTTGATTATCATCGGCACCTCATTAGTCGTCTATCCTGCCGCAGGACTGCTGCACTACGCTCGTCCCTCGACGCCTATCTACCTCGTTGATCCTAATCCTATTAATACAAGCGCCCGTGTACAGCAAATTCAGAAGGGCGCATCTGAAGGCATGAAGGAACTCTACGACATCCTGATGGCAGAATAATACGCATTATCTAAGTGTATAAAAATTCCCGAACAGCATGCGCCGTTCGGGAATTTTGCATAATAATTACCCTTATTCTTGCATTTTTTTTCGTTTTCTTTTGGTTTATTCGCCAAAAATGAATAATTTTGCAGCCGCAAAAGAGAAAGATAGATCTCAAACTGAATATAGTTATGGCAGAAATTTTGGAAGTAAAGGAGCTGGAACAGGTTGTTGTCCGCTTCTCTGGTGACTCCGGCGACGGCATGCAGCTGGCCGGAAACATTTTTTCAACCGTCAGTGCCACGGTAGGTAATGGCATTTCGACGTTCCCCGACTATCCAGCTGATATCCGCGCCCCGCAAGGCTCGCTGACGGGTGTCTCTGGATTCCAGGTACACATCGGTGCTGGCAAAGTCTACACTCCCGGCGATAAGTGTGATGTCCTAGTGGCTATGAACGCTGCTGCCCTGAAGACACAGTACCGTTATGCCAAGTCGGGCGCAACGATTATCATCGACACCGACAGCTTTGGGCCGAAAGACCTGGAGAAGGCACAATTTAAGACTGAGGACTACCTTGGCGAGATGGGTATTGACCCCGATCGCGTCATTCAGTGCCCGCTGACCACCATGGTCAAGGATTGTCTGGCTGATTCAGGCATGGACATGAAGGCTATGATGAAGTGTAGAAACATGTTCGCCCTGGGACTGGTCTGCTGGCTCTTCGACCGCGACCTGAACCTCGTAGCTAACTTCCTCCGTGATAAATTCGCTAAGAAGCCCGCCATTGCTGAGGCTAACATCAAGGTCATTCAGGCAGGTTACGATTACGGACACAATACACACTCGTCGACGGTCAACGTCTATCGCGTGGAATCAAAGGTTAAGGAGCCTGGACGCTATATGGACATCACAGGTAACAAGGCTACCGCCTATGGTTTTATTGCCGCAGCAGAGAAAGCTGGACTGAAGCTCTACCTTGGTTCTTATCCTATTACACCCGCTACTGACGTGCTCCACGAACTGTCAAAACACAAGTCATGCGGCGTTATCACCGTACAATGTGAGGACGAAATTGCAGGCTGTTCGTCAGCCCTCGGCGCATCGTTCGCCGGAGCCCTTGGCGTTACCTCTACCTCTGGCCCTGGCATCTGCCTGAAATCTGAGGCTATGAACCTTGCCGTCATTATGGAGTTGCCGCTTGTCGTCCTCGATGTACAGCGTGGCGGTCCAGCCACAGGTCTTCCCACGAAGTCAGAACAGACCGACCTTTTACAGGCCCTCTTCGGACGTAACGGCGAAAGTCCCATGCCCGTCATGGCCGCCACCAGCCCCACCGACTGCTTCGATGCAGCCTATCAGGCTTGTAAGATTGCTCTTGAGCACATGACCCCCGTCGTGCTACTCACCGATGCCTTCGTAGCCAATGGTTCTGGTGCCTTCAAACTGCCCGAGATGGACAAGCTCGACCCCATCAATCCCCCATACGTTCCTGAAGAACTGAAAGGCAAGTGGACACCCTATATGCGTGCCGAGAACGGTACCCGGTACTGGGCAGTACCTGGTCGTGAGGGTTTTGCTCATATCCTCGGCGGATTGGAGAAAGACTCTAACACGGGTGCCATCTCAACAAATCCTGAGAACCACGACTTGATGACACGTCTGCGCCAGCAGAAGATCGCCAACATCCAGGTACCCGACCTTGAAGTCGACGGCGACGTCGCTGATGCCGATTTGCTGGTTGTTGGCTTTGGCTCTACCTACGGTCATCTGCGCTCGGCGATGGATGAGCTGCGCGGAAAAGGCTATAAGGTGGCTCAGACCCACTTCAAGTACCTGAACCCGCTGCCCAAGAATACCGCTGAGGTACTGAAGAAGTACAAGAAAGTGGTGGTGGCTGAACAGAACATGGGTCAGCTCGCTGCCTACCTGCGTATGAAGGTTGACAACTTCGTACCATATCAGTTCAATCAGGTAAAGGGTCAGCCCTTCGTTGTAGAAGAGTTAGTGAACGCATTCGAGGACATTTTAAAGAAGTAAAGTAATGAGTACATATACAGCACAAGATTTCAAGAAAGGCCAGCCTCGTTGGTGCCCTGGTTGTGGCGACCACTTCTTCCTGGCTTCACTCCATAAGGCTATGGCAGAGATTGGCGTAGCCCCTGAGAACGTCGCAGTGATTAGCGGTATCGGCTGCTCGAGCCGTCTGCCCCACTATATGGCTACCTATGGTATGAATACCATCCACGGTCGTGCCGCCGCCATCGCCACTGGTGCAAAAGTTGCTAACCCCAACCTGACCGTATGGCAGGTTTCTGGCGATGGTGATGGTCTGGCTATCGGTGGTAATCACTTCATCCACGCCAACCGTCGTAATATCGACCTCAACATGATTCTCCTCAACAACCGTATCTACGGTTTGACCAAGGGACAATACTCACCGACATCCCCCCGTGGCTTTGTCTCAAAGTCGAGTCCTTATGGCACCGTCGAGGATCCGTTCCGTCCTGCCGAGCTCTGCTTCGGTGCCCGCGGACATTTCTTTGCCCGTTGCGTGGCTACCGATGCGAAGGGCACTGTTGAGGTTTTGCAGGCTGCTTATCAGCACAAGGGCGCCTCAGTTACTGAGGTGCTGCAGAACTGTGTCATCTTCAACGACCACTGTCACGACGTCGTATATAATAACGAGGGTCGCAAGAAGAACGCCATCTATGTCCGTCACGGCGAGAAACTCGTCTTCGGCGAGAACAATGAGTTTGGCCTCGTACAGCAAGGCTTCGGACTGAAGGTTGTCGAGATTGGCAAGGACGGCTATACACTTGATGACGTACTCGTCCACGACGCTCACTGTCAGGACAATACTCTGCAGCTAAAACTTGCCCTGATGAGTCCCGAGGACGGATTCCCCATCGCCCTCGGTGTCATCCGCGACGTCGACGCTCCCACCTATAACGATGCTGTCTATGCACAGCTCGAAGAGGTCAGTGGACAGAAGAAGTATCATAACTTCTCTGAGCTCCTCGAGACAAATGATATTTGGGAGGTAAAGTAACGCGATTTGTAATCTCCACATAGCAAACGTCCCTATTGCGATTCGCAGCAGGGACGTTTTTTCGTGTATTCATACACTTAATATGTAGTATTTTCGAAATTCTTACCTTTTAACTCTCAATTTCTTTGTACCTTTGCAGCCGCAAAAATCAAAAACCTTAAAAAAACAATGTTAAGTAATTACAGAAACCTGCATATTGTAGATGCAGCTAGACAATTTCGACATGAGCATAAGTATCATCCGTCGAACACGCTGAAACGATTCATCAAGATCTTTAGCGTGATTTTTGTCACTTTGTTCTTATGGAATATGCCCAGCGAATGGTTTGGCATTCAGAACCTGACCGTTATCCAGCAGCGTATTATCGCCATCTTTGCCTTTGCCACCCTGATGTGGATTCTTGAAGTGGTATCATCATGGGCTACGTCTGTCGCTATCATCGTACTGATGCTACTCTTCTGTACAGACAGCGGTTTCCTGCCAATGGTCAATGAGGAGGAAGTGGGAGCACTGCTCAGTTATAAGGGTGTTATGGCCACGTTTGCCGACCCTGTCATCATGCTGTTTATTGGTGGTTTCGTCTTAGCTATTGCTGCTACGAAGACGGGACTCGATGCCCAATTGGCAAAAGTGCTACTGAAGCCTTTTGGCACGAGGAGTGAGATGGTGCTTTTGGGCTTCCTGCTCATCACGGGTCTTTTCTCGATGTTTGTTTCGAATACGGCCACAGCCGCTATGATGCTGACATTCCTGACACCAGTGTTCCGCCAGTTGCCGCCTGAGGGTAAGGGCCGTATCGCTCTAGCCATGTCGATTCCCGTAGCAGCTAACCTTGGTGGTATGGGTACTCCTATCGGAACTCCGCCAAACACTATCGCCCTGAAATACTTGAACGACCCCGAGGGTCTGAACCTTGGCTTGGGCTTCGGCCAGTGGATGATGTTCATGTTCCCGCTGGTTATTGTGCTGCTGTTCATTAGCTGGCGCATCTTGCTCAAGACGTTCCCTTTCACACAGAAGCGTATTGAACTGAACATCGAGGGCGGCATGAAGAAGGGTTTCCACTCTAACGTGGTCATTATAACGTTCTTTGTGACAGTAGCCCTCTGGCTACTTGACCGCGTGACGGGCATCAACTCCTATACCGTTGCTATGATTCCGTTCATGGTGTTCGCCCTGACGGGTGTTATCAACAAGCGCGATTTGGAACAGATCAATTGGAGTGTTATCTGGATGGTTGCCGGTGGTTTTGCCCTTGGTTACGGACTTAACAAGTCGGGACTGGCAGAAAATGCCGTTGCCAGCATTCCGTTTGGCGACTTCTCGCCAATACTCATCCTGGTGCTTGGTGGTGCCATCTGCTATGCCTTGTCTAATTTCATTTCGAACTCGGCTACAGCAGCCTTGCTGATGCCTATCCTGGCCATCGTCTGTGGTGCTATGGGTGACAAACTTGCGCCCATCGGCGGTACGCCAACCGTACTGATTGGTGTTGCTATCGCAGCATCCAGCGCCATGATTCTCCCCATTTCGACGCCACCGAACGCGCTGGCCTTCTCCACAGGCTTTGTACAGCAGAAGGATATGGCTAAGATGGGCGTTCTGATGGGTGTTATCTCGATGGTTCTCGGCTTCGGTTTAGTCTACCTTATGGGGACATTACACCTTATTTAATAAGAATAGCAGATTTGCGATAACAGGATGGCGGTATTTTCAAGAATATCGCCATCTTTGTATATACGTGGAACCACAAAAATAAACCGCAGGAAGCAAAAGTATGTGTGAATAACTAAGAAATCAGGGGATTTCTACTTAATAAACCTTAAAAACTAAAGGATTTAGTTGGATGGAACTAAAACTTTTAGTTACTTTGCAGCGGATACAGATACAGACGCAAAAGAATTGAAAAATTCAAAATTGAAGAATTGAAGGCTGCGAAAGCAGACCCGATGTGAAACTTGAAACTTAAAAAGATGAAACGACTAACCACGAAAGAGAAGGAAATCATGGAGCTGTACTGGCAGCACGGCCCGCTGTTCGTCAAGGAACTCTTGGAGTACTACGACGAGCCTCGGCCCCACTTCAATACGCTTTCGACCACGGTACGCATACTGGAGAAGAAAGGATTTCTGGACCATAAGCAGTTCGGCACGTCCTACCAGTACTTCCCCACCATCAGCGAACGGGACTATGGACGCTCGAGCCTGACGGGCATCATCAAGAACTACTTCGACGACTCGTACCTGAGCGCCGTCTCCAGCTTCGTGAAAGAGGAGAAGATTTCCGTGGAAGAGCTGAAAGAGTTAATCGATCAAATAGAAAATCGATAATAATTAAATTACAAAGGGTATGATGGAGTTTCTGATCTACGACCTGAAGGTAGCCGTACTGGTGGCAGTATTCTATATGTTCTACCGCCTGCTGCTGAGCCGCGAGACGTTTCACCGCACCAACCGGTTGGTGCTGTTGGCAACGGCCGTTGCGTCGTTCATCCTGCCGCTGTGCGTCATTACGCTGCACAAGACGGTGGTGGTGAGCGGAACCGGAATGGTCAGCTTCGACGGCCTCGGCATGGCTGAAGCGGTCGATGCTGCTGAGCCGCAAATGCCCCTCTGGCAGATCATCGCCATCGTGGCATTCTTCGCAGGTATGGCTGTCACACTGGGACACACCCTTGTGGGCATCCTAAAGGTCTGGCGGCTCATCAGGCACAGCGAACGCCATCAGGAGTCCGACGGTATCATCATCTGCGTCACCGACCACGACGTGTCGCCATTCAGTTTCTGCCGTTATATCGTACTCTCACGTAGCGACTACGAGGCAAACGAAGCCTCCGTACTCGCCCATGAACGGGGCCACATCCACCAGCGTCACTCGCTGGATGTTCTCCTCGTTGATACGCTCACCGCCCTGCAATGGTTCAACCCCGCTATGTGGATGCTGCGCCAGGATCTGCGCGCCATCCATGAGTACGAGGCCGATGCAGCGGTTCTCTCCCAAGGCATCAATATGCGTCAGTATCAGTATCTGCTTATCCAAAAAGCCGTCGCCACCTGCGGGTACTCAGTGGCCAACGGTATTACTCACAGTACCCTCAAAAACCGCATACACATGATGCTTACCAATAAGAAAACCAATAGCGCGAGCTGGATGAAGCTGCTCGCCATGCTGCCCATCGTGGGCGCCGCACTGGCCCTGAATGCCGAGACCATCAACCACTATGTCTATGAGGATGCCCCAGAGCAGCCACAAAAGAAAGTAGTGAAGAAGGGCAAGAAGAATGCCTCAGTGAAAATGAACGCCAAGACCATCGAGGTGAAGACCGACAAGGATGCCGTCACTGGCGAGAACGTGACAGTCGAGATGAATGCCGACAAACAGAAGTCGAATGATTGGGAGAAGAACCTGATTTTCCTCAGTGAGCAGTTTGAAGGTGCCGATCCGCTGATTGTCATCGATGGTAAGGTCGCCACCACGGAACAACTGAAAGCCCTCGACCAGAAGAAGGTTGACAACGTCACTGTCTTGAAAAATGAAGAGGCGCTGAAAGTGTACGCCAAGCACTTCGATGCCGATACCTCTAACGGCATCCTCTTCATCAATACCAAGGAGTATGTCAAGAATGGCAAGAAGGAAGTCGTCGGCGTGGCCGTTAAAACCAAGAAGGATGAAGAGGTAGAGCCTGAAGGTGCTTTCGACGTAGTGGAGAACATGCCGGAGTTCCCTGGCGGCGCCCCAGAGATGATGAAGTTCCTGGCAACGAACGTCAAATATCCTGAGGAAGCCTATAGCAACGGCATCGAGGGACGCGTCCTTCTGTCGTTCATTGTTGAGAAGGACGGCAGCATCAGCAATGTGAAAGTAGTGAAACCGGTGAATGAAGCCATCGACGCCGAAGCTGTCCGCGTGGTAGAAATGATGCCGAAGTGGAAGCCTGGCAAACAGAATGGCAAGGTTGTCCGCGTGAAATACACCATCCCTGTCTCCTTCCGTCTGAATTAATAGATAATTATGAGCTAAAAGATATTAATAGAGTGTGGCCGTCAGTGCAACGCCAAAGCTGCGGGTATCGTGGTTATAGGCAGGCAAGGCACTGACGGTCATATTTTCGTTGTCCCACCCGAAGAGTTTCTTTTCCAAAGGCAACAGCCAGTAGGCCAACCGTGTACTGGCAATACCGATGACGGCTCCCGCCACAACGTCGTGGGTGTAGTGGTGGTCGCCAGTAACCCGCAGTACACCGACAGTGGTGGCCAAAGCGTAGGCGGCGGTTCCCCAAGTCCATCCGTATTCCGAGCGCATCAGCTCAGCACCGGCAAAGGCACGGGCGGCGTGACCCGAAGGAAACGAGTGGCAGTTGCTACCGTCGGGACGTCGCTCGCTGACAGTCAGTTTCAAGGTTCCTGCCGTAACCGTTAATGAGGCAAAAGAGGTCGCTGTCAGTGCTATGCGCTCACGCAAAAGGTGGCGGGCCTCAACGCCACAGAAATCTAATCCCACGGCAGCCGCAAACGGCACATATTGCAATGCATCGTCGGCTACCTGTGCCCTCAGTTTTAGGGAAAAGAGTACCAAAAGGAGCAGAAATTTCAGCTTCATGGTTGCAAAGTTACAAATTTTTTCATTTTCACTATTCTCTTTTCTCTTTTTTTTGTACCTTTGCCACACAATTATAGAATTATGGTTGAAATACGCAAGGTTTCTATGAAACGGGAACTGAAGCAGTTCATTCAGTTCTTCTACGACCTTTATCGCGGTAGCGAGCAGGCCGTCCCCTATTTGTTTTTCGATGAGATGGCAACTTTGCGACACGACAAGAACCCATCGTTTGAGTGCTGCGAGGCCGATTATTTTCTGGCATATAAGGAGGGCAAAGTGGTGGGCCGCGTAGCCGCTATTATCAACAAACGTGCCAACGAGCAGTGGAAGTGCCAACAGGTGCGATTCGGCTGGTTCGACTTCATCGACGACCAAACAGTGAGCACTGCATTGTTGGACACCGTTGCACAATGGGGCCGCGAGCGTGGCATGACCGAGATGATTGGACCCATGGGCTTCATCGATACCGACCGAGAGGGTATGCTGGTCGAAGGCTTCGAAGAACTATCGACCATGTACATCAACTATAATTACCCCTACTATGCAGAACATATTGCCCGTTACGGCGGCTTCGAGAAGGACAACGACTATGTTGAGTTCAAGGTGAAGGTGCCCACGGACGATAATTTCAAATTCCATAAAATTGCCGAGGTCGTAAAGCAGCGTTATGGACTGCGGATACATAAGTTCACACGACACGAACTGATAGAAGAAGGCTACGGCCGCCAGGTGTTCCACTTGCTGAACGCCACCTACAAGGATTTGTACGGCTTCAGCCAACTGTCATCGCAACAAGTGGACAAACTGGTGAATGACTATATCAAGATTGCCGACCTGAACTTGGTAACTGCCGTCATGGACGGCGACCGCATGATAGGCTTCGGCATCACCTTCCCCTCATTCAGCCGTGCGCTGCAGAAGACGCGTGACGGACGGCTCTTCCCCATGGGATGGTGGCAGGTACTTAAGATTCTGAAGTGGCACAAGACCGATACGGTCGACTTGCTACTCATCGGCGTCCTGCCTGAATATCGCACGAAAGGGGCTAATGCCCTGATTTTCGACGACCTGATTCACCAATTCCAACGCTATGGTTTCAAGTGGGCCGATGCGATGCCCATGATGGAGCGCAACGAAAAAGTGCTGGCACAGTGGCAGTATCTGGACAGCCACATACACCGCCGCCATCGCTGTTTCCGCAAGGTGCTGTAAACATTTGAGCCCTATGAAAAGGGGGATTGTCATATTCTTACTTGGATTACTCGTTGACACTTGTATAGCCCAAAGCTACGAACTGCGACGTGAGCACGACAGCCTGTATTGGCTGGGCGACTGGCGACTGCCCTACCCCGTCTATCAGTTCCAGACGGGCGACGTCGATGGCGATGGGCAGGAGGATGCGATGGTGGGGGTCATCAAGTCCACCCGCTTCTATCCTGAGCAGGGGCGGCGCCTCTTCATCTTCAAGCAGGTGAATAATAAGGTGCGCCCCATGTGGTTAGGTTCGAAGTTGGGCGGCATACTCGAGGACTTCCGATTTGTCGACGGCAAGATACGTGCCCTCGAATCGACTATCGACAGCCTTTATGTGGTGTCCGACTACCGCTGGGCAGGCTTCGGAATGGCCTTCGAACAATTCATCATCAAAGGAACAGACAAAGAAACAGCAATCAAATATTTCAGACAATGAAGACAAAGACCTTTCT
>Ga0265298_10004713_pt1 | contig 17322 bp, 17 predicted proteins | sample AusTroGonzalo_MG_3_FD_193486 | JGI IMG/M metagenome (GOLD analysis project Ga0265298, IMG submission 193486) | Bovine rumen microbial communities from tropical cattle in Woodstock, Queensland, Australia - Gonzalo_01 | ecosystem: Host-associated > Mammals > Digestive system > Stomach > Rumen ... | reverse complement strand
TGCCGGAGTGACTTTGAGGTCCAGTCCGTTCCACAAAGTATGCCCGAAAATGTACTGAATCGGCTCAAAATGCAACAAACGGTCAATTATCTCTTGCAGGTTTGGAGTACCTTCGGACTCCGCCTTTTTGCAAAATTCCCCCGAAGCTACGTTCGCATTTTCTTGCGAACGACCATCATTTTCCGCTAAAATTCGGTTTTTATGCGAGCATAAACCATTTTTAGCACAAAATTCTTGTACTTTCGGAAAATTTGTTGTACCTTTGCAGCCGCTAAGGATTTCGCTGCGGGAAAGACCGGTACTTTCCTCCACCACCCACCATGCCAAGGCCTCCGCCTCGTCGGCAGGGTAAACGGCTTGGAGTTGCGATGCTATGGAGCGAATCATTGCTTTCACGCTGCAAAATTACAAAAAATAAATGAAACACGCAAATAAATTTGTATGGATAACGAAAAATATATAGCCCGTTGCATCGAAATAGCCCGTCGCGGGGAGTATTATGTTGCCCCGAACCCGATGGTGGGTGCCGTTCTGGTGCGCAACAGCGATGAGACCGTTCTGGCCGAAGGGTGGCATGAGCAGTACGGCGGTCCGCATGCGGAAGTGAACTGTTTCAGAAATTACGAATTAAAAATTACGAATTACGAATTAAACAAAATCCCTCTTAAAGACTGCACCTTGTTCGTCTCGCTCGAACCCTGTTCCCATTATGGCAAGACACCGCCCTGCGCCAAGCTAATCATAGACAAAGGCGTGGGCCGCGTGGTGGTGGGTATGTCGGACCCGAACCCGCTGGTGGCCGGCAAAGGGGTACAGATGCTGCGCGACTCCGGCATCGAAGTGGTGGTCGGAGTGCTGGAAAACGAGTGCCGTGAACTCAATAAACGCTTCCTTTGCCTGCATGAGAAAAAACGTCCTTACGTCATCCTCAAATGGGCGCAGACGGCAGACGGGTTTGTGGACTACCGTCGAGAATTAGAAATTAAAAATGAAAAATTAAAAATGGGCTTGCACCTTAACGGTGCCTTAACCATCTCTACACCGGAAACGAAGAAGTTAGTCCATAAGATGCGGGCGGAGAACATGGCCATCATGGTCGGCACGCGTACCGTGCTGCTGGATAACCCGCGTCTGCTGAACACCCATTGGGAAGGACGGCACCCTATCCGCGTAACTATCGACCGGCATCACGTCATCCCTTCCGAGGCACGCATTTTCTCCGATGAAACCGAGACAATCGTCTATCGCGAGCGGACCGACTGGCCGTTCATCCTGTCGGATTTAGCACAACGGAATATCCACTCCATACTGGTAGAAGGCGGCCCTACGCTGATAGCGCACATACTGGACTCCGGACTATGGGACGAGATGCATATCGAGGTGGCGCCCGAACTGACTATCGGAGACGGTGTGCCGGCTCCGACGGTTCCGCTACCCGACACGTTTGAGACGGTGGACGGTCACCGATTGTACACTATTTGCCGATAATTGGCAAAAAAAAGTACAATAATGACGTGCGCGCTTGCGTATGTCATTTTTTTTTCGTACCTTTGCACGCTTTTTAGAAACAGAAACAGATAATGGCCAACAAACGAAAGATAATCAACGACCCGGTATTCGGTTTTCTATCCATCCCGAACGAACTGGTCTATGATGTGCTGCAGCACCCGTACGTGCAGCGGTTGAACCGCATCCGCCAATTGGGATTGTCGTACCTCGTCTATCCGGGTGCGATGCACAGCCGCTTCGGTCACTCGATAGGCGCGATGCACCTGATGCAGGAGGCGATCCGCTCCCTGCGGTTGAAAGGTGTGAAGATAACCGAGGCGGAAGAGACCTCCGCCATGATTGCCATCCTGCTGCATGACATCGGTCACGGGCCTTTCTCGCACGTGCTGGAGCACACGCTGGTGGACGGCGTGACGCATGAGGACATTTCGCTTCTTATGATGGAGCGCATTAACAATGATTTAATGATGCGCTACGCGCCTAATGATGCAGCCAAGCTGCCTAATGATGGTCCTTTGGACCTTGCGATTGCGATTTTCAAGAACGAGTACCCGAAGCATTTCCTGCATCAGCTGATCAGCAGCCAGTTGGACGTGGACCGCATGGACTATCTGTGCCGCGACTCATTCTTCACCGGCGTACAGGAAGGACGTGTGGCCAGCGAGCGGTTGCTGAAGATGCTGGACGTGCACAACGACCGTCTGGTCGTACAGGTGAAGGGCATCTACTCGGTGGAGAAATTCTTAGTAGCCCGCCGACTGATGTACTGGCAGGTGTATCTGCACAAGACCTCGGTGGCGGCGGAGCAGCACCTGATAAAGATTCTGAGCCGCGCGAAGGAGTTGGCGCGCAAGCCGTCAGCTGTCAGCCATCAGCATTCAGATTTGTTCTGTTCTCCGGCGCTGCGCTATTTCCTGTATCAGCCGGTGACCTTCAATATGTTCGGCACGCACAGCGAGGCGCTGGACCAGTACGCCCTGCTGGATGACAACGACATCCTATGCGCCATCAAGGCCTGGATCAGCAGCGGAGACAAGGTGCTGAGTGCGCTGAGCCGCAGCTTCATCGACCGTCAGCTGTTCCGCGGCGAGACCTTGGAGGCTCCGCTGACGGAGGAGCAGCAGAAAGCGCTGAACAAGCAATATGCCGAGGCGTTAGGCATCAGCGAGGAGGAAGCGACATACTGCTGGTCGGAGCACGTATCCACCAGTAACACCTATAGCGAAAAAGCCGATTCCATCGATATTTTATACTCCGACGGCACGGTGCGCGACATCGCCGAAGCGAGTGAAATTCTGGACTTGGCATCCCTGACAAGGAAACCGACCAAACGATACCTCTTCAAATTTAGAATTTAAAATTAAAAATTACGAATTGTGGAATTCAGTGCACAACAAATAGCAGCCGTGTTAGGCGGCAAACTGACAGGCAACGCGAACGCGATGGTGTGCGACGTGGCTCCTATCGAGAGCGCGCAACCGCATCAGCTGGCGTTCATCACGGATGAGAAGTACCTTTCCTATATTGAAACCAGCCACGCAGGCGTGCTGCTGGTTTCTGACCGCTTCGCTGAAAGAGCAAAGACCGCTTTCCAGGTCCGACCAGGAGCTAAGAGCGCACAGGCGCTTATTCTTGTGGAGAATGCACGGGGAGCTATGGGACAGTTGCTGCAACTCGTCTCGAAGACCATGAACCCCGCCAAATGCGGTACGGAACAGCCATCCTTCGTCAGTGAAGGAGTGAGCGTTCCCGAAGATGCATATATCGGCGCCTTTGCCTATATCGGGAAGAACGTACGGCTCGGAAAAGGCGTACAGATCTATCCGCATGTGTATATCGGTGACAACGTGACGATAGGCGACGGCACGATTCTCTATGCCGGCGTGAAGGTGTATGCCCACTGCGTCATCGGCGCCGGATGCATCCTGCACGCCGGTGTAGTGGTCGGTTCGGACGGCTTCGGCTTCGAGCCGGACGCACAGGGTGTGAACCGGAAAATACCGCAGATAGGCAACGTCATCATTGAGGACGATGTGGAGATAGGCGCCAACACGACGATAGACCGTGCCATGATGGGTTCGACCATCGTGCGCAAGAACGTCAAGATAGACAACCTGGTTCAGATAGCCCATAACGTGGAGGTAGGCGAGAGCACGTTCCTCTGCGCGCAGGTGGGCATCGCCGGCAGTTCCAAAATCGGCAAGCACTGTATCCTCGCCGGTCAGGTAGGTGTTGCCGGTCATATAGAGATAGCGGACAACTGCATTTTCGGAGCCCAGACCGGTATCCCGAACAACATCCGCAAGCCCGGCACCTATATGGGTTATCCGGCCATCGACGCCTCGGTATGGCGTCGCGCCGTAGTACGATTCAAACAAAGCGGACAGCAATGAAACAACACACTATACAAGAAAGTTTTACTCTTTCATCCGTCGGTTTGCACACCGGCTTGAATATCACCGCCACCTTCCACCCCGCACCGGAGAACACCGGTGTATGCCTGCGCCGCATTGACCTGCCTGCGCAGCCCTGCCACCAGGCCCTGGCCGACTATGTGTCCGCCACGGAACGGGGTACGGTTTTGGAACGCGGTAAGTGGAAAATAAGTACCGTGGAGCATGCACTCAGCGCCCTCTATGCGATGGGCGTGGACAACTGCATCATCGATGTGGACGGTCCCGAGATGCCTATTCTGGACGGCAGCGCCCGTCTCTTTGTCAAAGAGATTCAGCGCGTCGGTCTGGCAGAACAGGACGCCGAGCAGCAAGTGTACGTCGTGACCGAACCTATCGAGTATATGTCCGAGCACGGACACATGCTGCGCATCGACCCCTGCGACCACTACGAGGTGGATGTGACGATTGCCTTCCCCTCTATCCTTCTGCGCGAGCAGCACGCCACGCTGAAGAGCCTGGCCGACTATCCGAAAGAGGTAGCCTCCGCACGTACGTTCTGCTTCGTGCGCGAGATAGAACCGCTGCTGCGCGTCGGACTGATCAAAGGCGGAGACCTGAAGAACGCCCTCGTCATCTACGAGACCGAGATGAGCCAGGACGGTATGGATTATTTCTGCGACAAGATGGGTCAGCCGCACATGGACGCCACCAAACTGGGCTACCTCTCTCCGCTGAACTACCTCAACGAACCGGCACGGCACAAACTGCTCGATGTCATCGGGGATTTATCGCTGCTCGGCATGCGGCTTCAGGGCCGCGTGACAGCCTTCAAACCCGGACACACCTTCAATACCCAATGTGTCAGACGACTGAGGAACCAGATACTTTCAGAATAGTTGAAAGTTGAGAGTTGAGAGTTGAAAGAAGTATAAAAGTTATAAAAGTAAAGAGTTATAAGTCTGTATGGTATCTCCTTTAGCATATGTGAGCCCGAAGGCTCAGATTGGCAAAAACGTCACCATTGATGCGTTTGCATATATTGACGACAACGTCATCTTAGGTGACAACTGTCATGTATTCCCCAATGCCGTTATCGGATGTATTCCGCAGGACCTGAAGTTCCGCGGGGAGGAGACATGGACGATTATCGGCGACAACTGTGTGCTGCGCGAGTTCGTCACGATTCACCGCGGTACCGCCAGCAAAGGCAAGACCGTAATCGGCAACAACAACCTCATTATGGCGTACTGCCATGTGGCGCACGACTGCGTACTGGGTAACAACATCATCATGTCCAATGCCACGCAGCTGGCAGGCGAGGTGGTGATAGACGACTACGCCATTCTCGGCGGCGGTTCGCTCATACACCAGTTCAGCCATATCGGCGGCCATGTGATGATACAAGGCGGTTCCAAAGTGAACAAAGATATACCGCCGTACGTCATCGCCGCCCGTGAGCCCATCGCATTCTGCGGCATCAACTCAATCGGCTTGAACCGCCGCGGCTTCACGCCCGAGCAGATACACATCATTCAGGAGGTCTATCGGCTGGTCTATAACAGCGGACTGAACACCTCGCAAGCCCTTGAGCAGATAGAGGCCACCCTACCCGCCTCGCCCGAACGCGACTATATCAGGGACTTCATCAAATCCTCCACAAGAGGCATCATCAAAGGATAAAAATACACACGTATATGACAAACGAAAAAATCGTGCCTGTTGAAGGCAAAGAAGAAAGAAGTCTCAATTTTATTGAGCAGATTGTCGAGAAAGACTTGGCAGAAGGAGTGAACAACGGTCGTATCCAGACGCGTTTTCCGCCGGAGCCGAACGGCTACCTGCATATCGGCCACGTGAAGGCCATCTGCATGGATTTCGGTATCGCGGAGAAATACAACGGCGTTTGCAACCTGCGTTTTGACGACACGAACCCCGCCAAAGAGGACACCGAATACGTAGAGACCATCGAGCGCGATATTGCATGGCTCGGTTTCAAGTGGGGACAGATATACTACGCCTCCGACTATTTCCAGCAGCTGTATGACCTGGCGATCATGTTCATCAAAGCCGGCAAGGCCTATGTGGACGAGCAGACAGCCGAGCAGATAGCCGAGCAGAAAGGTACGCCGACCGAACCGGGTGTGGCATCGCCGTACCGCGATCGTCCGATAGAAGAGAACCTGCGTCTGTTCGAAGCGATGCAGCGCGGCGAGATAGAGGAGGGCAAGATGGTGCTGCGCGCCAAGATAGACATGGCGAACCCCAACATGCACTTCCGCGACCCGATCATGTACCGCATCATCACGAGCCATCCGCACCACCGTACGGGACGCACGTGGAACGTCTATCCGATGTACGATTTCGCGCACGGCCAGAGCGATTATTTCGAGGGTGTGACGCACTCCATCTGTACGCTGGAGTTCGAGGTACACCGTCCGCTATACGACTATTTCATTGACCAGTTCAGCGGTCCGAATTTCTGCGGTCTGTCGCCCTACGGCCCGGATTACCGTCCGAAGCAGCGTGAGTTCAACCGCCTCAACATCACCTATACCGTGATGTCGAAGCGCAAGATGCTGCAGCTCGTCAAGGAAGGTCTGGTAGCCGGTTGGGACGACCCGCGTATGCCGACCGTATGCGGTCTGCGCCGCCGCGGTTATACGCCGCAGGCCATCCGCACCTTCATGGACAAGATCGGTTACACCAAGGTGGAAGGCATGATTGACCAGGGATTGCTGGAGCACACTATCCGCGAGGACCTCAAAGAGACCGCACCGCGTGTATGCGCTATCTTCGATCCCATTAAGCTGGTCATCACCAATTATCCGGAGGGCCAGACGGAGACGCTGGTAGCCGAGAACATAGACGGACACGCAGAACTCGGCACGCGCGAGATGCCGTTCAGCCGCGAGCTGTGGATAGAGCGCGGTGACTTCCTCGAGGAAGCGGACAACAAGTTCTACCGCCTCAGCCCGGGTGGCCGCGAGGTACGCCTCAAGAGCAGTTATATCATCCAGGCCACCGGTTGCGAGAAAGATGCGGAGGGTAACATCACCACCGTCTATGCCACCTACGACCCGGATACCAAGTCCGGCACGGAAGGCGGCAACCGCAAGACGAAAGCGACCATCAACTGGGTGGAGTGCAAGAGCGCGCTCGACGCAGAGGCACGTCTGTACGACCGCCTGTTCGCGTGCGAGAACCCGAGCGCCGAGGAAGGTGACTTCCGCGACCTGCTCAACCCGGACAGCCTGGTTGTGAAGAACATCAAGGTGGAGGGTTCGCTCCGCAGCGAGCTGCATGCGCCGGTGGTGAAAGACGGCATCGAGCAGGAGAACCACTACCAGCTGCTCAAGCAGGGCTATTTCGTCGTTGACCCCGACACGACCGCAGCGCATCTGGTACTCAACCGCACCTGCTCGCTCAAGGATAACTATTTGAAATAACGTTTAGGGTTTAGCGTTTAGGGGATGCGTACACGCATAGATAACGGCAAGGAGCAGGTTTTCTGCGAATGGCGCCATAAATGGGTGCGCCTGACGCCGGAAGAGTGGGTACGTCAGCAGTTGCTGCACCGCTTGGTGGACGAACTGGACTATCCCGCTTCGCTCATTGCCGTGGAACAGGCTATAACGGTCGGAGAGGTGCACAAGCGCTGCGATGCCGTGGTGTACGACCGCATGATGCAGCCCCTGCTGCTCATCGAATGCAAGGCAGAGACCGTGCCTTTGACCCAGAAGACACTCGACCAGGCCATCACCTACAACCGGAAACTGAACGTCCCTTATTTGGTACTATATAACGGTCCACAGACTATTTGTGTACATGGAAATAATACTTACACTACAGGAATCCCTCGATACCCCGACCTTCTACGGGGTGAATAACCAGAACATGCTCTGCCTGCGCAACCAATATCCGGACGTGCGGGTAGTGGCGCGCGGCTATCAGGTGAAAGCGACGGGCGCCGAGGCGGCAGTAGGGCGTTTCGAGAAAGCGCTGCGGTTATGCGAGGAGTTCTGCATCCGCAACAACCGCCTGACGGAGCAGGACATACTGATGCTGCTTCACGGCGACAAACCGCAGGAGCGCACGAGCGACCACCTGATTCTGCACGGCGTGAACGGCAAGTCCATCTATGCGCGCTCAACCAACCAGCGCGCCCTCGTATCCGCATACGAGGACAACGACCTGCTTTTTGCCATCGGTCCGGCCGGTAGCGGCAAGACCTACACCGCCATCGCACTGGCCGTACGCGCACTGCGCAACAAAGAGGTGCGGCGTATCATCCTCTCCCGTCCGGCGGTAGAAGCCGGAGAGAAACTCGGATTCCTGCCGGGTGACATGAAAGAGAAGATAGACCCGTACCTGCAACCGCTCTACGACGCCCTGCAAGACATGATACCCGGCGCCAAGCTGAACGAATATATGGAGAAAGGCGTTATTCAGATTGCCCCGCTGGCCTTCATGCGCGGACGTACGCTGAGCGATGCCATTGTTATTCTGGACGAGGCGCAGAACGCCACCGTTTCGCAACTGAAGATGTTCCTCACCCGTCTCGGCCTGGGCGGCAAGATGATTGTGACGGGTGACCTGACGCAGATAGACCTGCCGGCCTCCCAGCGCTCGGGACTGCGGGACGCTATTGAGCGGTTCAAGGGCATCAAAGGTATCAAAATCATCGAATTCAACGAGAAAGATATCGTCCGCCACCCGCTTGTGAAGCATATCGTGGCTGCCTACGCACAGCAAGACTAATCAGCGACAGAACCATGGATACACTCATTTCTATTATCGGCGGCGCGAACGTAGATCTATCGGCTACGCTACAAGATGCCTTCATCGCTGCGGACTCCAACCCCGGCCATATCGAGGTGGGCTACGGAGGTGTGGCGCGTAACATTGCGCACAACCTGTCCCTGCTGGGTGCCCGCACCCAACTGCTCACCGTTTTCGGCGGAGACCTGTTCGGAGGACTGCTGCACGACTATTGCAAGCAGCAGGGTATCGATATCCATCTGTCCGAGCGCGAGTCCAAACTGCGGAGCGGTGTCTATGTATGCATCAACAACCACAGCGGCGAGATGATTGCCGCCGTGGCGGATACAGAAGCCGCACGGGCCATCACGCCGGAGTGGCTGGCCAAACGGAGCGGAGACCTCAATGTGTCCGATTTCATCGTGGCGGATACCAATATCAGCGAGGATTCCATCCGCTGGCTGATGGAGAACGTGACCGTTCCGCTCTTTTTCGACGGCGTCAGTTCGACCAAGGCCTACCGCGTAGTCAACGCCCTGCGCAAATGCAAACTACCTTACCTGCACACCCTCAAGCTGAACCTGAAGGAGGCACTGGCGGTCACGCAGAGCACCACCTATGCCGAAGCGGCACAGAAGCTGCTCAACATGGGTGTTGCGCATGTCTATATCACGATGAGCGGCGAAGGAGTCTATTGCCGTAACGCGGCGGAGGAATGGCTCTATCCCGCCCTGCCCGGAGACATCGTCAACACGACCGGTGCCGGAGACGCCTTCCTGGCCGGAGTCGTCTATGCGCATGCCAAAGGCATTGATTTTCCGCAAACCGCCCAGTACGGTCTGATGGCGGCACGCGCCACCCTCATGAGTACCAAAGCCGTTAACCCCGATATTGCAAACATACTGTTATGAACCCATATCTATCCCTATCGCCGGAAGTGCAAGAGGCACTGAACACCGGCAAACCCGTGGTGGCCTTGGAGTCCACCATCATCAGTCACGGCATGCCTTATCCGCAGAACGTGGAGACAGCACTGCGCGTGGAGCAGACCATCCGTGAGAACGGCGCCGTACCCGCCACCATCGCCATCATCGGCGGACAGTTGAAAGCCGGCTGTACACCCGATGAAATCGAGTATTTAGGTCAAAAAGGACAGGCGGTGATCAAAGCGTCCCGCCGCGACCTGCCGGTACTGATAGCCCGCAAAGAGGACGGCGCCACCACTGTCACCACCACCATGATCATCGCCGCCATGGCGGGCATCAAGGTGTTTGCCACCGGTGGTATAGGAGGCGTTCACCGCGGCGCACAGCAGACCTTCGACATCTCCGCCGACCTGGAAGAGCTGGCACAGACACCGGTCATGGTCATCTGCGCCGGCGCCAAGTCTATTCTGGACCTGGGTCTTACGCTGGAGTACCTGGAGACGAAAGGAGTGCCGGTTATCGGTTATGGCACGGACGAGTTGCCGGCGTTCTACACGCGGCACAGTGGCTTCGGCGTGGACTACCGCATTGATACACCGGAAGAGTTGGCCGCAGCCTTCAAGGCTAAAATAGCCTGCGGACTGAAAGGCGGCATGCTGGTAACCAACCCCATTCCCGAAGAGTACTCGATGCCGAAAGAGGTGATTGACTGCGCGATCGAGCACGCTATCCATGACATGGAAAAAGCAGGTATCCACGGCAAGCAATGTACGCCGTTCCTGCTGGCGAAAGTGAAAGCCCTGACAGGCGGTGACAGCCTGGCATCGAATATCCAGTTGGTGCTGAACAACGCCCGCCTTGCGGCACAAACGGCGCGGTGCTTAGTGGAAAGTTGATCGTTGAAAGTTGAAAGAAGTTTATAGTTATGAGTAAGAAGTTTTATCTGTTCGCACTCTGTGCAGTATGCTTGCTTTCCTGTCATAAGCAACAGCAAGTGATTGGAGTGAGCACGGAAGCTATTCCGGTGGACGCATCGGCGGATGCGGTACAGGACAATGCCTATATCGCGGAGCTGGCTCCCATCAAAGCCTATTTGGAGCGCGAGATGAATGTGCAGATCGGTTATGCACCGGAGGACCTGTGGGTGGCCGGTCCCGAATGTCCGATGCTCAACTGGGCGTCGGATGCGCTGTGGGAAATGGCCAAGCAGTCGTATGACGGGCGCGTAGATATAGCCGTGGTCAACATGGGCGGCATGCGCTGCACCTGGCAGGCAGGTCCCATCACGCGCTGCAACGTATTCGAACTGATGCCGTTCGACAACCGGCTGGTGGTACTGACCCTTAAAGGAGAAGATGTACTGGCCTTATGCGAATCATTCGCCAAGTACGGCGGTCAGGGTGTAGCCGGCATGCGCGTGACGATCATCGACGGCCGGGTGGCCGATGTGCAGATAGGCGGAAAGGCACTGGACACAAACGCATCCTACACCGTGGCTACCAGTGATTACCTGTCCGGCGGAGCAGACCACATGGATGCGCTCACGCACTATATAGATTATTGGAACAGCGACCTGCTTATCCGGGATTTATACCTGCAGGCCGTTCAACAGCAAGACACCATCCGGGCCGCAGTGGACGGACGCATGACCATGCTCCCATAAGGGAAGGTTACGCTCCACGTGGCCGAAAGGCGCATCGAATATAACGGGGTAGTCGTAGTCTGCGACTGCCTCTTTTATTGTCTCATAGACCGAGCAACCCATAGACGGGTCTTGCTCGCAATCGCTGAACTGACCGACGATGAGTCCGCTCAGATGAGCCAGCACACCGCTCAGCCGGAGATTACGTATCATCCGGTCTATATGGTAATGCCGTTCGGCGATATCTTCTATCAGCAAGATGGGGAACTGGTAACTGAACTTACTCAAGCCGTACGGTGTACCCTGCAGGCCGTAGAGGACCGACAGGTTACCGCCCACGATCGGTGCGCACGCATCGCCGAAGCGGTTGAGCGGATGGGCCGGCAGCTTATATTCCAGCGTCTCGCCCGCCAAGGCCCGGCGGAAGAGGCGAACCGGCTCGCTGTCCTCCGGCAAGGTGGCTATATGCTTGCACATGATACCATGCAGAGAAGTCTGGTTATGAAGGCCCGCCAACTGATGCAAGGCGGTGATGTCGCTGAATCCTATGACCGGCTTGTTAACCGCAGGCAGGCGGTCGATGATACGCTGCATGCCATAGCCTCCGCGCGTACAGAGCACCATATCCACCGAGGGATCTTGCAGTGCTTCGGCCAGGTCAGCCAGACGGTCCTCGTCCGTGCCGGCAAAACGGCCCCATCTATCGCGCGCGTGCGCGCCCTCGCTCACTATGTATCCCCACGCACGCATACGCGCAACCGCCCCGTCTATATAAGCGGGATCAATAGCGCCCGAAGGGGATAGTATGCGGATGTGGGAGGACATTACGAATAGACTTTGTATTCTATCCAGTTGACAAGACGCTTGGGAAGCAGGCGCTCCAGGAAACAGAGCACGCGGTAACTGAAACCGCCGATGTACTGCGGACGGGGACTGCGGCAGGTGGCTATATGATAGAACAGGCGTGCCATCTGCGCCGGACTCATTCCTCCGCGCTCGTCACGCTCCATGGTGGTAATGGCTTTGTCCGCTCCGCGATAGACCTCTTCTCCCGCCGTGGACTTGCATCGCGCATCGGTAAAACCGGTGCTCACATCGCCCGGCATCATCACCGAAACGGAGATGCCGAACTCCTTCACCTCGTTCGCCAGCGCCAATGCCATGGCGTTGATAGCCGCTTTCGATGCCGAATAGAAAGACTGGTAGGGCACCGCGAGGATAGCGGCTACGGAGGAGGTGTAGATGATGCGTCCGCTCCGCTGCTTGCGCAGCTGCGGCAGTACGGCTTGCGTGAAACGCACCGCACCCATGAAGTTGACATCCATCTGACGCTCCGCCTCCCGGATATCGGTGAACTCCACCGGTCCGGAGATGCCGAAGCCGGCATTGGAGATGACCACATCCATGCGGTCAGTCATCGTCAGGACCTGCGCCACAGCCGCCTGCGTGCTGGCACTGTCGCACACATCGCAATCGACATGCGTGATGCCATCATGAGAAACCCCGTGGCGGCTGAGTTCAAAAACACGCCAGCCCCGCTCTGCAAAGAGCGAGGCTGTTGCTTTTCCTATACCGGATGAACCGCCGGATATTACCAATACCTTAGCCATCAGCTGTCCGTCTTCCGCGTTTACATTTCAGGTGCACCTTCGCGGAGCACGCGTGCGATAATCTCCACGGCCTCGTCGATAACCGGCTCGGTGTGGGTCGCCATGAGCGTGGTGCGGAGCAGACATTCGCCTTCGACACAAGCCGGCGCAATCACCGGATTGACATAGACGCCCTCATCGAACATCTTCTTGCCGAAATAAAGGGTATCGAGTGTCTTGTAGGTGAAGATAGGCACGATAGGTGTCGGAGCCTCGATAATCTTCACACCGGCTGCCAGCAACTGCTTCTGGAAATACTTGGCGATATTCATCAGACGCGTCGGACGCTCCGGATCAGCGATGAGCTGATGCAGAGCCTCCAGGGCTGTGGCGGCGGAGCAAGGCGTGATAGAAGCGGAGAAGATGAACGGACGGGACACATGGCGCAGCCAGTCAGCCACACGGTGACTCGTGAGCATACATCCTCCGATGGACGCCAGCGACTTGGAGAAGGTCAACATGGTGATATCCACCTTGTCGGTCAGGCCGAAATGCGCCGCTGTACCGCGGCCGCCGGGGCCGAGCACACCGAAGCCGTGGGCATCATCCACCATCACGCGGGCGTTATACTTCTCTGCCAACGCACAGATCTCCGGCAGTTTGCAGATATCGCCACGCATCGAGAACACACCGTCCGTAATGATGAGCTTGCCGGCTGTATCCGGGATGGACTTGAGCTGACGCTCGAGGTCCAGCATGTCGGAGTGACGGTAACGGAGCACCTTGGCGTAACTCAGACGGCAAGCATCATAGATAGAGGCGTGGTTCTCACGGTCGTTGAGGATATAATCATCCTTACCGCAAATAGCCGAGATGATAGCCAGGTTGGTCTGGAAACCGGTCGAAACAGTCATACACTCCTCATATCCCGTGAAGGCAGCTATCTCACGCTCCAACTGCAGATGCAGGTCCAGCGTACCGTTCAGGAAACGGCTGCCGCTCACGCCCGTACCGTACTTGTCGAGCGCCGCGTGGCCGGCTTTGATAACCTCCTCGTTTTCCGTGAAACCAAGATAGTTATTGCTACCGAGCATAATCACACGGTGGTTCTCCATCTGCACGATAGGCGCCTGGCGGCTCTCCAATTCGTGGAAATAAGGATAGATTCCTAATTTGCGAACATACTTGAGGGTTTCAAAATGGTCGCATTTTTCAAATAGATCCATAGAGGAATTTACGATTATACAATTTACGATTTACGATTTAGAGAACATTCAGTTCTTTCAAGATAGCGGTTGTTTTGCGTACAGCAGCCTCGCTGTCACGCAGTTTCTGCATCTCTGCATCCGAAATCTTGAGCTCCAGAATCTTCTCAATACCGTTCTTACCGATGATACAGGGAACACCGATGGTGATATCCTTCATGCCATACTCGCCTTCGAGGGCAGCGGAGCAAGGAATCATCTTCTTCTGGTCCTTGATGATCGCCTCAGCCACCGAAGCTGCAGCAGCACCCGGAGCCATCCATGCGCTCGTACCGAGCAGACCGGTCAGCGTAGCACCGCCTACCATCGTACTCTTCACCACGTTCTCCAACTCCTCCGGAGTGAGGAACTCGCTTACGTTGATACCCTTGTAGGTCGTGTAGCTGGTCAACGGGATCATCGTCGTGTCACCATGACCGCCAATCACGAAACCGTCCACGTCGTTTGCGTTGCACTTCAGCGCCTGGCTGAGGAAATATTTCAGACGTGCGCTATCCAGAGCACCACCCATACCGATGACGCGGTTGCGCGGCAACTTCAGCGCGTGGAGCGTTAGATAAGCCATTGTATCCATCGGGTTCGAAACGACAACGAGGATAGCGTTCGGGCTATATTTGAGCACCTGGTCGCAAACGGACTTCACGATGCCGGCGTTGACACCGATAAGCTCCTCACGGGTCATACCCGGCTTACGGGGCAGACCGGAAGTGATAATCACAACATCCGAACCGGCTGTCTTGCTATAATCATTCGTCACACCCTCCACAACGGTGTCGAAGCCCATCAACTGAGCGGTTTGCATGATATCCATCGCTTTGCCCTCAGCAAAACCCTCTTTGATATCAATCAGACATACTTCGTTAGCCACCTCATTAACGGCCAACACATTTGCGCACGTAGCACCTACGTTTCCTGCGCCAACAACTGTAACTTTAGACATAATGTGTTTGTATTTTAAGATTAATTATTCCATTATTTCAAATTAGCGCACAAAATTACAACTTTTTTTTCATATACGCAAGCGCGCGAGCAATTTTTGCTAAAAAAACTACTTTTTGCAAAGCAAACGCGCCAAATATTCCTGTTCAGGCTGTCCGGGAGTGGGAATTAATTCTATTTGAGATTTGAGATTTGAGATTTGAGATTTTTCTTTTTGTGCATTCTGCTTCAGCAGTCCCAACGCCTCCATATCCATGATGGTGGAGTAGCCCGAACGGGCGATGATATGTCGGGCTCCGCGCAAAGCCTTGGCCAACTCTTCATCTCCCATATAGGGGACCATCGTGATGTTGCCCCGCTTGAAACGGGTGTTCGGACGTCCGGGCAAACCCTGAATGACCAGCACCCGTTCGTCTGCGCCCTGATAGCGCCCGATGATTTCTTTCTCCAGCATCGTACGGTGCGGTTCCAGACCGCTCAGCACGGCTACTACGTCGTATGAAGCGGAGGACTGAGGGGATGCAGGCACGGGAGAGAACCGGCTCAAAGGTCCGATATACTGAATCTTGGATTCATTTTTCTTCTTTAATGTACCCGGGTGGCTCAGTTCGCCGGCCAGACTCCTGCCGGCCTCTTCATAATCGGGCACCCACACCTGATGATAATGTCCGTACACCCATGCATGCAGGCGTTCCACCATAGGCTCCGCCCACTGCCATCCTTTCGGCAGCATGACATGCAGTTGGTGGGTCATATAGACGCATTGTGTCTGACCGGCTTTGGAGTCAGACACATACAGACCGAAGCGATTATCGCTCACCACCCGGTCGATGGGTTCCTCGTTGAGTACCGCTTTCAGCAGGGTATGGTCCTGAACAGACCATCTGAGCAGTTGCGGCAACGCCTTGAGCATCGCCCACACCTGCCGTTTGCCGGCGCTATAGCGCAGATTGAGCGGCGCCAGATAGACATATCGCAGTTTGGGAAAATGGCGGCGCAGAAGGGTTAGACTGTCCCCGTCGCCACCGAGAATCACTTCGTGCCCTTCCTTAATGAATCGGCGCACCAACGGTACGCATCGGCTGGCGTGGCCCAACCCCCAGTTCAATGGAGCAACGAGAATCTTCATGCGCTAACAATCACATCATATCCTTTTTCGATGAGCGGAGTGGCAATTCTTCCCATTTCATCGGGAGAAATCTTCTCCAGATGCTCCTCCGGCGTCTTGCGGTCTATGACGTATATCATGATTTGTTTGGGATGCAGTTTGTCAACCGCCGCGTACCATGCGGCTAACTCTTCGGGAGTGGTATTGTCAATCAGCTGCCCGTCGTGTTCGCCACGCAGGAAACAGGTCTGCAGGATGAAATCCCCGTTGAACCGGCCCAACCAGCCCAGGATTGTCTCAACCGTCAGGTGTTCATTCACCGGCAGGTCTATGCGCCGCATCATGGTGTCTGTGGCTGCATCCAGTTTGAGAATGCGGTTATCGCATAGCATCAGCGCCTGCACGACGTCCGGGCGTCCCAACTGGGTGCTGTTGCTCAGCACGCTCACTTTAGCACTCGGACAATATCTGTCGCGCAGCGCACATGTATCTTCGATGATACCCAGGAAATCCGGATGCAAAGTCGGTTCGCCGTTGCCGGAGAAAGTGATTACATCTATAGCACCTCTTTGTTCAGGGACCGAAGAGAGAGTGATTAGCTTTTCTTCCAAGGCCGCTTTGACTTCTGCGCGAGTGGGCAGCACGGGGTGACTGACCGGCGTATTCCATCCGCACTCGCAATAGACGCAGTTGAACGTACATAACTTATGGGTCAGCGGCATCAGTTCAACACCGAGGCTGGTACCTAACCGGCGGCTGTGAATCGGTCCGTAGATTATATTATTGAATAACATAATATTTATGATTTCAAATTTATGATTTATATATTGATTACACGATTTCCCAACAACTTGCATATCTCATTGCGCTGCTCGAGCAGTTTGGGCTGATGCGCCAGCAGTTGGATCTGCCTGTCCCAGTTATTGTCCGCCTGCGCCTGCTTAAGACCTGCCTCCAGTTCCTCTATCTGCATGTTGATGACGGTCAGTTTGATTTCGTACAGCAGGCGCGTGACCAGTTCTCCCAATTTGATGTCCTTGTCCGCTTTCGCGAACTGGTATTTCTCCACAATCATATCTATGGCGGTGGCACTCACCTGCGGATCGGGATGGAATTTGAAGAACTGCTCCGCCTTGAAACCCTCATCCTTGCAGTGCCGTTTGAACTCGTCAATAATAGTCTGATAGACC
>Ga0265298_10004712_pt1 | contig 17327 bp, 17 predicted proteins | sample AusTroGonzalo_MG_3_FD_193486 | JGI IMG/M metagenome (GOLD analysis project Ga0265298, IMG submission 193486) | Bovine rumen microbial communities from tropical cattle in Woodstock, Queensland, Australia - Gonzalo_01 | ecosystem: Host-associated > Mammals > Digestive system > Stomach > Rumen ... | reverse complement strand
GCGCCCGGGCGATCTGGTGGTTACTTCCGGAGTAGGCATGTCTTTCCCCAAAGGCATCCCCATCGGTATTGTTCGTGAAAGCACCCGGGGAATGGAAGCAAACAAACAATATATCATTCTTGAGCCTCAGGTGGATTTTAAGCATCTTGAATATGTCATTGTACTTCGGTACAAGCCGGTGGCCGAAGCTGTTGAAGGGCGTGAGAACGGACGTACGGATGTTCAGCTGGTTCCGCTGGAAAGCGCACGGCCGTCACCGGTAGTTCCGCAGATCGCCTCTTCCCTCTTTGAATCACAGGATCAGGGAACCCCGGATCCGGACGCTGCACCTTCCCCTACTCCCGAGCCCACTGAGACGCCAACACAGACGCCTTCGCCGACACCCTCGCCCATTCCCACTCCGGACGAAACTCCCCTTGAATACCAGGTTGTAAATCCCCGCGGCGAACCCACACCCACGCCGACACCTTCTCCTGCGCCTTCTCCCACGCCATATTTCACGCCCGATCCGGATGATATGACCTTTGAGGAGGATTAAGCATTGGAAAACAGGACGACCAGGAAATACCAGACCAGTTTTTTCCGCCGCTATATCATGCTTGCCTTCATTATTGTTTTCGGATACCTTTTCGAAGTCTGCATTATACCGTATATTCATCCGTTCGGTATTTCACCGAATATATTATTCGTCATGATCGGCATTGTAACGGTTGCATATGGAAAGCTCCGCGCTCTCTGGGTTGGTATTATATACGGCCTGCTCATGGAAATAATGCTTCCGACTGTTCCGTATATTAATATAGCCATTTATCCCATTTCCACGCTTTTCTGTTCATTCGCTTTTGCCGACAAGCCGCTCAAAACGCTTGAATATGAGCGGGCAACGAACAAAAAAACCCGGGAATTGGCCCCTTGGCTCAGGACTGTATTGTGCACGGCGCTGAATATGACGATTTACGAAATCGTTAATATCACATATATTTATATCGGCGGTTCAAGCTTATACGCTTCCCATTTTATAAAAGCATTCGGAAGCATAGCCCTGACCTGTTTGTTGTGTCTCGTGTTGCTTTTTCCGCTCAGAAGAATGATTCTTGGAGCCAAGGTCGAGACGCTGGTACTGAAAAGCGCACCTGTTGTTTTTCGCAGATCCTGATTCTATGATCATTGTTTACAGGAAAGGAGGGTGACAGAATGGAAAAAAAGAAAAGAACACCTGAATTCTGGCGCTATGCAGCTTTTCTGATCGTACTGTTCGGTATTTTTATCTGGCTGGTTTCCGGTCTGATCAATCTCCAGCTGAAACAATCCGAAGAATACGCCGAAAAGGCAGTCGATACCCGTACCAAGACAATCGCTCTCCGTGGTAAACGCGGCAATATAACCACATCCGATTCTGTTGTTATGGCAGAAGACGAACTGATTTATAACGTTACTTTCCAGAAGGATGCTACCGATAATACAAAAGAGCTTTATCAGAAATATACTGCTTCCATTCTTGAAACGATTGATATCGTTGAAAAAAACGGCGGAACGATTGCTGTCACTTTTGTGATAGAACGTGATCCCGAAACCGGTGAATGGGTATTCAATTTCGGAAGCGGTGTTTCGGAATCTGTACTTGAAACACGTGAAAGTCAATGGCGTTCCAACAATTACCTGACCCGGATGGATCGTTACGGAACAGCTGATCAGTGTATTGAAAAGCTGAAGGATCGATATCAGATTCCTGACAACGTCTCTGAAGAGAATATGCTGAAAATCATGGCAATCTACTCTGAGATGCAGATGAATATTTTTAATTCCCAGCCGATTGTCATAGCCAAAGATGTACGTTATGAAACTGTTATTGAAATTGAAACCCGTTCAATGATGCTTCCCGGGATGAGTGTCGAAATCGGCACAAAACGCGTATACCCCCGGTCAAATCTTGCTTCGCAGATTATCGGATATACCGGCGCTATTCCGACGCGCGCCATGTGGTTAACGCTTCAGGCAAAAGGATATTCCTACAATGATACGATCGGCAGGGACGGCGTTGAATCGTCCATGGAAGACTGGCTCACCCAGAACTCTTCTTTACGTAAAGGTTCACGCGTCGTCGAGCGTGACCAGATGTCCAGAGTGGTTCGCGAAATATCCTATACAGCCCCTCAGGACGGCAACAATGTCAAATTGACGCTGAATGCCGCATATCAGCAGCAGGCTGAACGCTGCATCAAGGAAAACGTCCGGATTGTCCGGGATAACCAGGAAAAAAAGCTTGCTTCCGAATCCTGGCTTGAAGCGAATAAAAACGATATTCATAACAGAGACTGGGTTAAATACCCGCTCGCCCTTGCAGAACATGGCTGTCTGATTGTCCTTGATATGCAGTGCCGCGTGCTCGCACTTGCAAATTATCCCACATATGACCTGAACGCCCTGGTTGCCGGGGGCAAGAATGCCATGGCAATCCTTGGAGATGCCAGAAATCTTTTGTTGAATTACGGTATACATGCCCGCGGAACACCCGGCTCCATTTTCAAGATGGTTACAGGCATGGGTGCCCTTTCCTCAGGTGAACTGAAGATTACAGAACGCATTTCCGACATGGGATACTACACAAAATATAACCAGGACCTTTCCACTGCGCCAAAATGCTGGATCAATAAGAATTACCGCTGGCAGCATGCAAATCAGACAATTGTGGAAGGATTGACAAATTCCTGCAATTATTTCTTCTATGAATTATCGTCACGTCTGGGTGAAGAACGTCTGTACAGATATGCTTCTCTCTTCGGCCTCACTTCCAAAACAGGGATTGACCTCCCGGGCGAAGTGCGTTCTGTTGTCGGTTCCCAGAACACACTTTATGATCCTTCCAAGCCGGTTAACGAAGCCAATCAGGACACTTCCCTGCCCATTATCGTATTCAATTCAATCAAAAAGCATCTGCGTAACTGCGGAGCGTCCAGAAATATTGAATATGATGATCAGCGTCTTTCGGTCTGCGCCAAGCGCCTGATGGATATGGCTGTTAATTACAACGAAAGCGAATGGCTTGAAAACATGCGGACAATACTGATGGAAGAATTGAACATGACCAAAGAAATGGTCTACCTTCAGTCAGTGATCGGCGATACCTATAATTATATGAACGATATAAAATGGGGCGGTGGCCAGACGATTCTGACCGGGATCGGGCAGTCTGTCACAGTTCTGACGCCGATAGCTGTAGCCCGATACGTTTGCACTGTTGCAAACAATGGTTATCTTTATAATGTCTCGCTGATAGATTCCATCACTTCCCCTGAGGGAGAAATCCTCTCCCAGCGTGAACCGACGCTGATCCATCGCCTTGAACATTCGGATGAGTATCTCCCTTACATCCGGGAAGGGATGAAAGGCGTGGTTGACGAATCCGGTACAGCAAAAAAATATTTCCGCAACTGGCCGTATCAGGATCAGATTGCCGCTAAAACAGGGACAGCGCAGGTCACTTCAATTGATCTTGAAAACAATGCCTGGTTCGTCTGCTTTGCCCCTTATGAAAACCCTGAAATAGCTGTTGCCTGCTTTATTCCGAATGGCTATTCCGGATCGGAATCTTCCATAGCACCGCGTGATTTCATAGAATGGTATATGGAGCAAAAAACGCTTCGGGGTGTTGAAATCACACTGCCTGTCGGCAATTCACTTTCACCGTAAGTTCATCACGGAGGATCAGAGTCATGTCTTTATGTATTGCGTTTGCTTCCGGAAAAGGCGGCGTCGGAAAATCGACCGTTACTGCAAACCTGGCCGCAGCACTTGCGCAGCGGGGCAGCAGAGTCATCATTATTGATGCGGATATCGGTTTACGTTCGCAGGATGCGCTTCTTTCCCTCGAAAACCGTATCGTTTATGATCTGATCGATCTGGCCGCAGGAGACTGCCTGCCTGACCAGGCCATCCTCTCCAGCGAAAGTGTTCCGGGTCTGTATCTTCTGCCAGCCGCCCAGTTTTCCCGTGCCAAAAAGCTAGATCCCCGTAAATTCTGTCGTGTTATTGATGACCTGCGCGGTTCATATGACTATATACTGATTGATTGTCCCGCCGGCATTGAGCGCGGCCTGCGCAACGTTCTGAACGCCGGTACGGATAAAGTATTTCTTTTGACAACCCCTGATGACATCTCAGTCAGAAGCGCTGAAAGGACAAGATATCTGATTGAGGAGAAAGGGGTTACTGATATCTGTCTGATTGTCAATCATCTGAATGAACAGCTTATTCGTTCAGGTGAAATGTTTTCAGCCCGTACCGTCAGTGAGATACTGGATTTACCGCTTTGGGGCGAAATACCCGAAGATCTCTCTGTTTATCGTTCGATGCTCCGGCACCGGCTTCTTCTGGATTATGATTGTGAAGCACGCAACGCGTTTATGCGTATAGCCTCACGGATACAGGGAAAACACGTGCCGTTTCCTGCCTATGGAAGCAGAAAAAAACCTTTTCCGCGCCGGTTGAGATTCAGGCCCCTGAAGGAGGTATCACCCATTGACGATCACTGAAAACAGGCACTCCCGGGCTCATGTGGACGGTGTCCTGATTCTGCTTGTGTTCGCGATGTCTCTTTTTGGTATTGTTGCCGTATGTGTAGCCACGTATTCTCCCCAATCCACAGCGGACACTTCATTTCTGAATCATGTTTTTGAATCCTCCTTTGCGACACGGCAGTGCCTTTTCCTTCTGGTTGCTCCTCTGGTTGTGGGTGTCATTATGGCTTTTCCTTATGACATTCTTCGCCGAAGGGCCGAAGTGTTTTACTGGGCTTCATTCATACTCCTCTCCGTAACAACAATTTTCAACCGCGCCACAGGCGTGAAAGCCTGGCTCGATACTTTGTGGGGATATACGATCCAGCCTTCAGAATTTGCCAAACTGGCCATGATCCTTGTACTGGCCAAAAATCTGTCAAAGCAGGACAGGCCTCTGGCTGATCTGAAATCCTTTGTCCATGTTTTTATGCTTGTTTTTGTTCCCGGCATTGTCATTCTGCTCCAGGGTGAAACGGGTTCCCTTCTGGTTATCATTTTTATGTTTGCTGTCATGATGTATTTTTCCAATGTTTCCCTTAAAACGCTCGGCATTCTTGCCTCCATTGCCATTCTCGGCATACTTGCCCTGTATGGCTTCATGATCGCAACAGGATCGACGGATTATCGTCTCGCCCGTATCGCCGGATGGCTTAATCCGGAGCTTTATTCATCCTCTGATGCTTATCAGCAGACGATGTCAAAAATGACAATCGGTTCCGGCGGCCTTTACGGAAACGGTATGTTCCGCAGCGGTGCCATCTCCCAGCTGAACTATGTTCCTGCAGACTGGACTGATTTCATTTATGCGACAATAGGTGAAACCTGGGGATTTATCGGTTGTGTGGCTGTCCTGATCGGTTATATTCTCATTCTTCTCAGAATGCTTTATCTGGCATGGTTTACACGGGATAAATTCGGCCGTCTTATCATCATAGGAGTTATGGGCATGCTTCTTTTCCATGTTCTGGAAAATATAGCGATGACACTCGGTCTTATGCCGATTACAGGCATTCCTCTTCCTTTCCTTTCATACGGCGGATCCAATATGATGACCAACATGGGCGGTGTCGGGCTTGTTCTGAATGCCACACGGAATCGTTCGCTGTCCTCTTCTGTCAATACACCTCAGACACTTTATAACCCGTACAGGATTCATAAACGGTTTAAGACAAAGGCTTACTGATATTAAATTTATCACTGTTGGGAGTGTTGTCATGTTTAATGAAGAATACCTGGTTAAAAGCGCATCCTACACGGATGTTATGAACAATACTGTTGTTCCCTGGCTTCAGTCCGGAGAACAGACAAAGCTTATCTCCGGATATGACAATCATCCCATTTTCAGCGTTTGCTATCAGGCTGATAAGCCGGTCGGCACCGTATTCCTGGTTCATGGTTTTACAGAGAACGCTTTCAAATATGCCGAATTAATCTATTCGCTTCTCCATCTTCAATTTTCTGTTGTGGCTTATGATCAGCGCGGACACGGAAGATCATGGCGTGATGATAAAGTGCCGGATTGCTCGGTTACTCATGTAAATCATTTTGATGAATATGTGGACGATATGCGTCTCATTTATGAGGCTTATCGGGAAGAAATGCCTTCTCCGCACTTTGTTTTCGCGCATTCCATGGGGGGAGCTGTTGCATCTCTGTTTCTGGAAAAATACCAGGATGCGTTTTCTGCCGCTGTGCTTTCATCCCCGATGATTGCGCCGAATATCGGCGGAATTCCTGTTCCTGTGGTATCATCAATGGTATTCATCGCAAAATTATTCGGCAAAGAAAGAAATAATCCGTTTTTTATGAAACGCTATTCCGGACCTGAGGATTTTGCCTCTTCCTGTGCCACCGATCCCGGGCGCTTTGCCTGGTATGATGAGATCAAATCATTGCATACCGAATTCCAGAACAGCGTTCCTTCCTATCAATGGTCTCTTGAATCCGTAAAAGTGACCGAAAAGATTCTGGCACCTGGAAAGCCGGAAAAAATCACCTGTCCGGTTCTGCTTTTTACGGCAGATCATGATACAAGCGTCCTTCCTGAGCCTCAGGAAAAGTTTATTCAGCGTGTCCGCCTGGGCAGCCACATATTCGTACCGGGTTCCAGACACGAAATTTTTCGCTCTTCCAATGACATTCTTTTCCCCTGGTGGCATCAGGTTATATTGTTTTATCAGTCTCATTTATCAGGCACAGCAGGCAGGGAGGAAGTAATGAGATGAACAGGAAATCAAATCTTTTTTCTTCTTTTTTCGTGATCATTATGCTTCTTTTTATTCTGTTTGTCCTTTGGTATGTACCAACTGATTCATCCTTGCGTTTTCAGCTGCAGGATGTCGGAAAAAGTCTGGAAACCAGCCAGGGCAGAGAAAGAAAACAGCAAAAGGAATACGATGAAGCAGCCAATGCGATCCCTGATACAGAAGCTGAAATTGCCAGGGTATTGCCGCTGGCCGAAGCGGCGCAGAATGAAGTGGATGAACTGAAAGCCCGGCGCAAACAGCTCAGGAATGAAAAAAAAGAGCTTGAACAGCAGCTGCAAACTTATCAGAATCAGGAGGAAAAGGATCATGACTAAACCGCTTCGGTTGATTCTCCTGCTGGTTATGGCAGCAGCCATTCTTTTCATGGCTGTCGGACTGATGAATTACATCAAAATGAAAAAAGACCTTTCCGGCCTGCAGAATCAGTTGGTTCTCAGCCGTCAGGCATGGGAAACCACAGCAGATGAAAAAGTCGAGCTGCAGGGTATTCTGAAAGGAAAAAAAGAAGAACTGAAAGAAGCCGAACTGACCCTGTCCGAGGCAACAGAACGTGCTGAAACACTCAGGGCAGAGATAGAACAGCTGAATAAAGAGATTGACTCTTTGAAAGAAAGCCTGAAATCATTTCAGTAACAATCCCTTCCGGCAAACCTTTCACCGGAACTTTGGCATAAACCTGCTTGCATGCTGCCGTTCATCCGGTTTATATAATTGACTGAAACTGTAATCATCTGTCCAGACAGACAGTGATAAAAAGATCTTGACATGTCTACTTGTTCGTAATATAATTTCGCTGTTCGCTGAAAAGCGATGATATCTGGGTGTGGCGCAGTTTGGTAGCGTGCTTGAATGGGGTTCAAGAGGCCGGAAGTTCGAATCTTCTCACCCAGACGGAAAGCTTTGGATTCATTCCAAAGCTTTTTATATTTCATTTTCAGTATTCTTGTCATGCAAAATGATATGTTGTAAAATAAACAAAGTTATATATGCTATGAAAGGATAGTCTTCAGTATGACGAAACTTGAAACATCCATATTGGATATACTCCAGGATGACTGCCGTTTGCCTCTTGAGAAAATCGCTGTTATGACCGGCTCTTCGCTTGAAGAAGTTGCCGGAGCCATTCAGGATCTTGAAAGCAGGAAGATCATCCTGAAATACAGTCCTGTCATCAACTGGGACAGGACTGATCGTGAACGCGTGGAAGCAATGATTGAAGTTCGCGTTACTCCTCAGCGCGATATGGGCTTTGACGCAATCGCACGCAGGATTTATCGTTTTGATGAGGTGAAAAGTGTATTCCTGATGTCCGGTTCATATGATCTCCTTGTGCTTGTGGAAGCGCGTACCCTGAAAGAATTGGCCGCGTTTGTTTCCGGCAAGCTTTCTCCCCTTGAGACCGTTACCGGCACCGCTACAAGTTTTGTGCTGAAGAGATATAAAGAAGAAGGGGTCATCTTTGATCAGGATGAATCTGACCGCAGGCTGGTGATCTCTCCGTGAACTATCAGCAATACCTGAACAGCCGGATTTCGGCTGTTCCTCCCAGTGGCATCAGAAGGTTTTTTGATCTTGCCTCTTCACGTAAAGATGCGATCTCTCTCGGCGTTGGCGAACCTGATTTTAAAACACCTTATCTGATTCGTGACGCTGCGATCAATTCCTTGATTGATGGCGAAACGCAATATACGGCCAATCGCGGGCTTCCTGAGCTGCGTGATGAAATATCGCTTTATCTCTCTGAACGTTACCATTTATGTTACAGGGCAGACAGCCAGATTCTCGTGACAATCGGTGCTTCTGAAGCGATTGACCTTGCGCTGCGCACACTGATTTCAGACGGTGATGAAGTACTTGTTCCCGATCCCAGTTATGTTTCCTACGCTCCCGGCGTAATCTTTGCCGGTGGTGTCCCTGTCCCTGTTCGGACCTGTCAGAAGGATCAGTTCAGGCTGAAAGTGTCCGAACTGGAAAAAGCGGTCACTTCATCCTCAAAGCTTCTGATTCTTCCATATCCCAACAATCCGACAGGTGCAATTATGGAAGAATCCGATTTGCTTGAAATAGCTGATTTTGTCAGGAAGCATGACCTGTTGGTCATATCTGATGAGATTTACTCTGAACTGATTTATGACGGGCATATCCATGTATCTTTCGCCGCTGTCAGTGATATGTACGAGAGAACCATAACCATTAATGGGTTCAGTAAAGCTTTTGCCATGACAGGCTGGAGGGTCGGCTATGCCTGCGGTCCGGAAGAGATTGTTTCCGTGATGAATAAAATTCATCAGTATTCCATCATGTGTGCCCCGAGACAGGGGCAGGTCGCTGCGGCAGCTGCGCTCAGAATGGGCCGTGAGAATCATTATGAATCGGTTCTGATGATGCGGGAAAGCTATGACAGAAGACGCAGGCTTATGCTGGATGCTTTTCTTAAAATGGGCCTTGACTGTTTTGAACCATACGGCGCGTTTTATGTATTCCCGTCCATTCAACGTACCGGCCTGAGCAGTGAGGAATTCTGTTCACGTCTTCTTCAGGAAAAAGACGTTGCTGCTGTACCGGGAACCGCCTTCGGCCTTTCCGGTGAAGGACATATTCGCTGCTGCTATGCAACCGCTGTCGATAAAATTGAAATCGCGCTTGAACGTATAGCGGCATTCGTAGCATCCAATTCATAAAAGAGAGGTTTTATCATGAGAAAAACCCGCCTTGTCACATTTTTGATTGCGTTTGTTATGCTCTTCCCTGCATCCGGCCTGTCTGAACTGGATGAAGATGAACTGGATATCACCGAAGTCGTGGAAGAACAGGATGATGAAAGCAATACCGGTATCATTGATACTGATGGTTCAACAACAATAACCGTCTCCTGTACCGGTGATTTCACAATCGGCGGGGACAACTATCATCACAAGGAAAAGGATTTTTACGGTGAGCTTAAAAGCCATGATAATGACATCAATTTTACCATGGCGAATGTTCGCGGTATTTTTGCCCAGGATGATCTGACGATTGTTAACTTTGAGGGTACGTTTACAGAAACCAAATATGTCCCTGCCAATAAAAAGGAAAACCAGTTCCTTTTCAATATTGCGCCTTCCTATGTTACGGTTCTGACCGATAACAGCATTGAAGCGGTTTCACTTGAGAATAATCATGTGATGGATCATGGTGAAGAGGGTTATGAAGAAACCAAGCAAACCCTCGAAAACGCAGGTGTTGTCTATTCGAATTCAGAAATTGTCGGTGTCTTTAATGTCAAAGGATATCAGATCGCGATGCTCAGTTATCTGTGTATTGACAGATATGATAAACCGGTTGGCGGATTTGACAATCTGTATGATAAAGTTGCTCATGATATTGCGGAATCCAAAAAAACATATCCGATTGTGATTGTTTCCTTCCATTGGGGGCGGGAAAAAGATTACACACCGACCAGCAATCAGATCAAAATGGGCAGGCTGGCTGTTGACAGCGGAGCGGATCTGGTCATCGGGCATCATTCGCATCGGATCAATCCCATCGAATGCTATAAAGGCGTTTATATCTGCTACTCCCTGGGCAATTTCTGTTTTGCCGGGCATAAAGCTCCCAAAGATATGAATTCGTATATTTTCCAGACAAGATTCAGGATATCAGCAGAAGGAGAAGTTACCAATACCGGATTCAGGATCATTCCGATCCGAATTACTTCCCTGAAAGACCGGAACAATTATACGCCTACCCCTATCACGGATGAAATGAAAATGGAAGGGATTGTCACAATGCTTAAGGATAACGGCAAAAAGCTTGAATATGCTGTTCCTGATTATCCTTTTGAGTGGCAGCAGTAAAGGAGGAAATATATGCTCGCTTCTGTTCTTCTCAAAGCATGTCTGGACGAAGGAATAGATTTTTTCACAGGTGTCCCTGATTCTTTACTGAAAGGTTTATGCAACGAACTGTTTTCCGTATACGGAGTGGAAGGAAGCAGCCATATTGTCGCGCATAATGAAGGCGGCGCTTTAGCTTTGTGTGCAGGACATTATCTTGCTACCGGCAGGCCCGGCCTTTGTTATATGCAGAACAGCGGTTTGGGCAACGCAGTGAATCCGCTGGCGTCCCTGATGGATGATGAAGTATACGCTATTCCGTCACTTCTTGTGATTGGCTGGCGCGGCGAACCGGGCGTGAAGGATGAGCCGCAGCATGTTAAGCAGGGAGCGGTTACCCTTGGGCAGCTTGAATTGCTGCAAATCCCCTATTTCATTCTTTCCCCCGACACTTCTGATGAATCTTTTCTTTCTCAGTTTCATCAGCTGACTGAAAAAATGAAAGAAGAAAAAACAGCAGCAATCGTTGTCCGTAAAGGGGCCCTGAAAACAGACAGGACGCCTGATTACAGGAATCATTTCCGGATGACACGGGAAACTGCCGCTGAAATCATTCTTTCCGCCGCGTCCGATACAGATATTTTCGTTTCAACAACCGGTAAACTTTCAAGGGAAGTATTTGAACTGCGTGAAAAAATGTCCATGGGACACGGAAAAGATTTTCTGACTGTTGGATCTATGGGGCATGCCAGTATGATCGCATGTCAGATCGCATCGGAAAAACCGGACAGAACCGTCTGGTGCCTTGATGGTGACGGCGCATTCCTGATGCATTTGGGGGCGGCTCCGATTATTGGAAAACGTAAAATAAAGAATATGATCCACGTTGTCATCAACAACGGTGCGCATGAAACCGTCGGCGGAATGCCTGTATGCTGCGGCGCTATGGATATTGCAGCGCTTGCAGACGCTGCGGGGTACCCGCTTGTTCTGAAAGCCGATTCCGAACAGTCTCTCGTGAATGTCCTGGCCCGGGCAAAGAGCTTTGAAGACGGTCCCGTTTTGATTGAAGTACATTGTGCGTGCGGCGCCCGGGAGGATCTGGGCCGTCCCACAACCACTCCCATCCAAAACAGAAATGCCTTTATGGATTGGCTTGCTTAATTTATTACAGAAATTTAATCTTTTTGACTACAACATGTAGCGTATTCCCATTGACCTGATCAATATATTTAGTTATTATAAGACTAATTGGAGTTCAGGATGGGGGGATTTGAGATGATTGCCGGTTATGGAAGCAAACCGGTCTTTCAGTATAAGTTTCGTCCCCTGATACAGGACAGGCGTGTTATGGATGGCGGGTTTTGCGTTATCCTTTATGAAAACCGCATTCTGTCTTTCAGTACTTATGATGTCGAAGGCCGTTTTATCGACGAGTTATGCTTTTCTCTCCCCCTTCGTGTGATTCAGTGTTTTTACGGTCTTTTGCGCAATGCTTCAAACTGGCTTGGCGCCACACCTTGTGATCTCCGCGGCGCAAACGTCACGCCTTATGCTTCTTCCTTTGCCTTTGATGGTTATGATCCCATTCGCGTCTGGGGAATAAATGATCTTCTTTGTCAGCCCGCCGGATCTGAAGCAGGATATTTTACCAGGCATCTGTATGTCCTTTTTGAGGATGTCGCGAATCTCTTTGCTGAAAACGGTGTGCGAATGTCGCTCGACGGATTTACCTGGGATCCGGAAAGAATTCAGCCGTTCAGAAAGAGCCAGATGTATTTCTCCGGCCAGCAGGGCGTTGTCTGATTCATAAAGCGCACCGGTCAATCCGGTGCGTATTGTTGTAAGGAGAATTTTATCAATGAATGATCAGGAAAAAAAAGAAAAATGGCTTTGCTGTCCTGCGTTGACTGAAGAACTGAGGACATTGTTAATGTCGATGGACGATCAGACCGCACATGATTGTTTTTATCGTAACCTGGCCTTCGGTACCGGCGGACTGAGAGGTGTTCTTGGCGCCGGTTCAAATCGCATGAACGAGTTTACCGTAATAAAAGCAACCCGCGGCCTGGGCCGTTATCTTCTCAGCCATTATACAGAACCTTCCTGTGCCGTCAGCTATGACAGCCGGATTCATTCCAGGGATTTTGCTGAACTGTCCGCATCTGTTTTGGCCGAAATGAACATTCCGGTTTGGATTTATCCGCAGCTGGAGCCGACACCCATGCTGAGTTTCGCCGTTCGTCATCTGCATACATCTGCCGGCATCATGATTACAGCTTCCCATAATCCCGCAAAATATAACGGTTACAAAGTATATGGTGACGATGGATGTCAGATTACGCTGGATGCTGCTGAGCAAATTCAGCATGAGATAGATCTTCAGCCCGAGCTGACTGATGCTTTTCCTTCTTTTCAGAAACATTTGTCTTCCGGCCTCATCAAATGGATCCCGCAGGAAACGGTTGAAGCATATTATCAGGCAATCATGAAGCTGCGAGTCAAAAAAGTTGACTGTCCTCTCCATCTGGTCTATTCTCCCCTGAACGGAACCGGTAATATTCCTGTTCGTGAAATCATGAATCGTCTCGGAAACATTCATGTTGATATTGTGCAGGAGCAGGAGAAACCGGACGGCCGCTTTCCGTCATGCCCGTATCCCAATCCTGAAATCCGCGAAGCGATGAAGCTGCTCATTCAGAAAACCATAGAAACAAAGGCTGATTTATGTTTTGCCACAGATCCGGACTGTGACAGAATGGGCGCGGGGGTTCGCATCGGTGACAATGTTATTCTGATCTCCGGCAATGATATGGGGATCCTGATGCTGGATTACCTGTGCCGTAATATATCGATATCTTCCGATCGGCCTCCCGTGGTTGTGAAAACCATCGTAACCACAGATATGGCTGCGTTAATATGCCGGAAATATCATTTGGAACTGAGGAATGTTCTGACCGGTTTCAAATATATTGGCGAGCAGATAGGATTTCTTGAAGCTTCGGGACAGGATGACCGTTTTCTTTTCGGTTTTGAAGAAAGCTGCGGATATCTTTCAGGGACGGATGTCAGGGATAAGGACGCTGTCAATGCGGCATTGCTTTTATGTGATATGGCAGCCGATCTGAAATCGCAGGGCAAAACCATGATTGACCGGCTGAACGAGTTGCGCAGTGAGTTTGGCCTGTTTGATCAGCGCCTGCTTTCATATCAGTATGAAGGAGAAGACGGACTTTTCAGAATGAAGGAAATCATGGAAGATCTGCGTTGTCCTCAGGATTCCTCATCGGATACGTTTCTCCGTAATGCAGAAAGAACGGATTACCTGAAAGATCATACAGGGCTTCCCCAAAGCGATGTATTGTCCTTTGTTTTTTCTGATGGCGACAAAATGATCATTCGTCCGTCAGGAACGGAACCCAAAATGAAAGCCTATCTTTTCACACGTGCAAAAGACCAGAAAACGGCGCAGCAAAAACTGGATAATATGCAGATGTGGATAGATCAGAAATGCAAGCCATAATAAAAGGAACTGCCTGCAGGCAGTTCCTTTTCAGATTGGATCAGAACCGATTCTGACGCTGGGCTTCGAAGCAGTCACGGCAGTATACAGGCCGATCTCCGCGGGGCTGGAAAGGAACCTGGGTTTCACATCCGCAGCCATCGCAGATAACAGTATACATCTGCTTGGGAGCACCGCCATTGCCATTCTGCGCACGGCGAGCGGCGCGGCAGGCAGGGCAGCGGCTGGGCTCGTTCTGGAAGCCCTTCTGGGCAAAGAATTCCTGCTCACTGGCAGAAAAAACGAATTCATTGCCGCAGTCACGACAGGTCAGAGTTTTGTCTTCGTACATGGAAAATTCCTCCTAAATAGTTGTTTACCCGCGCCATTGGTAAAGAATTGTGCCCCGTTCCAGACAATGGTTATGAGAAACAACCATAGAGGAAATGAACCGCAGTTACGACCAGGGTTGGGTTTACTTAAGAAGTATATCATGTTGTTTTTCGTTTGTACAGCATTTTATGCAAAAACCACTGCTCAGTAAGCAGTGGCTGAAGAGGTGCCATCCAGATTCGAACTGGAGAATAAAGGTTTTGCAGACCTTCGCCTTACCACTTGGCTATGGCACCGCAAAAAAATGGAGCGGTAGACGGGACTCGGACCCGCGACATCCACCTTGGCAAGGTGGCACTCTACCAACTGAGCTACTACCGCATAAATGTGCCTTGGGGCGGAATCGAACCACCGACACTGTGATTTTCAGTCACATGCTCTACCAACTGAGCTACCAAGGCATAATGGCGACCCGGAAGGGGCTCGAACCCTCGACCTCCAGCGTGACAGGCTGGCGCTCTAACCAACTGAGCTACCGGGCCGGATAAAATGGTGGGAACAACAGGGCTCGAACCTGTGACCCTTTGCTTGTAAGGCAAATGCTCTCCCAGCTGAGCTATGCTCCCGCTTCGTTTGACCGATGCTTCCAGACCCGGCTTTCCGCAAGCGGCTTTGTTATGATATCTTAATCCCATTTTTTTGTCAAGATTTTTTTTGCCTGTTTCCTTGTTTTTTAGTTTATGAAATTGTTATAAAAATGCAATGGTTTATGGATCCGTTTTATGATAAATTGATACAGGTGGGTCTTTAAGACGGCACGGGATGCCGACAAGATGCGACCGATGATCTGTAAGATCATTATAAATGTGATCGTAGCTTGCCAGTTTCATGCCGGCAGGCTTTTTTCATGTCTTAGGCCCTCCAAATAATATAACAGGAGGATATCTTCATGAATCTTGTTTACAAGGTTAACGACAAACCCAAATTCAGTCAGCTGATCGTTTTTGCCCTTCAGCAGCTGCTCGCCATCCTGGCAGCGACGATTGCTGTACCGAGCATTATCGGCCATGGAATGAGCCAGAGCGCAGCCCTCTTCGGCGCAGGCGTCGGTACGATCGTTTATCTTTTCTTCACCAAATTCAAGAGCCCTGTTTTCCTGGGTTCAAGCTTCGCTTTCCTTGGATCCATGGCCTCTGCTTTTGCCGGCGGAGTAAGCATGTCCCTTGGCTATGCCGGTCTTGTGATCGGTGCCGTTATGGCCGGTCTCGTTTATGTTATCATTGCTTTAATCGTTAAGTTTGCGGGGGTTAAATGGATCAGTAAGCTGATGCCGGCCGTTGTCATCGGCCCCACCGTCGCGATTATCGGGCTTTCCCTTGCCGGAAATGCCATTAAGGATTCCCTTACCGGTGCGGTATGGGACAGCGATTTAAGCGCCTATGTTATGAATGGCAAAGGCTGGGTAAGCCTGGTCTGTGCTTTGGTCACTCTGCTGACCGTTATCTTCTTCTCCGTAAAAGGCAAAAAAATGCTTAAACTGATTCCGTTTATTCTTGGTATTATTGCCGGTTACCTTGTTGCCCTGGTCTTTACCCTGATCGGCAAATCCAGCGGAAACGAAGCGCTTCAGGTTCTCAATTTCAGTGCTTTCAGTTCGATGAAATGGGTTCCTGACTTCACATTTGTTGAAGCATTCAAAGGATTTAAGGAAATCAGCGGCCAGTATATCGCTTCCATCGCTGTGGCATATATTCCTGTTGCGTTTGTTGTTCTTGCCGAGCATATTGCCGATCATAAGAACCTTTCTTCCATCATCGGTCAGGATCTGATCGAAAATCCCGGCCTTCATCGCACTTTGCTGGGCGATGGCGTAGGCTCCATGGCCGGTGCCTTCTTCGGCGGCTGCCCCAATACAACCTATGGCGAATCCATCGGCTGCGTAGCCATTACCGGAAACGCGTCTGTAATCACAATCCTTGCCACTGCGATTATCGCGATTGCCGCCAGTTTCTTCGCTCCCTTTGTTACATTCCTGAGCACCATCCCCAGCTGCGTCATGGGCGGTGTATGCATCACCCTTTACGGTTTCATTGCGGTATCCGGTCTCAAAATGCTCCAGCCGGTTGACCTGAATGACAATCGAAACCTCTTCACTGCTTCCGTAATCCTGATTGCCGGTATCGGCAGCATGGCCCTTAACATCGGTTCCGTTACCATCACCAAAATTGCGGTTGCTCTGATCCTCGGTGTCATTGTTAACCTTCTGTTCAATCGTCCCGCGAAGAAGAATCAGGAATAATCCGTCCTATCCTATACGAAAGGATCCGGCATGGTACGATCCCTGTACCCCCGCCTTTTCACTTCGATGCAACTGAAATCAATCATTATGGATGAATCAGCTGTCCTGCGCAGCATGAAGCGTATCACTCATGAGATTATCGAAAAAAATAACGGGGTCTCTGATATCATCCTGCTCGGCATCCATCGCAGGGGGATGCCGCTTGCGGGCATACTGAAAGATAATATCCGAAACTTTGAGGGGACGGATGTTCCGCTCGGAAGTATCGATATCTCACTTTATCGGGATGACTTGTCTCAGTTATCTGATCTTCCTGAAACAGGCAATACGGTTATTCCGTGTGAAATATCCGGAAAAAAAGTGATCCTGGTTGATGATGTCATCTACACCGGCCGTACGGTTCGTGCCGCAATCGAAGCCGTCTTTCACCATGGACGGCCTCAGTCCATTCAGCTCGCTGTACTGATTGACCGGGGACATCGCGAACTTCCCATCCGTCCCGATTATGTCGGAAAAAACATTCCCACAAGCCACAGTGAGGTTGTCTCCGTA
>Ga0265298_10004710_pt1 | contig 17329 bp, 27 predicted proteins | sample AusTroGonzalo_MG_3_FD_193486 | JGI IMG/M metagenome (GOLD analysis project Ga0265298, IMG submission 193486) | Bovine rumen microbial communities from tropical cattle in Woodstock, Queensland, Australia - Gonzalo_01 | ecosystem: Host-associated > Mammals > Digestive system > Stomach > Rumen ... | reverse complement strand
TCTTTATTTTGGATAAGTCTGCTGTGATTTCCCGCACACTCGTACACATTAACAAAAGAAAATTCTTTTGCTAACTCTACGCAGAACCATGTAATTACCTCAGACGCAATCTTTACTTGCTCAATCACATTTTCTCTGTTGGATACTTGGATAGTATTATGGATATTTCCACTAATCTGATCACCAAGTAAAACCACATTAACCATAACAGATTCGTGTCTCTTACCAATCTCGATAGTTTTATTGAGTAGCTGATTTAATCTGTCTTTAAGAATGTCGGTATTATAAGCACCAAACGGGCTATTGAATGTTTGACCCGTATGTAAATCGGAGAGCATAACAATTAATGAACTATCTCCGTCATTACACTTCACCTTACCAACCTTGAAATTAGATTTACCAATATCTCTCAATTCACGCTCAAGATTGTCGAGAGTTTCCTCAACTCTTGCTTCAACACGATTCTGTTTATTCCAACCATTACGCTCATCTCTAAAAGCTATCTTTGCTTTTTCAAGTTCACGCTTCTGATCATTCAGCTTTGCAGTATAATCATCCTCATCAAACTTACTGAACACCCCAGCTTCATAATATCTTTTAGCTTGCTGATATGGTTTTCTGTAAGCGGATTCAGAACGATATTCATCTTCGTTATCTCTACATTCTCTATTTATATTTTCGGCAAGTTCATCCCAATCCATATCCAATACACCGGAATCTTTCATCTGTGCCACTCGCCATATATATTGCTCTTCATTTTCATTTTCGAGCCTTCTTAATTCGACCACTTAATCACCACCTATTCATTAAGGTCACGGTCAACCTTGGTTGACACCTTTATATCAAACTGTACGCCATCTCCGTATGTCTTTTGGAGAAGGTCGTAAATATCAATATCTGCACCATCATCATCAACCAATTTGTTACCATCCATATAAGCACCCTTAACATTGAGCGATTTATTAATTGTCTCCTTAATCGTAATCATCCTTTTACCTCCATAATATGTCGATATCAGTAAGTTCCTCGGTGGCGAAGTTGTATTCCAACTGTTGTTCAAATGAAAACCACCAATCTTTATTCTTATTACGCTTATAAAGTTTTTCATCCATACCAGTCTGAGTTACAATAATGTCACCCATAGCTTTAACTTGGGCATCCCAAACTTTGGCAGCTTCTTTAGATTCATTATAACTACCCGTAATTCCTCCACTACCAGCGTGGCACATTACCCAAGAGTTACGGATTGTAAATCTCTTTTCTCCCATAAGGAATATAAGAGCGGCGGCAGAAAGTGCTTGCCCCATATTAACTGTCCACACCGGAGTTTTACTAAGTTTAATTGTTTGACAAATACTGAGAGTAACATCTACAAGACCGCCCCAAGAATTAATTAAAATAATAATTGGCTTGCGATCCTCAACGGGTATATCCTTATCATCTTTATTGATATTGAGAATATCCTTAATGATGTGAGCATCCCATTGTTCTATCTCTTCCTCAATTAACAGTATTCTGTCGTTATACATTTTCCAAAAGTTATAATCTCCAACTTCGGGAAATTTAAGAGCATCTAAGCTACCAGAGGTTTTAACTTCCGGTAATAATAATTCTAATTCTTTCATATGCCTTTTCCTTTTAATTCATTATTCCGACTTTACGGTACACTCGGTGTGAGTGTGTTAACAAGAGTTTCCTCTTTATATTTCTTCAAAAGATTCTTTACCTTGAGGGATTCAATGGCATAATAATGTCTCCGAGTAACTGGAGCTGTTATATCTTCATGCCACATACACCCATTCGACAGCAAATAATCTTTTTCATTCTTAGAAATTTTTATCATTTTGTTTTCACATCCTTTTTATCATTTATATAAAAATGTAGTATTATACATTGCAATATTCCCACTTAGTACCATATGCTTTACTGTTTTTTATTAAAGCACGATTTATATTTTTTCTAATAGTATCCATTTTTTTAAAAGGATATATTTTCTTATATTCGTAAGCCGCTTCTGTAATTGAATTATAAATAGTATTATTAGATAACGATTTAATTACCTTTTTACTTTTTTCATTATTTATTAGCCCCATACGTTGAGCGTGTTCAGAATTATACTTATAAGTACACCATTCAAGATTTGTTATATTATTATTTAATTTATTCCCGTCTTTATGATTTACTATTGGATAATTATTAGGATTATTAATAAACGATTCAGCTACGGCTTTATGAATTCTAATAGTTACTTTATCTGAGCGACTTCCTAAACTTATACTTACAAAGTAATACCCTTCATGATTAATATTTTTATTTCTTATTATTCCGGTTTTAATACTTTTAATATCACCATTGTTTGATACTAAATAATAATTTCCATAATCATTTCCTTGATAAATTAATCTTTTCCAAATAATATTATCCATGCTCTATTCTCCAATTAAAATCTGCGCCATCTATAATCCCCCGACCTCCCGGACGGAAGCCGAGGGATACTCATAAGGAGGCATATTACGAAGTAAATGTCTTGAAAAATCTACCGAATCTTGCCCTTGGGAATTTAATATCCTTATATGTAGCGGGATATATTACCATTCCCTGAAATACTGCGGTGTTGATATCATTCTTGAGATTGTCGAGAATAATCTCGGACGCAGCCTTAAATACTGTGTCAATATCCTTCTGAGTAAAACCAGTCTTACCAGATACCGCTTTAATAAAGTTAGAATTGTTCATTTTTGTTTTCATATTATTTATCCTCTTCTTCAAATATTGTTGTGCCAATCATGAGTCCCTTCTCGGACACCATCTTATAAAATGGTCTGTATATAGTAGTCTCTTCGCCAGTTGCATCCGTGATGACAGTTTCCTTACCTTTACACTTGTCATTGTTACAAGCCAGCACATTCGTACCATACACATACTTGAGAGGTTCTCCACAATGTGGACACGTTCCCAAAAACTTTTCTTTTTGTGATTCAAGTTTTTGTTTGTCTCGGGTTACTCTTTTGTACGGCTTAAGTCCAAATAACTCCTGACCTATTTCGTCAAAAGAATAATAAACTTTACCGTTGTTTTTCTTAGCCATTGTCTTGTTCTCCTTTTATTTCTTTAAGGTGCGTGTTTAATTTTCGCTCCCTATCATTAGCGGAGAAAAAGGGGTATAAAAAAGTATAGCTTTAAGTACTATATTTTGTGGTTTACAGAAATTAGGTCATCCCTTTTTAAAGCATTTTAGAAACATTTTGGGATTTAAATCATACAATATCTTGAGTAGTAATGGTCTATTTTTACCAAGTTTACTCTGTATCTTGTTGCGATTACGAGTCATACTTGGAGTCATAACAAAGCATCTATCAATAAGCCACGACATAAGTCCAATGTATTTACTGCCCATAGTTATTTTTCTAATGTCCTCAAGCATATCTTCGTAATCACTACGGAGTAATAGATAATCGCTCTGTTCCTTTGATCTGTTTTTCTTCTCATCCTTCTGATATTCGGTAATCTCAAAATTATATTTCTCAATCAGATTTTCAATAGCCTTGGATTTTTTCTGCGTTGTCTCGTTCTCATGTTTTACGAAAAACTGATTAATTGGAATAACATCTTTCTTGTATTCAGCCTTACCAACGGTGAGAGAGTGTACCGCATTCATAGGACAAGTAAGATTGTAGTTAATCAGATTACAATTCATGTCTGGTCTGATATCACGCCAGAACGCAGGATATCCAACTCTTTTGGCGTTGATTGTTTCCTTAACTCTTTTAATTTCCCCCGGAATGTTTACGTCAAAGGTACGCTTAGTACCATCAATAGCACATTGGCAAATAACAGCCAACGCATCTGCATATGCCCCATACCTTTCTTGTCCGGTCGTATGCCAATAAGATAAGCAAAGCTGTGCCACATTAGTAGACTCACCAATATCTCTTTGGGATGCCGCTAACTTATTGTCGATAACAGCGAGATTGTGGAGAGTGTTATCATAAATATTCTTTTCTTTTGGAATATTGTTTACTATGGTCGCATAATTCTCGTAACAATACTTTGCCCTATCTACAATATTAGTCTGATTAGTTACATAGATACTGTCGGAATCTTGGTCTGCTCCATTGTTTCTGTCTTGGAAATCTGTGTGTAACATATTGACTGCAATTATCTGTTTACCAAAAACAAAATATTTATCCCAAATCGGGTCATACACATTATGCAGATGCCCTAAATTATGACAGCTATTAAATGGTGATCTGAACTCTGCCAGATATTCCCCATCCCTAAATCTTGCTGTCCAACATTGAATAGCACCATCTTCGGATTCAAACGTAGGATCATTCTCTACATCCTCACCAACAGAGTGGAGTAGCATAGCATACGGACTTCCTACTATTACTAAGTTATCCCCGTTCTGTACTATATGCCCCGTTTTAATGTCGAGCAAATAATTTGATATAATACGCCAGCGTCTTTCCCTAAAGTAGTCCGACTTCACAAACTCAGGATTATGTTCGCAGAGTGCAAGCAATACTTCGTAGTCTGTCATAAAGTTGGAGTTACGTCTGAGAAAGTCGAAGAATACTTCGTCATCATTTTTCAGCTTCTGTATATATTCTTTGGTATCCGCCAATACATCATCCATAATATCTACGGACAATGCATTCACCATCTGATAACTCATTCTCTGCATCTCACCCATCTTGGACTTATGAGCAGTTTTCACAATACCAAAGTGATTGCCGAGTTCCCCCACCTTATCACACCAATACTCGTAGGTAACTCCGTCAAACTTAATCCACTTACAAGCATTGTCGGTAGTTATCATCTTAATATCTTTAGCTAAATGTTGGTTGCCCCACATATCTGTGACGGTAGCTGTCTCATAATCGTTACCAAAATATTCCCTAAAGTATTTCTGTATCTTGGTACAGAATGCAGCCGCTTTAAAGAAATGTTGTCTCAATAATACATATCCATCTCCCCAACTTGGAAATACGGATTCATCTATAAGTGCCTGACCATCAAAGATAGTGTTGCACACTTCATAGTTTTCTTTCGGTACAGAGATACAATGCTTGGCATCATCTATCTCAATACTGACCACGTCTGTATTACAGAATGAATCCACATCCTTTAACACCAATATATCTTTGGGCGGTATCACTACACGCCCCTCAATACTGCTGGCAATAAGAGACTGATATGCACCCAGCTCCACAATAGGAGAGTTCTTTTTCGGTATCTTGATACCCATAGTCAGAAAAGTGTGTGCTTTTTTATAGAGGGATTTCCGAATAAACATACACTCGCCCTTCTTGGCTTTTCCGGGGCTACGGAAGAGTGGTACATAGTTGATTACTTCGTAATCGTATTGTTTTGTTTTCTTATTATATTTGGGATACTTAATATCAACACCATTTTCATAATACTCGATTCTAAGTTCATCCGCAGACTTCCTCACATACTTATCTTCGTTAGCAATGGCTTGCCGATACAATCTTTGCAAAGCTTTCTTTCTACGCTCTGCCTTGTCAATCTGGTTCTGATTGTTGAGTGATTTCGCCAGCTTATAGTCTTGCCTTGCTTTAGCTGCCGTCTCTTTTAAATGTTTGATTTCATCTTTGTAGCTACGTGATCCATACTTAAAGGAGATACATATAATATCTCTGGTAGACACACCTTTGTGTATCTTAAGTCCGTTCTCCTTCATGTAATCCAAGAATAAACTATTTGTCAGCATAGCCGGAGTAGTATCATAGGCATATCTCGTTCCTTGCGACACTCCCCATATAGAACCGACAACATAGTTCCAAATCTTTATTCCATATTCAGACATGAAATAATTTCCTCCTTATTTAATTTATGCCACCTTTTGCTCTGAAGTAACCCATGGTTTCCTCCAGTTCTTTTATATTAGTACCGCCGTAGTATATTCGGGGGTTTACCACATACATCTTCACGCTACGTTTGTCGGTAACCATGAGGATTGCTTTTTCTCCCCCCACCGTTATCTCGAACAGTTCGTTCAGTGTCCTTCCCGAATTACGACTGGTAGTTCCCAAAATTTTTTCTAATTGTTCCAGATTAGGTAGTCTAAGTCTTGGTATATCTCTTTCTTTAGGATTTAAACATATTATATTATGCCATATATTTATATATGGTAATAATAATATAAACTTACCTATCATCTTATGTTCTCTATGATCATTAGATTTATTATAGAGTTCCTTAATACTATTATTAAATATTCTAGTACATTGCTGTTTATATAATTTATTATTAGTAATATTACCCTTATAACAATAATCTGTATTAATACATATATAACCATTACTATCAGTATATATTAATTCATTATCAAATAAAGTATTTCTAATCTTATTCATAGTATTTCTAGATACATTAAATATATCTATTAAATAATCTTTCTTTATATAATTATTATTATATATAATATAACCACTATCATAATCCATATAAGTACATAGATATATAAATCTAAAGGCGGTAGCCGTATCATTCCCCAGCTTCTCAAGTAAGGCAGTATACCTCGTGTGTATAAAATTTCCATACTCTTCCTGAAGCAAGGACGGTAACGGCACAATGTTTTCCAAATAATATTTGTAGCCATCACGTTTGTTCTTTTCTTTCTGCAGGGTTTCGGCATTCTTAATAGAAGTAACACCATCCATTACCTCTCCGGTTCCTTGATTGATCCATCGCTTGTTAAGGTCAATGTTATTGTCCATATAATTTCTCCTTTTTATGTCAACCATTTTTCGTCATTATCTGTGCAGATTCGTCATTATCTGTGCATTTTGAGCCATTTTTTCGTCATTATCTGTGCATTTTTTTGAGGGGGTAAAATGCCATTTCTTCTATATTAATCCCCACAAACAGACCGCTTTAGTCGGCTAAAATCCCCTATATATATATCTGTATACCCTAGCCATCCGTTTAATTTGGCTCACTGCGTTCGCTACATTCGTTTAATTTCGACCACTTTCCCACACAGTATAACACCTCCTTCCGGAGATGTCAATACCCTTTTTACCCCATATACTGTATAGTGACCGTTATCTCCTCCCCCTTATATTGTATCATATTTTGCCCCACAATGCAATTACTCTTTGGCAGATACATATCTCCCCACATCTCCAACATCACGTTGTAGGTATCCCCCATGTCCGCCACATTAGATATCTCCGTTATCCCCACATACCTGAATCCATTTCGCCCATCCATTTCTATTGACCACATCCGCAGCACCTCCGCCATTCTTTTTATTGACACAGTATACGCCACAATGCTATGTTATTAAAGTGTAAAGATGGTGTAACGGGAGTGTAATATATGGATAATACAAGAAAGCAAAAACTGATTGAGGAACTGAGACTGTTACGTGAGGAGAAAAATATTACGTACCAGTATATAGCCGACAAAACTGCGGAGAATGGTGAGGCAGTGTCTTTGTCTACTGTCAAAAAAGTGTTCAGCGACCACTACAATCATGACCACGATTTTATCCACACCCTCAAACCAATCGCCAACGTGCTGACATCCCCCTCCGAAAACGACACTTTAACCACCAAAATTTTGCAGATACGGTTGGAATACAAGGATGAAATGATAGAGCAGCTACAAACTCGCATTGCCAATAAGGAAAAAAATCACCAAAACCGAGAAGCATTTCTTATGGATCAGCTCGGATTTCTGCAAACCCAGATTGAGTTTAAGGATTCCCAGATTAAGCGGCTTAATGAAGCAATTGACCGGAAGGATAAGATGATAAGGGAGAGATTGTTGTAACTCGATATATACACCGATGGTGGTGATTTGATTGATGAAGTCCTAGAAATAGGGCTTTATTTTATTTGGTGATGTGTGAATGAAGTGGCTATGGGCGATCCAGAAAAACAGCGGTCTGCAGGGGTGAAAAATACCCCCGTAAAAGTTCGGAAAATGGCTATTTTAGGGCGTTTGCAGGGGTATTGCAAAAACGAATGGGTATGTTATTATATATATAAGATAAGCAAGGGCTTATCGGGTATATAGGGTGCAGGTTAGTCAACTAAACAGTTTAGCCACTAAACCTGCAGGAATATTCAAAATTAGCGTATAGGAGGCGCAAAAATATGTCAAAAAATCTTGCAACTAAAAAGTCACTTGTTAACACATCTGTTCTTGAGGTGTCCAAAAATGCAGACGTTTACCGCTCTATCGAAGCAAACCTGCTTAGTGCTGAAAATTCAGCTTTTAAGGTTGCGGTTAAGTGTTTGTGGCTTCTCGGTGAAGCTATTCCTTGCGGTGCAGGTACTATCACCAACAAAAAGCCCGAGAAGAGCAGGGAAGTGGTCTATACACGCATAGGTAAGAGTAAGGCTACACTTAGCCGTTGGATTAAAGCGGTTAAGTATGTTATCGAAAACCATCTTTTTGATGACTTCAATGCAGGAGTTTATCCATTCAGCTTTGATAAAATTATCATGATTTTCGATAATGACCTTGTGACCGAAGAGCGCACATTCTCTGACCTTATGGCTCTTACTGTTAAGGGTATAGAGGCACTCTATAAGACCGAAGAGGAGCAGGAAGAGGAAGAGGAGCAGGAGCAGGAGCAGACCGAAGAGCAGGAGCAGACCGAAAATCCGGAAGAGGAGCAGGAGCAGGTTACTTTCGTATACGAAGGGCAAACCTTCTCAGTAGGCAAGAATACCCTGCAGGAATTCATAGCAAACTACTGCGATATGGTATAATCCGGTCAAAATTAAACAAGGGGCAGGGTGCGAAAGCACCCTTCCTTTTGTGCCTTTTTTATTTGTTTAGTGACTAAACAATTCCGGTTGTTTAGCGACTAAACTTTATAAAAAAAACTTTTTTTGTTGTAAACAGGAAGGAGTAAAGCCATGAAGAAAAGATATAAACTGTATAGGGGCACTGCATATGGTATATACCCTGATGCACGTATACAAGTTGACGCATATATTGGTAGATATAGTACTCCGGAAATGTGTCAGAAAATGGTGCATTTTTTAGTAAATGACCATAATATGTCTATTATTATGGAAGAACCAACTAAACAGCAGGTGTTGAAAAACACCATCTTTGAGTACAAAAAACCCGCATGGGTAGAGCCAAAGTGTGACATCAAAAAGGGTAGAATTGTGTACTCCGTAGCGTATAAATATAGCTATAAACATGATCCGATTACGCACGAAATCCGTTACGAAGATAACGTGACGGTGGTAAATTATGGCGACACTTTTGACACAAAATGTGTGTTCTTTTGGGAAGAAGAGGTTTAGCCACTAAACAGATTGGAGGTATTAAAAATGGATGGAATTTTTGATTTCACAATCCGTGAAACCTACGAAGATGGTAGGTCTTATATTAGCTATGACCGTGGCAGCTGGGATTATGCGTTATGGTTGTGTGCGCATAGTGATGCGAAAATAGCCGTTATTGTTGAGGCTATAAATATTGATTCCGGTAAAGTTTAGCCACTAAACACATCACGATCGGATGTGGGTGGTGTAGGAGGTGTAATATGGGTAAACTCTAACTCATGGAGTGGATGGAGCGTGGTGCAGGTGTCGGCACTCACCACGTGTGTTCCCACTCTTTTTTTAATGGTTGTGGTACTTCCATAATTTTAATTGTACCGACCGCATTGGGATGTGGGCATCCCGTGAACACATGGTTCGACTCCGTGGGTGCGGTTTGTGGCGGTCTGTGGACTATAAATATTAGATAGTCTGTGGGTTGCAATAATCACTAAGATTGGGGGTGAATACCAACGATAGTAGTAGTCAGTGGTAAGGTGTGGTGTGACGGGTTCTTTGTGGGCAATGTCGAGGAGTCTGTGCGCCACATCTCTGACGGGGTTATTGTGGGTGAATCCACTCCGTCAAAAAATGTATTAGTTGTTTAGTGACTAAACACTGAGCAACGGAAAGGAAAAGGTGAAAAGCCTATGGTAATGATACGATTTAATGGTGAGAAGGTGAAAACGGAAACGAATGTGCGGAAAGCGATCCGGTGGGCATCCATGCATAGTCACGGGGCAAAAGTGGAGATTACCGGTCTGACGGAAACAAAAATGCCCGAAGCTGAAAATGACTCAAGAGAGTATTGTGACGAACGGGCAATCCAGAGTTATGGGTATTACCACGGAGTAACTGTCCGGAAATTTGCATAATAATAATTGTTTAGTGACTAAACCCTTACTAAATGATATAATTGTTTAGCGACTAAACAAATACAGAAACGAAAGGACGTGATGATATACCCGAATTTGTGATACCTGATGAAGTAAAAAATAAAAATATAGAAGATGTAGGGTTTAATCCTACGATTGTTTTATATCTAAAAGAAAATGGATATAAGACAGTAAGAGATATTATAGACAATCAAGAACCAATACCTAAAAAATATTTAACCTCTATTAAGGGCAAACTTATATTTGGTGTTGATATATAATTATATATTATTGTTTAGTCGCTAAACTTATCACAAAAGAGGGCAAAAATTAAATAGAAACCTTTTCATTTATAGTTAGACCATGCTCGTAAGCTGATGTTTGCGAGTATGGATGTGACCATAATTTTTGGCGGTTCGCCAAGGGAAACGTGAACGTGGTCAAAATAAAATATCTCTTGACATAATATAGTTTTATGGTTAGACTATGGGTGCAAGGGAAATCCTTGCACTTGTAGATGTAACCATAAAACGAGTTAAAATTAAACGGAAACGAGGTGATTTTATGGCAAATGCAAAGGCACTTAAAGACGCATATCTCGAAGCAAAGGAAACAAATCCCGATAATACCACATATAACTTTAGGCAGCTTCAGGCTTTAAGGGATATGGCGAAGGCAAATGTGTACCCCGATGGTAGATTCGGGGACGAAGAATGTAATATATGGAGTATGTTTAATATGGCATACTCTGTCGGTAGGGAGGTATAAAATGTCTAAAAAAGAAATAGGCATTTATGCCATTGGTGTAGCTATTCTGTTGTGGTTTATACTATCCACAATAGAAGTGTGGCTACATTCTACAAGGGAATCCGATTACATATATAGTCGGGCAAATGTGTGGGCAATTATGACTACACGCACAAAGGAAATGAAAGTGGTTGATTGCCGTATTGACAAGCCAACTGATACATGGTTGGTTACTGTCGAGGATATTGCCGGAAATCAGTATCAGTATTATGATACTGAAATACAGTATAACGGCTGGATCAAGTCCGTCACAATGCAAGGCAACTTGGTAGTCAACATTAAATAGGGAGGCACACTATGTTTATAGTTGATTTAGGTGACCATTGTGTGAGATGGTCGCAAAAGAAACTGAAAAAGTATTATAGGAAACACGTAAATCATTCCGAGTATGCCACTATGTCCGATTGGATGTGGGATATGTTGAGGAGTGGAATTATAACGCAGATAGTTTAGTCACTAAACAAAGGAAGTGAGGTAAAGGCTATGTATAAAGACAAAATAAATTCAGTCATTCAGCTTGCCGGTATTGTGTTGCCAAAGGCAACTGAAGAACATGGTGCAATAGGTGCTATGGGATGTATTCCCGACACTTATGAATGGCTCGTATTCAAGATTTCATTCTTAGAGCCAGATGATTTGGACGGTATCATTGAGTGGCAGAGATATATACTTGACAAGGCAAAACAGTTTGCCGAGGAAAGAGGTGTTGCGTCATGACCGAATACGAGAAAGCAATGGAAGCCTTACGTAAGGCATATGAAACTGATGATTGGGATTATATACTGTGTTGTCAGATTGAACTAATGATGATACAGCGAAAGGCAGGTGAATCATCATGAAGCTTTATGATTTAGCAAAACGTGTAGCCAACTTCGTTTGGAAGAATGGAGATTGGTTTGATGAAATCAGAGATTTATATGATAGCCTTGATGAACTAATAAGCGAAACGCTTATTGGGTTAAGTGACAAGGTGTATTGTAGGGCAATTATAGATTGGCTGAACGAGTGCGAGTCAGAGCCTGAAGAAGCAAAGCGACTTGCAAAAGAGGTAAAAGCGTTTAGTCACTAAACAGAACGGAGGTGATAACTGTGTTAGTAAAGGGTTATTGTGGACTATTGATGCTTAATTGGAATGGAACTTATGTGTGCGTAAATAAGTACACGTATGAAATCCTTTGTAGTGGTACAAAGGAAGAGTGTGACGCATATTTTCGTCAGTATATAAACAAATTGGCAGAAAGAGATGTTTAGTCACTAAACAGAAAAGAGGTGATTTTATGGCAACTATTGACATGGAATTATGGAACTCGGAAATGCAATATGAATCAACCTTTGACCAAGCTGAATATGAACGGCTTAAGGCAAAGGGATATGCCGAAGACGAGATTGCGGAAATCATGGAAGGGTGATGACTATGACGAAAAAAGAAATCGGTAGCTGTAATGACATAGAACAGTTAAGGCAATTATGCTTTGTACAACACAAACTAATCAACCATGTGGTTGAGGAACTTTGTGATGCACTTGAAATCGGTAAATTACCAACAGAAATCGCAAGAGAACTGTTGGCATATATGGACAAAAAATATATAAATGTTGATAGTTATAAGGAGGTAAAGTAACTATGGCAAAGTTTAATGTAGGTGACAAAGTAGTTGTTCGCATTCCAAGAGAAATTTTGGAAGGTGATAGAAGTCGAACACCATCGGGGCTCTCTATTCCAAATGGTATGTTTAATTACAATGGTGAAACTGCCATCATAACAGAAGTAAGGAATTATGATGATAATTATGACAATGCAAGATACTGTATCGATCTCGACAAAGGGTATTGGGTTTGGGATAACTATTGTTTTGGCGAAACAGAAGAAAAAGGAGGTACGCCAATTATGGTGGAAAATATTATGAATATGGATGTAGAGCCGTATGTGCCTACAGATGAAGAAATGAAATATCTGATGGAAACCGGAAAAGAACTGTTGTGGCATTATCAGTATAATCCTACTGATGCTGGTATGACCGCCATCTATGATGAGTGGGCAAAGCAGAACGCTTGGATGATTGACTTATTCAAGAAGTCGCCCAACTATGTAGATGGGAAGTTCTATATTAAGCTGCCCGCAACCATATTTAAGCGTGGAGTAAACATGGGTGACGTAAGGGAATATGTGAGATGGTGTCGTGAAAACGCAAGGGATATATTTGCAAAGTCACATCAGTGTATGGTGGGACTTCATACACTTGCAGATTATATGACAGCCAAAAATAAACTGTATAGGATTTATGATAACCTTAATAGTCTTGGCAAGGGATATACATACTATGGTAAAACCATAGATGAAATACGTTCAGAGTATGAGCGTATGCAAAAGCGCATCAATGATATAGATTATTGCAACTTTGGCGGGTATTATATACCCAACGAGTATGCTAAGGCGTGGTACGCCATAGGCTATCTGTTTGAAGCGTTAACCGAAATAGAAGACGTAGTATATTTTACAGAGAAAGACGCTAAAATGGTTAATGAATATGCGGAAAGAATAGGACTTAAGGCAAGAGCGCATACCGGAAATAAGGTGTCAAAGTTTTATGGCAAGGTGTGTCGAGAATTAGGTCTTGAAAGTATCGTTGATATATACGATGAAACATGGATAGATCAGGATGGAAACTTTCACACAAGGCAGAAGGATAGGGGTTATAATAAATATAGGGTTCTGTTTGGCGAAGCAGTTACTCCTCTTGAATATAAAAGGGATATTATTATCTCTGTTAATCCCATTGACTTTTGGACAATGAGTCTGGGATATAAGTGGGCATCTTGTCTGTCAATAGACAAGCATAACATAAGAGGTTGTAACAATAATTATGAGGGGCAGTATTCCGGTGGCACTACAAGTTATATGCTGGATAATACATCTTTCATAGTATACGTGCTTCCAAGCGAGGACGAAATTAAACAGGCGCATGAAGAAGGACGTGAGGATGAATTAAAGTCTAAGCTGAAGAGATGTGTATTCTCTATGGGCGAAGATAAATTGATTCAGAGCCGTGTATATCCTGACGGGCGTGACGGTGGAGATGAAGCTTTACCAACGCAACTTCGCAATATCGTACAGAAGGTATTGGCTGATTGTCTTGGCGCAAATAATCTGTGGACTCTTAAGAAGGGAAGTTGCAATGTGTCATATGCTTACAGAAGAAGCGATGATGCCGTAGGTTACGATGACCTCAATTGTTGTTCGGATGTTACGGTTAGTTATCTGAAGAGAGCTGATGGTAGCATAAACGACAAGAGAATTACAATAGGCGCACAGCCTATATGTCCAAATTGCGGCAGAGGTCATTATAACAACGAAGCAATCGAATGCGACCGTTGTTATGAATATGACGAAGGTTATTCTTGCGACAGATGTGGTGAACACATAAGGGAAGATGACGATGATGCGATCCGCACGGTTGATGACAGAATCTTCTGTTGCTATGAATGTGCTGAAAGAGAAGGTTATCAATATTGCGAAGATTCCAGAGAGTGGGAATATGACTATAATTATGATGAGTATGACGGAAATTATTACCACTATACAGATGATTCGGTCTACACATATGAGGATAGATGGTATTGTAGCGATTACAATGCAGAAGCTGACGGAAATCGTTACTGTGAGGATATTAACAAATGGTCTATGGAATGGGTAGAAACCGTTGAAGGTAATTACTTCCATGATACTGATGACCTCATTGAAGTAGATGGTAACTGGTATGAGTCAACAGAAACAATAGAAAACAATGGCTACGTACTTGACGAGGACGGCGAGTATGTACTTGCAGCATAAGAAGAAGGAGGAAATTAAACATGAAGACTTTTAAAAAGATATGCAGAATGGAACAGAAGAAGCTGAAGAAGTGGCTTGAAAAATTGTTAAGAGCAAAGTATTCGGAAGTGGTCAACGCAGATGGTTTCCTCTATGCAAAGGGTAGCGAGGACGCTCCGATTCTGTTGACCGCCCATATGGATACTGTTCATAAAGACAAATGCGTTCATATTGCCATAGGCAAAAGTGAAGGCAAGACATATATAAAGTCACCGCAGGGAATTGGCGGTGATGACCGCTGTGGTATTTGGATCATATGGATGATACTGTGCAAGACAAAATATAGACCGAGTATCCTCTTTTGTGAAGATGAAGAGATAGGCGGAGTCGGTTCTAATAAGTTTGTAAAGACAGAATATGTTAAGGACTTAGAGAAATTAAAATATCTTGTAGAACTTGACAGAGCTAATAGTAAGGATGCGGTCTATTATGACTGCGGAAATAATGACTTTATGAAGTATATAGAGAAGATAACCGGATATAAAAAAGCATATGGTAGCTTCTCGGATATAGGACATCTGTCACCCGCTTGTGATAAGGCAAGTGTAAATCTGTCTTGTGGGTATTATAAGCAACATACACTTGACGAGTATGTGATTTATGAAGAGATGTTTGACACATTTAAGGTAGTTAAGAAACTGTTGGCTGACTCAAAGAATGCCGAAGAGTATGACTATCAGGAAGAAGTATATAGTCTGTGGGATACATGGAAGGCAAAGGGATATTCATTCTCGGATTATTATGATGATGGATATGGATATTACGGATACTCCGTAAAGAATAAGTATGACGATGACGAAGATGAAAATGTGGTTCATACATATGAGATTGAGTTCTATGACGAGAACTATAACGAAGATGTAGATGTAGTAGAAGGGAGAAGTCTTGAGGAAGCATTAGGATTCTTCTTCATAGAACATTCAACAATTAGTTATCAGAACATTATAGATTATTACGAATATATAGGCTAATAGGACATAGTTGTACCTCCAAAGCGGTAGTAAGTGTTTAGTCACTAAACATTTGCTATCGCCAATAGGGGCACAACCCAAATAAAAAAAAAGAAAAGGAGAAAGAAACTATGAACAACTATGCGATTGATTTTACAAAGTATGACGAAGCAAAGAGTAAATTAAAGGCAAGGCTCTACAATGAGTCTAAGGATGCGGAAGTATTCCGTAGTGCGGAGCAGTACGGATTTAACGATCTTATCATTATCCCGTACATTGACGAGATTGTCCCAAACGGAAGTGCAAAGGTGACAAAGCAGTTACTTGATATCTGGGATGTAACGGAAGACGAGGTTATAGATATTGCCATGAGCAATACAACCTACGAAATGATGAGTATGGCAGAAGCATTAAGACTGCCCGATTGTATGGATATGGGGGGTATGCACGTAGTCACAAACGAAAGAAAAAGTTTCGGTGCTATCGGGGTGATACTTGGAGCAGACGAGATTAAGGCAAAATTCCCGAACGGATATGTGGTTATCCCGAGCAGTATCCACGAGGTAATCATACTGAATGGAGAAGAAGCCGATGATGATAACTTTATCACATCCATGATTGGTGACATAAACGGAGCTATGGTTGCCGAAGAAGAAAGACTCGGTAGCCATTGTTACAGATTTGTAGCATAGCTAAGAGAGGAGTAGCGTATGTATATAGGTGTATTTATTGATTCGGAAAATATCCATGACTTAGGTGTATTCTTAGGCAAAACACAAGAAGAAATAAACGACCAGTTTACTGAATATGTTATAGACATGATAATGGGCGGAGCGACACTTAAACGTGAAGCCATAGAATATGGAGAGGATCGTTTAGTAGTCTACAAGGATGATTTCTTCTTGGTAATGGAAGTGTTTAAGGTGGATGATGACAAAGTGTACTTAGTAAATTGGCATGGATATGACGGAGTCAACTTTGAAGTAAGGGATTTTCCTACTAAGAAGGACGCATACAATACCATGAGAGAAGAATATATTGAAGAGGTTCAGTATATGCAAGAAGGTTATTTAGACCATGATACTGCCATCATAGATGTTGGTACGGAATGGCTAAACTGGAAAATAATAAATTATTAAAAAAGGAGAACAATATTATGCAGAAAATAGTGAATACTAAAACAATCGAAATAGAAGTATATCAAGCTTATGATAATACTATCTTTAAGGAAGAAGATGAATGTATTAAGTATGAAGAAACCGCAAGGGCGGTAATCGAAAAGGCATTTAGGGGAATAATGGTGGATAAAGAACCATTTACGGAATGTCAGATATGGGAAAACTTTGGATATGGTGGCGAAGAATATGAGATGGCAGTGATAGACATTAAGGATGAAAGTGACCTTGAAATCGCCAATAAGTATTATGCTTATCATAAGGCAAATAACTTAATTGGTAGGGAATACATAGGTAAACGTGTGCTGGTCAGCTTGGGATATGTATATGAT
>Ga0265298_10004709_pt1 | contig 17329 bp, 17 predicted proteins | sample AusTroGonzalo_MG_3_FD_193486 | JGI IMG/M metagenome (GOLD analysis project Ga0265298, IMG submission 193486) | Bovine rumen microbial communities from tropical cattle in Woodstock, Queensland, Australia - Gonzalo_01 | ecosystem: Host-associated > Mammals > Digestive system > Stomach > Rumen ... | reverse complement strand
GTCAGGTCCTCCACATCAATCTCCTTGAAGATACCCAGTGACACATGGCTGGTCATGAACGTGCTCTCGATGCCGTGTATCTCCATGCGCTTGAGCAGCTGCTTGGAGAAATGCAGGCCGGAGGCTGGTACCGCCACGGCGCCTATCTTATCCGCAAAAACGGTCTGGTAGCGCTCGGTGTCCATCTCGCGCACCGGCTGGTCATGGAAAATCTGCTCGTACTGAGCATAGGTCTCCGCATCCATCGGACGACGGATATATTTCGGCAGAGGAGCGCTACCCAGGGCGTAGAGACGCGGCACAAACTCCTCGTTGTCATAGTCCGTCAGGAAACGGAACGTACGTCCGCGGCTGGTGGTGTTGTCAATCACCTCGGCCACGATAGCCGGATCGTCGTCAAACGTAATCTTGTTACCGATACGTATCTTGCGCGCCGGATCCACCAGCACGTCCCAATAACGGGTGCGGTGGTTCAGCTCGCGGAGCAGGAACACCTCGATAAGGGCGTTCGTCTTCTCCTTGTGGCCCCACAGACGTGCAGGGAACACTTTCGTATCATTGAAGACGAACAGGTCTCCTTCATCGAAAAAGTTTACCAGTTCCGGCAAGGTCTTATGCTCAATCTCGCCCGTCTTGCGGTGCAGCACCATCATGCGCGCCTCGTCACGATAGGAGGACGGGAATTGGGCAATCAGTTCCTCAGGCAGTCGAAAACGGAACTGGCTGAGTTTCATATCATTGGATTTGTACATAGTCTTATTTCGTTTCACTCGGACTATCCTGCGGTTCGTAGTCCTTGAGTTGTTCTAAAAATTCGTCAATCGTCATACAGTCCTCCACGCGGGTCTCCCCTACCCGGGTCCGCCGCAGGGCTATCAGGTGTGCACCGGAGTTCAACCGTTCGCCGATGTCGCGTGCCAGCGCACGGATATAGGTTCCTTTGGAGCACACGACGCGGATCGTCAGTTGCATCGTTCCCGCATCAAAGGCCAGCACCTCTATCTCATCAATGACCAGCAGCTTGGGTTTGAGCTCGATCTCCTCACCTTTGCGCGCATATTCGTATGCCCGCTTGCCGTTGACCTGCACCGCCGAGAAAATAGGCGGCACCTGCCATTGTTCGCCCAGAAACTGCGGAATCGTATGATCAATCAGTTCGCGGGTGATGTGAGCCGTCGGATAAGTGGCGTCCAGCTCTTTCTCCAGGTCATAGGACGGCGTGGTAGCACCTAACTGGAGCGTAGCCACGTATTCCTTCACATCGTATTGCAGCCGGTCAATGAGCTTCGTTTTTTTGCCCGTACAGACAATGACCACTCCTGTAGCCAAGGGGTCGAGTGTGCCCGAGTGCCCCACTTTGAGTTTTTTCTTGCCTATCTTACGGCAGAGGTTCCAGCGTACTTTCGCCACAAGGTCAAACGACGTCCAGTGAAGCGGTTTGTCAAACGCGAGCACCTCGCCCTGTTCAAAATCCCACATATCAGCAGACCGTAGTAAGGATAGCGGTTACACCGACGATGGTGCAGTAGAGCGCGAACCAGATCAAACGCTGGCGGCGCACGATCTCTATCATGAAGCGGCAGGCGAAACAGCCGGTTACAAAAGCAGCGAAGAAACCGACGAGTCCGGCCGTGACGCTGAGGTCACTGGTCATCTCGCCCTGCACCAGTTTGAGCATATCGAGGAAGGCCTCACCCATGATGGGAATCAGCACCATCAGGAACGAGAACTGCGCCACACTCTCTTTCTTCACACCGCAGAGCAGACCGGTAGCGATAGTGGTACCCGAACGGCTCAAGCCCGGCAGCACGGCACAAGCCTGCGCAATACCGATGATGATGGCGTCCAGATAGGTCACCTCATGACCGGCTCCCTGACGTTTCTTCTGCAACCACTCGCTCAATGCCAGCAGAAGAGCCGTCACCAGCAGGCAGCAGCCCACCAGCAGCAGACCGTTACCGAAAAACGCCTCCACCTGGTCCTTGAAGAACATACCGACGATGAAAACGGGTATCATGGATACCAGAATCTTCGCCACATAATCCTTCTCCTCATTCCACTGGAGCGTAGTGAACGTGCCCTTGAGCAGACGCGCCACCTCATACCACAGAATGACCAGGGTGGACAGGACCGTAGCTGCATGCACAATGACGGCAAACGTGAGATTGTCCTCTCCGGAGGTACCCAATAACGCATGACCGATCTCCAGGTGACCCGAAGACGAAACAGGCAGGAACTCTGTCAAGCCCTGCACGATACCTAATATCAATGCTTCAAACCAACTCATTTCTTCTTAGACTGGAACAAGATGGCAAAAATCATACTAACGAAGCCGAACAGAGAGATCATCGGACCCACCGTTATGCGGCGGACAGAGAATATATCCGGGTTATACTCCTCACCCGACGGCGCGCCGATCATCAGGGCAAAACCTACCACGATAATCAGAAATGACACCGCAATCAGGATGATATTGAGTTTGGGTAATGTCTGTTTCATAAAATTATCAGTTATTTATCAAATCTCGTACAACGAGTTATTGTCCATACGGATATAACGTCCGGTGGCAATGAGCGATGCGAAAAGCGTGATCAGCAGTCCCGAGCAGAGCACCACGGCCGACACAAAGGCGATGTTCTGCCACGTGAGCGGGAACAGAAGCACGCCCAAGTTGAAATCGACGTAATAGACCAATCCGCTCAGCACCGACAGCGCTACGATAGACGCCAGCAGGCCCATCAGCATGTTGCGTCCCACAAACGGACGGCGTATCATCCAGGAGGTAGCGCCGACAAGGGTCATCGTATTGATGATGAAACGCTTGGCGTATATCTGCAGACGGATGGTATTGACGATGAGCACCATCGACACCAGCAAGAGCGCCAGCGCCACAATCAGCAGGACAAGCGACACGTCATTCACGTTGCTGCTCATCAGGTCCGCCAAGTCGCGGGGATAAATGACCTCCGACACATAAGGCAGGGCCTCCAGGTCCGCCGCCAACAGCTCCAGACTGTCCGGATGGCTGTACGCATCGGTGGGATGAATCTCATAACTTGCCGAAAGGGGATTATAGCCCAGGAAAGCACTCGGGTCTTCGCCCAGAGAGGATATATGCTCCTGCAATGCCTGCTCCTTGGACACATAGTTGAAACTGCTGCAGCGGTGCCCCGCCTCCAGCACATGCTCCAGACGCGCACACTGGGTGCTGTCCGCATCCTGCGCCAGAACGGCCGTGAGCGTCATGTTCTCGCGCATGCGCGTAATAAGAGAATCGGCGGAGAGCAAAACAATGCCCTCCAGACCGATTAGACACAGCACCAGCGAAACGCTGATAGCCGCAGTCAGATAGGAATTACGAAATCTGTGTTTACGCATTTAGTATTCCCACAAGTCTTGCTCGAAATTCAGCAACTCCGTTTCGATACGCTCCTGCTCCTTGCGGATCGCTTTGATAGGATCCGAAGTAAATGTCGGATTGGCGTAGTCCGGAATCCAGCGGTTGTACATGTTACCCTCACCAACCACATAGGATGTGAACAGACGTTTCTGGAAGAACTCGTCATAGGTCACACGCTTGGTCTCGTTGCGGTTCGGAATAGCGTACTGCATAGCCAGATACGGACGCAGGTAATCGAACGGAATCCAGAACATAATCGCCTCATTCAGTGCGTTCATGACCATCGTCGAATCGGTCGTCGTGATACGATCCGCATACAATGGAGCGATTGCCATGATCTTGGTATGCAGACGCGAGGTGTGCTTGTCGAAGAACACCACTTCCTGCGTCAGGTACTTAATCTGGTTCTTAACCAAAGGCTCGAACGGATAGAAGTTGAACGACAAGGTATCAGCGATGGTATCACAATGGATTACCATATCGTTCGACGAGGTAATATCCAAATCCGGCTCTCCCTCCAACGGATTACCCTGAAGGAACATACCCGGAATCACTCGATTCGAAGCCGGTGCTTTCTTAAAGTCAGGCTTAATCGTACCATTGGCTTTCTCGAAAATCGGCATACCTTTGAGCACGGCATCCGTAATCACCTTGAACAGGTTACGGTAATCCGGATCATCCGAAGACACGGGGAAATACAACTGGTAGTTCTGCTTGTAGCGCATATCAATGATGCGATACACGTAGCGCGACCAAATGACATCGTCGATACGGTGCTCCACCTGCACGATGGTATCATGCGCCTTTGAGAACTCCGCGGTTGTGATACGCGACGAGCCGTACTCATCGAAGAATGAAGTAACCTTATGCTGCGCCTGTGCGGTTACCACACCCAGCAACAAACATGCGATAATACTAACTTTCTTTATCATAATAAATGCATATTAATTCAGTGTAAGAGGAATCGCACTCAACGAAATTTCCTCGCCTGTCGGGGTCTGGGCACGAATACCCATGATGATGACAGCAGCACCCTTCTTAAGTTTCTCCATACGGTTCAACTGGTCACGGCTGAACTTGTTGCCGTTGGAATCCGTAATCGTACCGTTGATGTTCGCCTTGAAACTAACCACCTTGAAGTTAATGTTCAAGATACCGTCAGGACCGTACGAAGCGATGATGGAGGAGTTCGGGCTCAAGAAAGCATTACGGGGCACACCCTTGTCACCATTGTATTCTGCGTCACCGAACTTGAGATAAGCTTGCGGTGTCGGCAGCGGCTTGATGTTATATTTCTGGCTACCCATGGACTGCACCTTGCCATCCATTTCGGCAGATACAGAGATGGTTACCTCTTTTGCGCCCGAGTTCGGTCGGATAATCCACAGACCGCCTTGCTGGCGCACCGATGCTCCGTTAACGCTTACTTTTACCTTATCGTTCGATACACCCGGTACAGAAATCGAGAACTTGTTATCGTAACCACGATACAATGTATTCAATTCCACGTTCGAGATAGTAACCGAAGGCTCACCCACGCTATACTCATCCATGAAATGCAGCTGTTTCATCTCACCGGTAGCAGGATCCGCATAGGAAATCCAACCCGAGTATTTCTTTGTACCGATACCCGAAGCCACTACTTCATAGATACCGTCTGAACCCAGACGATTGCCTTCCACATAGTACTCCGGCGTTTGCGTCGAGTCCACAGCAGCCATGATGATTTTGGCTTTGTACTTACCGCCACGGATAACATACTTGGAATCAGGAATCACGTATGCGTTCAGTTTATTTACACGCATATCGCCTGCGTCCGTACGCGTCATGAGGTAGTGAATCATCTCGTTCTGCGAGTTACGGATATCGTTCTGCAACTTGGTCATCAAGGTCACAGCAGCACCGGCAGGCATATCATGGAACATCTGGTCTTCCCAAGAAATCATCTTGTCACCCTGCTCCTGCTTGTCCGTCACGTCGAACGTAATCTCATACTCAGATCTACGCGCTGTATCCAGACCAATCAGATACTCGCGGTACTCCACCAACATGTTCTTGAGCCGCTCAGCCGGTGTTGATTCATCACCCGGTTTCTTCGTCAAAGCATATTGTGTAGAGGTATCACGGTTATCATTACCAATTATCTTACGTGCTTCCGGATCGGCTTTGCTACCGTCGGTCTTGAGAGCAATCTGATACTTGAAATCCTGAATATAGTTAAACAAGCTGTCAGAGCGCTGTGACAGTTCAACGGCTTTGTCGTACCACTCTCCGTTCTTCTGCGGGTTGTCGTCACGCATGAAACGGAACTCGTTCATCATCTGCTTGTTGCTATCCTCCGTAGTGGACATAGTCGTATGCAAACTGTCATCTACCAGTTTGAAAGCCTTGAGCACGTCTGTACTTACGTTCAACGCCAACATGGCGGTGAGCACCAAGTACATCATACCAATCATTCGTTGTCTCGGGGTTTCCGGACAGTTTTTTGCTCCACCCATTTCTGAAGTGTTTTAGTTTTGTTTCTACTTATCCTTAAAAAAATCCCTTATGCGAGTGCATTGAGCATGTTACCATAGATACCGTTGAGGTCTGCTACCTGTTTCTGCAACTGCTTAGCGCCGGCAGCGAATGCCATTTGTGCCTCAACAGCCTCTTTGGTAGCGGCAGCCACTTCCTTCTGGGCAGCTACCTGTGCGTTAACGGCCTGCAACTGAAGTTCATATACAGAGTTCAACGAAGCAATCTTCTGACCTACGTCCTCGATACCTTTCTTGTATGCGCGGGTCTCTTCGGCTACATTCTGCATGTCACCACTAACCTGTGCGTAGCTCTGAGCAAGAGTAGCGGTAGCAGCGGTGTACGACTCGGTAGCAACCTCTGCAGCAGCCAGTTTCTCATTCAGTTTGACACCGGTCTGAGCCACTTTGCCCAACTCGCTGAACTGGGTAGCGGTCTTTGCCAAATCAGCAATACCTTCCTTCAATGCTTTGAGGTCCTCGTCCTTGAGTGTCGGCACTTTGCCTGCAGGTGCAGCCTCAGCAGCGGCAGCAGGAGCGGCAGTGGTAGCACCGGCAACAGGAGCCTGCGCACCGGAAACGCCTGCGCCCAGCAGGGTCGGGCGAGCCTGTTTAGCTTTCTCTTCCAACAACTCAGGATTGGTACCGTAACCCAACAACTGCGGGAATACGTTCTCCCAGTGGAACTCAGGGTGCGGGTGATCCAACGCACCGATGATGAAGAGGAATGCCTCCGTGAACATACCTACCATCAGCACCTGACTTGCACCCGGCCAGTGCAGAATCTTAAACAACGCACCGATAATCACGACAGACGCACCCACCGAGTAAACGATGTTTACGATGTTTTTACCTTGATAAGACTCATACCAGTGCATAAATTTTGCACCAAATCCTTTTTTTTCAGCTTTTTCTGTAGCCATAATTGTAAGTAACTTTTCGTTAAATTATATTGTTTATTATATTTCTTAATTAATCGCCGATGAAGGAGCGAACGCAGCGGAAACCGATATACGGACGGCTCTCGTACTGATACTCGTACGTACGCACGCCGCACTGCATGAAGTAACTGATATCCTTCCAGCTACCACCCTTGATCACTTTGCGCTTCAAGATGTCCGGATCGGCCTTACGAGCCATGTAGCTGTAATCCGGGTTGAGGTCATGCACGTATGCGTTCATAGCGCTCTGGTAAGCCGAGTTGGTCCACTCGGATACGTTACCCGCCATATCGAACAGACCGAAGTCGTTCGCGCGGAACTGCGCTACGCGCATGGTGGTTGTACCGGTATCATCGTTATACGCACCACGGTAGGGTTTGAAGTTCGCGAAGAAACAACCCTTGGCGTCACGTGCGTAGTTACCGCCCCACGGATACATGGACAGCTTACGACCGCCACGTGCCGCATACTCCCATTGTGCCTCCGTCGGCAGACGATACTCGTTGGCCTCCACCATCGAATATTTATTGAAGTATTTGGTACGCCAGTTGCAGAAAGCGTGTGCCTGCTCCCACGTTACACCGACCACAGGATACTCGGCGTAAGCCGGGTGCTTGAAGTACATGTGCAGCAAGGGGTCGTTGTACGAGAACTGGAAGTCACGCGCCCAAACGAGCGTATCCGGATAGATACAGATGATTTTCTCCGTAAGCAGGTCTTTCGGCTCACGCAGCGGACGGTAGATCGTAGAATCGCAGATCTCACCCGACTCATTCACCCAGAATGTATCCACACGGGCGGTTGCACCGGCAGGATAGGTACTGACAGCCACGTCGAACTTGTTGCGCTGCGGCAGCGCCTCGTCCATGTTCACCCACGTGTAACGATAGTGCAGATGGTTGGTGTTGAGCGAACCATCCGAATAGAACATCGGCGCCAAGGCGTCCACGATATCCTCTTCCTTACTCTTCCAAGGCACTCTCTTGCTCCAGTTAAGGATGAAATTGGTCTCGTCAAAGTCCTCATTCTTAGGCTGTACCGCATAATCAGTCTGACCGGCTGCCACCAGATTGGTCAATGCAATCGAGTCGCGCACCCAGTCCACGAACTGATGGTACTCATTGTTGGTAATTTCGGTCTCATCCATCCAGAATGCATCCACCGTCACCATGAGGACATTATCCGGCTGCTCGAAGACAGCGGACTGTGTGTTGGCACCCATCATGAAAGAGCCTTTTTTGATAAACAACATACCGTAAGGATTAGCCTCCTTGAAATTCGTTGATTTATACGAACCTACCAGTTCGCCTGCCGGACGGTTGCAACCGACCAGCGCTATCGTCAACGCGATTAACGGTAAAAGTTTTGTCACTTTCATACTTACAAGTATCGTATTGATTTATATTTATTCGTTCTTTTCGGCTTGAGGATATCAAATCCGTAGGCCAGATATATCTCATGACTACCGTAGCTCTCCAACAGCAGTTTGTTGGTCGGCAGTTCGCAACTGTAACCCAGCTGCAGACCGGTAATGATGTCTATTCCCAACAATATGTTCACGCTTCCCGCAATGCGGTAACCGAGTCCCCAGCGGTAGCGGTCCTTATAGTCGCACATCAGCGTCAGGTTGACGTCCCAGCTGGTAAAATCGCTCATTACCAGCGCACTGGGTGTCAGCACCCACTCGCGGTAGTTCTTCAGACGGAAGTGGTATCCGCCGGTGACGTACATCGTTCCCGCCAGCGTCACATCCGAGTACTCATCCCACTCGATGGTCGGACGTATCACGTGGCTGTAACTCGCACCCACCCACCAGACCGGTGTGCTGTAGTAGAGTCCCACTCCCATATCAAAGGACATACCCGACTTGCTTCCCTGCGGAACGGCCTGGTCGTTGGCCTCATGGTAGTCATCGCCCATCTTGCTCAGATTGATCGAATCCCCCTTGAAACCCACGTTGACAAAGCCGAGGTCTATACCGGCACTAAGATAGCCTTTTCCTATCTTGTGCCTGTACGCGTATTGCGCGTAAAAGGCCTGGTTTGTGAACAACCCGTACCGGTCATTCAAAAACCGCACACCCGCGCCGTGGCTTGTTTTGCCTATCATGAAGGGTGATGTAAAGGTGAACCAAGTGCTCATCGGCGCATTGGCAATGTCCACATACTGCATGCGGTGCATCGCAGCCACCTTCATCAAGTCTCCCTCTCCTGCCGCTGCAGGATTATAGGCTGTCGGCATATACATATATTGCCCCATCTGAGGGTCAAACTGCGCCTTTGCACACAGCACAGCCACCAAACCGATCAATAGAACAATATATCGTTTCAATTCTCAATTTCTTTTGTCTTCCGACTAATTAATACTCTTCCTCATCGAAGAAGAAATCCTCATCTTGCGTAGGATAATCGGGCCAAATATCCAATATGCTCTCATATTGCTCTTCGTCATCTCCCTCCAGTTCCTCCAGATTCTCGATCACCTCAGCAGGGGCACCTATACGATTGGCGTAATCCAGCAACTCATCCTTGGTTGCCGGCCATGGAGCATCCTCCAGTTTTGAAGCTAATTCCAGTGTCCAATACATAACTTATTCCAATAACAAATCGACCCAATACGGGCATAGTGTTTCAAAATATCGTGCAAAAGTAGTAAAAACTTTCCATTTGTGCAAATATTTTTCACAATATTTTACATTTTTCTCTAATTTTTATGCCAAATGGCATCTTTTTCACCATTTTTATATACCGCATAGCGTGCAAAAACGAATAAGTAGTCGCTGAGCCGGTTGACGAACCGGAGGGCTGTTTCGTCGCTTTTTGCGTCTATCATCCGCCTCTCTGCGCGACGGCAGACGGTGCGGCAAACATGGCTCCGGCAGACGGTTTCTCCACCGGCCGGCAGGACGAAGGCGTGCTGTTTGGGCGTCTGCGCCTGCATCTCATCTATCCACTGCTCCAACTGCTGCACATCCGCCCCGCTAATCCACTCTCCGGGTGCTTCGCTCAGCGCGGCACCGAGGTTGAATAGTTTGTTCTGAATCCAGGTAAGCTGGCCGTCAAGCGCCGACAAGTCACTATCGAGCGTTGACAGCGCTGCGCGCAGCAGTCCTATCCAACTGTTGAGTTCATCGACTGTGCCGTAGGCTTCGATGCGGGCATCGGTTTTGGACACCCGTTGACCGGAAGCCAGCGAGGTCTCGCCCTTGTCTCCTGTCTTGGTATAAATTGGCATAAGAAATTACGAATTAAGAATTACGAATTAAGAATTATATGCGTATCCGATAGTTCCGTTTGAGGTAGTGCGGGTCCACGAAGAGCAGGCCGCAGTGATAGAGGTCCATACTGGTGGTGACACGCGGGTCGTCCCGGAGGGCCAGCCATGCGCGCTCCATTTCCTTGGAGTAATGGATATCATCGATGACCAGCACACCTTTCTCCGTCAGCCTCGGCAGCAGGAAAGCGGCATAGCGCATGGTGGCATCGTAGGTATGGTTGGCATCCAGATAGACGAGGTCGAGTTTCTCGCGCGCGTATATATATAAGGTGTCATCTATATTGCCTTCCTGCCATGCGATGTTCTCCAGCCGTAAGGCCTTCCAGACGCCTTGCGCGACGCGGAGCACCGCCTCGCTGCCCTCGAGCGTCACCACCCTGTTGCGGCTGCAGGCACTCGCCAGATAGGCGGTTGTCACACCCAGAGACGTGCCCAGTTCCAGGATTTCGAGCGGACGTTTCTGCTCCTGCCCCATATATGCTACCAGACGGAAAAGCAACCGGCCCACCTTGGCGCTCTCGAGCTGCCGGCTGACAATATCGCAGACGCGGACCTGCTTGTGCGTCCCCTCTCTGGAACCCGCCGAACCGTAGTCCACTACATCCAGCACATCCTCGCAGGCGGCCAGCATCTCCCGCCGGCGTTCTATATCCGCAAAGCAGTAATAGCTGTTCTCATCACGCATGATGAAACGCACGATGTGGAACAGGTAAGGCGAATGAATCCCCTCTCCGGTCGTATTCCACGCCGTCAGAAAATGCCGCAAGAATGTCCAAATCCTATAAAACATGCTGCAAAATTACACTTTTTCTTGCATATATGCAAATTTTTCACTAATTTTGCGGCATGATTTTGAATTATATCTGGATTTCGCTCATTTTGCTGGCCGTTTTGTTCGGTTTGGTGCAAGCTATCTGTTACGGGAACGTAGGTATTTTCTCGGACATTCTCAATTCGACTTTTGACAGCGCCAAGACGGGCTTCGAACTCTCGTTGGGGCTGACGGGTGTGCTGTCGCTGTGGATGGGAGTGATGAAAATCGGCGAGAAAGCCGGTGCGGTGAACACGCTCGGCAAAGCCATCAATCCATTCTTCAGCCGCATTTTCCCCGAGGTGCCCAAGGGTCACCCTGTTTTCGGGTCGATGCTGATGAACATTGCCGCGAACATGTTAGGTCTGGACAACGCCGCCACACCGATGGGTCTGAAAGCGATGGGTGAGCTGCAGGAGCTGAACAAAGACAAGAGCAAGGCGTCCAATGCGATGATCATGTTCGTGGTACTGGGTGCGAGCGGTCTGACGCTTATCCCGACGACCATCATGGCCTACCGTGCGCAGTTGGGTGCAGAGAACCCGGCGGATGTGTTTCTGCCGATACTTATTGCGACGTATGTAGCTACGCTGGTAGGTCTGCTGAGCGTGTGCGTGGCACAGAAAATACGCGTATCCGACCCGGTTGTACTGGGTACGCTCATCGGCCTCACGGGTCTGGTGGGACTGATCATATGGGGTGCGAAGATGCTTGACCCGCACACGCTGTCGGTTGTCTCGGCCGCTGTAGCAGCGGTGCTGCTATTGGGTATCATCTGCTGGTTCGTGATACAAGCCATGTGCCAACGAATCAATGTGTATGACGCCTTTATCGACGGCGCCAAAGACGGATTCAAGACGGCCATCGGCATCATCCCTTACCTGATTGCCATTTTGGTGGCGGTAGGTATGTTCCGCGCGTGCGGTGCGATGGACCTGCTGGAACACGGCATCGCGTGGTGCTTTGCCGCCTGCGGCATCAATCCCGACCTGGCGGGTGCCGTGCCGACGGCGCTGATGAAACCGCTGAGCGGTAGCGGCGCACGCGGACTGATGTTAGAAGCGATGACGACGCACGGGGCGGACAGCCTGGTAGGCCGATTGTGCTGCATCCTGCAGGGCACGACGGACACGACCTTCTATGTGCTGGCGGTGTATTTCGGCAGCGTGAACATCAAGGATACACGCCATGCAGTTGCCTGCTGCCTGTTGGCAGATTTGGCAGGAGCGATAGCGGCATTTGCCATTGCACCGATTTTCTTTGGTTAACATGATACACTACGCGAATGATGATATAGCGATGCCTGCGCTGGATGAGCGCAAGGTGAACCGCTGGATTAAGTCGGTGGCAGCAGACTACGGTTTTGCCGTGGGGCAGATTCATTATATATTCTGCAGCGACGAGCGGGAACTGGCGGTCAACCGTGAGTTTTTAGGGCACGATTACTATACAGACGTCATCACGTTCGACTACTCCACCCCTTCGACGCTGAACGGCGATATTTTCATTTCGCTGGACACGGTGCGGAGCAATGCCGAGGCGGTAGGTGTGTCGTTTGAGGACGAGCTGATGCGGATCCTCATTCACGGTGTGCTGCACCTGACGGGGCAAGGCGACAAAACGCCGGAGACGAAGGCGGAGATGACCGCAAAAGAGGAAAAAGCATTGGCCAAATGGCGCCTATAAAATAAAAAATTATAATATTATGAAACGTATCCTTCTTAGCACGCTGTGCTGCATGACACTGTCCCTTTCTGCCATCAACTACTGCGCCACGGGTTCGTGGGGCAATGCCGGTACGAACGTGACGGGCGGCGGCAACGTGACACCGACCTATGTGACGAACGAGAGTGAGTTAGCCACGGCACTCAACAAGAAAAACTCAGTCATCATCATCACGCAGAACATCACCGTGACCAACCACATCAGCACGGACAAGAGCAACCTGACCATCATGGCACTGCCGGGCGTGAAGCTCATTTCCGAAGACCAGACGAAAGCGAACTCGGGTATCCTGTACCTGAAGGGCAACAACCTGCTGCTGCGCAACCTGACGTTCGAAGGTCCGGGTGCCTATGACTGCGACGGATGGGACCTGCTGTGCCTGGATAAAGCGACGAACGTATGGGTGGACCACTGCGATTTCCAAGACGGATGCGACGGCAATTTCGATATCAAGAGTCTGTCGGACAACATCACGGTGACCTGGTGCCGTTTCCGCTACCTGAAAGAACCTCGCGCCGGCGGCAAGGAGACCGACGACCACCGTTTCTCCAACCTCATCGGTTCGGGCAACACGGACATGCCGAGTGACGGGACCTACAACATCACCTACGCTTTCTGCTGGTGGGACGAGGGTTGCAAGCAGCGTATGACACGTTGCCGCAACTGCGAGCTGCATTTCCTGAACTGCTACTGGAACAGTTCAGTAGCGGATTACTATGTTGGTCCGGAGAACGCCAAGTGCTATTTCGAAGGCTGCACATTTGCGGGCAAAGCCAACAGCGCGAGGGGCATCTGGAGCCCGTTCAACGGTACGACCAACTACTGCACGTTCGTCAACTGCACGGGTAACCTGCCGTCCAACAGCACGAAGGCCGTAGCGGCTCCGACCTACGCGTACGACCAGCTGAGCGCCGCGACGGCGAAGAACTACGTGACGAACAGCAGCTGCGGTGCGGGTGCGACACTGACGGTGACAACTAACGCCGAGGTGAGTTCATCCTGCGACAGCGAAGAAGAGAAGCCCGACCCCGTGGTTATCAGCGGCGACTGCTGCATCGACCTGAGTCTGGGCGAGATGCCTACGACCGCCAACGGCGGCATCCCATCCGATTTCAGAAATGTGTCGGTGAGCGCGAACATGACCAAGAGCACCTGGGACCAGGGTTTCCTGAACATGGGTGGCAATGCAGACTATATCACGTTCGATTTCTCGGCCTACAACGCCACCATCGGTTCGGTCAGCTTCGATGTGACCATCCCTAATCTTGACGCAGCGCAGAACAAGAACACCATCGCCTACCATTGGAACAGCGAGTCAAACACGCTGTACACCATCTCAAGCAAGAACACAGAGACGGTGACGCTGACAGCACCGGCGAACGCCAAGTCGCTCACCATCCAACGGTCGGCCGGCACGAGCACGCGCATCTCGCAGGTATGCTTCACCCTCCAAGCCGGCACAGCCACCCAAACACCTACGCAGGAAACGGGCGCGGGCGTACGCAAAATCATATATAATAATAAAGTGTACATCCTGCGCGACGGCCAACTCTATCTAATAGACAACGGAATGGTGTACGATGTAAGGGGTCAAAGGCGATAGTATTATGAACACCGAAGAATTAGAAATCAAACAACTGGAGACGAAGTATTTCCGGCTGAAAGAAAAGGACGAGAAAGAAGCTTTTGCCATCCTTGTTCAGTTGGCGGACAAATGGCCCACGTATAGTTATCAAGTAGAGTTGGCCGACTGGTACGAGCACGGTCGCGGGACAGAGAAAGACGAAAAGAAAGCGTTTGAGTTGGTGCAGTACGTCTATAATCACTCAAGCGTATCGCCTTATGATCGCAGCCAGGAAGACGCCGCGTACGCGCTGGCTTATTACCTGCGCAACGGCATCGGTTGTGAGAAAGACCCGGAGCGTGCCACCCGCATCATGCAGAACCTGAATGACGCCAACGACCGCTTATACGAAATGCTGACAAGATAATGGCCAAGATTACTATATGGAGTTATGTGGTCGCCTGCGACCCAGGATGCAATAATATCTCCTCGTACAAAGGGACGATTGATATGTCGGACGTAACGCCGACCACAGACCTAACGCGCATCGTGGATGACAAGTGGTGGCTGAGCGAGGTTGGCGATCGTTTCGGCCAGCTGACATTCGTAGCGTTAGAACCCGACGGGGCTGTTTTTCATTATGGTGCACAGGATGTGGTAGTACCGTACGGCAGCGACCGGAACAAACTCATCGACAAAGTAGGCCTCAGCTACGCCTACGCCGAATTATGTGTACAAGTGACCAATGAATAATATATGAAAAATATTCTCCTCATAAGCGCCCTGCTATTAGGCGTGAGTACCCTTCAGGCTCAAGTCTATCTAACGGACGTGTTGAAGCCAACGGAGCAGAACCGCTATACGTTCTCCGACTCCAAGGCGACGAAAAGTTACAGTTTTCCGGACGAGCATGGCTGCATGCTGACCATCAGTCATATCTACCAGTCGAACGGCGGTTTCGGTCTGGCGGGTGCGGCACATGGGCTTATCGGAAAGGATGACCACGGTTTTGCCACCTTCCAACTGGCAAAGAAATACGCGAAGATGACCTTCTGGCTCGGTCCGACTTATTATGCCGGAGGTCCGAAAGACAAGGATGTGCTGACCATCACCGCCGATGGACGGCGTGTGCTGGACCAGAAAGTATTCAATTACGATGCGCCACGGTTCATCACGATTGATGTGACGGATGTAGAGGAGGTGACATTCAAAGTGCTCATCGGCGAGATTGACCTTTCATTAGCACAGGTGCAGTTATGGAAAGCGGATGTGGAGCCGGTACAGCCGCGCTTGCCGGTCAGTTATCCGCAAGGCACACTCAAGTTAGTGGAGCAACTGCTGCCGTACTACACGAACGGCGCCATCGAGCCTATCATGGAAAAGACGAAAGCGCCGAACGGGCTGAGTGTTGAGTTCCCGAGCACGACGGAGAGCATTGATATGGCGCGTCAAAAGTTCAAGAACGGCTTGCAATTCACTTCGTCCGAGCAACTGCTCGGCAAGCCGTATGCCTACACCTATTTCTGGCTGGGTAAGCGGTATGACAAGCTCTCTTTCATTGTCGGCCCGCGGGACAACCAGAGTTCGAACACCAGCGCGTGGCTCGTTATCTACGGAGACAAGCGCAAGATACTATACGAAGGTATTGTCCGCCAGTCTGACCTGCCGCGTTATGTGGTCGTGGATGTAAGCGGTCAGGACCAGGTGGGCTTCAGTTGTGAGTTGCGGTCGAATGATTTCCTCGGCTCTATCACGTTCGGCTGCGTGGATATATGCGCTCACCCAAAGGGTGATGGTTCCGTGCCGCAGGAAGGGCCGGCGAACATCAACAAAGAGAAGGTAGCTAAACTGAAATCACCTTGCGCGCTAATGTCGAATATCCTGCCCTATTCGGTGCGCGGCGTAGCGAAAGCCAAATCGACCATGTTCACCGGAGAGTCATCGTACATCACGTTCTATATGGGCGGCGAGCATTTCTCGGAGGGAATCATCCTAACCACCGGCACCACCTTGTTTGACGACAAGATAGATGCCTATGCCACGTTCGACCTAGCCGGCGAATTTGATTACATATCCTTCTATGCCGGTACGCTGACGCAACACCGTGTGCTGGACGACGACCGTATCCAGGTTTATGCGGATGACAAGCTCATTCTGGATACAATGGTACATTGCACATGGCCGAACATGTATTTCGAGCTACCCTTGAACAAATGCCGCTGCCTTCGTTTCGCCAAGCCCGGCAACAGCAAACGCAAACAGACGTATATCGGTCTGGGCGACATAGCGTTGTATAGAGGCAAGCCGGTGGCGCATGACCTATTCTACCACGACAAGCCGGAGTGCCCGTATGAAGCCGACCTGATTGACTTATGCGAGCGGCCGTACTTCCATTTCGTAGGCAGATACTTGTCCACCCTCACCAATTTTGATTTCAACGACTGTTTCAAGCCGGGCGGTTCGCAACGCGAGTTCTTCCAGATGAAAGACGGTTCGAAAATCTACAAAGGCGTAATGCTAGAGGCGAATGTGCCACTATCGTTCGAAGATATATCCATCTCGGACGCAGTGATGATGTTCCTTGTCGGCGCCGGCGGTTCGATAGGCAAGAACGATGTGACGGCAGCCACGGGTGTGAGTGCCGGAGGCGGTCTAACCGGTCAGTGGGCTATCACACGCCTGATGAACAACCAGAACGGCGGTCAGGCATCGGTAGCGGCGTTCAACCCCTATGGCGAGTACGAGACCTGCACCTTCTCCATCGCCAATAAAAGCGAGTACTGGGATGACATGAGTCTAGTGAAAAACTTCGGCAAGCAGATAGATCATCCATTCAAGTTGTACGTCTTTGCCGACCAGGTGCTGGTCAAGGAGTTGGAACTAACCAACAAGATGGAGCCGATGACGGTGACGGTACCGATTAACCAATGCCACCAACTCATGTTCTGGCTGGAGCCCGGTCAGTACCGCTCGGGACAGTACGTGCTATATGACATGAAAGTGAGCAAGGCGCCGTACATAGCGCCCGCTGAGGAAGCCAAGCCCGCAGAGGCAACCGAAAAAGAAGCCGCCCCGCAAGAGGCAGCTTCAGAAGAA
>Ga0265298_10004708_pt1 | contig 17330 bp, 17 predicted proteins | sample AusTroGonzalo_MG_3_FD_193486 | JGI IMG/M metagenome (GOLD analysis project Ga0265298, IMG submission 193486) | Bovine rumen microbial communities from tropical cattle in Woodstock, Queensland, Australia - Gonzalo_01 | ecosystem: Host-associated > Mammals > Digestive system > Stomach > Rumen ... | reverse complement strand
CATGTGGAAAATGAAGTGATCCCCTGCTTTGAAACAGACGGCGAGGGCATGGACGTCTATATCGCCTGCAGGTAAAGGAACGGGGGATAAATGCGGGGCAAAGATTGAAACATAGGCAAAAAAAATCTTTATACGGATTGACAAGTGACCTTTCGTTCACTATAATGGGTGATCGAGAGGTCACCATTATGCTTTGGAGGTTGTATGGCAAAGGACACGAAGGAAAGGATCCTGACTACGGCGCCGGAGATGTTCTCACAAAAGGGCTATGAAGGAACCAACATCCGAGAGCTGAGCGCTTCCCTCGGGCTGGTCAAGCTTGGATTGATTCTGGTCGGAGCGGCAACGCTCCCGGATCTGTTTGATCCAATCCTACTGCAGTACAGGATGATCCTCCGGTTCTTCCATCTGGAGGATATTGGGACAGTACTGGTCAACGGAGCAAAAGATAAGGGAGATGTTATGCAGGGAGACGGATTGAAGCGCGCATTTGAAATGGGCAGCTCATTGGCATCGCCGGATCAAATTAAGATAGGAGCGTCTTAATTGTATGAAACAGAATCATGATGTATATCTCTTCGGCCAGGTACTCGGTACTCATTCTTTCCTGCTGAGAGACGGTTTCCTTCAGCCGGATGAGTATTCGGAAATCGCAGAGCAGTATTTCCTCCCCGGCGGCGAAACGGGCACGGCGGCAACGGTTTTGTCGTCGCTCGGTATATCCGTCCGGATGGACGGCACCTGGATCGGCACGGAGGTCGCGCCGATGCTGAAAGCCTTCTATGCGGACAAATCCGTGGATCTGTCTTCCATGCGGTTTACGGAGGATAAAGGTGTTATGGATTATGTCGTGATTGCCGGGCTCGTACGCTCTCCCATGGGAAGATTCCAGACGCTGTTTTCCACCGGGGAAAGATGGTGGAGTATCCCGAAGGAAGAGGATATTGCCGGTTGCAAGGTCGCGGCGGTCGATCCCTATTTCGGAGAGGAATCCCTGCGGGCTGCGGAACTCTGCCAATGGCATAAGGTGCCTTTCGTGACCATAGACAGTCCGCATGATTCGGTCCTGCACCGGCAGGCTGCTGTGAACGTGGTATCGAAGGAGTGTGCGGCGGAGTATTATGCCGGTATGGCTCCGGAGGCCGTTATGGAATTGATGCAGCGGGAAGCAGACGGCCTGACGATTTTGACGCAGGGCGGCGGGGATATGCTGTATGCCCGGAAGGGGGAACCTATTCATCGGATGAAACCTTTCTCCGTTACGGTCAGAAGCACGCTGGGCGCTGGCGACACCTTCAAAGCCGGCTGTGTGTACGGTCTGCTTCATGGTATGAAGGATGAGGATCTGGTGTGCTTTGCCAGTGCCTGCTCCGCAATTGCCATATCACGCTTCCCCCTGCCGCTGAACCCACCGAAACTGGAGGAAGTACAGGAACTGATCAGGAACGGAAGCAACTGCCTGAAATGCTTGCTTACTACGCGGATAAAGGCTGTGAAGTCAGGACATTGTCGGAATACCAAAGGGGAAGATGATTTTCGATGAAGGAGATCAAGACAGAACGATTACTGTTACGACTGTTTCAGGAATCCGACTACAGCGATCTGTTCGTGACCGAAATCTGCTATCCGGTGAAGAAAATGGAAGGGACAACCTGACCATCCGGTTCGCCTCCACGGTTCTACGGAACCCGGGAGGCATTCAGGCAGCCATAATCCGGTAGCTGATCAGAAAGGAGTCTCTATGAGTACGATTTTGAAAACAGAAAGGCTGTTCCTGCGGGAAATGGACAGGAACGACTATGACGCGCTGTATCGGGTCCTGGCGGATTCAACTATCATGCAACATTATCCATTTACCTTCGATGAATCGCGTGTCAGAGACTGGATCAGAAGGAATTTGAATCGCTACCAGGAAAACAGATTCGGCCTGTGGGCTGTCTGCCTGAAAGATACCGGGGAAATGATCGGTGACTGCGGGCTGACGCTTCAGAATATCAATGGAGAAATGTTGCCTGAAATCGGCTATCATATCCGTCGCGACTGTCAGCGGAAGGGTTATGCCAAAGAGGCGGCAAAGGCCGTCCGTGACTGGGCGTTTCGGAATACGGATTATCCCCTTTTTTCTTCCAAATTATCAGGGAACCAAAGAGGAAGGTTTAAGAAAAATAGTGGACAGTCAGATATGGTGGGTCATTCATTTCGAAAAGAATGTTTATGCTGCAATCGGTAACAGTGGAAATGCGATCTATGTAAACCCGGAAGAAAATATCACCGCAGCGGTTTCTTCTTATTTTAAGCCTACCGTATGTGACCGGGTGGATTTTATTGAAAACGTTCTCTTGCCCTGTTTCAGATAAGTGAAAACGGACAAATTTCGTGTTGCGGAGGAACAGCTTGCTTACTACAAAAGCAAGGGATGCGAAGTCAAAGCGTTTACCGATAAGTAAAAAGGAGAAAAGCAATACTTGGAAATCAATATTGAAATCAAACCGGCGGACAAAAGTAATTTCACCGAGTTCTCTATGGATTCGTTTGATCGGTTTCAGGAGGTCAAGAACGTTTACCGCATTGAAAACGGTAAACTTGTTCTGAAGAATAATCCCTTTACCGAAACATGGTCTCCTGAACGGAAACGGGAAAAAGCATCAGAGATTCTTTCGGGACAATATATCACTTATTGCGCGTTTGACGGCAGTACGGTTGTCGGCGAAATCATGCTGATGCCGGAACTGAACGAAAACCGTATGATCATCGACAGCTTTCATGTATCCCGTGATTACAGAGGGCACGGAATCGGTCGGCAGATGATTGAAACCGTCACTGACTACGCAAAAAGCCGAGGAGCGGAGGCATTGTATGCTTCCTGCTGTTCTGCTGAGGAGACCATTGCGTTTTACATGGCGATGGGCTTCAGACCGAGTACACATCCGATACCATCTTGTGTCAGAGATGAGCCTTTTGATATCCAGATGGAATTTCCAATCATCATTTGACGGAGATTACAGTACTTGATGGGCCATAGCGACATCAGCGTGACGATAAACACATACATGTACCTGGAATTGGAAGACGCGGTAGAGGAAATGGGGCGGATGCAGGGAAATGCCGGCGGTGAAAATTTTTTCTGTAAAAACCCCGAGAATATGCTATCATTGGAGCCGGGAAACCCATCCGGCTTCACCAAAAAAGTTTAAAGATTATTTTGCAAGCAAAAAGACTGACAGGTGTGTGTGCGGGGGACAGTCAAAAATCGATCTGGAGGGAGAATGTCATGGATAAAGACTGGGCTGCGATGAACAAAGAGATGCAAACGCTGATCTCGAAAGAAACAACTTTCTCGGATGGAATAAGCAAACTGATCGAACTCAGGGAAAGCCTGTTTTTGCAGATTACCCAGATTGTGAATGCTTTTCCGGAAGAAGCGTTCTGGCAAATGCCGTTTGCAGGTGCGGATGGCTATCATAGCAAGACTCTCGCATATTCGATTTGGCATATCTTCCGGATCGAAGACATCGTGGCGCATGAAATGATCGCAGAAGACCAGCAGATCCTTTTTGCACTGGGCTTTGACAAAACGGTTCAGTCCCCGATCGTTACAACGGGAAATGAGCTGTCCGGGAATGAAATCGCTGAGTTCTCGAAAAAAACGGATTTAAAGGAACTATACCGCTATGCGCAGGCAGTAAAGGAATCCACCCATCAGATTCTGGAACAGCTGCCGTATTCCGATCTGAAGCGCGGATTCGGGGATGAGATGATCGCGAAGCTGCAAAATACTGGCTGCGTCAGTGAAGACGAAAATGCGAAATGGCTGATCGCGTACTGGTGCGGAAAAGATATCCGGGGACTAATCAAAATGCCCTTCAGCCGGCACTGGATCATGCATATTGAAGCGATGCGGCGCATCAAGAACAGGTTGTGTAAAACAGTCCGAAAAGGGGTTGATCCGATTGCATACTGCGGATTGTCCTGCAACCATTGCTTCCTTGGTGAGTGGTGCGGCTCCTGCAGGACGAGCTATAATACCTGCTCTAATGCAACCGTCTCGCCGGACGGAATATGCCCAAATGTGAAGTGCTGTGAAGAAAAAGGAATCGACGGATGCTATGAATGCGACAGCCTGGAATCCTGTGAAAAAGGATTCTATATTCCGTCAAATGACGGCGCGAATGCAGCCAAGGCGCAGTGTCTGTACATCCGGAATCACGGGAAGAAAGAGTTTCTGAAGGTGCAAGACCGGCTGCATCAAAAATACGATTTTTCCAAGACCCAGGAAATCCTGGGGCAGGATTATTATGAAGGATTGAGGATTCTGGAAGAAAACTAATCCGAATTTGAACGAGGATGCTGCCGGATCCGGATGAACCCGTGCCACAGCATGACGGCACCCAATGGCATCGGTTATTGTCGTTGTAAAAAAGGATTGAACGGACCGCGCAGCCAGTCGATTTTCTGCTGACCAGATTAAGCAGTGATTATTTCTGATCTGCATCCTTAATCGCTTTACGGACTTCCTTCAGAGAAACATCATTCTTCCTCGCAATCGCGGCAACATCATCGAATTCCGGTTTGGATCGCTTCACGCCCATGCCCGAGGCCTGTTTTATCCGGACTTCACCATATGGGGTATTGACCGTTTTCACGGATCTTTGCAATGTGTATCGGGTCATTTCCTGACGACGGATTCCCAAGGTTGTGGTATGTTTCATGATCGCCTCTGCCAGACTGTCCGCATCTTCTGCCATGCAAAGGACTGAGAGTAACACACCCGGCCGATTCTTCTTCATCCCGATCGGCTGTGTAAAGACATCTTTTGCACCGGCCTGAAAAAGCTGCTCCATCGCAAATCCGATATCTTCCCCTGTCATATCGTCCAGGTTACATTCCAATTTGACGATACGTTCTTTTGTACCTTCGCTTTTACCCCAGAAAGCGCGCACGCAGTTGGCCTGCTCAAAGTCCTTTTTCCCCATGCCGTAACCGACAGCTTGAACGGACATGACAGGACGGTCTCCATAGTACGAAACAAAATGCTTCAGCAATGCCGCACCGGTGGGAGTGCACAGTTCCCCCTTAACCCGTCCACTATAGGACGGAATGCCTTGCAGGATCAGTGCTGTAGCCGGCGCAGGTACCGGAAGGATACCGTGAGCGCAGCGGACATAACCGCTTCCTGTATGAACAGGAGAAGCTATAATCTGATCAGGCGAAAGGATTTCCATCAGCAGACAGACACCTATCACATCCGCAATCGCGTCCATGGTGCCTACCTCATGGAAATGAATTTCCTCCACCGGCCGTCCGTGTACTTTACTCTCCGCATCGGCAATCAGGGCATATACAGCCAAAGCATCCGTCCTGACCCGATCCGATACATCCAGACTGTTAATGATTCTCCGGACATCCGTCATTGAGGCATGGTGATGATGTCCGTGATCATGATGGCGGTGTTCATGCCCTTCTTCATGATGATGGCTGTGGCTGTGATCATGATGATGCTCATGATCGTCATGGTGATGATCCGCCGCATCTACGGATTCTTCTTCCATGCCATTGACTGTGACCTTCAGATGCGTTCCGGTAATCCCGCATTTCACAGCTTTTTCAGCTTCAATTGTAACATCGGGAAGCCCGAGGGAATTCATTCTGTCGATAAAGGCCTGACGGTCTTCCGTCAGCTCCAGCAGGGCCGCTGTCAGCATATCGCCTGCCGCGCCCATATTGCATTCCAGATACAGTGTTTTCATTTACTGTGCCCCCTCATTTATTTTGAAATGATCCGGTTTTCCGCGCCGGCTTTCTGCCAGTGATCACGGAAGATAACGGGAGTCGGCCTGTGACTGAAAAATGATGGCAAATATACTCTGTGCTGATACTAAACCATGAAGTGAGCTTTAAGTCAAGGCTTTCATTGATTGTCCTGTAATCCGGACTGACGGGAGGCTGCCGATGATCACGAATAAACACGGCGTCGAACTGATCGTTGTTTGAATTTTATGGAAAAACAGGCGAAGAACAATCCGAAGGTTGACAAACGGACCGGAGTAAGGTAATCTTTTCGCAAACCTGTGAGGGAGAAGAGTAGCTTTCCCGCAGCACGGTACAGGGAGCCGCCGAGAGTGTAACGGCGGTGCGTGCGGAGAAAGTGAATGGGCTCCTGAGGGCGCTCCGAAAGGGTTCGAGTAGGAAGCGACGGGGGACGCACCCGTTATCAGGGCGGCACGTATCAGGGGTACGTGATGAAGAGATGACTTTCCCGACAGGGAAGAGTCAAGCTGAGTGGCACCGCGAAATAATCGCCTCAGCGCGCAGGGAGAAGCGCGCTGAGGCTTTTAATTTAAGAAAGGAAGGACAAAACAATGAAAAAGATGATGGCACTGGTACTCTCCCTGATGATGGTATTCTCCATGGTTTCCCTGGCTTCGGCGGAAGCAAAGACAAGCTACAAGATCGGTATCTGCAACTTCGTGGACGATGCGAGTCTGAACCAGATCATCCAGAATATCCGGGAACGGCTGGGCGAGATCGGGAAAGACAAGGGCGTGACTTTTGAGATCAACGAGGACAACTGCAACCTGGACGGCAGTGTGATGCAGCAGATCATCGCGGACTTCATTATGGACGAAGTTGACCTGATGGTCGGCGTGGCGACACCGGTGGCCCTGACGATGCAGGGCATGACCGAGGAAAACGGGATCCCGGTGGTTTTCGCCGCGGTTTCCGATCCCGTAGGCGCGGGACTGGTACAGAGCCTGGAAGCTCCCGGAGCCAACATTACCGGCACTTCCGATTATCTGGATACCGCAGCGGTCCTGAACCTGATCTTCGCCGCCAATCCTGACGCGAAGAAGATCGCCCTGCTGTACAATCCCTCTGAGGACGCCTCCACCGCGCCGATCGCCGCAGCGAAAGAGATCCTGGGCGCGAAGGGCGTGGAAGTGAAGGAATATATGGGCACTAACGCTGCCGAGGTCATGCAGGCGGTCGATGCCATCGTCAGTGACGAGATGGACGCGGTCTTTACCCCCACGGACAATACGATCATGAGCGCGGAACTCTCGATTTATGAAGACCTGGCAGCGGCAAAGATTCCGCATTACACGGGCGCGGATTCCTTCGCCCTGAACGGCGCGTTCCTGGGATACGGCGTGGACTATGCGAATCTGGGCCGGGAAACAGGCGACATGATCGCAGAGATTCTGCTGAACGGCGCGAAGCCGGCAGAGACGGCAGTCAAGACGTTTGATAACGGTACCGCTACCGTCAATACAGAAACCTGCGCGGCGGTTGGTTTCGACTTCGAAACCATCAAAGAAGTTTTTGCACCGTTCTGCACACAGGTGAAGGAAATCAAAACTGCTGAGAGTTTCTAAGGGGGCTTTCCGATCGCCCCCTTAAACCCCTTCGGCCCGCACACGTTTGGTGAAAGAGATCAAAACTGCTGAGAGTTTTGAATGAGAAAGAATGTTTCGTGCCTGCGGGCGCGACCAGGGCTTTCCGATCGCCCTGGACCTTCGGCCCGCACACGTTTGGTGAAAGAGATCAAAACTGCTGAGAGTTTTGAATGAGAAAGAAGATAACCTATGACTTTGGATAAGTTTCTGGCGCTGGGACAGACGGCGATGGAACTGGGGCTGGTGAATGCCCTGACGGTGCTGAGCCTGTTCCTGAGCTATTCGATGCTGAATGTGTGCGATCTGAGCACGGACGGGTGTTTCACCCTCGGCGCGGCAGTGGGCGCGCTGGTGGCGATTGCCGGGTATCCCTGGCTTTCGCTGCCGGCCGCCATGCTGGCCGGCGTGATTTCCGGCTTCGTGACCGCGACGCTGCAGACGCGGATGGGCGTTCAGAGCCTGCTGGCCGGCATTGTGGTGAACACCGGACTGTATTCGATCAATATGCTGCTGACCGGCAACAAGGCAACTTTGCCGATGAACAAGGTGCCGACGATCTTCTCCATGACGAAGGATCTGCTGAAAGATACGCCGCTGGCCGGACAGAGCACGCTGATTGTGATGCTGGTCATCGTTGCGCTTGTCGTGGTTTTCCTGTGCTGGTTCCTGAAGACCAAGTTGGGGCTGGCTATCCGGGCGACGGGCAGCAACGCGGACATGGTACGCTCTTCCTCCATCAATCCCACGTTCACGACGACCGTGGGCCTTTGCATTTCCAACGCGTTCACCGGTCTGAGCGGCTGCCTGATGGCGCAGCAGCAGAAGAATTTTGAGATAAACATGGGCAGCGGCATGGTGACGGTGGCGCTGGCAAGCCTGCTGATCGGCGGCGTATTCTTCGCGAAGCACCGGCCGATTCCGCTGCGCGCGGTCGGCGCGGTGCTGGGTGCGTTCCTGTTCCGACTGGTATACGGCCTGGCGCTGCGGCTGGATATGCCGGCGTTCATGCTGAAACTGGTTTCCTCGGTGATCGTGGTGATCGCGATTTCCGGTCCCTACCTGCGGCAGCAGCTGCCGCTGATGGTCCGCCGCTTACGGATGGCCCGGGAAGGGAGGAAAGACGGTGCTTGAACTGAGAAACGTCTGCAAGACCTTCAACGCGGGGACTCCGGACGAGAAAAGAGCGCTTACGGACGTAAGCCTGAAGATTGAGGATGCGGATTTTGTGAGCATCATCGGCGCGAACGGCGCCGGAAAATCGACTTTGTTCAACGCGATCTGCGGCAGTTTTCCGCTGGATTCCGGAACGGTATGGCTGGACGGGAAAAACGTGACCATGATGCCAGAGCATCAGCGGGCGAAGCAGATCGGACGCCTGTTTCAGGATCCGATGCGGGGAAGCGCGCCGGACATGAGCATTGAGGAAAACCTGGCGCTGGCCGCCGGCAAGGGCGGATGGCTGAGCAGGGTCTCCGCGGCAGACCGGAAGGCATTCCGGGAGCGGCTGAGTTTGCTGGGCATGGGACTGGAAGACCGGATGCGCCAGCCGGTGGGCCTGCTTTCCGGCGGACAACGTCAGGCGCTGACGCTGCTGATGGCGACCTATCAGGCGCCGAAGGTGCTGCTGCTGGACGAGCATACGGCGGCACTGGACCCTGGAACGGCGGAAAAGGTCCTGGAACTGACCAGGAGCATCGTGGACGACAACCGCATTACCTGCCTGATGATCACCCACAACATGCAGAGCGCGCTGGACCTGGGCAACCGGACCCTGATGATGGATCAGGGAAAGGTGATATACGACGTGACGGGCGCAGAAAGAAGCGGTCTGACGATCGGCGACCTGACGGATAAATTCCGCCAGCTCAGCGGCCGGACGCTGGACAACGACCGGATGCTGCTGGGAATTGACAAAACAGAAAAAACATAAGCAATCCGCCGGTTCGGGTACAGAACCGGCGGATTGCTTTTCAGCACAAACCGCTTGTCATGAAGCCGATTATCTGCGATAATACAAAAGGAATCAACAGAATATGACCTGATTCAGGAGGACAAGCGATGCACGGAATACGTCGAGCCGATACTTTTCCGACTCATCAGATCGGTGATCTGAAATACCGTTCCGGCCAGGTGTTTCCCTTCGGCGCCACGCTCCTGGCAGACGGGGTGAACTTCAGCGTCTACTCAAAGGACGCCACGGGATGCACACTGGTGCTGTATCACCACGGACAGGCGGAGCCTTTTATTGAGATCCCGTTTCCGGACAGTTTCCGGATCGGGGATGTATACACCATGCTCGTTTTCGGGCTGAACATCGAGACGGTGGAATACGGCTACCGTTTTGACGGTCCCTGGGACCCGAAAAACGGCTATTGGTTTGACAAGTCCAAGGTCGTACTCGATCCTTATGCAAAATCAATTTCCGGCCGTTCCGTGTGGGGCCGGCGGGAACAGACCGGTTCGGACTTTGTTCACCGGGGGCAGATTATCCGGGACGATTATGACTGGCAGGGGGACACGCCCCTGGGGGTGAGCAAGGATGATCTGGTTATCTATGAGATGCATGTCCGGTCCTTCACAAAGCACGCTTCTTCCGGCGTCCGCTATCCCGGCACTTTCGCCGGACTTACGGAAAAGATCCCCTATCTGAAAGAACTGGGCATCAACTGTGTTGAGCTGATGCCGGTGTTTGAGTTTGACGAGTTTGAAAACGAGCGGGAAATCAGCGGGAACAGGCTGCTGAACTACTGGGGATATTCAACTGTCGGTTTCTTCGCCCCCAAAGCCGGCTATGCCGCATCTGCACCTTTTGGGATGGAAGCGGACGAACTGCGGAACACGATCCGGCTGCTCCACCGCAACGGAATCTCGGTGATCTTTGACGTGGTGTTCAACCACACGGCGGAAGGCAATGAACATGGACCGATCATTTCTTTCCGGGGGATTGACAACCGGACATATTATCTTCTGACACAGGACGGGTATTATTACAATTTCAGCGGCTGCGGAAACACCATGAACTGCAATAACGCGGTGGTCCGGAGCATGATCAAGGACTGTCTGCGCTACTGGGTAGCCAATTTCCATGTGGACGGATTCCGCTTTGACCTTGCCTCCATCCTGACCCGGGGTGAAAACGGCGAGCCGCTGGTTGCCCCGCCGCTGCTGGAATCGCTGGCGCGGGATCCTGTGCTGGGGACCACGATGCTGATCGCCGAAGCCTGGGACGCGGGCGGACTGTATCAGGTGGGCACTTTCCCGTCCTGGCACCGCTGGTCCGAATGGAACGGAAAATACAGGGACTGCGTCCGCAGGTTTATCAAAGGGGAGGACCGGTGCGCGCCGGAACTGCTGCAGCGGATCAGCGGTTCACCGGACCTTTATACAGGACGGGGACCGTTCTCTTCGATCAATTTTATCACGTGCCACGACGGGTTTACCCTGTATGACCTGGTTTCCTACAACGGGAAGCACAACGAAGCCAACGGAGAGGATAACCGGGACGGGAGCAATGATAACTTCAGCTGGAACTGCGGACAGGAGGGGGAAACCCGGAACCCGGAAATACTGGACCTGCGTTTTCGTCAGATGAAAAACATGCTGACGGTGCTGCTGATGAGCAGGGGGATTCCGATGCTGCTGTCCGGCGACGAGTTTGCCAACACCCAATACGGCAACAACAACGCATACTGCCAGGACAACGATGTTTCCCGGCTGGATTGGAGCATGCTTGAACAGAACCGGGAACTGTTTGAGTATGTGAAAAAACTGATCGCCTTCCGCCACAGGCATCCGGTTCTTTATGCCCGGCAATATGATTTCGGGCATAACGGGACAGGCTATCCGGAGCTTTCCTTCCACGGACTGACCCCCTGGGAGCATGACTGGAACAAGCATACGCTGACGATTGCCTGCCTGTGGGCGGAAGACCGCAAGAAATTCGGAACGAAAAAGGATACGTTCATTTATCTGGCCATTAACGCGCACTGGGAGGATCATGAGTACCAGCTGCCGATTCTTCCGGCCGGATTCCAGTGGCGGACGGAAGCGGCATCCTCTCCGTACGGCCGGATGACAGAGACGGGGGCCTATGTTCCGGCCAGGTCCGTGATGCTGCTGACCGGGGAAAAACATCGCAAACGGGCCACAACAGCCCAAAGCAAAACAAATCTGAAGCCCAAGAATCGGATGAGGAGGCCGGCCGCTCCATGAAAAAACTGATTTCAGCGGTTCTTTGCGCGATCCTGCTGCTGTGCGCCATCCTTCCGACATGCGCGGAGACGGCTGCAGCTGAAACAGCCAGACCTTCCGCGAACGGCCGGCTGCGGGTAGAAGGGACGCAGCTGACGGATACCGCCGGGCAGGCAGTGCAGCTGCGGGGCGTGAGTACCCACGGACTGATCTGGTATCCGGCCATGGTGAGCGAAAAGCTGTTCAGGCAGGTTACGGAGGACTGGAACGGCAATCTGGTCCGTCTGGCCATGTACTCGGAACAGTACTGCGAGAATGAGAAACTGAAGAACTCAAGCCTGGAACTGGTACGCAAAGGCATTGACGCGGCTATCGCCGCGGACATGTATGTGCTGGTGGACTGGCACATCATGGAAGACAGCGATCCGAACGAGCACAAGGAGGAAGCGAAAGCGTTCTTTGACCTGATCGCCTCCGAATATAAAGACAGTCCGAACCTGATCTTTGAGATCTGCAACGAGCCGAATGGCGATACGACCTGGGCGGACGTACGGAAGTACGCGGAGGAAGTTATTCCGGTGATCCGCAGCCATATTCCGGATGCCCTGATCCTGGTGGGCACCCCGGAATTTGACCGGAATCTGGGGGACGCGGTGCTTCGGCCGCTCCATACAGAGAACATCATGTATGTGCTTCATTTCTATGCGGCCACTCATGCAGGAGGACTGCGTGAAGAACTGACCACGGCGCTGGACAAGGGACTACCGGTGTTCGTCAGCGAATGCGGCATCAGCGAAGCCAACGGCAACGGGACGCTTGATTTCTCCAGCGCCGCGGACTGGTTTGCATTGCTGAACGAAAAAAAGATCAGCTACGCAGTGTGGAACTTTTCGGACAAGGAGGAGTCCTCCGCCTTTTTCAGTTATTATTTCAACCCGGAAGGCGAGATCCGGGACGAGGACCTGACTCTCTGCGGCGCCTGGGTACGCGAACTGATCCGCGGGAAGGATCCGAAGACGATTCCGGCTCCGGCACCGCAGGTGAAGCAGACCAAAGTGGACCAGGTGATGGCCTGGATTTCCAGATCCCTCGGGGAACGGGGCGACAGGGAGCTTTCCGAATGGCTGCTGTTCGCCGAGATCGCCGCGGGCATCATGCTGGCCGGCCTGATTGCCTGGATGATTATCCGCCGGAAAGACAGCAAAAGACGTCTGACCTACAACGATATCGTCGATCCGGATAACAAACGAGTCCCGAGAGGCAGTCTGGGGGGAAAAATCTGCCTGATTCTGGGAACCTGGATTACGCTGATCTACCTGTGCTGGCGAATCGTCTTTTCCATCCCGTTTGAGGCGGGCGTGCTTGCGATCATCGCGAATCTGCTGCTGCTGATCGTGGAGATCGTCGGTTTTGCCGAATCCCTGATTCTCTACCGCAACCTGATGGGCAGGCGGACTTATCCGCTGCCGGAAATCCCGGAAGACGCCTGGCCGGACGTGGATATTTTCATTGCCACGTACAACGAACCGCCGGAACTGCTGCGCAAAACGCTGAACGGCTGTGTGCATCTGAAATACCCTGATCCGGCGAAAGTACATATCTGGCTGTGCGACGACAACCGGCGGCCGGAGATGCGGGCTCTGGCAGAGGAAATGGGGGTTGGATACTTTGACCGGCCGGACAACGAAGGCGCGAAAGCCGGCAATCTGAACCATGCCCTGGGTCTGACGAGCGCACCTTACATTGTGACCCTTGACGCGGACATGATTCCCCGGAGCAATTTCCTGCTGAAGACGATTCCCTATTTTGTGGACGCGGAAATCCGTGAAGAGAACAAGCCGGAAGGGGAACGCCTGCATTTGGGCCTGCTGCAGACCCCCCAGAGCTTCTACGATCCGGACGTGTTTCAGCACGCGCTGTACTGTGAGAAACGCGCGCCGAACGAGCAGGATTTCTTCTACCGGACGATCGAACCGGCGAAGACCACCACGAACAGCGTTATCTACGGCGGTTCCAACACGGTCCTCTCACGCAGGGCGCTGGAGGATATCGGCGGATTCTATACGGGGTCCATTACCGAAGATTTTGCCACGGGCGTTCTGATTGAGTCGGCAGGATATGCCAGCCTCGGACTGCCGGAGCCGCTGGCCAGCGGACAGACACCGCACACCTTCCGGGAGCATATCCAGCAGCGCACCCGCTGGGGCCGCGGCGTAATCGTCACGGCACGAAAGCTGAAGATCATGAAGCGAAAAGGGCTGACAACAACCCAGAAGGTAAGTTACCTGAGCTCGGTTTCCTACTGGTACTCGCCGCTGAAGAACCTGATCTATATCCTTTCCCCGCTGATGTTTGCGACGTTCATGATTCCGGTGTTCCGCTGCAACTGGCTGGAGCTGCTGGTATTCTGGCTGCCGATGTTCATCCTGCAGGACTTATGCCTGCGGCTGAACAGCAAGAATACGATCTCCGTGAAATGGAGCGGTATCTATGAAACCAGCGTGATGCCGCATCTGCTGATCCCGATTATCAAGGAAACACTGGGAATAACCCTGTCCACGTTCAAGGTGACGGATAAATCCGGCCAGGGCGGACAACGAAAACGCGATATCCGGGCGATGCTTCCCTTTATCTGCCTGATCGCGCTCTCCGTGGCCGGAATTGTGCGCGTGATCTGTCATTTCAACGCGATGCAGACGATCAGCCTGCTGATCCTGCTGTTCTGGATCATACGGAATCTTTACTACCTGGTGATGTCCCTGTTCCTGATCGACGGGCGCGACCATGACGGCGAGGTTGTCCGGGTCAATGACACCGAAATTGTCCGGGTATCCGGCGGCGACAGGGAATATGACGGCGTGACGACGCTGATGACGGAACATAACATGACAGTGTTCCTGGATGAAGCAGACGGGCTTCAGCTCGGCACGCCTGTGGACATCGAAATCTTCCGGGACGGAACGACTGTGCCTGTGAGCGGCGTCGTGACAGCCGTCAGGGAATCCCGGCGCGGCACCTCCCGCACCCATACGATTGAAATCCTGGACGACCACGGGAACCGGATGGAATATCTGCAGGTGCTGTATGACCGGATTCCGACGATGCCGCAGTCGCTGCGCGGAGATTACGGCGCGCTGTTTGATCTGTGGCAGAATATTGCTCACAGGGTTGCGAGAACGACAAAATAAAGGGAAGAATAAAACAAGGCTGCTTCAGCGCGAAGCAGCCTTTGACGATCAGTGTGAAAGAAAGAAATTACGCGAAGGTTTTGATGACAGTCATATCAACCTCATCACCGCGGATCCCGATCTTGATCGTGTCCGCAAGGCGGCGGAGCGTGGACTGCTCATAGCCGTCCCACTCGGCATCGGTGCACTGAACGACATGATTTGCCAGATCGCCTATCGCGTCATCCGGGAGATCATCGCTGTGGTCCGGCGCGCCGGTCATGGCGTCTTCAAACATGTTCCGCAGGAATCCGAGGAAACTGCCGGCTTCTTCATTTTTCCTGGAGGAGGCAGCTCCCAGCAGCAGATTGCGCTTCTCCCTATCCATGACGGTTTTTGTGGACAGATGCAGCGTATACTGCGACTTATCCCGCTCGATCCAGAATGTTGCGTGCATTTCCCCGGTGATGCAGCGGGCCATGCTGAGAAGCTCTTCGGAGATGAGCTGCAGACGGACAGCGTCCTTGTCATGCAGGCCGGTATAATCGCAAACCTTTTTCGTCTCCAGAAGCGCATCATCAAAACCGTTTCCCATATTGTCAATCATGATGATATCTGATACCATTTTTCATTCTCCTTTTCCTGTACTAATCAAATTTGTTGTTTCTGAAAATGCAGGCACCGAAAAAGATCATTCAACCGTGATAATATCACTGAACCCGGTCACATCGAACACTTCCTGGACGACCTCGTTCACCTTCGTCACCTTCATGGGCTTGTCGTCCATCATCTTCTGGATCGCCAGAAGAACACGCAGACCGGCGGAAGAGATGTATTCCAAGTTTTCACAGTCGAATACAAGTTCGCTCACGTTGTCCAGTTTACCGGTCAGATCTTTTTCCAGCTCCGGAGCCGAAACCGTATCCAGCCTTCCCTCAAGAGCGATAATCAGTTTATCTCCCTCCATTGTCTTAGAGATGGTCATGATGTGCCTCCTTATTTGATTGAATTTGCTGACCATAATCTACCATATTCCCGGCGCTTTTTCAAGAGGTTTTCTGGTTTATTCGGCAATCGCGCGGAGGAAAAGCAGCTTGCGCCTGACGATAGGATTGCTATAATATACAGAGAACCCCGAAATACCGCAGATGAAAACACCGCAAGAGGGAAGGGAAACAGCCGTGAAACGAGATGCTCAGCAGCCGCAGGAGAAGATGCGGGTCTCCTTTGACCTGGATGAAGTGCTGTTTGTGTCCCCAAAGACGCATAAAACCGAACCTCCGCTGAAGTTCCCGTTCAACAGGATCTTCAAGGAAAGGCTGCGCCTGGGAACGCCGGATCTGATCCGATCGCTTCAGGGACTGGGCTACGAGGTATGGGTCTACACCTCGTCCTTTCGCTCGGAACGGTATATCAGACAGCTGTTCCGGCTGTACGGCGTCCGCTTTGACGGGATCGTCAACGGAAACAGGCATCTGAAGGAAGTTCAGCGGGACAACAGGACGACGCTGCCGCAGAAACTACCGAACCGATACCGGATTTCGCTGCATATCGACGACGAGGAAGTGATCTGTTCCCTGGGGCCTCAGTACGGGTTCAAAGCCTACCAGCTGAACGCCGAGGACGACGAGTGGAAAGAGAAAATTATCCGCCGGGCCGAAGAGATCCGGAAGATGACCCGATCAGCATGACACTGCCCCGTCCGGCATGAGCCCGGGCGGGTTTCGCTTATCTCGCTTTGGAATACAGGCACCCGCAGTAATCCTGACGGTACAGGCCGTATTCCTTTGACAGCTGCAGGGAGCGGAGATAGCCGTTCTTCTTTTTAAAATCCGCGAAGAGATACCGGGCACCGTGGCGCTCTCCCGCTTCGGCGCCGATGCGGTTGACATTGTCTGCGTTCTTGTGCGGGCTGACGGAGAGGGTGGTGGTAAAGTATTCAAAACCATGCTGTTTTGCAAGGATCGCGGTATGATTCAGACGCAGGGCAAAGCAGGCCAGGCAGCGCTCACCGCCTTCCGGCGCGTCAGCCAGGGCCGGCGCGAAGGCGTCAAAGGCTTCATGATCATAATCGCAGGGGAGAAGAGGAACAGCCTCCGGCAGCAGGGAAAGCAGCCGCTTCTGCTCCGAGAGACGGTGAAGATATTCTTCCTCCGGCTCGATATTGGGATTGTAATAGAGAACGGTGACGCGGAAATGTTCTGTCAGCCGTTCCAGCACGGCGCTGGAACAGGGACCGCAGCAGCTGTGGAGGAGAAGGGACGGGCGGCGGCCGTCCAATCGCCGGATTTCGGCTTCCATTTCCAATTGGTAATTTCGTTTCTCCATCATTTTCGGCTCCCGATTTGATGGGGATATCATACAGCGGAGGGGACTGATCGTCAATTACTTGATGAATTCAGCCGGTCATGGTATGCTTGAAGAAGGCGTAGGCCGGAAAGGAAAAAGACGATGGCTGAAGAGAAAGACCGGGTCAATGACAGGGAACTGGCCTGGGAAGAAGTGCGGACGGAGCACCTGATCCGGGACAGATGGATCGATCTGCGCCGGTCCGCGTTCCGGTATCCGGACGGGAAAA
>Ga0265298_10004705_pt1 | contig 17338 bp, 8 predicted proteins | sample AusTroGonzalo_MG_3_FD_193486 | JGI IMG/M metagenome (GOLD analysis project Ga0265298, IMG submission 193486) | Bovine rumen microbial communities from tropical cattle in Woodstock, Queensland, Australia - Gonzalo_01 | ecosystem: Host-associated > Mammals > Digestive system > Stomach > Rumen ... | reverse complement strand
CACCGATGGTAGCAATAACCGCGGCGATATCGACCCGCAGACGGCGGCAGAGATTGCCAAGACCTTTGGAATACGCGTTTATACAGTAGGCGTAGGTTCGTACGGACAGACACGCGTGCCGGTAAACACGCCGATGGGACGTCAGTACGTGACGATGGACTCGGAGTTCGATGAAGGTACGCTGCGTAGGATTGCCGAAACGACGGGCGGTCAGTATTTCCGCGCGACCGACAACGGCAGCCTGAAACGGATATACGAGCAGATTGACCAGTTGGAGAAGACGAAGTTACGCGTTCGCGAATACAGCAAACACACGGAGAACTTCGCACCGTTCCTGTACGCCGCGCTGATTTGCTTGCTGCTGGAGATTATTTTGAGGTATTTCGTTTTACGCACAATAAGTAATTGATATGTTTCGATTTGCAAATATAGAAGTATTATGGTTGTTGGTGACCATACCGGTTTTCATAGCAGCCTATATAGCTTACGGTTATCGCAAGCGTCGTCAGTTGAAGGAGTTCGGTGACGCGGAGTTGATGGAGCAGTTGATGCCGAATGCGAGTCGTGTTCGACCGACGGTGAAGTTCTCCATTCTGATGGTTGCCCTGACATTGCTTATCTTCGCCGCCGCACGCCCTCAGTTCGGTCAGAGCGAGCACACGGAGAAACGGCAAGGTATCGAAGCGATTGTAGCGTTAGATATCTCCAATTCGATGCTCGCTGAGGATGTAGCCCCCAACCGTCTCGACCGCGCAAAACAGATGTTGAGCAAGTTGATGGACAACATGGTGAACGACAAAGTGGGTCTGGTAGTTTTTGCCGGAGACGCGTTTGTGCAGTTACCTATCACCTGCGACTATGTGTCGGCGAAGATGTTCCTCAACTCGATTAAGCCGGACCTGATTAAGACGCAGGGAACGGCGATAGGTCAGGCGTTAGCGACTTCGATTCGTTGTTTCGGCGAGCAGAGCGACGCCAGCCGTGCGATTATTCTGATAACCGATGGTGAGAACCATGAGGATGATGCGGTTGCTGTAGCCCAACGGGCGAAAGAAGCGGGTATCCGCGTGCTGGTAGTAGGTATCGGCAAGCCGGAAGGCAGTCCTATTCCCATGCCCGGCACGAATAACTTCCGCAAGGACCGTGAAGGCAATGTGGTAGTAAGCCGTTTGAACGAAGACATGTGTCGCGAGATAGCACAGGCCGGCGGCGGTATCTATGTGCGTTGCGACAACACGAACACTGCGACCAAAGCCATTCAGAAAGAATTGGACACCTTAGCCACGCAAGAGATTGAGACGCAGGTGTTTACCGATTATAACGAGCAGTTCCAGAGTTTTGCACTGATTGCATTGCTGCTGCTTGTGATTGATTTCTTCATCTTCAACAGAAAGAATAAGATGATTACCAAATGGGATATTTTTGGTACTTCGGGACACCGTTACGCCGGTATAGCTATTCTGCTGTTCATCAGTATGAATATGTTCGCGCAACGCGAGGCAGGCGATGTACGGCGAGGTAACCGCGAATACAAGAAACAGAACTTCACGGAGGCGGAAGTCGATTACCGTCGCGGCTTGGAGAAGAACAAAAACGGCTACGAGGCGCATTATAACTTAGGCGACGCGCTGTTCAAACAGGACAAGTACGCAGACGCGCAGGCGGAGTTCGAGACGGCAGCGAAGATGCTGGACAAGAAAGACGACAAGACGCGTTACGCCAAGGCGATGCATAATATCGGTAACTGCGCTTTTGCGCAGCAGCAGTACGACAAGGCGGTAGGTGCATACCAAGAGTCGTTGCGCGCGAACCCGAAAGATAACGACACGCGCTATAACCTCGTGAAGGCCATGGAGATGTTGCAGCAACAGCAACAGCAGCAACAACAAAACCAAGACCAGCAGCAGAATCAGGACCAGCAACAGCAACAACAGCAAGAGCAGCAACAAGACCAGCAAGAGCAGCAGCAAGAAGAGCAACAGCAACAAGAGCAACAGGACCAGATGGACAAAGAGACGGCTGAGCAAATCTTACAGGCCTTGGAGCAAGACGAGCAAGACACGCAAGAGAAGTTGCAGAAGCAACAAGGAAAGAAAAGAAGAGTTGAGAAGGAGTGGTGATTATGAAAAGATTTCTTAATATAGTTATCCTTGTCGGCATCGCGTTGGGCGCGTATGCCGATGAGGTCGTTTTTAGGGCACAGGCACCGGCGCAGGTGATTGTCGGTCGGCCTTTCCAGTTGACTTATTCGGTCAATCAGCGCAGTAGGGACTTGCGTGCACCGGAGTTCACGGACTTCGATTACTTGGCTGGTCCGTACACTTCGACGAGTAGCAGTACTTCGTTTGTGAACGGTCATCGGACATCGACCTTTGAGCAGACTTATACCTACACGCTGATGGCGCAGAAAGCCGGTACCTTCACTATCGCACCGGCGACCATCAAAGTGGACGGCGAGAGTGTGCAGTCGAATGGTGTGCGGATAACCGTGTTGCCGGAAGACGAGCAACCGGCGCAACAGACGCAAAGCAGTCAGCAGTCAGCCGTCAGCAGTCAGAGCCAGCAGAGTTCGCAAAGCGGGAATGTAAGTTCGGAGAATATCTTCGTTCGGACGATAGCTTCGAAGACGCGCGTGCATGAACAGGAAGCGCTGATGATTACGTATAAGTTGTATTTCGCGAATGTGGACGTAGCGCAGTTGACCAATAACACGAAGTTGCCGGAGTTCACGGGTTTCCTCAAACAGGACCTTGAGCAGGGCGAGATACAGACGCAGTTGGAGCACTACAACGGTAGGAACTACCAGACGGCAGTGCTTTACCGGACGATTCTCTACCCGCAGCATTCGGGGGATATCTCCATTGACCCTGCGAAGTTCGAAGCCGTGCTGCGCGTACAGACACAACAGCGGGTACGGTCGATTTTCGATGATTTCTTCGGCAGTTACACGAATGTGACGAAGATGTTGACCGCGCCGGGTGTGACGATACATGTAGCAGGCTTGCCCGGCGGTAAACCGGCCGGCTTCTCGGGCGGCGTAGGTAAATTCACGATGACGCCTTCGATATCGCAGACGGAGTTACAAACCAACGATGCGGTGACGATAAAAATCGACATCAGCGGTGCGGGAAACATGAAACTCATCAAGACGCCGGCAATCGATTGGCCGGAAGGTTTTGAACCGTACGACCCGAAGGTAACGAATAACTTCAACACCACGACGGCAGGCGTGAGCGGTACGAAGTCGATTGAGTACCTCGCTATCCCGCGCAGCGCAGGAGACTACTCCATCCCACCGGTGACCTTCAGTTATTTCGATATCGAGGACAAGGCTTATCGGACGCTCTCGACGCCGGAATACACCATTCATGTGAAACGCGGTCAGGGTGAGACGGAAGCTGTAAGCGGTCAGCAAGCAGTAGTCAGCTACACGCATAAAGAGGACATCAAGCAGTTGGGTACGGATATCCGGTATATTGATACGAAAGCGCCGAAAGCAAGCCGTCAGCAATCAGCCATCAGCAATCAGTATATATGGTTGTGGTATGTTGTGCCGTTAGTTCTGGCGATTATTTTGCTGATAGTATTACGCAAGCAGATTAAGGAGAATGCGGATATCACGCGTGTTCGTTACAAGCGGGCTAACAAGGTAGCGCAGAAACGACTGAAAGCAGCTGCCGCCGCACTGAAAGCGAATAACAAAGACGCATTCTATGCAGCCATCGAACAGGCGGCATGGACATATTTGAGTGACCGTCTGTCTATTCCGACGGCGGACCTGAACAAGGAGAATATCGCAGCGTTGCTGAGTCAGAAGGGCGTGAGTGAGGCGTTGATTAAAGAGGTGAAGGATGTACTCTCGACGGCAGAGTTTGCGCGCTACGCACCGAGTACGGACCACACGATGGATGACCTGTACAAGGCGACTACGAAACTGATTAATGATTTGGAGGATCAAAGAATATGAAATATTTAAAATTTTTCGGTATAACGATAGTATTATTCATCAGCGCACTCACTTTTGCGCAGACGAGTTTTGATGCAGCGAATGCGGCATACGCGGACGGGCGTTACGAAGAGGCTGCAAGTATCTATCAGGCGCTTATTGACGAGCAACCGAATGCTACGCTGTACTATAACTTAGGCAACGCGCAGTTCAAGCGCGGCGAGTTGGCTCAGGCGATATTGAACTACGAGCGGGCGTTGCGTCTGCAACCGAACAACAAGGACGCGAAGTATAACTTGGCGTTTGCGCAGAGTAAGATTACCGATAATATCGCGGAGCAGGATTTCTTCCTCTCCGTATGGATACGCGCGGTGCGTAACAGTCTGAAAGAGCGGACCTGGTTGCTGCTGTCCATTTGTCTGTTTATCTTGGCACTGACGGGCATACTGGTCTTCCTGTTAAGTCGCGAGCCGTGGCTACGGAAGACCGCTTTCCATGTAGCATGGATAGCGCTCCTCTTCTCGCTTGTCGCAGGCCTGAACGCCGCATCGCTGCATAAAAGAGACACCCTGCGCAATGAAGCTATCATCACACAGGGCGTCGTTAATGCGAAGTCGTCTCCTGACCGTTCAGGCACGGACCTCTTCACGCTACACGAGGGCACGAAAGTGGAAATTCGTGAGACCCTCGGCGAATGGGTCAACGTGCGCGTTGGTTCGAACGAGGGCTGGATCCGGTTGATGTGCCTTGAGCGGATCTGACGTTACTGCTCGGCGATTGTACCGAAGCATTTCGAGTGGTCGTACCTGACGTGCGTTGCACAGTCTGGGTGCGACCTTTTTCGTCGGTCATCTTGATTGTTGTCCGTGTCTCGCCGCTCTTGCTTACACGCGTGCTGACAGATGTCGAAGGCTGACGCGTCGTAACGGTCGTCGCAGCAGGCTTGGACGTCGAAGAAGACGAAGAAGTGCTGCCGGTACGAGACGTAGCAGAAGTAGAGCTACTGCTGGTGCGGGACGTTGCAGAAGTAGTGGAACTACTGCTGGTGCGAGACGAGGTCGAGGTTGTCGAGCTACTGTTACGCGTGGTAGTGCCGGTAGAGGAACTTGCAGTGCTTGTGCTCGTCTTGGCAGCCTCGCGTTGGGTCTCCGTACGGAGTTGTCCGGCGTTGCGCACCGTGACACCCGAGCCGGCAGCCGTCAATTCATGCGTCACGCGTTTCTCGAACGAGTCATTCGGGTGCTGGTGCGCATAGTCATTATGCGAGTTCGGCTGAATCATTTGCGTATAACCGCTATAGAACACCGTAGACGGGTAGTCGCAGTGATGGCAGTAGTGGTGATTCGACATATAGGTATTCACATACGCCTGATAATGGTTGAGGTAGATGGGTTTGGGGCGCTGGTAGTAGCTTGGCCAGTAGTTATAATAATACGGCGAGTTCCAAGCCACATACGCAGGTTTGCCGAATACATCCCACAGCGGCGGGCGTTTCACGAATACGGGACGCACGATGTAGTTGGGTCCGTAGAGCCAACGGTCACCTACGACCTCCACATACAGGGCGTTGGGGCGGTGCTCCGCGATGAGCGTAGCTACATCCTGATAGACAGAGGGCGCCAAGCAAGCCTGAATGAGGAAGGTATGATACACGCCCCGATGGGTCTCAATGACGCGCAGGTAGTCAATCCATCCGTCGCGGTTGAGGTCGAGGTTGTTAATCATATACCGGCTGGAGTTGAGCAGTTGTTCGAACTCGGCTACCGTGCGTGACTCCGCGAAAGCCGCAGCCACCGCGTTGAGGTCGAGATAGAACGAGAGGTCGGTATTGTAACTGGTGACGGTGACGGTAGTTACCGTAGTATGTTTCGGCGCAGGGGTTGTCACCTCCGTCGTATAAACGGTCTTCACCGGCACAACGACTTCCGCCGTAGGCGCTACCGTCCAGATACGTGTCCAGCAGCTTGTCAAACTGATAGCCGCTAAAACTAATAATACAATTTTTTTCATATTTTTCATTATTACAATGTTTTTGCAACTTCGATTTCTTCGAAGGACTCGAGGATATCGCCTTCCTTGAGGTCGTCGTACGCCTTGAGGCTCAGACCGCATTCGGTATTGACACCTGCCTCTTTGATATCATCTTTGACATGCTTGAGGGATGCCAGTTCAGCGGTCTTGATAACGATACCGTCACGGATGACACGCACTTTGTTGCCGCGTTTGATTTTTCCTTCGCGCACGATACAACCGGCAATCGTACCGACTTTCGAAATATGGAAGGTCTGAAGTACCTCAAGGGTCGCCGTCACTTCTTCCTTCACCTCGGGCGCGAGGAGACCTTCCATGGCCGCCTTGACCTCGTTGATAGCATCGTAGATGATGGAATAGATGCGGATATCAACCTCTTCGGTCTCTGCCATCTTACGCGCCGTACCCGTAGGACGTACGTTAAAGCCGACGATGATAGCATCGGAAGCCGCAGCGAGCATGACATCGCTATCGGAGATAGCACCGACAGCGCCGTGAATGACGTTGACTTGGATATTCTCCGTAGAGAGTTTGATGAGCGAGTCTTTGATAGCCTCGACAGAACCGTCCACATCGGCTTTGACGATGATGTTGAGTTCCTTGAAGTCGCCGATAGCGAGACGACGACCAATCTCTTCGAGGCCGACATGTTTCTTCGTACGGATAGACTGCTCGCGTTGCAGTTGTTCGCGTTTGTTAGCGATATCGCGTGCTTCCTGCTCCGTAGGCAATACATTGAACTCATCACCCGCCTGCGGCGCACCGTTGAGACCCAGGATGGTACAGGGTTCGCCCGGGTGCACCTCGGTGATTTTCTGTCCGCGCTCATTGAACATCGCTTTGATGCGACCATGGAACGTACCGGCGAGGACGATGTCGCCCATGTGCAGCGTACCGTCTTGGACGAGGAGCGTAGCCACATAGCCGCGGCCTTTGTCGAGCGACGACTCGATGACCGAACCTTTGGCACGACGCTTGGGGTTCGCCTTGAGGTCGAGCATCTCGGCTTCGAGAAGCACTTTCTCGAGGAGTTCATAGACACCCGTTCCTTTCTTCGCGGAAATCTCCTGACACTGGTATTTACCGCCCCAATCCTCTACGAGGATATTCATGTTCGACAGTTGCTCACGAATCTTATCGGGGTTCGCGCCGGGTTTGTCCACTTTGTTGATAGCGAACACCATCGGTACGCCGGCCGCTTGGGCATGGTTGATGGCCTCTATGGTCTGCGGCATGACGGCATCGTCAGCCGCGATGATGATGATAGCGATATCGGTCACTTTCGCACCACGCGCACGCATGGCGGTGAAGGCCGCGTGACCCGGGGTGTCGAGGAACGTAATATGCTGACCGTTCTTAAGTTTGACATTATAGGCACCGATGTGCTGGGTGATACCACCTGCCTCACCGGCGATAACATTCGCGTTACGGATGTGGTCGAGGAGCGAGGTCTTACCGTGGTCCACGTGACCCATGACGGTAATAATCGGGCAGCGCGGCTCGATATCTTTGTCGTCAACGACCTCATCGGCGTTTATCTCTTCTACCACGTGGGCAGAGACATACTCGGTCTGGAAACCGAACTCTTCCGCCACGAGGTTGATGGTCTCGGCATCGAGGCGCTGGTTGATGGAGACGAAGAGGCCGAGGGACATACATGCTCCAATGATTTTATTCACCGGCACATTCATCATCACGGCAAGGTCATTGGCGGTCACGAACTCGGTGAGTTTGAGCACTTTGGACTGCTCCTGTGCCTCCATTATCTCGAGTTCGTGCTTCTCGCGCTCCTGCTCGCGGCGCTCGCGTTTGTATTTGGAGGTGTTGGACTGACCTTTCTTCTGCGAGAGACGGCTGAGCGTCTCTTTCAGTGCCTTTTCTACCTCTTCCTGCGTAGCCTCGCGAGGTTTGTTACTCTTGCTCTTCTTCGCCGTTTGGTTGCGTTTGTCATTCGGGTCCACTTTGGCGGCGTTGTTCTTGATACGCTCGCGTTTACGCTTCTCGGCAGCCGCCTGTTGCTGCGCCTGTTGGGCCTGCTGACGCTCCTCACGCTCCTTGCGCTTCTGCTCCTTGGTCTTCTTCGCCGGACGAGTAGATGTGTCAATGGAGTTAAGGTCAATCTTTCCGACAACCTTGGGTCCGTCTTTGAGTTCAGGCTTGCCGAGCGAGAAGATGTTCTTCTTCGGCTTCTGCGGCTCTTCTTTCGGCTCTTGGCTTTTCGCCGCCTCTTCGGCCTTTGCTTTTGCTTCCGCCTCGGCCTCTTTGGCTTTCTGCTCCGCTACACGTGCAGCCTCACGTCGTGCCGCTTCGGCCGCCTGACGGGCCGCTTCCGCCTCGGCTTTCGCTTTGGCTTCGGCTTCCGCAGCAGCCCGTGCCGCCTCTTCTTTGGCAGCCCGCTCCGCAGCCTTCCGGTCGGCCTCAATCTTCATGGCCTGGTCTTTGTTGAATTCCTTCGCCAAGAGCAAATAGAGGTCGTCGTCGATGCGGACGTTAGGGTCGGACTCAATGGCATGACCGTTCTTCTCGCACCACGCGGTGAGAGTAGCCATACCTATATTTAATTCTTTACATGCTTTAATTAACTTTATAGCCATACGCTATCGGCGTTGTTTATGCCTCGTGCCGCACGAGGGGTTAAGGGTTAGTACTCTTAATCGTTTTCGAACTCGGCAGCGAGGATACGACGTACGTCGTCGATAGTCTCCTCTTCGAGGTCCGTCTGCTCCAGCAGTTTCTCCTTGGAAGCACCGAGGACATCCTTTGCGGTGTCATAACCGACATCCTTAAGGGCATCGATGACCCACTGATCGATTTCGTCGTTGAACTCATCGAGGTAGATGTCGTCCGCATCAGACTCATCCATCTCGCGGTAAACATCAATCTCGTAGCCGGTAAGCATAGAAGCCAACTTGATGTTAAAGCCTCCCTTACCGATAGCGAGGCTGACCTCTTCGGGTTTGAGATACACCTTAGCTGCCTTTGCCTCTTCGTCGATTTCCATCGAAGAAATCTTCGCCGGCGCGAGGGCACGCTGGATGTAAAGGTTGATATTCGAAGTATAGTTGATGACATCAATGTTCTCGTTGCGCAACTCACGTACAATACCGTGGATACGCGCACCCTTGACGCCGACGCAAGCACCTACCGGGTCGATGCGGTCGTCGAAGGTCTCGACTGCCACCTTTGCGCGCTCACCCGGGATACGGGCGATTTTCTTGATAGCGATAAGGCCTTCCTTCACCTCAGGCACCTCCTGCTCAAACAGACGCTGCAAGAAGAGCGGGCTGGTACGGGAAAGGATGATTTTGGGGTTCTGGTTCTTGTTATCCACCTGAACAACCACGGCGCGCACCATCTCGCCCTTACGGTAGTAGTCCGTAGGGATTTGGTTCTGCTTGGGCAGGTAGAGTTCGTTGCCCTCTTCGTCGAGGAGGAGCATCTCTTTCTTCCAAACCTGATAGAGTTCGCCGGTAACGACTTGTCCAATCATGTCAGCGTACTTGAGGTAGAGGTTCTCTTTCTGGAGTTCGAGAATCTTCGAAGCCAGCGTCTGACGGAGGTTCAGAATCATACGACGACCGAAGGACTGCATGTCCACTTTGTCGGTGAAGTCCTCGCCCACCTCAATCTCCGGGTCGGTCTGGCGTGCCTCACTGAGGGAGATTTGGTTCTCGGGATTAGCCACATCGTCATCCTCCATGACGAGGCGGTTACGATAAATCTCGAGGTCGCCTTTGTCTGGGTTGATGATGACGTCGTAGTTGGCGTCTGTGCCATACATTTTCGCAATCACGTTGCGGAAAGAGTCCTCCAACACATTGATGAAGGTTTGTTTGTCAATTCTCTTGAAGTCTTTGAACTCCGAGAAGATGTCAATCAGATTGATTGTTTCTGGGTTTTTGTTTGCCATTATATCAAAATTTTAAATCATATTTCACATATTTGGGTGCGTCGTAGCGCCAGGTATAGGTAGTGGTACGCAACTCTTTGCGTTTCTTGCCCTCCACGGCAACGCGTTCCTCTACATCGACGCTGAAGGTGTCTTCATCTACCGAGACGAGCAATCCGCGAAGTTTCTTACCGTCAATGAGGACTTCGACATCATGGCCGAGGTTCTTGAGGAACTGGGTCTTGGTTTTGAAGGGGTCCGTGAGACTGACAGAGCCTACTTCGAGGGAATAATCCGGCTCTACAGCGTCCAATTTCTCCACAAGGAAGCGGTTGAGGTCCGCACAGAAGTTCACATCTACGCCGGCAAGGCGGTCCACCTCGACAAGTATGTCGTTAGAGGGCGAAACGGTGAGGGTCACCAATTCATAATCCGTACCGTTAAGGTACTCCGAAATCCAGTTTTGTAATTGCTGTTTATCCATAAGTTTAACGCGTGAGGGAACTCCTTTCGGGGTCCCCTCAATCAATTCACGCTGCAAAAGTACTGCTTTTTTTTGATATATGCAAATTTTTCAGCAGAAAAATGCAGTATGTGCGAAAATTATTTTACCAGACGGCCAGTAGCGTCATACACCTTATCACCGCGGAGGATATAAATCGTTCCGTTGATGAGCAGCTTACGCGGAGCATCATCTGCATTGAGGTTGTCAACACCAGTTGCAATGTTCGTGCCATTAACACCCATGACGATGTAATGACGCCCCGGAGCCTGATTGCCGCTATTGAAGGCAGGAACCTCGTCCATCCTTACATATGCGCGATAGGCAGGTATGTTCAAAGTCGTCAAATCCGCGGTTCCATACAACTTATGCCCAACAACATAATACATATCTTCAAAATGCTCAGCAGTATTCGGGATATTAAGATCCGAGAATGTTCCCTTCATCGCTCCGCTGTTATCCGGTGTTACAGCCGGAGTAGCAGATGTAAAGAAGAAGTCAACATGTGTGCTTGACGATTGGAACAGATACGGCTTACCCGGCTCCATCGTTGTAATGCTTGCGAATACTACGTTTCCATTGGCATCTTTACCTGCCAATTCGTAGATTTGTGCACCAATAGCCGTCGCACCATGCTCGATACAAACCGTACCCAGCTCGCCCGGAGCCATCCACTCATCATCGCGTACGTAATCGGGAGCGAGACTACGGGTTACCAGACGAACAGCATGACCGTAGCGTCGAGGACGAGTGGCTGTTACCGGACGGGTATATTGCGTCTGGTCACCATTAAGCCACGGACCAACAAGCATATCTGCCTCTTTAGGTTTACCTGCTGGATTGGTTGCCAACCAATAGAAACCATACTCGCTCACATTGTCCATCCAGCAATACCAACCGGACAGCGGGTTCTTCGTTGAAGTCTGGTTGCCATTGATATCAAGCTCATTGCCTACATATCCGGCACGGGCACCAGCAAGAGGAAGGAACACGGCTCCGGCATCTTCCATCTGTTGCCATTGAGCAAATGTGAAGGAGTTCGCTTTAAGGTCCTCCTCTTCATCTAAGTTAAAGAAACCATACTTGATAGTCAAACCTGCAGGAGCTGTCCAATCATCGGGGAAGAGAGTTATTCCTCTCAAGCTATCCGGACCAAGAGCTATTATTGTCCATAACTTCTGCTCTCCCTTCGTGCGAGACAATAGATAATCCCATTCCGCTCTGGTTAGCGAACTCCATACTTTCTCATCGTCCTCAAATTTTGCACCCCAATCCACAAAGGATCCAGTGAAATCAGCATCCAAATTCGATTTCAGGAGACCAAAGTTTGAACTGGTACAACTCCAACCAAACACATCCACAGAACCCTGATAAGGATTCTCATCCTCATCATCGCCGAAGCGGAGGTTGAGGTCGCTCAATACTTCATATTGTTTTTCAGCAGCATACCAAGTTTGTGTTCCGTAGTTGTATTGGAGGTTACCGCGAGCAAAGCGGACGGTTTCTTTTTGGGCATTAATCGTGAATTCACCGTTCAGCGGAGCTATCTTATCCTCCGGAACAATCGCCGGATAATATACAAGCAACTGCTTGCTCTCGTATATATAAGTAAATAGATATTCACCGGCCTTATCAACCTCAATGGACATGTCCGACCCGCTTTCAGGTATGATGTCGCGATACGAATTATGGTCGCGTGTGAATTCCTGACCATTTCCGTACTTGTTAGTACCGCCATCTAACAATTGGAAACTATGTGTTCCAACCGTCAGCGGAAGAGTAACCAGTGCCTTATCATTATTACCGTTAAGCACAAGAGCTTGTGTTCCCCAAGAACCTTTGAGAACCAAATTTTTGATATTCAGTGCTTTTTTCAACGTAGGAGTAAAGGTAATGTCGTGTGTACAAGGGTTAAAGTTCACTTCGACAGTATAGATACCGCTTTGTGGGATGACGCACTCTAAGCCTTCCTCTGTGGTCGGCCAATAGCCATTCTCATAATCTCTATCCTTAATCACTTTGATGTAAACATTTCCGGCAACAAGAACAATCTCATCATCACCACACGTCCACTTGTATGTACCGTCCTCTTGTTTCTTCATATCCGTATACTTATGCGGATGCGTTGGTGCCCAACCGAGGTCGCATAATGCGAGTGAGTTACTTGCTACGGTGTATACGGTTACATCCTTGCTAATCGATTCTGCCGTGATGGTACCTGCAGCCGGGTCCAGTATGAAGTTTACGGTATCGTAAGCTGCAACGACCTTATTATCAGCATACTTAATCGTCGAAGCCTCTTTCCAAACTGCGCCTTCATCGCTATTAGAAGTATTGTAGTTCAATCCATTTCCACCATAGACCACATTATCTATACGATATTTATCACCCTCTTTAGTCATTCCTTTCCATTTCCAAGCACCACAACCGTACCAGTTATTCTTAATGTAGTAATCGCATTCCTGGAAGGTAATGTTGAGGGCATTTCCTTCAAAGGTCCATGTGAACGTATAATCACCCTCCACGTCTGCCTCTATCACCATGTTGTCGCCATTCTCAGTTATGCCGCTTGCGCCCGTGTAGTCACGATGATAGGTATAACCATTACCACGCCAATCGCCGCCTACAATAAGCTTAAACTCATGGTCGCCTTTGGCCAAATGTTTCGTAACCGAAACGGATGTCACGTTACCCTCTAATTCCGAAGCAGCTGCCCATTCGTCCCAACTACCTTTTATCTCTACAATCGGAGATGGCGGCAGTATAGTTGTCCACGAATACGAAGCACCGTCTGCTGCAACCACAGCACAATTATTTCCGCTACCTGGAACGGTAAACTTCAGTTTGGCCCAATCCGCCTTCGCTGTCTTAATAAAGGCATCAGCCATTGTGGTCCAAGTTACATCGGTCGTAAAGGTAACTGCTTTAACAGTACCTGCCCCCGCAGCATCGTAATCTATACCAACTTCGTTCGCCTTTGGATAGTTAACACCTTTCTTCATTTCATCTCCAAGCGCATCTACTGCACTGAAGTCCACATAAATGGTTGTTCCAGAAGCAAAAGTATGAGTATCATAAATAACGACTTCGCTTTCGTCGAAGGCTACCGTATTACCATATTCCAAAGCTTCTACTTTTACCTTATATTCGCCTATTGCATCAAAGATATAAGTATTCCCTTCAATGGCACTACCGTACTCACCGTTTTTTGCCTTCACGTAATAGCGATAAACCGGCTCATCAATACCGGCGGAGGATGCCGTGAAAGTAACCTCTGTACCCTTCAATATCTGGGATGCCAAACCGGTCAGTTCCACACTTTGCGCCGGAATAGCAGGATATCCGATTTCCAACGTATTGGATGCAAATGTCCACGTGAAGGTGTAATCGCCATTTCTATCGGCGTTGAAAGTACAGTCGTCGCCATCACCGGTGATAGCATAAGAATTATTAGTGCGGGTAAAAGCAGAAGCATTGGCCGTCCAACTGCCATCAATCTTCATACCAAAATGATGGGTGCCTTTCGTCACGCCTGTCATAGTCAAACTTGCCGTTTCTTCATTGCTTGCAACTTGAAATTCCTCTGTATCAGCCCAAGAACCCGTGAAATTTCCGTGCATTTTAATAGTAGGAATAACTACTACTGCTTCTTCTAAGGTTGCCGTAGCGGAAACAGAGAGGGTCGCCGGATTGAAAGTAATGGTAATAGTATAGTTTCCTGATTCCGGAATAGAAAGCTCATAGTTAGCGCTTGGCCACGCATTATCCCATCCGTGATTAGCGCAAGCTTTGAAACTTACTGTGCCAGCAGATAATGCCACGCCTGTTTTCTCAAACTTATAGGTTCCCTCCGATTGCAGCGTCATGTCATTGGCTGCTGCAGAAGGAGTCCAAGTGCTTCCAAACAATGTAGCATTGTCTCCGGCAACCGTCATAGAAGAAATAGCTATTGCGTTCACATTGTTTCCGCTGGGATTATACGTAATAATCAAATATTTCGAACCATTCGGAATAGTGAAGCCATAATTGCTTGACGGATATGCTGTCCCCCATCCATGGTTCTTGCACACTTTGAATTCAATCGAAGTTGCCGAGAAATCGCTCTGCTTTGCGAACACATACAATCCGTTCGAGAGCGTCATGTCATTGGCTGTGAGTTCTGGTTTCCATTCCTCACCAAAAACCGATACCGGTATACCTGCTGGAGTCCATGTGTCCTGCGCTTTCATGGTCATACTGCCGAAAAGAATAAGGGCAGTGAAGAGAGTAAGTAATTTTTTCATAAGTATAAAATTTTATGGATTAGTTTAATTTGCGCAAGCTTTGCGGCGCAAAGGTACTACAATTATTTGAAATATGCAAATTTTTAAGAAAAAAAAAGAATTTTGCACATATAAAACCCCTTTATAACCCAACAACCCTGCCGCAAAGGGCAGGGCTGTCGAGTATGTTCGCCTTAAAAGGCTTACGCTGCAATTGTCCGTTAACGGATGGGAGATTAGTCCTTAGGGGATAATATCTCCACGACGAGGCATGTGACCTCCACCGCCACCACCGCCTTCTTCGGTGGAAATAGTGATACTTTGCATCAACTCGCTGGATAAAATCTCCAGAACATCTACTGACGGTTTATAATACAACTTTTTCATAATTTATGCTTTTTAATAAACAATTAATAATTACACTTATTTTACCAGACGGCCGGTAGCATCGAATGTCTTCTCACCACGAATGATGAAGAGATGACCATTCACAAGCTTCTTAACCGGAGCATCTTCTGCATTGAGGTTGTCAACACCAGTTGCATTGTTCGTGCCATTAACACCCATGACGATGTAATGACGACCCGGAGCATTATTGCTACTATTGAAGGTCTGAACTTCGTCCATCTTCACATACGCACGGTATGCAGGTATGTTCAAAGTCGTCAAATCGGCGGTTCCATACAACTTATGGCCAACGACATAATAGGTATTCTCCAAATCTGCTCCCGTAATGTCGAGGTTCACAAAGGTACCCTTCATTGCGCCACTGTTGTCCGGTGTTCCAGCCGGAGTAGCAGATGTAAAGAAGAAGTCAACGCGTGTGCTCAATGCTTGGAACAAATACGGCTTACCCGGCTCCATTGTTGTAACACTTGCAAAGACAACGCCTCCACCTGTTTTACCTGCCAATTCGTAGATTTGTGCACCGGCAACCGTTGCGCCATGCTCGATACAAACCGTACCCAGCTCGCCCGGAGCCATCCAAGAGTCGTTGCGAGTGTAGTCCGCTTGACGCGCATAGATAGCGACCAATGCACCCGTTGTCGAAGACGACGCGTAGCAAGCAAATATCGGGCTGCCATTATTCGGATTGTAACGCATCACGTTGCGCGTATGATCACCAGAGGCAGTGATTATTGCCCCGCCATTAGCATCAATAGAAATCGTCCACTTACCATTATCATTCAGCGTGGGCTCTTCTTTGAGTTGGTTGCTGGATGAAGAAGCTGCATAGAGGTAGGTGTTTCTATTGGTTCTCAAAGCGAACTTGCCGGCTTCGGGGATTTCTACTGTCATTACACGTGTATGTTCAGCAGGAGTAAGGGTAGTACCCGCAACCATACTCTCAACGGCCGTACGGTTGTTATTAGCCTGCGTACTCATCGTCTTGATTGCGCCATCTTCGCTTACGTATTGAGCAATAATCACTCTACTACCAGGTATGAGTTGAGCGGGGTCAGTAACGAGTGTCCAAGTGCCGGACAAATCGTCATCCGCATCAGCCTCTTGTACATTCATCATCAATGTGATAGTTGCGTCTGCTGCTACACCTGCGTCATCGCTAATGGTGACGGTAGCGTTGAAGGTACCTATTGCCGCTGTACTTGGCGTAATGGTGATTGTACCACTTGCCGTGAGGGCAGTCTCGTCCACACTATATGCGCTTGCACCGTCACCACTTATGGCAACTGTAGCGGCTGCTACGTTCTTAAGCGTAACTGTGATTGCTTTTGCGGCTACCGAAGCACCCTGATCCACACTATTGAAGTTGCAGAATGACGGAGAAGCCGTAATGGTTGGAGTCGGATCAGTTACGGTCAGACCGGATATTTCATAACCGGCAGAAGTAACGGTACCAATCTTTGCACTAATCGTTACTGTCTCATCACCAACCTGCAATGCGTCATATAACCACTCTTCTACTTGGCTGGTAACATCAGCCGGGGCACCAACATCATATGTACCCGTAACGGTCAGACCGGTCGGGTCTATAGCTTGACCTGCCTCATAGGTCTTGTCATCCAAGTCACCAGATATTGTCAAACTTTGGAGTACGGGAACAACACCACCCTCTTGGTTTACACCGAAGATAATGAAACGCTTGCCTTCCGATTCATCTGCCTCAAAGGTAATCTCAGTAGGCTCGGTAATCTCAGAAAGGTTTACACAATAATACTGCTCATAAGGGGTATTCTCAAGAATGAACGGCGAACTGCCCTTTGCTCCTGCGTCTTTATTGATGTCAAATGAACCAAGTACGCTTTCGCCTTTCTTAACATTCAATTTTACTGCTTTGCTATCCGCGCCGTAACATACTGCGTGGAAGTGCAGTTTTGTGGTACTCATAGGAACCGTTACCGTTGTCGATCCCCATGCATTGCCAGTACCAGTCTTCATTGCTTCATATGTCGGAGCCGACTCTTCATCACTGAACTGAACAATATCTGAACCAACGGTTATATTGCTGGTGTAAACATATGCCCACGGGGACAGCGGAGCATTTACGGTAATGGTATATGTTACCGTAGCCGGTTTATAGTCTTCATCACCATCAAAGGTAGCAGTAATAACTGCTGTACCTATTCCGCCTTCCAAGGCAACAACACCTTCATTAGATACAGATGCGACAGAGGTATTGTCACTATTGAAAGAAACCGTTAAGCCGTTCGGATTAATAAATGAAGGTTTTGTCCATGGTTCACCTT
>Ga0265298_10004704_pt1 | contig 17339 bp, 14 predicted proteins | sample AusTroGonzalo_MG_3_FD_193486 | JGI IMG/M metagenome (GOLD analysis project Ga0265298, IMG submission 193486) | Bovine rumen microbial communities from tropical cattle in Woodstock, Queensland, Australia - Gonzalo_01 | ecosystem: Host-associated > Mammals > Digestive system > Stomach > Rumen ... | reverse complement strand
TTAGGAAAAGTTGCAGAAATCCAGTACTTTTCCCTCAGTTATCCTTAGGATTTCCTCAACTTATCCTTAGGAAAAGTTGCGGAAATCACGGCAACTTCTTGAGGAAATCACGGTGATTTCAAAACCAACCTAACAACCTACCATGCCTCAGCCCCAATTACAACATACATGCGATAAAGGCGCAGATGTCAGAGGGACAGGTGACTGACGCTAACGATGTCTGATGGAAGAAAGCTGATGCTGGAGGGATGATATATGTTTGTGACATACCAATAAGCAAAAATGATGTAAAATGATTAAAAATTACGTCAAAATGATTGCAGATTGAAATAAAATGCTTATATTTGCAGCGTTAAAACATGAAGATTATGGCACAGGTATCTATGACGGTGAGAATGGACTCACAACTGAAACAGAATTTTGATGCACTCTGCTCGCGTATGGGCATGAGCGTTAACGCTGCTATCAACATCTTTGCGAATGCTGTTGTAAGGACGCGAAGCATTCCCTTTAAGATAAGTGCAAATCCTACAGAAGTTGAGGATCAGGCTTTGAGGGAATTCCGTGAATTCAGGAATATGGTTGCTGCCAGCGACAGGCCAGAACTTACACTGGATGAAATCAACGAGGAAATACGATTGGCACGTGAGGAAAGGGCTGCACGGAATAATACAGCACTATGATTAAAGCAGTTATAGACACAAATGTGGTTGTGTCGGCATATATCACAAAGAATCTGGAAGCAGCAACTTCTAAGGTTTGGGAGGCAGTTTTGCAATGTAAACTGACGCCCGTTTATAATGATGAAATCTTCACCGAGTATTCTGAGGTGCTGCGTCGTAAGAAATTTGGTATCCCTGAGCATCTTATAAAATGGGCGTTAGACAAAATAGTTACCAATGGGGTTCGACAGGCAACACAAAGCATTTCCCCAAGAAGCCCATTGTTGTTACACCTGCTGAGATGCTGGAAATTCTACAACGCGAATGCATCCTGTGATGAGAAGCATTTGAAGTGTCAAGGGACAGTGGGTGGCGCTGACGATGTCTGATGGAAGGAGGTTGATGGAGGAGGAATGTTAGGTTCAATGGTAGGGTGGATGGTAGGTCTCTGACGGCGGACCTGCCATGCCTCAGGCCCTGTAAATAAAGGTTTTCCGAAGGATCATGGTAGGTTGTTAGGTTAAATCCAAAACGGTCATTAGGACGACGCATAGACAATAATTATGTTTTGATAGTCATAGTTAAAAAAACTTGCCTTTATTTGCATCTTTACAGATTTATTACTATCTTTGCATCATGAACCCCGCCATACTCTCTAAAAATGAGGAGGCAAAAACAACCAAATATTGACAACTATGAAAAGAACATTGTTTACCCTTATGCTGCTTGTGGCCCTGATCATGATGGGCACAGCGCGAAGCAACGTCCAACAATCAACGTTCAGTGGGCTTCTATTGTCCAGCGGGCAATATCCCAAAGGATGGCAGCCTGCCAATACTACTAAGAAATCGACTAAGAAATCGACTAAGAAGACAACCAAGAAGACAACTAAGAAGACTACTAAAAAAACAACCAAGAAGTCTTCGAAGAGCACAACCAAGAAGTCGACAAAGACTACTACCAAGAAGTCGACTGGTGCTACGGGCAAGAAGAACATCATCTTCAAGGTGGGTAACCTGCATTACAGGATTGTTGGTAACAATACCTGTGAGGTGACTAACCTCGTGACCAGCATACGCGACAAGCGTGTCATTATACCCTCATATGTGACCCATAACAAGGTGAAATATTATGTCATCGGCATAGGCAAGGGCGCATTGTCAAGAGAAGTGAAAATGACTGAGGTCATCCTGCCTCCGAAAATACAGTATGTTGGGCCGAAAGCCTTCTTGGAGTCTAATCTCGAAACAATTTTCCTCCCAGGCAATGTCAAGGTGAAAGAGTGGGCTTTCAAGGACTGTAAAAAACTCAGACAGGTCATCTTCGGTGGCAAAGGCTGGTCTTTTTCGGCAAATGCCTTTTATGGCTGTACTAGTCTGAAAACCATTCACCTGAACACAACCAAGAGCGCTTCGAGTTTTAGGTTCGATGGTGCAAATCCTCGCGTCATTTGTTTTAAGGGTGACAAGGGGTGATGGGAAATCCGAGACATGAATAAGAGCGAACTTCTGAGATGAAATTCCAACGTATGTTATTAGTATTCTTGGTGTCAGCTGTTGTTTCGGCAGCGAGGGCTGCTACGGGGACGTGGCATAGTACTGCTACGAGGAGTAGCCTTACCTACAAGACTTCGCCGGCAACAGGCGTGGCCGCCAAGGACGTGAACGGGAAGGAGATGACTGTTGTCTATCTGGAAAACCTCGGCTTCAAGAAGATTGGTCAAAACAGCAATGCCGATGATGTGGCATGGTTGCGCAGCGAGGGCTATCAGGTGATAGAACTTGACTACGGTCATCACGAGAGAGCCATATCACCGATGCTGAACGCCGACATCATCGCTATCAACAGTAGTCTTCAGAGTGGTAAGTTCTGTGGACAGAATTGTTCACCAAGCCGTTCATATATCCTGATGGAGGGTTATCGCATACAGCGCGACATCCCTTATTATCATGACGACCCCACCGTTTATAACTACCCCGATGTCTATAAGGACAGCGAGGGCGACTGGCTCTATCTTGACTTGGTGTATCCCGCCAATCCGTCGGTCGATGTTCCCGTGGTGGTCACCTTTTCCTATAGTAATAGCTTTGCCACCAACTCGGGTGGCAAGCTGACAGATGCCAACAAACACAAGCGCATGTATCTGCCCTACTTCTGGGGAGCTTTCAAGGATAGTTTCGTGGAGAGTGCGTCTGCTGTTGGTTTTGCATGGGCGGTATGTGACCATCCTAAATACTGCGACTGGGGGCAGGGGCGCTATACGGGTGGAGCCAACAAAAGCTTGGGTGCCATTGAGGTGAATCCCGATGCAGCCCGTAAGGTGAAATCTGCCATCCGTACCGTCCGTGCCATGGGCAGATCGTTGGGGTTGAACGGACAAGTGGCTGTAACGGGCTTCTCACGTGGCTCTACGGCCGCAGCCTTGGCTGTTGGCGACGGAAGGGTGGATGCATACGAGGATGCCACACGAGGCCGTTACCCTGAGGAGAGCAGTCTGGTACAATGCGCCCTTTTAGGCTCCGGCATGTTCGACTATGAGCATGCCTTGACTACATCCAACGAATATATTCACATGAATAGCTTCGTCACTGCCAACCCTGACTGTACATGGGACATGCAGGGAGCGCTGGCCACCATTCAGACCAATCTTTCGGCACCGACGCTTTTCTTCCACAATACCGACGATTACTATAAAGACAGTAACCATAATCCTCAAGGACTGTATGCCACGCAGGCCACACTGATGAAGTCGAGTCTCGATGCAGTTGGAACACACACTGCGACCCTTGTCGATTACGGCTCTGGTCATGTTGTGCCGCAGACTGAGAGCACCCTACAAATCATGTATGACTTCCTGATGAGTCATATTCCAAGTCCCGTCATTACTGGCATAGACTATAGCATTGTCAGTCCGACGCAACCGTCGTCAACTGCTTTCAATATAATGGGATTAAAAGTTGCTCCTAACTACAAGGGCCTCGTCATTAGAAACGGACGGAAACTGGTAGTGAAATAAGCTTATTTATTTTAAAAATCTTATGCTGTTATAAATTACATATGTTACTCTTCGTTTGCCGGAGTGCTCTTCAGCTGTTCGAGTGCGCGGCAGAGTTGGTCTGGGCAGGAAGTTCGTTTGATGCCACAGCGGATGCCGTCGAGCTTGTGGATAACGTCGTCGATCTTCTGGCCTCTCACCAGTTGGCTGATGCCTTGAAGGTTGCCATTGCAACCGCCAAGGAAGAATACCTGTTGAATGACGTTGTTTTCATCGGCTGTCACGTCAATCAGCTGTGAACAGGTGCCATTTGTCTGATATGTGATATGTTTCGTTTTCATACGCTTGTTATTATTTTTGGATAGCTTCTTTATTATGTTATTGTTTTAGTTGATGGCTAAGGTTCGAATAAGTGAGTAAAAGCTCCAATCTTTACTTACTCAATCGCAGCCTTGGCCTTCAGCCAGTGAATCATCTGAGTACTCCATGTCTCAGTAGTTGTCTCGCCCGTCTGCGGCATCAGCTCGTATGGGCCTTTGCCATCACCATACATATGCAGTTCGGCATTGGCTCCTGCCTTCTTCCACTCCATGAACAGAGCAACGAGACCTGCTGCCACATTGGGATGGTCGGCACGAGTCATAATGAGTAGGGGAGGGGCATCCTGTGGAACAGTGACAGGCATCAGCGAGGGACCGAAGTTGGTGCAGAGAAAATCGGGACGTTCCATGCTGTCAGCCAACATCGTGGCAGCGATAGCCACACCGCCGCCAGCCGAGAAACCGAGGAAGCCTATCTTATTCTTGCTGATGTGCCACTCGTCGGCATGTTCCCTCACCATACGGATGGCTGCTTTGGCATCCTGTGCAGCCAATCGGATGATGGAGTCGCCACTGGCATTATGCATCGGATTGGCATCGGCCAGAGGGAATGCTTCAGGATGTGTCACATCCACCATCGGCGGCATCTTCATACCCTGTGGCATCGGAGCTTTGTTCAGATGATAGCGTAGTCCGATGGCAGCAATGCCACGTTCGTTCAAGAACGAAGCCATCTTCACCACGTCGCTCTCCCACGACAGCCACCGCATGGCACCGCCAGGACAGAGCACGACGGCACAACCGTTAGGTTTTTGGGGAAGATAGACCTCAATCATCGGCTTGTCCTTTTCCTCGTCAGAGGGGGTAGCCGTTGGCAGGAAATACTGCTTTTGCGCCCATATATGCAAAGGCAGGAAAAGCATACAGAATAAAGCGATTCTTTTCATGTGGTATCTCTCTAATTTTTTAAATTCCCAGTTGGATGCTCATAATCTAGTCACGACAAAATTCAACTTATGTTAATAATTTGTGCAAAAGTACGAAAAAAAGCCCATTTTTGTGTACCTTTGCCAGAGATTTTAATAGTATTTGTGAAATGGAGAGCTTTGAAGAGCAATTGAGAAAAGACCCAAGTCGCACTGAGGAAGAGTGTGCATCCACTAGACTAACAATATCGCTACTACTTCGGACACTATGCTTGGCGCTGCTGGAATGCTGGTTGCCGTCAACAGCCGCATGGGCACAGAACCCGTCAGCCACGACTGCTCAGTATCAGGGCGACACCACTAAGGTGAGTATCAACAACTATTATGGCGACAGCCCTACGAAGGCAGACGATCCAAATACTGTGACCCGCGAGAGGATGAACAAAGGTATGATAACCAACTCGCTCGACGCTCTCAGCGGTCAGGCGGCAGGTGTGCAGGTTCAAACGGGCGGCAACCACGAGGCCATGCTGTCAGCTGTGCGCGTGCGTGGTACAACATCGCTCACGGGTGGCAACGACCCGCTGGTGGTGATTGACGGCGTACAGTCAGACATCGTCACGCTGAGCACCATCTACCCTGCCGACATCGAGAGCTTCACCATCCTGAAGGACGCCTCAGAGACGTCGCAATATGGTAGCCGCGGAGCTGCTGGTGTCATACAGGTCGTGACGAGAAAGGGTAGGGCAGGACAGTTCCACATAGCCTACGACGGCAGCGTGGGTTTCGAGAGCACCTACAAGAACCTCCACATGCTCAACGCAAACGAGTTCCGTCAGGCAGCCAGCAGTCTGGGTATGAGTATCATCGATAAAGGTGCTGATACCGACTTCACGGAAGCGCCCCTCCGTACTGGTTTTGTGCAGAATCACCACTTGGCATTCGGAGGCGGTTCTGAGACGGCCAACTATCGTGCTTCCGTTGGTATGACTGACCACAAGACAACCGTCGAGAACTATAACCTGCGTAACTACATTGCCAAGCTCGACCTGCACCAGAAGGCCTTCGACAATCGTCTAACGGTTGACCTCGGTGTGTTGGGCTCCTTGCAGGACAACAACGTCATCCCCTTCAGGCAGAAGCTGTTCTATTCTGCTGCCACCTTCAATCCCACATTCCCTGCAGGTGCCAACGACTCTGGCGGCTACGACGACGTGACAGAGGCCTGGTGGATCAATAATCCCTATGCCTTGCTCACCATGAAGGAGGATGAGGACAACGCACATATCAATGTCCACGCGAAGGCTATGGTCGACTTGGGCTTTGGCCTGACGCTAACCGCCTTTGGCAGCTATTCATATACTGACATCGGCAACGCCCACTATTACCCCACCTACGTGTGGAGTCACGGAGAAGCCTATCAGGGCGACAGAAAAGTCATGGAGCTGTTGGGCAATATAGCCCTGAACTGGAGGGGACTGATAGCAGAGCGCCACCAGCTGGAGCTGTTAGGACTGATAGAGGGCGGAAGGGATACGGATAAAGGTTTCTATGCCACCTCGTCGAACTTCAATACCAACGACTTCGGCTACGACAACCTTTCAGCAGGAGCCATCAGACCTTGGGAAGGCACCAACTCCTTCAATTACAGTTCGAGCATGAGGTCCTATCTGTTGAAGGCGCAATATACCTTCGACGACCGCTATACGCTGAACGTCAGCACTCGTCTTGACGGTTCTTCGAAGGTGGGCGCGAACAATCGCTGGGAGTTCTTCCCCTCTGTCAGTGCCGTGTGGAATGTTTCGAAGGAGCAATGGATGGCATCTATGAAGCGATATGTCTCAAAGCTCAACCTGCGTGTGGGCTATGGTAAGAGTGGTAACCTCGGAGGCATTGATGCCTTCCTTTCGCAACAGCTCATCCGCCCTAACGGAGTGGTGAGCGTGGGCGGTATGCCTACAACCACTCTGGGCATCATTCGCAACGCCAATCCAGACCTGGGATGGGAAATCAAGCGCACTTTCAACATAGGACTGGACATGGCCTTCTGGGATAACAGAATTGTATTGACAGCCGACTTCTACACCTCGCGCACGTCAGACATGCTCTATAACTACACCGTGCCCGTGCCACCCTTCACCTACGACCACCTGCTGGCCAACCTCGGCAAGATGCACAATCACGGTTTGGAGATTGGCTTCGGCATAACGCCACTGCGCCAAAAGGACATGGAGCTGAACATCAACATGAACTGGACTTTCGAGCGCAACAAACTCGTAACTCTCAACGGAGAATACCAAGGACAATACCTGACGGCACCCGATGTGCAGGGCATCAGCGGACTCTATGGAGCAGGCTATCATGGAGCCAGCGATGTGTGCTTCCAGATAGTTGGTGAAATCCTGGGCGTGTTCTATCTGCCCCACTGTAAGGGCTTCACAATAGCAGAAGACGGTTCGAAGCGCTACGACCTGACCTCAGAGCGATACATCTGCGGACAGGCAACGCCAAAGGCGACGATGGGTTCCAACTTCGCCTTCCGCTATAAGCAGCTGGACATCACGATGCAGGTGAATGGAGCCTTCGGCCACAAGATCTATAACGGTACGTCGCTGGCATACATGAACATGGCGTCGCTGCCCAACTACAACGTGATGCAGGGAGCACCCGAAATGAATATCCAAGACCAGGACATCAGCGACTACTGGCTGGAGTCTGGCGACTACGTGAACATCGACTATGTCACGCTGGGCTGGAACGTACCCGTCAGCTCGCGATATATCAGCAAGCTGCGCGTGGCATGTTCCGTCAACAATCTCGCCACCATCACCTCTTATTCGGGTCTTACACCCATGATTAACTCAACGGTAGTCGATTCGACACTTGGTGTTGACGACAAGCGCACTATTCCTCCCTACCGCACCTATTCACTCGCACTGAGCATACAGTTTTGAAGAATTAAGAATTTTGAATTAAGAATTTTGAGTTATTCTCGCTTCGCTGCGATTAAGAATTAGGAATTAAGAATTAAAATATTTAAGAATTAAAGGATGAAAGTTCATCATATCACCCTCATTGTTATCGCCCTCGCGCTGACGTCTTGCTCGCTCGACGAGACACCACGCAGCGAACTGCCCGAGAGCGCAGCCTACACATCCAAGGAAACCCTCTATCTCAACACCGTCGCCACCTTATATAATTATGTAGGAGGATACGAAGACGGTCAGGGACTACAAGGTACCAACAGAGGCATCTACGACCTACAGACCTTTGGCAGCGACGAAGCCATGATACCCCTGCGTGGCGGCGACTGGTACGACGGTGGCCTGTGGGAGGCCATGTACAAGCACTCGTGGACCGCTGGCCATGACCTGATGAAAAACTCGTGGCTGTACCTCTATAAGGTCATCACGCTGTGCAACAGGTCGCTGGAGACCCTTGACGCCCACAGAGACCTTGCCGCCGACTATTATTTCGCCTGGAATGCCGAGGTGAGGGCGCTCCGAGCCATGTATTACTGGTATCTCATCGACCTTTTTGGTGATGTGCCCCTTGTGACCAACAGCAGTGTGTCGATGAACGAGGTGAAGCGCGAAAAGCGCGCCGTAGTGTTCAAATTCTGCGAAGACGAACTCCTTGCCGTTGTCAGCTTCCTGTCTGACAGGAACAGCACCCGCGAGGGCGACTACTACGGACGCATCACACAACCCGTCGCATACTTCGTTCTGTCTAAACTGATGCTGCAGTCGGAGGTATATACTGGTGAACCCCGATGGGGAGATTGCATCAGCTATTGCGACGACGTAGAAGAGCAGGGTTACAGTCTCGAACCTTTCTATAGCTCCAACTTCCTCGTCTATAACCAGAACTCCAAGGAGAACATCTTCACCATTCCGATGGACAAGAACCTCTTCTCCAACCAGCAGCAGAACATCATCCGATCCCTGCACTACCGTCATGCTGCGGCCTACGGATATGGCGGCGAGAACGGTACTTGCGCTACGCTGAAGACTCTGCAGGTGTTTGGCTATCCAGATAATATGGATCCCCGCTTTGCTGACTGCTACCACTACTCGAAAGTCTATGGTCCAGACGGAAAAGCCGTCACCGACCGAACGGGAAAGCCCTTGTATTACGAGCCCGACAAGGTGCAACTCGACCTCAGTGGTTCGCCGTATGTCGAAACAGCAGGTGCACGCATGTACAAATACCAGTTCGATAAGAACGCCATCAAGGACGGCAAACTCGTCGATAACGACATCGTGCTCTTCCGCTATGCCGATGTGCTGCTGATGCGTGCCGAGGCTAAGGAACGCTTAGGACGTGACGGCAGCGCCGACTTCAATGCCGTCAGGTCACGTGCAGGAGCAGAACCTCGCGAGTGTACCCTCGACAACATCCTTGACGAGCGCCTGCTGGAACTCTGCTGGGAAGGCTGGCGCCGACCAGACCTCATACGCTTCCACCGCTACAAGTCACTATATGAGGGACCTGGTGCCATCGACGAGTCCGACGGCCATACCACCGTCTTCCCCATCCCTGGCGACGTGCGGGCACTTAATCAGAATCTCACGCAGAATCCAGGGTATTAACCTTCGTATAAGTAATCGCAACATTACCCCCAACAAAACAAGCTACTAAATGAATACGATGAAACTATTGAAATCAAGAAGCAGGGCTGTGGCAGGTATCATGGCCCTATGCAGTGTTACTGCGACGGCTACCGACATCCATGTGGCGACCAACGGCAGCGATGCTAACACAGGCACGGAGCAGGCCCCGCTGCTCACTATCCACAAGGCGATGGAGTTGGTGCAGCCCGGCGACCGCATCCTCGTTCATGAGGGTACTTACACCATCAGCGAGCGTATTAAAATTCCCGCTCTCAACACCACGCCCGACATGCCTTGTGAGCTGCGTGCTTGGCCTGAGGAGGCTGTGGGTAAAGTCATCGTCGATGGCTCTGCCATGCATCACACTACGATGAGCGACTTCAAAATGGGCCGCTGCATCTACGTCAACCATTTGGCCAACTACTGGACGTTCTACGGCCTTGTTCTCTGTAATGCCGAGGACAACGGCATGAAGGTGGAGGGCTCGTACAATATCATCGAACGCTGCACTTTCCGCGACAACAACGACACCGGCCTGCAGATAGGCATGTACAAGGACTTCTCCATTGAGGAAACGAAGTCGCTGCCGCCGGGCCAGCCGCAGTTTAACCCTGGCTACCAGTTCTGCCGGGGTAACAAGGTCATCAACTGCGACTCGTATAACAACTACGACGCCCGCACCTATAATGGCACCGACGACGGCGGCGATGCCGACGGCTTCGCCTGCAAGCTGTTCCCTGGTCCTGGCACTGAGTTCCACGGCTGCCGCGCATGGAACAACAGTGACGACAACTGGGACCTCTACATGGTCTATCACCCCGTGGTCATCGACCAATGTTGGGCCTATCATGCCGGTTATACGCCTGCGGGTAATGCTGTAGGCAATGGCAATGGATTCAAACTGGGCGGCGGTGGAACCTCTGGGGGCGCAGCCTTCGACCAGAGTGTCGGTGCACACGTGCTGACCAACTGTGTGAGTTTCGACAACCTGCATAAAGGCTACGACCAGAACAATGCCTACGAGGGCATGTATGTCATCAACTGCACTGGCTGGGGCAACGAGTTCAACTACCGTTTCCCTACTGATTTTAAGTATGGGACGATGACCATCCGCAACTGCATAGGATGGGGTGCCCTGAAGCAGAACCACGAGTTTCTTTCTGAGGACAAGCCCGGCTCGCAGGTGCCTGATACCGACTTCAACTCGTGGACCACGCTTGACGGCTGCAACCCCTACAAGGAGGGACAGAAGGTGGCTGATGGCAGCAAGCCTGTGACGAAGGACTACAGCGGTGAGTTCCTCTCGCTCGACGTCAGCGACTTCATGGCTCCCCGCGAGACTGACGGATCGTTGCCCAACAACAACTTCGCACGGCTGAAGCCTGGCAGCGTATTCAAAGACAAAGGCACACCCATCATCGGCTTCACGCCTACTCGCAAGATGACTGAGGAGCAATGTGCCGCAGCAGGACTGGAGTATATCACTGCCGCCGATCTTTACATCCCCTATAATGACGAGGCTCCAGAATTTGGTGCATTCGAAATCGACGGCACACCCTATGATTTCGTCGTGCCCGAGAAGATTGAGTTGTATTGCTCCACGGCCAACTCTTCGCAGGATGTGATTGAGGGACAACCCATCGACGCCATCGTCTATGAGTGGAACGAAGTCGGCACCACTGCTGTCGTCGAGGGCTTGGCCGAAGGGCTGACGGCTACACTAGAGACCAGACGGCTGACCATCAGTGGCACGCCCCAGGGCAGCTGCACGTTCACTGTCACCATTACGGGTGCAGAAGGTGTAAAACCCGTTACCACGACTGGCATCATCACTCGCGTCGTACCCTTCCGTGTACTCACTGGCGACTGGTATCACTTCCAGGATGCTGCCGATGCGCTGCCTGCCGACCTGCATGGCGTCATCGAGACAGTTACTGCCGATGCCAGCTATCCATCGCGTATTGACCCACAGTATACTGAGAGTGACGGTTCTGTTCCCGGCGGCTGCACACAGGGAGCCCTCGTCATGGGTCGCAACAAGGGTGGAGCACGCTGGACCTTCGGCAACAATGGCGTACTTCAGCTGCTCATCAACCTCCACTTCACCGGCAGTCGCGCCTTCATTATCGACTACACGCTTGTAGACGGCACCCAGAAGTCGGTGAATATCTCCACCATGCAGAAGGGCACCTACTGCAACTGGAACGTGCTGGAGAATGCCGGCGTCAGCGACGGCACACAGCTGCGCTCACTCACCCTGCGCAACAATAACTCGAAGGGTGAGGTACGCATCTACGACATGTACGTCCGTGTACCCGACCGTAGTGGGGCTACTAACATTGTTACACATACTGGGAATTGCCAAGCTAAAGTCCAGAAAGTTTTCTGCGGTGGTCAGCTCATCATACAGAAAACTCTGAGTAAGCGAGAGCAGAGTGATGCCTGCATCCGCTCTGCCGATAGTGAACAGACTCGCTCCCAGAGCAAAGACGTCCAGCACTATAACTTTAATGGAATTCTGCTTGCCCCCCAATAATACGATAAGTCCCTCCTGCGGCAAGATAAAGGAGAATAAACACGCATGCGTTTTAAACAGTAAGTTGTTATGCTTAAAAAGATAATCTTAGAAAGAGGATATGATGATGGATGTATTTAGAATTGACGGTCAGCGTGCCGTCGTGACAGGCGGTGGTAGCGGACTGGGTCTTGGCATTGCAAGGGTATTTGTCGAGGCAGGAGCCGACGTTGTCATTATTGGCCGTAACGAAGAGAAACTGCGTGCTGCTCAAGAACAGCTGGGTGAGCATTGTTCGTATCGCGTCTTCGACGTGACGAATCTGGAGGGCATACCCGCTCTCGTCCAGGAGATAGGTGCCATCGATATTCTCGTGAACTGTGCCGGTACGCACCTCAAGAAATGGGCCTTGGATGTCAGCGATGCCGAGTTCCTCGATGTGATGAACGTCCATGTGACGAGTGTCTTTGCTCTGAGTCGTGAGTTTGCCAGACTGATGGTAGAGCAGGGCAGAGGTTCTATCATCCTCATCAGCTCGATGGCAGCCATTATGGGGTTGGAGCAGATTGTGGCATACACCACGGCAAAGACTGCCGTCCGAGGTCTGCAGCGCAGCCTCGTTGCCGAGCTGTCGCCAAAGGGCATCCGTGTGAATACCATTGCTCCAGGATGGATAGATACGCCGATGTTCCACAAGGCTACGGACAATGACCCGCAGCGTAAGGCAGCCATCCTGCGCCGTATTCCGATGAAGACCTTCGGCAAGCCCGAGGACATCGGTTATGCCGCACTCTACCTCTCTTCACCAGCCGGTAGCTATGTCAATGGTGTCTTCCTACCAGTTGATGCCGGAGCATCGGAGGCTTTCTAACTTTGACGGAAGGCATCGCAGACTATAGCATTGTTTTTGTTGTGTAGTGCACTTTTAGTATATCGACTACAAACAGTAAACTAGCTAAAACCACTATAAAGGACCGTTTTGCTAAATACTTCATTATCAGCATGTTAATTAAATATAATAAATTGGCTAAAATTTGGATATTTCGAAAACTGCGTGTAAATTTGCGTGTAATTTTATGAGCATAGACGTTTTAGAACGTTATGTTTCTATGTTAATTGTACTTAAATAAATAATAATAATAACAACATAATTTTATAAAGAATGGCAGTCAGATTTTTCCTTGATAAGACACGTCAGAAAAAAAGTGGTGGTGAGGTTCTTGTCAGATGTTCCATTTCCATCAGAGGTAAACGACTAACAACAACCGCAGGTTTTTCTATTCTGCCTGAGCTGTGGGATCAAAATAAGCAAAAGGTTAAATTATCTACTATTAGGGGTAAATCGGTTATAGTTGAAGGATTAACTGCCAGAGATCTCAATAGTCGCTTGAAGCGTATAGATAGTTTTTTTTCTGATTATGAGGCGGGCCTTAAACGTGATAATAAAGAACCTGGTGATCTTAAGGAAATTTTCGCCCAACAATTTGGGCGAAAAGCAAAGACGCTACCTTCCGAGGCAGATGAAAAAGAGCCGGATATCAAAGAGAGGCTGGAGGATTTTCTGAGAGAACAATGTGATAAGATGAAATGGAGGGCGCTGACTGTAAGGAGCATGAATTCTTTCAAACAGCATATGAATGATTTCATTGACGCGAATATGATGTCTTCAATTGGTTATTTTGACGAGGATGGAACGACGAGGCTTGTAAATTATCTCATTAATGTTAAGGGACTCCGAAACTCAACTATCGAGAAATATACCAGCAGGCTGCGTTATTTCATACGATGGGCAGGAAGAAAGGGCTATACCAGTCTGAAAGCTGATTATAAGCCTCGCCTTCAGAAAACAATGAAACCAATTGTTTTTCTGGAATGGGATGACTTGATGAAACTATTTTATTTTGAGTTTCCTGATGTGGGTACAAAATTAAAGCTTATAGATGTTCATGGTAATGAATACGAGAAGAGGGTCGGTCTTGAAAGGAAAACGATGGAACAGGTACGTGACTTGTTTTGTTTTAGCTGCTTTACTTAATTGAGATACTCTGATTTGAAAAGACTTAGCCGGACAAATGTGTTTGTTAATTATGTTCTACTAACAACGAAAAAGGATACTGATACTGTTAAAATTGAATTGAACAAATTTTCAAAGTCTATATTGGATAAATACCGTGGAATGTCCTTTCCACATAATCATCCGCTGCCAATAATTAGCGAACAGAGGATGAACGAACACTTGAAGGAAATCGGTGAGATTTGTGGCTTTAATAGTCCAGTTCGTTTTACATATTTCAAGGGAAGTGAGCGCATTGACGAGGTCTATGCCAAATATGAGAAACTTTCTACTCATGCAGGGCGTCGTACATTTATATGTAATGCTCTTATGCTTGGCATCGCTCCGCAGATTGTCATGAAATGGACGGGTCATAGTGATTATGCTGCTATGAAACCTTATATAGAAATTGCAGATAAGGCTAAGGAGAATGCCATGTCTTTGTTTGACAAGAAATAGGTTCTTGGCATTTTATTCCAAAGGCCAAAATCAGCACTAATTCGTTCTAATGACCGATTTGGGTTAATTTGTACCATTTGATTATAATGCGCGAGGAGAGGCATGTTTTTTGTTGTCGTCAGACGCGACAAGTCCTTCGCGCGTACCTTTTATTTATAAGACAGATGACCGTTTGGATTAAATATGATGGAAGCTGAGTTGGTATTAGAAGTAGTTGCTCTTTACGTACTGGGGGTGAATGGTTGGAGAACCCAGTCACACTCACACTCTATCAGGTTGCGGGGAAGCGAGATTTTCTTAGGCTCTCTGTTTTTCCCCCTGATCGTATAGTTGTTTGCCAGATGATCATTGCTTAGGGCTACGAAAGCACCACGGATCTTTGATACATGTGTACGTAATGAACTTGATTCTCCCCCCGTAAGAGATTTGATGACTTCCTCTAATTTGTGTTCTGAGACCTCGAACCTTTTATAGATGTCTTCAAGTTCCGACTTGTAGTCTATCATCCTCTTCATCATAATTCCTTCCCCATGTCGGAGGAACAATATGAATAGCGTTTTTTGGATGTAGTTTATTTGTAGAGGCTTATCCTTGCTGTTATAGTCAATCAAGTAAAAGTTCAGGTCTTTTGAGATACGTAAGCGGCTGACCTTTTCATTTGCACGCAAGGCATTAAAAATAAAGAAATCCTTGAAGCCTTTCTGCTTGAGCTTCTCGTATCTTTCTTGCATCTCCTTAACTAATATCTGAGCATCCTCGTCAAATAATACGTCATCATCGACATCTATGTTTATATGTAATGGCTCACTAGCAATACTGATAGGGAAACTGTTATAATCATCAATATAGTTATCTATATAGTGATCTATACGGTTATCTCTGTGGTCATCTGTGTAGTCATCTGTGTGGTCATCTCTGGAGGCATCTATATAGTGATCTTTGTAATCGTTAATGTCGTTTTCTATAAGATATAGGAGATTTGCGAAATTGTTGAATTTATCGTAGTTAGACTCTGGAGATAGTTTAATACCCCGGAATTGGCATGTCCCTTCTTTGTAGTATTGAATACATGCAGGATGACTATAGAGTAGTGAAGGTGTTATGTCCATTCTGTTTTTGGGACGTGTCATCCACCTTAGCAAATAGTTGCTTTTCATCATCGACAGTTGCGGTACATCTCCACTGATTCCATAAGGGGCATAGTAATCAAGTATCTCTTTGTCAGATAAAAGATGTGTTAATGCCGGTATATAGCAAAAATCATATCCCCTACAAATAAAGAAATCAACAATGGCCTTGTAGTTCCTCTGAATATAGCTGTTGATGGTTACGTCAAATATGTTTTCAACATAGATGACTTGTTTAGCATCCGGTTTGAAGGGGAGCTGTTTGAATTCTATGGTAAACGTAATGTCGTTCATCGCTATTTGTGTGCAAATATACGAAAAATATCTAAAGGCAACGTTGCTTAATGGGAAAATCTTGCTATCATGAGAAAAATCTCCGTAATTTGCACTCAGAAACAAGCACAACGTGGTCGTGAACCACAAGAATGCTGAAGGACGTGGCCAGAATCCTGCAAAGTTCTCCAAAACGAAACAAGAGGTCACGAATCATAGCGGCTCGAAATTAAGAAGGGTTGCTCTCTGTACTAAAGAGGTGTTTGGAGATACCTGCAGGTTAGTGCGAGAGTGGCCTTTTTTGAGTGATATGATTTTTGATAACTAAAACAATAAGCAAGATGAATAAGATGGAAGATTTTTATGAAGGTAACGAGTACCAGCTTCAGGTGATGCAGGTCGTCATGAAGGTCTGGGAAGAGAAGATGCTAAAGGCAAACGACTGGAGGTTGTTCTATCCGATGATATTTGAATTAGCCAATGAAGAGCTGTGTGTTGTCAAGTTACTGATGTCGAACTAAAGAAGTTGGAGTTATGGAATTATGTAATAATAATGGTTTGGACGTCAAGTCGCCGGATGGTATGGCCGAAAGCAAGGGCGAAAGCTGGCGCGAGAAACTACGTCTAAAGGATAGGGACGCCAAGTCGGCGGATGGTCTGGCCGAAAGACGGGACGAAAGTTGTCGCGAAATACTACGTAAGAAGGGTAGGGACGACAAATCGGCGGATGGTCAGGACGGAATATGTGGCATAAGCTGGCGCGAAATACTACGTAACAAGGGGAGGGGCATCAAATCGGCGGGTGGTCAGGGAGAAAGTCTGAATGAAAGCCAGGATGAAGGCTGGCGTTATAAACTGAGTTTAAGTGATCGTGGCGATGCGGCTTTTGGCGATTTATTCTTTAATGATATATCCAGGATAGACCGTTATTCATTCGTGCATATATTGACGTATATTCCTAAAAACATGGATACGATATGCCAGGAAAAGTTGTCTAAGCGCCAAAAGCAGATACAAAACCTCGTTCTCAATTTCAAAAATCATGGCTACTTGGATGAAGGTCTTATGGAAGCCTTTGTCAGGAGGATCGAGAACCAGATAGGAAACGATTATTGTAACTGGGTGGTGTGTTTCGTTCCAGCTTCAAACCATGTGAGACATAGAAGGCGTTACGGCAAGCTTGCCGAATACCTGAAGACCAAACTAAAATGTGATGTTTTCCTTGAGTGTGTATGGTTCAGTCATTCCAAAGAGCCTTCACACTTATGCCTGGGAGGTTCTAAGGATATTGATAAGGAAGAGCTTTCAGTGGATTCTTCGGCTTTCTCGGAAAAGAATGTCATACTCATCGATGACATTGTTACCGCAGGCAGGTCATTCTGCCATACGGCAAAAG
>Ga0265298_10004703_pt1 | contig 17341 bp, 16 predicted proteins | sample AusTroGonzalo_MG_3_FD_193486 | JGI IMG/M metagenome (GOLD analysis project Ga0265298, IMG submission 193486) | Bovine rumen microbial communities from tropical cattle in Woodstock, Queensland, Australia - Gonzalo_01 | ecosystem: Host-associated > Mammals > Digestive system > Stomach > Rumen ... | reverse complement strand
TCGACAACCTCATGAATGTCAGCATGGAGCAGAGAGATAATTCAAAGTCCCGCGAAACATCCTGTTTCCTTTTCTTCTGTTCCAAGGGGTTCTCGCAACATAAATACAAATGCCACTATGAAGGATACGGCGTTGAATACGATTTATCTGACATCGAAATAATCAACGATCCAGACCTTAAACCCACCGACAGCATTCCCGCAATAGAAGACGAAGACTAAAAAGGGAACTTACAATGCCTAAATTATTCATTTATACAATAGCAAGCGTCTTGTTATTCTTTGGAATTTCAGAAGCACGAAATTGCACTGGAGAAATAATCACCTTAAAAAATGGTTGGACACTCATAGAAGACCCAATGTATTGTGCTCCCAAAACAAACAATTCCCAACAAAAAAAATCCACCCCTGCAGAATTCTTAAATTATATCGTAAAAAATATTTGCCTTAACTCTCAAGACGTAGAAGACATCCAAAAAGAGTTTCGTGACAATCAAAACAATTTAAGCATGACCGTCAAAGGCCGTTGCAACAACGGGAAAAAACACGGAAATTTCTCCTTTTTTGCAAACGAAGAACGATTATTCACGACAAAGTTCAGAAATGACGAAGTCATCAAAACTTCTTGCGCCATCAAAGGAGACAACACCGACTTTATCGATTGTTTCTTCTATTACATTAAATAGTTACGAAAAATAAGTACGAAAAACGCCCCGCGCAAAGCGGGGCATTTTTTTTAAGCTCTAAGTTCTACCAACTTCTTCAGCAACTATTTTCTAGCAACTTCAAACTGAGAACTGCGGCGAAGCCGCTACCTTTTGCCTTCGCGCTTGTAGCGTTCGATGCATTCGGCGTAGAAATCAAATGTCTGCTTAGCAATCGTTTTCCAGCTGAACACGTCAATCGCGCGCTTGCGGCTGACTTCGCCCATCTTCTTAGCAAGTTCCGGATTTTCGAGAATCTTGTTGAGCTTATTTGCAAAGTCCGTCTGGAATGCCTTCGGATCGGCCGGTTCAAAGTTCGTTGCAGACACAGCCTTGAGCGGCACGAGGAAACCCGTTTCGCCATCGACAATAATTTCCGGAATGCCACCGACAGCAGAGCCTACAACCGGAGTGCCGCAGCTCATGGCTTCGAGGTTGATGATTCCGAACGGTTCATAAAGCGACGGTGTTGCAAACACGGTTGCATGGCTGTAAAGCACGCGAAGTTCCGTATGCGGCACAGCATCCTGAATCCACACAACGCCATCTCGCGTTGCCTGAACTTTTTCAATCAAGCTCTTGCATTCGTCAGCAAGTTCCTGCGTATCCGGCGCCCCAGCGCAAAGCACAACTTGAGCGTTCTTGTCGATTTGCGGAATCGCCTGAATCAATTGGCTGATGCCTTTCTGGCGCGTAATGCGGCCCACGAACAGTACAAACGGACGCTTCGGATCCACGCCCCACTTCTTCAAAATTTCTTCGTCGAAAGTCGGCTTGTAAAAGTCCGGATCGATACCGTTGTAGATAACCTTCACGCGGTCTTCCGGTACCCCGTAAAGTTTCATCACGTCACGCTTCATGCCTTCGCTCACGGCAATCACGCCGTCGGCAGCTTCATATGCGGTACGTTCAATCCAGCAGCTCATGTTATAGCCGCCATCACCGAGCTGTTCAGCTTTCCACGGACGATGCGGTTCGAGCGAGTGCGTCGTGAGAATAAGCGGGCACTGCAAAAGTCGACTTGCAACAACGCCACCGAAATGGCTATACCACGTATGGCAATGAATCACGTCGATATCCTTGAGCGAAGACATCCACTGGAGATTGATGTCCAAAGGCTTCAAGATTTTCTTGAAACGTTCGTCAGCCGGATTGCAATCAAGCTTCTGGCTAAAGCCAATCGCACGGATGTTGTCGGCATCATCATTCTGTGGGCCAAAGCAACGTGCTTCGATGTGGCAGAGCTTGGAAAGTTCTTGACTGAGGAATTTGACGTGGATACCTGCACCGCCATAAATTTCTGGCGGGAATTCATTGGTAAGAATAGCAGCGTTCATAGTTCAGTAAACCGTAGTTAGTGGTTAGTAAACAGCGGCTAGGAAAAAATTTCCTGCGAACTGTTCCTTGGATAATTATAAAAAAAATTGCAACTTTCCCATACGTCAAAAACTTTTTTAATTACATACACAAACACCCCGACCGTAAAGATCGAGGCGCTTGGTATTTGGAGTGTTTAGAATGATAAATTAGAAGTTCTTGCAGGTGCCTTTCCAGTGGCCACGTTCACCAATAATTTCACCATTGATGTAACGACCGCTCGTGCCTACGAAATCTGCCTTGCGGAAGTCTTCGCCACCGAGGTGCCAGCGCATCCAGGCAACCGTTGCAGCCATGCCGCCCCACGGACCAGAACCATGACCCCAGCCGCATTCGCCCTGCTGGCATTCATTGCCCTGACCGCCTGTCATCTTGATGAGGCATGCCGGAGCCTTGACACCGTTGTTGTTATAGTCTGCTTCGGCGTTCGGGCGTTCCATGCCACCTTCACCGTACACGATACCAATCGTCTTTTGCGGTGAAACCTGGCTCATAGCCGTGTGTCCGAGGTCGCCACTGTTGTTGAGCATAGCAGTAATCACGCGACTGTCCTGAATGACCATCTGTTCGGATTCGAGACCGCCCATGGAGTGACCAGAGCAACCGACCTTTGTCATGTCGAGTTTCTGGTAAAGCGGATCGTTCGGGTCCTTATTCTTCTTTTCGAGCCAGTCGAGAGCGGGCTTGCCCTGAGAAGCGTTACCCGGAGATTCCTTGAGCGCAATCACCACAAAACCGTGAGATGCAAGGCGATGGATCATTCCACCGTAGGCGCCCGGTTCCGTGCCGCCGCCCGGTCCCCAAACGACAACAGCGTGCTTTTGCGTGCTAGAAAGCTGTTCTGGATAAGCAAGGATTCCACCGCCATCCCAGCCGGTGCGTTCAATATATTTGACTTTCAACTGATCTTTAGTTTCGTCCTTGCCTTCGGCAAGGAAAACACCAGCCGGCTTCGGAGCTTCGCTCGAAGACGATTCGACAACCTTTTCGCTAGAAGAAGACTCTACTTTCTTTTCGCTCGAGGAGCTGGATTCAGCCGGCTTTTCTTCACTGGAAGAGCTTGCCGGAGTCACTTCAGCGCTAGAAGTCGGAGTCTGAACATCGGCACTGGAAGCTGGAGCCACATCGCTAGAGCTTGTGGTATTTTCAGCAACAGCAGAAGATTCCGGAACCGGAGTCGTAGCACTGCTAGATTCAATCACCGGCGCAGAATCGGAACTGCCAGGAACAAGTCCAGAGCTAGCTCCGCCATCGCCAGGATTCGGCGCAATTTCGCCAGAACTGGAAGAAAGTTGAGAGAGATAGTCCATCGGCGAAGTCGAACTGTCTTCACCACAATTTAAGAAGACCAGCGAACTGGCCATCACCATCGTTTTTAAGAGTTTAGATTTCATTTTGTTCTCCTATTGTAACCATAACCTGCATAGAAATTACCTTATAATTCCGAATATTTTCTGCATTTCAGATAAAGTCTCATGGACAAAAAATCCAAACACTAAATAAATTAATTTATACTAAACAAATCGACTTTCATTTTCAAAAAAAAAAGAAAACGTCTCGATCAACTTGATCGAGACGCTTGGTTGTTGGAGTGTGGAAATATTAAAAATTCTTACACTTGGTATTCCATTTGCCCTGATGACCAATGATATTGCCATCGATGTACTTGCCTGTCGTACCCACGAAATCCGCCTTGCGGAATTCTTCGCCGCCAATCTGCCAGCGCATCCAAGCAACAGTTGCAGCCATGCCGTCCCAAGAACCGGAACCATGACCATAGCCGCCTTCGGAGTTATTACGCGGACCGCCCGTCATTTCAATGAGACAAGATTTGACATTCGTCGCGGTTTCGTAATCCTTGATGGCATTCGGCTTTTCCATGCCGACTTCGCCATAAAGCACTGCCGCAGTTTTACCTTCCGGGAAGTTCTTGATGACACCGCCATTCTTGTCACCGCTATTGTTGAGGAAGGCCGTAAACACGCGCTTATCCTTGATGGCCGCCTGTTCGGATTCAAGACCGCCCATGGAGTGGCCAGAGCAGCCGACCTTTGTCAGTTCCAACTTTTGATAGAACAAATCGTTTGGATCTTTGTTCTTCTTTTCGAGCCAATCCAAAGCTTTGATAGCCTGGGATGCATCACCTGGAGATTCCTTGAGCGCAATCACTACGAAACCATGCGATGCAAGGCGTTTAATCATTCCGCCATATGCACCCGGTTCGGTACCGCCGCCCGGCCCCCACACAATAACGCCATGCTTTTGCGTAGACGAAAGCTGTTTCGGATAAGAAAGAATTCCGGCCCCATCCCAACCGGTACGTTCCTTATATTCGACCTGCAACAGGTCCTTCTCTTCTTCCTTGCCGCTAGCAAGGAATATGCCCTTCGGCGCTTCGCTAGAACTGGATTCGACCTTCTTTTCGCTAGACGAACTTGCCGGTTTTACAGTTTCGCTAGAACTGGATTCAATTTGCTTTTCGCTGGAAGAACTTGCCAGCTCTAAAGCCTCGCTGGAGCTAGATGCAGGAGCAGCAACACTCGAACTAGACATTACACTTTCGGAGCTTGCCGGCGTTATCGTTTCAGAACTCGAAACTTCCAATGAAGAAGATGAACTGAGTATCGGGTCGTTCATATGAGACGTGTCAAAATTCGGAGACGCGCTTGAATCATCCGAGCAATTGACGAATGCTACGGCGCTTGCCACAATAGCGAACTTCAAAAATTTCGATTTCATCTATGAGCTCCTCTTTTTCCAAAACCAAACACATCTCATGCACCCTTAATAAAATAGACCTAAAAAGATTCCATGACTATAACCGCAAATAACGTTTCATGGATAAAAAATCCAAAAACAAAAACGTCCCGATTTTTCAATCGAGACGTTAGGTTGTTGGAGTGATACGTTTTTAGAAATTCTTACACTGGGTTTTCCATTTGCCCTGCTTGCCAACGATGGAAGCATCAATGTACTTGCCCGACGTTCCGACGAAATCAGCCTTGCGTTCCGTTTCGCCACCGAGATGCCAGCGCATCCAAGCAACAGTTGCAGCCATGCCGTCCCAAGAACCGGAACCGTGACCGTAGCCGCCTTCGGAGTTATTACGCGGACCGCCCGTCATTTCGATGAGGCAAGCCGGAGCCTTCACGCCAGCGTTGTTGTAGTCGTTCTTGGCGTTGTCCTTTTCCATACCGACTTCACCGAAGAGGATGGCAATAGAGCGGTCTGTTGCAACCTTGTTGGCGCCAGCGCCATTCCAGTCACCGCTATTGTTGAGGAATGCCGTGAGCACGCGCTTGTCCTTGATGACAGCCTGTTCAGATTCGAGACCGCCCATCGAGTGACCGGAGCAACCGACCGTATTCATGTCGAGCTTTCCAAACAGCGGGCTATTCTGATCCTTGTTCTGCTTGTCGAGCCAATCCAAAGCCTTGATTGCCTGAGAGGCATCACCCGGAGATTCCTTAAGCGCAATCACGACAAAGCCATGAGAAGCCAAGCGACGGATCATGCCTTCGTAAGCGCCCGGTTCGGTACCGCCACCCGGTCCCCAAACCACGACGCCATGCTTCTGCGTCGAAGAAAGCTGTTTCGGATACGAGAGGATTCCACCGCCATCCCAGCCGGTGCGAGTCTTGTATTCCACTTGCATCTGGTCCTTTTCTTCTTCCTTGCCGCTAGCAAGGAAAATTCCCTTCGGCGCTTCGCTAGAGCTGGATTCGACCTTCTTTTCGCTAGACGAACTTGCCGGTTTTACAGCTTCGCTAGAAGAGCTAGCCGGTTTTGCAACTTCGCTGGAGCTAGAGGCAGGCTTTTCAACATTGGCACTGGAAACCGGATTCTGCACATCGGCACTAGAAACCGGTGCTACATCGCCGCTCGATGCAGGATTTTGAGCGTCTGCACTCGATGTCGGAAGCGGATTCGTGCCCGGACCGCAAGCATCAGGCAAGCTAGAAGCCGCGCAAGGGTCACCCCAAGGATCGTCCGGATTCGAAACGACAGAGCTGCTAGATTCGGTTCCGGCAGCACCACCACCCTGCGGTTGTTCGCCAGCCTGCGTTGCAGCAGAACTAGATAAATCGCCCACCAGAACATCGCCAGCAGAGCTAGACGAGAATCCCGCAGCGTAATTGTCGATTGCAGAAGCGGCATCGTCACCACAATTGAAGAAGGCTAATGAACTAGCCAACACCATTGTCTTTAAGATTTTTGATTTCATTCTTTGTACTCCTCAGTTTTTTGCAAAACCTTACAACCCATCCATAAGCCCTTGAGGGGCTATATTTTTCAAACTAAATCAAAACGGAAGGAGCAAATACTTATGTAAAATTCCTTTTATTGACAAAAAATCCATAACGACTATAAAAATGGAAAAACCGGAACAAAATATTCCGGGAAAAAACGGCTTAAACAGAATTTTTTTCAAAAAAAGACCCGGCCTTACACCGGGACTGGGCTCAAAATAGCAATACAGGGCTATTATCTAGGAGCATAAATGCGGGACATAAATTCAGCTCGGGTCTTTTCGTCCGTCTTGAAACGTCCCAGAAGCTGCGTCGTAACCATCATAGCACCCGGCTTTTTCACACCGCGCATCGTCATGCACATGTGGGATGCTTCGAGCACCACCGCGACACCCTTCGGTTGCAGCACCTTCTGGATGAGTTCTGCAATTTGGCGGGTCATGCGTTCCTGAATCTGCGGGAAGCGAGCGTAAAATTCCACCACGCGCGGGATTTTAGAAAGTCCAACCACGCAATCGCCCGGAATGTAAGCCACATGAGCCTTGCCCGTAAACGGCAAGAAATGGTGTTCGCACATGCTTGCAAACTCGATGTCCGGCACGATAATCATTTCGTCGTACTTTTCATGGAAGCGGGTCTTGAGAATGTCTTCGGCCTTCATTTCGCCCGTAAGCCCCGTCATGAGTTCAGCATACATCTTAGCAACACGCTTCGGCGTATCGATAAGCCCTTCACGATTCGGGTCTTCGCCCATGCCTTCCAGAATCATCCGGAAGCCGTCTTCCATTTTTTTAAAATCCATCATGCGAGCAATTATAAAAAAATATCCAGTGTCGGGCAACCGCAACCGGGTTGAAATTGCATCACGGCTTTTAAATCCAGCAATTGCGCCAGCGAGTAAAAATCACTTTTTTTACAAAGTAATAAGAACGTTTGCAAAGTCTTTCGCGTTTTGATTGTTAGACTATATGATACGCTATTTAATAATACACAAACGTATCATTAATAAAATTTCGCTTTAAAAATTTAAAAAAATCGACGTTTTTACTCAAAAATTCGAGATTTTGTAATATTTTTTGTTGTTTTCAGGAATGTCGCGAAATTAAATTTATAGATGTGGGGCACATTAGCGCCAACAGAAAACGAAAGGGAAATGAACATGAGGCCCATTCTTAATTATTTGGATTATCGTTGCTACATGCGCGATTTCTACGAGGAGCGGAAGAAGTCATCCGCGTTTTCGTGGAGGGAATTCGCCAAGCTAGCCGGATTCGTCTCGCCCACGTACTTGAAACTGGTGTGCGACGGAAAGACAAACTTGAGCAAACCCGGCATTCAAAAAGTTGCGAAAGCTATGGGCCTCGAAGGATTCGAACGAACCTTCTTTGAAAACCTAGTGCAATTGGGCCATGTGAAAAGCGATGCCGAGAAGAAGACCGTGCTTGCAAAAATCCTGCAGTCGGCCAAGGAGAACAAGATGCACGTCCTGAATGCGGACGGTTTCCGCTTCTGTGAACATCCGGTGTGCCCGATCGTGCGGGAACTTGCCCCGCTGATGCCCGGCGCGCTTCCAAGCGAAATGGCCGCAAAAATCAATTCCGAGGTTACGGCGCTCGATGTCCGCGATACGCTCCAGTTCTTGGTAAAGACTGGGCTTCTGAAGAAAACAGGCGAGAATTCCTACGAACAGACTTCGAAGATGGTGAAGATTTCGAAGGATGCCCTGCCCCTGACGGTGCGCTCCATGAACCGCGAAATGGGCCGTCTCGGCGTTCAGTCGCTGGACTGCACAGAAGTTGACGAACGGAGCGTATCGGGCCTCACCATGGGCGTCGACGAAATTACCTACCGCCGTATCGTGCGCGAGGTGGACGAGTGCCGCCGCAAGGTGGCCGCCATCGCCGGCGAATGCAAAAAAATTAATCAGGTCTACCGCCTGAATCTGCAACTTTTCCCCCTGACGAAAAAAGTCGATGAAACCTAGAGGAATGTATGAATATGCTGAAAACTTTGAATAGCCTACCGATTGCCGCATCGTTCCTTGCCGTCGCATTTTTCGGCGCCTGCTCCGAAACCGAAAACCCGCAGGACGCCGGCGTTTGGGAAGACGAACCCGCCATTGCGATTAATGAAAGTTCGTCCAGTTCAGAAAATTCGTCTAGTTCACTTTTGGAAATCAAATCCTCGAGTTCTGTCGTGGAGGAAAGCAGTTCCTCGGTGAAAATGGAGTCATCGAGTTCATACAAAGTCGTAATACACTTTCCGGAAAATCACGGATGCGGAATAGCCCCCAAAGTCTACACAGACCCACTGGAAGCAATGCCCACTGCGAAAGCAGCAAAGATAAAAGCGGCATCCGCCAAGGAGCCCTCGTACGCTTCCATTATGATGAAAGATGAGAAATACGGAGTCTTGAGTGCCTTTGTCGAAAAACGTCTCGAGATTCTTGAAAAACAAGGAGTCGCACACGATTCCGCTTGGATACAGGCGGCAGAAGAACTGTTGCAAGAACTCGGTCTAGACTCCCTGCTTGCCGATCGTCAAATGCCGGTATATTATATGGAATATACCTTGTTCTACCTTTACGGAAGTGGCAGCGATCAATTGAAAGCGTATTTGGTCGACGATTTTGCAGACGGCAAGCTTGAACCGAAAAATTACTGCTTCAGTAATAAGCCATACGATACATTTGACCAAGTTGCCTTTAATTTCATGCCCATAGGGTGCGTATACTATGAGCACGATATTTTGGACCCGGAAATCATCATAAAGAACATCTGGCGCAAGTGCTCCAAAATGCCGTACTGCAGCGATGCGATGGTCGGGATGTTCAACAAAGACAGTTCATTAGTATGCAAAAGTAGCAGGTATTACGCTTATACCATAACTGACAATTATACCATAAATGACGATACCTATACCAATTGGGAAATAGCCTCTCCGCTGGATGTCGAAACGTCGGGAATTCCCTGCGACGCCGACGGCAAGTTCGTCGTGAGCCGCAAGAACCCCGATCGCTCCTATATTTGCACAGTCGATAGTGGATGGGATTCAACAACGACCGTCAAGATCGAAATGAAGCAAATCCCGTGCGATACAGTAGGAGCATTGTTCAAGAGCAAACTGAATCCTGAAGGAGTTTATATTTGTAGGGATACTGTCTGGACCGGGGATTATATCTGGGATCGAGAATATACCCTGAATACATGGGACAACGCAACTCCTTTTGAAGCCGAAGTCGCAGACGTCCCCTGCGTGAAAAATGGGGAAATGATAAAAAGCACCGTGGCTCCGGATTCATCCCATATTTGTAGGGACGGCATTTGGGAACTTGCCACCCGCTTGGAAAGGGAAACCTACAAGATCCCATGCGACGAAGAGGGCAAACGTTTCGAAAGCCAAGAACTACAATCTATGTATTACGTGTGCCATGAGGGTAAATGGCATCAATTTGACGAAATCACCTGCGAAAATGGCGCAAGACACTCTACGGCCAATGAAAAAAACAAAGAATACAAGACGAATTACGCCTGCAAAGACGGAAAGTGGTATTCAAGCAAAGACGAATCCTGGGAAATTCCATACGAACTTTATTTCAATCCCGACATTGAATACGGCTCGTTTTCGGATCCGAGAGATGGCCGTTCCTATCGCACCATAGAATACCGCGGAACAACATGGATGGCCGAAAATCTCAAGTATCAAGGAACTCCAGAAACCTTTGAAGTTGACAAAAAATACTGCAAAAGTGACAATTGCGAAAATTCAGGTTACTACTATACCATAAATGCTGCGGAACAAGCCTGCCCGGAAGGATGGAGGTTCCCGACGAGTAAAGAAGTTTCACTTCTACGTACTCCTGACGACTCAGAAGAAGTTAGTGTGTCCTCGTCGCGAAAGTTGTTCAATGCATTGTTCTCGCAGATGAATAGCTTGGGCCTTGGCTATGATGGATTGGATAAATACGGACTGAGTTTCACCAAGACCGGCCTATTTAATAGAGAAGCCTATGTGAATAGCGACTATCAGTACTTCTGGATCCAAGATACCGGAAGGAAAGACATAACGGTAGCGGAAATAACAACCTACGAAATAAAGTCTGACAGATTCTCCAGTGTCATAAATGACATCAAGGCTCCTGTCCGCTGCGTCAAAGAATAAAAAAATGAATCCCGCGATGTTTTAAACCGCGGGATTATCTGTATTACACAAACACGACTTCGTTGCCTATGCGGGGCGTTTCCGCACGGTTCGGGAGTCCCGATTCCGTGTCTGCATAGCCAATGGCAACAGACGCATACACGCGTTCATCTTCCTTGAGTCCAAGCGAACGGAGGTATTCCAAAAGCGTCGGGTCTTCGTTAAGCCACTTGAGCTGATTGATATAGCAACTGCCGAGGTCAAGTTCGTTCGCGGCAAGCATCATGTTTTCGACAGCGCAAGCAACGTCTGCCATGTTGTTGCCATAATCCTTGCGGCATGCAACGACAATCAGCACGGGCGCATTGTAGCAGAACGAGTAATTCCCTTTGCGCGAAAGCGTGATGGAATTCTTGAGGCTCTTGTAAAGGTCATCGCGGAGTTCCATCGCAGCAAAAGCAGACTGCACGAGTTCCTTTAATTTTGCGATGGCAGCCGCATCCGAAATCACGAAAAAGTGATTGCTCTGCGCGTTGCCACCGGTAGGTCCGAAACGGCCCGCCTCGGCGATGGCTTGCAATTTTTCGATTTCAACAGGCTGCGCCTTGAACTTGCGCGTGCTGCGACGGGTCTTAATCGCTTCAAGTGTATTCATAATTCTCCTTATAGATTCCCGCCTGCGCGGGCGAAAGTAATTGTGAGACGGGAATAACAAGCTCATTGCTCAAAGCGACAACGTCGCGACCTCATACCTGAAACCTGAGCCCTCTCTCGTCTTTGGACTTTCACTTCGTTCAATTCCCAAATGCTCGGCTCAATCATGTCAAAAACAAGTTTGACGCTTCGCGTCCGTGGCTGCATTTATCAAATATAAGTCCATAAATGGCTTATGCTTGAATAAATTTGCACACTCCTTGCCGCGATTCTCGCCTTTTGCATTTGTCGTCTATAGCCGCGAAGCGGCGTTCTTTCGTCTAAAACTACTTCTCCAGCGGGAGCATCAAAATTCTAGACTTGCGTTTTTTGTTGTAATGATCGCGCTTTGAAGGAGGCAATTCATCAACAGTTCCATCGACAAATCCAAGCTGGTAGAACCAATCGAGCGCCTGCGTCGTAAGCAAGAACAAAGTCTTATAACCCTTCATGCGGCCAAGCGAAATCAAATGACGTACAATTGCCTCTCCAATGCCCGACTTGCGGTAGTTTGCGCCAACGGCAATGCCTGCGACTTCTGCCATATCGTTTTCAAACTTGTGGAGAGCACCGCAACCGTGAATGCTGTTGTCAATGCTATAGACAACATAATCATCCAACTTTTCGGAAATGGAATCCTGCGTGCGCGGAACTAAATAGCCCTTTGCAATGTAGTCCTGCATAATGCGCAAGATATCCGGAATGTCTTCGATAGTCGCCGGACGGATACTGGAATACTGGTTTGCATACACCATTGTTCCATCACCGCGAGCCGAGAATACTTCTTGCAACACGCTGCCCTGGAACTCGCCACTCAGCAAATGCACACGGTTCGCGCCCGCCTCGCAAGCGTTAATCGCGTTCAACAAATAATCCATCTGCGCAAAATCAAGCACATCGGAATTGAGTTCCAAAAGCTCTTTCGCTTGGTCCACGTCCATTGCCGAAATAAGCCCATTGTCCGTCGGTTCAAGATACTTCGTATTCTTGCCCGTCACAAGACCATCAAGCTTTATTCCACTTTCACTTCCGATAAAGAACAGCTTCCCGACCTGCAAATACTTGCAGAGTTCCGTTGCAAGTTCCGTACTCGAAATATTGTAGGCGCGCCCAATTTTGTTCCAACCAATCGGCGGAATGATCGGCACAAACTTCTCGTTCATCAACTGTTCCAAGAGGTCACGCTGGATGCGTTCGATGCGACCGGTGCGCATGTAGTCCACACCATTAATCACACCCATGCTACGAGCCAGAATCCAGTTGCCCTGAATGCCGCTGAGACCACTTGCTGTAAGGTGACTCATGATGCGTTGCGCAACACCCAAGGATGCCTGCTCCACGAGAGGCAAAGCCTCTTCGCTCGTGAGTCGAACGCCGTTGCAGAATTCCGTTTCGAGATCCCAAGCCTTGAGCTGCGCATCGATGCTGTTTCGCGTACCCGGCACGATGATAATGCGAATACCCGCCTTGTGCAAAAGGGCGATATCGCGCATTAGCACGGGGAACATCGGATGGTCCATCAAGCTATCGTCAATCTTCAAGACAAAAAGCTGCCCCTTGAACCTGTCCATGTAGCCAAACACTTCCCGGATGAATCCGGCTACTTCGAAGTGCTGAGAATAAAAATCAGACGCTGCGTTATTCATGCTCTAAAAAGTAGCAACAGAAAAAGCGAAGGACAGAACATCCTTCGCAATTTAAACAAAAATACGGCTGTTTTTGTGCGGGTTTCCGCGCGCTCGTAAAGCTACTTGGACGGGAAAACCTGCAACAGTTCCACCTCGAACACCAAAAGCGAATTAGGCGGAATGGACGGAGGAGCGCCAGCCTCGCCATAAGCAAGATGACTTGGAATCCAAGCACGCACCTTCTCGCCAACCTTCATGTCCAAAAGCAAGTCCTGCCAACCTTCGATAACAGCAGAAACCGCAAATTCCATCGGTGCACCACGCTTGATGCTGTTGTCAAATTCCGTTCCGTTGAGGAGCGTGCCCACGTAATGGACCTGGACCTTATCGTTTATCTTCGGCTTAAGACCCGTGCCTTCCTTGAGCATGAGGTATTGCACGCCTTTCCTCGTGACCCAAATTCTCGGATCCTGGATATTTTTCGCAAGGAACGCCGCCTGATCGGTAAGTGCTTTACGTGCCGATGCGGCCTCGTCAATTTCCTTTTGCACCTGCATCTGGTTGAGCAAGTCCTGAAGTGCGGCTTCGGACTCCGTTTCCGTCATGAGAACTTCACGACTGGAATCGATAACATCGTGCATGGCGTTCATAAGAACATCGAGCTTGACAGGCACATTGATATTAGCAACGGCCCTACCAAAGTCAACACCCAGCGCATAGCTGTAGCGGTCCACCGGATTGTCCAGAAATACCTTCTGTTCTTCAGCCGGCTTCGGTTCCGGAATGGGCGTCAAGTCTGGAACTTTGGTGGCATTATTCGCAACCACAGGTGCAGGAGCAACTACCGGTTTAGCAACGGGAGCTTGTTTACTGCCACCACATGCAGCAAGGATTCCGCCAACAAAAACTACTGCCAAACAATGAAAAATTTTCATAAAATCAAATCCAATCCTGATTTTTTGTCCCCTAAAAATACTTTTTTTGGTTCAAAAAACGAAAAAAAATGTGAATTACACCTCTAATTCGCCACAATTGTAAAGAAAAACACACATTACCCCTTTAAAATAGCTTACTTTTTTGCTATATTCGTTCCGAAAGGAAATTATTACAATGAATAATAGCTTTAAGTGTTATATCGATTCTGCGACAGCCCAAAAAAGGCTGTTCGACGAATCTATTGGTAACGTTAAAGATTCCTTAGTGAAAGCCGTAGCGGAATCATCAATGTCCAAAGGCAATGAGGCACCGTTGTTGAACATCAATAGGGCCGAGCCGAGTTATTCGACAACTGGATGGCTCAAAGGTGCGCTCTCCTATCCATGGGCAATCGTAACCGTCATCATTCCCTCGATTCTCCAAGACATCTTCTAGTTTTTCATTCCAGATTTTTATCGAGCCCGCTTCCAAGCGGGTTTTTTATTTATGCATTTTGCAATTCCGGTCTCTGCGCTGGGGTTAGCTTTTTTATTTTTGGGAAAAACCGGAGATTTTATGGCAGCACTCATTCTAGACGGCAAGGCTCTTGCCAAGACCACTGAAGAAGAACTCAGCGCCCGCGTGGCCACCCTCAAGGAAAAGACCGGCAAGACCCCGATTCTTGCAACGATCCTCGTGGGCGACGACCCGGCAAGTGCCACCTATGTCAAGATGAAGGGCAACGCTTGCGCCCGCGTCGGCATGGAAAGCATCCGCGTGGTGATGGACAAGAACACCACGACCGAAGAACTCCTCAACAAGATCCAGGAACTCAACGAGAACCCGAACGTGCACGGCATCCTTTTGCAGCACCCGGTTCCGCGCCACATCGACGAACGCGCCGCATTCGAAGCCATCGATGCCCGCAAGGACGTTGACGGTGTGACCTGTCTCGGCTTTGGCCGCATGTCCATGGGCGAAAAAGCTTACGGTTGCGCAACGCCGGCCGGCATTATGCGTCTCCTCAAGGCTTACAACATCCCGCTTTCTGGCAAGCACGCTGTAGTCGTTGGTCGTAGCGCCATCCTCGGAAAGCCGATGGCCATGATGCTCCTCAACGCTAACTGCACCGTGACCATTTGCCACAGCAAGACCGAAAACCTCCCGGAATTCGTGAAGCAGGCAGACATCTTGGTCGGCGCCGTGGGCAAGCCGGAATTCATCAAGAAGTCCTGGATCAAGCCGGGTGCAGTCGTCGTGGACGCCGGTTACCATCCGGGTGGCGTCGGCGATATCGAAAAGGGTCTCGAAGATGTCGCATCCGCTTACACTCCGGTGCCGGGCGGTGTCGGTCCGATGACCATCAACACCCTCATCTACCAGAGCGTGGAATCCGGAGAATCTCTGATTAACAAGTAATCAGTGGTTGGTGGTTAGTGGTTAGTAAATCATCCGTCAGCAAATGGCTTAAAGTAACGAAGAGCGCCCTAGTGGCGCTTTTCGCTTTGTGCACTTTGTGGCCCGCACAAGCTTTTGCCGCCTCCGAACTCCAAAAGCAGATGGTGCGCGACATGAAGAAATGCGGCAGCACCACCGAAGAAGTCAGTTGCGTTGTCGAAGGCAAGGATGGATGGCTCTTTTTGCAAGAAAGCCTAGTCAATGCGACCAAGCGCTGGAACGATAACACGCCGCAAATTATCGCGTTCAAGGATTCGCTCGAAGCACGCGGTGTCAAGCTCATCGTTATCCCCGTTCCAGATAAACTCTTGACCGTTCCTGAGCAATATTCGGACAAGGCGAAAAAAGGCATCAAGCTCCCGCAATACAAAAAATGGGTCGATAAACTTCGCAAAAAGAACGTCACCGTCATTGACGCGTTTGACAAAATCAAGGAGCTCCACAAGAACCTGGGCAATGAAACACCCATGTTCGAACCGTACGAAAGCCACTGCACAGGCCCCGCAAGGCTCGTGCTCGCCAACATGGCCGCCGATTCCATCGCGCCGCTCCTCTACGGCATGAACCGCAAACGCTACCCGCTAAGGGACACAACCGTTGACGGCACCGGGAATCTCTACGACCTACTCCACGGCGATGAAATTGATTACAAAATCAAGGAACAGAAAGTTCTAGGAACGGATGGCTATAAATACCGCGGTTCCAAAAAAGCACCCATCATCGTTATCGGTGATAGCAATGTAGGCCAAGGCAAATCTTACGGAGCCCACATCGGCGCATACATCGCGATGGCGACAAGCGTCGAGACGTTCACCATCAGCAAAGTCGGCGGCGGAAACATCGGGCCGCAAATGTTCAAAGGAAAATCCAAGTTCCTAGAAGGCAAAAAAGCAGTCGTCTGGGTATTCGACGGGCGCGAACTCTACGGGCATTTCAAGGACCCGGAATTTTAAAAAAGCCCTAGAAGTCCGCCTTCGCGGACATGACGAAAAGAAAATATCGTCATTCTCGCGCCTCAACCATCCTCTACTTACATATAAACTTTTCTATGAACTCCTTGGCGTCGCAGGATTCGACGAGGTCTTCGCCTAAAAGTTTTTGCAAGCGCAACAAGTCATGGCGATCGACGCTATCGAGTACAACCGCCTTTTTAAAGCGATCGCGGTGGCGCAACAGGAATTCCAAATTGTTGATATCAGTCTTCGGGAATCCATAACCGATAAAGTAAATTTCTTCAGCATTTTTCAAGTAGTAATCAGCCTTGGACCAAAGCAAATTGAAAAGGCTTCCGCGCAAGAACGATTCCTTCGCATGCGCCATCGGAATGAAGATTGGCGTATCTTCGCAGTAAATCGGGAAACTACGATCTTGCGGTTCAACCACACAAACATTTTTCAAATCGAGTTCATCACTTGCGCCCTTGACCGGGAACCAGTTGAGCGAACCATGCAACTTGATAAGGTCAATCGTATGGGGTTTCAAGCCGCGTTTTGCAGAACGGTCAGCAGGGTCAATCTTGACGCCATAATCTACAGAAACTTCTTCAAAAAATTCAGCATCGTTTGCTATCGCCGTTTCAATCAGCGTGTCGTAATTGAACGAAAGCAAAAGCGTTTCGCGAGAACCAGTTGTTGAATCGTTTTCACACGACACCAAAAATTTTTTGAGAATTGCCGCAGCGGATTCATCAAGCGCATTATCGCTACGGATAACGCTTGCAATAAAACGTAAAAGTTCAAAGCGGAGCGATGCATGGTAAAGCCGTTCGCGCTCGCCCGGAAAAATCTGCGCCGAGAGAATCGACGTCGCTAAAGGCTCAATGCCCAAGTACTCATCATCGCCATTGCAGAGCGTCAAAAAGCGTTTGCAGTAATCGCGAAAATGCGGAAACTCGTCAGGAATGCCAAAAGGAATAAGCTCATTCAGGTCGCGGAGCGTTGGCATCTGCGGCGAGAACGATTTACTGAAACCTGAACCAAGAACAAAAATCCGTCTATAGCAATTCGACTGCATCATACTGTGAATGTATAATTTTTTTGAGGTATGAGGTATGAGGTCGCGATTCCGTTATTTTCCATCAACTACGCCCATAAACAAGTTCGCATTCCCTTGCGTAACACACAAGACGGCCTTTTGCTCGCCCAAACGTTTAGGCCATGCAAATTGCAATTCCGTAC
>Ga0265298_10004702_pt1 | contig 17343 bp, 8 predicted proteins | sample AusTroGonzalo_MG_3_FD_193486 | JGI IMG/M metagenome (GOLD analysis project Ga0265298, IMG submission 193486) | Bovine rumen microbial communities from tropical cattle in Woodstock, Queensland, Australia - Gonzalo_01 | ecosystem: Host-associated > Mammals > Digestive system > Stomach > Rumen ... | reverse complement strand
GTGACACGCGGCCCATAGTGCTTCTGGATATACATGATGGGGAAGCGCCCCGCAAAGGCACCTGCCACATAAACCATGATGATGCCGCCCAACTCAGCTGCGTTCAACCCCAGCTCGTCGACAAAAAGGAACGACACAATGGCCATGAAGCCACCGTCGAACCAGGCCATCCATGCTAACGAGAAACTCAGTGACATCAGCGGCGAACGCCGGATCACCTCGCCGTAGGTGCGCAGCGTCTCCATGGGAGCAAACTTGACTTCCCCTTCGGCCGTCGACCGTTGGTTCGCCTTAGCCTGCGTCTGCTCCCCGGTGCTCTTCTCCTGAATGCGGAACACACTCATGCCTGCCAGCATGGCAAGGCTGAGTATACCCAGCACGATGAAGCAGTACTGCCACGATGCCCACTCCGTGATCATGCCACCCACTGACGGTGCCAGGATGGGCGAAATGGTTATCAGGATGGTGTACCAGCTGAGGCGGCTTGCCAGGTTCTCCTTATTAGAGATGCCCGCTATCCAGAGTTGCATCGTCAGCATAATCGTGGCCCGGGAAATGGCCTCAACAATCTGGGCCAGGTCAAACACATAGATGTTCTTTGACAGAGCACTTAGCCCACAACTGATGATACATATCACCAGTCCCGTCTGCATCAGCCGTCGCGACGTAAACAGGTCTGCAAAGGCTGCAAAGCAGAACATGCAGATAATCATGCTCAGGCGGCTGAACACCATGTTTGATGACATGGCCGCCTCATCGACTCCCAGGTCTCGCGCTATATACGATGTTGACGGCACGAAGATGGTGTTCGCTGAGATGACGATGATGGCCGCTGCGACCATCAACGTCCAACTCAGATAAAAACGTTGTCTTTCTGTCATTGCCAATTACTCAAAGAAACCGAAGGCTGCTATCTGTCTCAACATCTGGACGATGTATTCGCTGGAGGTGTCGCTCCAGTGGAAACCGAGACGGTGCAGAACAGAACAAGTATAACGGTTGTCACGCGTAATCATGACAGCTTTTTGTCCGTGAGCCATGTCCTGATAGGCCAGCATGGCCGAGAGCAGTTTTGCCTTCTCTGGGTCTTGTCCGGCATCAGCAATAGCCTTCTGGAACTCATCCGCTTCCACAAAGCGCATCTCACGACCCACTTTCTCCATGAGGAGAAGCACATCGCCTAATAGTTCAGTGTGGTTGTTGAAAGCCTGGAACAAGGTACATTCCCTGGACGTAGATGCGAGGAGCACCACAGCCTTGGCCGTTTCATTGATAGGAGACATCTCGGTATGTTCATCATATCCGTCATAGGGACAGCAGCCCAACGTATGGAACACTTTGAGTCGTCCCATATAACTGTTGCTGTTAAAGTTGGCCTGGAATTCACCATCGTAACTACGTGGCGCCAGATTGCCCACGCGTATCACTTTGGCACTCAGACCATGGTGGGCGACGGCATCGAGCACCAGACGCTCTGCCAAGAACTTGGAGTGGATGTAACGGTTGTCGAGGAACTGGCCGAACCAGAGCTTACGCTCGTCCAAATTGGGCACCTGTTCTCCGTCGTTGCGGACAATCCAGACTTCACCCACTGAGGTCGTGGAAATATGTATCAGTCGGGCGCCAGTCTTCAGACAGAATTCCACGCAACGCTGAGCACCGCCGATATTCACGTCCTCGATATCCGTTCCCTTGGAGAAGTGCTTCACGTTAGCTGCGCAGTTGAATACGGTTTGGATGGCAGGATGTCCATCAGGCAGGATGCCCGTCATATCCTCCGTCACGTCGCCATTCACCACAAAGAGGCGCTTACCGAAGAGTTCTTTAAATGACCGCTCAAAATAGTAGAACATCAAGTTCTTAAGTCGGTGCTCAGCAGAAGCCTGGTCTTTACCGCGAACGACGCAAGTGATGGTGGTAGCATCGGAGTCGATGAGTTCGCGCAGCACGTGGATGCCTAAGTAGCCCGTAGCGCCTGTCAGGAGAACATTGCCCAGCTGCTGACGCTCACCCTTCAGGAACGTCTCGATATTGTTGTGCTGCAGGATGGCATCGATACCCGAATAATCGAAGCTCTCGATCTCGGTGTCAGTTTCCTTTTCCGGAGCAGCCCCTCCCACAAACTGTGCCAGGAGGCGTGGCGTGGGATGATCGAATACATCACCGTATGCCACATGGTGTCCTGCCTTGTCAGCCTCAATAATCACCTTGGTCACCATGAGCGACGTGCCGCCCATTTCAAAGAAATTGTCGGTGGCTCCCACCTTGTCAAGAGACAAGATGCCAGCAAAGATATCACAGAACAACGTCTCTATATCCCCTACAGGAGCCACATAATCGTGTTCCTCGACCTGTATCTGCGGTGCAGGCAGGGCGCGGCGGTTCACCTTCTGGTTCTGGTTCAATGGAATGCTGGGAATCTGCATCGTGGCAGCAGGCACCATATAAGGCGGCTTGCGTTCACGAATGAAGGCGTTCAGTGCCTGGATATCGAGTTGCTGGTCACTCACCACGTATGCCGCGATGAACTTACCGCCATTGGGATAGTCGAAAGCCTGCACGGTGGCATCGCCAATGCCCGGGAACTCACGAATGACTGATTCTACCTCCTTGAGTTCGATGCGGAAACCACGGATCTTCACCTGTCCGTCGCGACGTCCTACAAACTGGATGTTACCATCGGAGAGATAGCGCACCACATCGCCTGTACGGTAACATCGCTTCCCGTTCCATTGTATATAGGTGTCGGCCGTCTTCTCCGGCAGGTTCAGGTAGCCGCGGCTCACCTGAGGACCGGAAATCAGCATCTCACCGGCGGCTCCCAGTGGCAAGCGGTTCATGTCCTTATCCACGATGAAGAGTTGCAGGTTGTCGAGAGGCTTGCCGATAGGCGCGTTCTGCTCGAACTCTGTCAAGGCGTAGGTGGTCGTAAAGATGGTACACTCCGTAGGACCGTAGCCATTGTGCAGCTGATAGGCAGTAGGCGGCGTGAGTGGCAGGATCTTTTCACCGCCGACCGAGAGGTGGCGCAGCGAGTGGTTGTCGCAGTTCATCGCAAACTGACAGCCCACCTGTGTGGTCATGAACGAGTGCGTCACGCCCTCCTCATTGAAATAGACATTCAAGTCAGGAAGGTTCAGACGGATGTCATCGCCCACAATCACAACGGCAGCACCTGATGTCAGCGCCGGATACATATCCATCATACAGGCATCGAAGCCGTAGCTGGCGTAGGCGGCTACCTTATCGCCAGGTTTCAGACCGTAGTAACGCTGGAACCAATGGCAGAAACATACCAGGTTGCCGTGCTCCAGCTGACAGCCCTTCGGATTACCCGTAGAGCCGGAGGTATAGAGCAGGATGAAGAGGTCTTCGGGTTTTATTTCGACATTTAGACATTTAGATATTTCGATATTTCGAAGATTTTTTGTCAAGAGCACAGGGCCTTGATACTCGCTTACCTTCTCCAGCAGTGCTTCCTCGGCAATCAGCAACTTCGCGTCGGCATCCTGCATCATGAAGTTGAGACGTTCGGAGGGATAACTGGGATCCAATGGCTGATAGGCACAGCCGGCCTTCAGCACACCCAAGGACGCCAGTACCATCCACTCACTACGACCAATGAGAATCGAGACGACATTCTCTTTGCCAGCCTCAACCTTTGAATTGACAAGTGCAGCTATGGCGTCGGTTTTTTCATCCACCTCTTTATAGGTGAGTCGCACGTCATGATAGACAACGGCCAGATTATCAGGCGTCTCTGCCACCTGACGGCGGAACAGCGACACGATGGTCTGCGTGTTGTCGTAAGGCACCGCTGTCTCATTGAAAGTATCCAGCAGGGAGATGCCTGTGTTGTCAGTCAACGAGATGCTACGCAGCGGCTTGTCGGCAGCGGCAGCAAAAGCGCTCACGGCATTGCTCACACTCTGTGCCAGACTCTGCATCATGGCCTTGCTGTACTGTCCGTTGTCGTATTCGACAGCCACAACGGGTTCTCCTCCCTCGTCGGTAATATAGAAAGCTATCTTGAACTTAGGAACATTCAACTCCATGATTGTGTCGGCCTGCACCTTCTTTCCGCCTACACGGTAATCGCTCAGCACACCCATCTGGTAGGCGAACATGATATCAGCTTTGAGGTCGAAGTCAGCGGCGACACGCGCAAAGGGATAGTTCTCATGGGCAAGGGTCTGCTCGAAAGTCTCGGCACTCTCATGCAGGAAATCCTGTACACTTTGGGAACCTATTTTTGAGGAGAGTGCAAGGGTATTCACGAACATACCCATCGTATTGGCCACCTTCAGGTTGCTGCGGCCGTTGGAGATTGTGGTGATGCACACCTGGTCGTTCCCAGAGAAACGCGAGAGGCAATAGAAAACAGCACTCAGCAGTACGGCCGAAGGTTTCACGCCCTGCTGCTTGGCCAGCTGTTCAGCATCGTCCCACACGATGGGAGCCCATACACGGCCGTTCTCGCCTTGCGGACGAGGATTGGTAAGGTCTGGAGCAAGCTCTGTCACTTCCTCCACTTCGCCCAGTCGCTGCTTGAAGAACTCTGCAGCCTCGGCAAAGGCTTTGTCCTTTTCTGCGGCCTTTTGCTCAGCAACGAACTGATGATAGCTACACATCTCAGGTTCTATCTTCTGACCATTCATAAGGTTGCAGATCTCGTGTATGAACAGATCGTAGGAATAACCGTCGCACACCAGATGATGAATGTCGCAGTATAGATAGAGTGCTTTTTCCGTACGGATGGTGGCTAAGCGGAAAAGACGGTCTTTGCCCAGATTGAAGGGACGCACGAAACCGTGACGGAAAGCGATCGTTTCCTCCTCGCTCATGGTGAAGTCTTCTACTTCCACCGGTGTCTCACGGTCGCCCATCACCTGCACGACACCAGTCTCGTTGGTCGTAAACTGTACGAAGAGTGCCGGATGATTCTCCACAGCCTGTACCGCAGCCTTCTTCAGTGCCTCGGTATCAGTCTCTATGGGGAAGGTGAGGCATATAGGGGTGTTGTAAAGTGTGGAGGTGGGGTTCTTCATGCAATCGAAATACACGCCGGTCTGCGCATAGCTCAGCGGGGATGAAATGGCCGCTTTATCAGGACTGTCCATAGTAGCCGGAGCAGACGGAGTCGTAGTAGCACTGCCTGAGAGCAACGCAGTCAGGATTTCGTTCTCCACCTTCTGAATGCTGGCACCCTGAGTGAGGAGCTTGGCATCTAATTGTACGCCGAAACGCTTGTAAATCTGTGTCGCCAACTTGATAGCTAAGATAGAGGTGAGGCCAACATAACGGAGGTCGGTAGTGATACCGAAAGCGTCGTTATTCAACACGCCAACCACAATTTCCTTCAGTTGCTCCTCAAGGATATTAAGCGGCGCAGCTGATACTTCTTCAGCTTCGTCGGCAGCACCGAAGACAGGCTCCGGCAGCGCCCGCCGGTTCACCTTCTGGTTCTGGTTCAGCGGGATGGCATCAATCTGCATCGTGGCAGCAGGCACCATATAAGGCGGCTTCTGATCCATGATGAAGCTGTTCATCGCCTTAACGTCAATTGGTTCGTCAGCCACGATGTATGCGGCAATGTATTTCCCGCCAGTGGGATAGTCGAAAGCCTGCACCGTAGCATCCTTGATGCCTGGGAATTGGCGGATGACGGCCTCTACCTCTTTCAGTTCGATGCGGAAACCGCGAATCTTCACCTGACCGTCCTTACGGCCCACGAATTCGATGTCACCGTTTTCGCGGTAACGCACGATGTCACCGGTACGATACACGCGCTTCCCATTCCACTCCACGAAAGCTGCTGCCGTCTTTTCAGGTTGGTTCAAATAGCCCGATCCCACCTGCGGTCCGGCAATAATCAGCTCACCGGAAGAACCCCAAGGTACTTGCTTTCCGAAACGGTTTACGATATGGAGTTCCACATTATCATTCGGCTTGCCGATGGGAATATTAGGCTCGTTCTTATCTACATAATGGCTGCATACATAGCAGGTGGTTTCCGTGGGACCATAGGCATTGAGCAGGGCGTAGGAGGGCGGATTCAGACTCATGAGCTTCTCACCGCCCGTTCCAAGATACTGGAGTCCCGGGATGTCGGGATAGTTGAGAGCCAACTGCGTAGCCATCTGCGTAGTCATAAAGCAGTGGGTGATGCCTTCCTTGCAGATGTATTCATAGATACCCTCCAGATTGAACCGTATGTCATCTTGTATAATATATATGGTAGCGCCAGCCCATACGCAGGCCCACAAGTCGTGTTGGTAGGCGTCAAAGCCGTAACCGGCATAAGTAACATAGCGCGAACCGACTTTCAGACCGATATGCTTGACGTGGAAATCGATGAAGACACGAAAGTTCTCTTCACTCAGTATCACGCCCTTAGGTGTACCGGTGGTGCCACTGGTGTAAAGCAGTACCAGAGCATCATTTCCGTCATAGGCAGAGGCATCCTGTTTCATGAACTCCAGTCGTTCCTCAGGATAACTGCTGTCCAGTGGCAGTTGTGTGAGACCTGCCTTAGCAATGGCCAGGGGTGCCAGCACCATCTTCTCGTCACGGGGAACGGAGAATCCTACCACGCGCTCTCCACAGCGGACAGTATACGACGGATCGATGGTGTCGGTAAGCTTATCGACCTCGGCGAAAGTAAGCCGTTTGTCGCCGGCCACGCAGAAGATATCGTTCGGACGCTCGGCCACGTGTTGCTTGAAGCGCTCCACCAGCGTCTGGTGAGGGGCAGGCTTCAGCGTGGGGTTGAGGCTGTTCAGCCATTCCACCTGATTGGGCAAAGCATATTCCACATCCTTCACCGTCTCAGCCGTGAGCATGGAACGGAGGATGGCACTGTAGCAGGCCGCCAGTTCTTTCATAAATGCCTCGGAATAGTCGGCGGTATTATAGCCTAACTTCAATAAATAGCCTTCGGTTGACGTAATGAGTTCAGCGGAGAGCTTCCAGCCAGGGGTGAGTGCACGCAGGTCTTCGGTGTAAAGGCGCTGTCCTTCCAGATTCATACATAATCTCTCTTCGAACATGCTGCCTTGATAGACAAAGACAATTTGATTGTTCAGTCCCAGATCACGGATGGCATCTTGGTAGGCATAGTATTGCAACTGCTGGGCTGTATCCATCTGTGCCTTCAGCGTATTGAAGAGTTCTCCAAGGGTCTCGTCTGCTTGTGCCTGAACAAACACCGGAAGGGTGTGTACCATCATGACTGTGGAGGTTTTATAGCGGTCGTCTGTACGACCGTGATAAACGGTACAGTAAGAGGCTTTGTCTTCTGCACTATAGGCAGCCAGGAGCAAGCCCCATGTTGCTTGCATCAGTGTACTTTCCTTGACATTCCATTTCTGCCTGATGGCTTGGATATCTTCCTTGGAGACAGACAAGAGGTAGGGCTTGTAACGGATTTCGGCGGTTGCCGTATGCTGTGTGCTTTCCGGCAGTGGCAGGGAGTCGGTATCGGCAGCGTCGCAGAAAGTCTTGGCATACCACTCACGCGCCTCAGTCATCTTGGCCTCGTCAGCACGCAGCGTTTCTTCTTCCTGCGCAATGATGCCGCCGTCTATCGTCTCGCCTATAGGCTGCTGACCATTATAGCATCTTTCGACTTCATGATTAAAGAGTATTGTCGAGAAGCCATCGGTGATAACATGATGTGTATCGAAATAGAACCATGCCTCACCGGTAGAAGTCGTATAGATCTCGGTACGCCAGAGACGCTCACCGTGAGGGTCCATGGTGCGTCCAAAACCACGACGGGCTTCGTCCAGGGAGTTTACGGAAATAACGGGGACGGTCTCTTCCAATCCCGGGAAAATGCCGCTCTCCATTTGGGGCAGCCCATTATCGTCAAGCACGACATGTGAGGCTAAGTACGGATGGGCACAAAGGGCCTCATAGACCGCCTTGCGGAAACGGTTCAAATCAATGACTGAGGGAAGCGCCACCAGCAGCGCATTCTGGTAATTGACATGATTGTCATTATTGGCAACACAGGCGTAATAGACGCCCAACTGACTTTGACTTAAAGATGATCTCATAATGATTATTATGTTATTGTATATTAGGTTAGAAGAATCGTTTTATATAATATTGACAGAGTCGAGGAAAATGATGACGATGGCTATGGGAACGAGCCAGCGCAGCACAACCAAGTATAAGAATGAACCCACACGTGAACCCTGATACCTGGTCTTCGGTACGAACCATCCTGTGAACAATGCCCCTCCCAATGCGCCAATAGGCATCAAGATGTTATTGACAAAAGTATTGGCAGAGTCGAACAAGTTCTGACCCATCACGTTGAGCCAATTGGCATGGCCCGTCAGCGACAGCACGCACAGTACATTGACAAGCACCAGTATCACGGACACCACAACCACACTTTGATGTCTGTTGAGCGGCCTCTTGCTTTCTGATGACGCTTCACAGATGAATGCTACCATCACCTCCATCATAGAGATGGTCGACGTGATGGCTGCGACACTCATCAGTGCAAAGAAAATGCTGCAGGTCACCATTGGACTGAACATGTGCTGGAACACAGCCGGCATCGTGACGAATGTCAGTTCCGGTCCTTCTGCCGGACTGAAGCCGTAGGCAAACACAGCAGGAAAGACGATCATACCTGCCAGCAACGACACGATGAGGACAAGCACTATCATTTGCACCGACGTCGAGCGGACATTCTGGTCTTGAGGCATGTAGCCACCATAGGTGATGAGTGCGCCCACACCGACGGATAGCGTGAAGAAACTGAGTCCCATGGCCTGCAAAATGACCTTTGAAGTGATTTTCGAGAAGTCTGGCATAAACAAATACCGTAATCCAGTAGTACCGCCATCCATGAAAACCATGTGGACAGCCATGAATATTAAGATGAGGAACAGCAGCGGCATGAGAATCTTGCTCAGGCGCTCGATACCCTTGTTGACATCAAACCACAATACCGATGCTGTCAGCACAATGGCCACAATGGCATACATGATCATGACGGGGGCATGCCCCTCAAACGTCTCAAAGTGCGCCGTCAACGCTTTGGCATCCATACCGGCGAACGTGTTCGACATGGCCTCGACCATATAGTAAAGACACCATCCTGTTACCACAAAATAGAAGCTCATGATGGCTAGTACACACAGCAGGTTCGTCCATGAGAGCCACTGCCACCTGCCTGATCCGCTCAAACTGCGATAAGCTCCGTATGCGCTCCTGCCCGACAGCTTGCCTATCAGGAACTCGTTCATCACCAAGGGCAGTCCGAAGATCAGCGAACAGACGATATACAGGATGATGAACGCCCCACCGCCGTTTTCTCCCACGACGTATGGGAATTTCCAGATACTACCTAGTCCTACAGCACTGCCTGCAGCAGCCAAGAGTACTCCGATTTTCGATGAAAAAGACTTTTCCATATTGTTTTACTCAAAAATTGTTCTGATGATGCTTTTACCATTTAGCCGTGAATACGCTGGGTGAAACAGCTAATGTGAACCAGCCCCAGCGGGCGCTTTTGCTGTTACTGTCCGTCTTCAGACAAGACATCGTATCTGTACCAAACATCTGGGTAAAGCCAGCCATAAGGGTAATATCTTTTGTAAACTGATAACTGGCCTGGATTTCAATACTATGACCCAGTGTGAGATTGCGTTCAGCGAGTTTGGTGGCTACAGCGAGATAGTGGTAGGTGGCACCGCAATTCAGTTTGCCAACGGGCTGGCCGAAGACGCCCAAGAAGGCATTCTGCAAACCTGGCGTGAAGCCATTGGTGTAGGCACTCGCATAGAAATAGTCCATGATACCGTAAAACTTGGTACGCGAACCGTAGAGTGGTGTAAAGCCCTTTATCTCAGGGTGATTCACCATGACAAAAGGACCACCATAGGCGACCGGCACATAGTCGTCGCCGCTCAAATAGTCGTAGCCAAGTTCAAAACCGTAACTATCAGCGGGTTTGACAGTGGCTTTCACACTGGCCATCCAAGCCTTGATAGGTTTGGAATGCTTGTTCTCGTACACCATCTTACCCGTCTGCCTGTAGTACGAGCCTTCAAGTGTGAGGTACTTGGGATGGAAATTAAGGTAGCCACCCCACATTTGCTGGTACTCAGTACAAGGGGGATTAGTATCATCCTCCACCATCTTATCTTGGACCTTCTTGTATTCGCCTGCCTGCAGGCCTAAGTTCATAAAAAGCAGCGAGGCACCCAACGGGAACTTGGGAACGTCATAATGATACCATAGGGTCTGCATGGTCTTGTAGGCTTGTGCGCCATCATCGTAATAGGTGTTGTTATAGACATTATCTGAATTTTGGTTGTAGGCCAGTATGGCATGTACCTTATGGCCATAGCCTTCATAGCCCGCCCGGACGATGTCATGCGACAAAGCCGCAGTGGCAAAGTCATTAGGGCCGATAATGCGCTCATCGTCGTATGCCAGTGCCACACGTCCCGCTTGTAAGAAAAGGCCATTCTTGGCAGTCATCTTCACCCAACCTTCATAGAGATTCAGACTCTGATTACCACTCATACCCCATACCGCCATATTCTGAATGACAGCATGGGCCTGCAATCCCTTTCTTTCATAATCTACATTAATGCGGGTACGCCCAAAGAGGAACTGCGACCGGTCTTCATTTACTGTACTATTGTCAGATTTCGGCAGTCCACCGCCACATATCTCGCCATGGGTCACCAGTTCCAGACCGAGACTTATTTTATTAATAGAATCTTTCTGAGCCCAACTACCCGTAGATGCCGCTAATAATAGCAATACACAATACTTTCTCATAGGCAGTTTTTTCTTACTCAAATTCGAAGATGGTGATGAATCCCGTCAGTTTGAATACATTCTTGATATCGTCGTTAACACCGCGCATCACCACCTTGCTGCCACTGGCCTTGGCTCCCTTCAGAATGCTCAGCAGAATACGCAGACCGCTTGATGCGATATACTCAAGGTTAGTGCAGTCAATAATGACATCCTTGCCATTACTGTTGTAGATCGGCTTCAACACTTCCTCGGCCTCGATAGCCGCAGCGGTATCCATTTCTCCTTCTAACGTAGCAACATACTTGCCGTCGATTTCTTCGATTTTTGTATTCATAATCAATTATTATTTAAAGTTTTTATTAAAGTCAATATGTTCTTTCCGTCTTCACGCTCGTAGTTGATAGTGTCCATGAGCTCACGGACCAAAAGGATACCAAGACCGCCAATCTGTCGGTCTTCAACAGAAAGCGTTGTGTCGGTCTTGTCCTTCTTTGTGGGATCAAAGGGAACACCTGCGTCAATAATCTGGAAGCGTAGGATATGGCTGTCAGACACCATCTTGATCGTAATGTCACCGTCAGTGCCCATCGGATACGCATACTCTATCACATTCACCACAGCCTCTTCGACAGCAAGCCGCAACTGGCGGGCCAGCGATGCCTCGATGTCCAGTTTTGCGATGGCCGATTTTATGAAACTGCTGAAGCGTTTCACTTCGTGGATATCATTCTTTAGCACAAGCGTTTCCGTCAGCGTGCTTTCAAATTGCTTAGGCGTATATCGGATAGCCAGTAAGGTCAGGTCGTCGCTTTGCTCGGCTTGCTTCACGAAACCATCGACAGACTTGGTGATTTTCTCCAGTATCTCCTTGGAATCGTTATCGGCGCAGGTGTTGAGCACAGCCTGTACGCGCTCCAAACCAAATAGTTTGTGTTCCGCATTCTTCGCCTCCGTCAGTCCGTCGGTATAGAGGAAGATAATACTGTCAGGCTGTACAGATATCTCCTGAACGGTATATTTCGTATCATCAAACACCCCAATGGGGAGATGGGGAATAACATCGACCATTGACCACTGGCCGTTGACCATGATAAACGGTGCGTCATGCCCTGCATTGCAATAACGCAGACGTCCTGTGGGCAAATCAAGCACGCCGACAAACATGGTGACAAACATGTTCGAGTCGTTGCCCTGACAGGACACCTCGTTGATAGCCTCCATGATACGGGCAGGATTGCTGTCGTGGGCAGAAGCCGAGCGGAACAATCCATGGGTGACCGCCATCAGCATGGCCGAAGGCGCACCCTTGCCACTGACGTCGCCAATGCAGAAGAATAGTTTTTCATCACGTATTAAGTAATCATAGAGGTCACCGCCCACCTCACGGGCAGGAACCAGCGAACCCCAGATATCCACATCATCACGATGCAGGTGTTGTTCGGGCAGCATGCTCTGTTGTATCTGACTGGCCACACGTAGTTCTCCGCTGATGCGCTCTTTCTCAGCATTGATCTTCCGCAGACGCTCCAGATTGCGCGAACTACGCCAGACGATGAACCCGACAATAAACAGACCTATCATCACCGGCAGCAGCAAGAAGAAACGAATCCTGCGCAGTTTGCCGAATACGTCACTGTCGTCCAGGATATTGATAAGCACCCAGTCGGTCTTTCCGCCTATGGGGGCATAGAACACGTGTTTCTTGACGCCATGTTCGTCCTTCGCCGTGAAATAGCCTTCTTTGTCGGCATCGGTTTTCAATATCCTAACAGCTTCCCTGAACATCGGGGTGTCCTCACCTCCCAGCAGATTGTAGCTGCCTGTAGTAATAAATCGTTGGGTTGATTTGTAGACTTTTTCCTCGTTCATGGCATCGTCCAGCCAGCCGAGCGAAATGTCGGCAATGACTACAGCCACTTTCCTGCCTTCGTCATCGTGTACTGGTACGCTATAGGTGGTTACTTCGACCTTGGAGCCGTCAACGTCCATGTATGGTTCGCTCCAGATACAACTGTCTGTAGCCATCGGTACGGTGTAGAACTCCGACTTTGTGTAATCGTGGTTGGCCGACCCCACTTGCTTGTTTTCTATGCTGCCGTCAGCCATGCGCACAGTACTGGGTTCAAACCAATGTCCCTTCTCGGGATAATAGTTGGGAACGAAGGCTATGGCGCTTCCGTTGATAACGGAATTTTTCTTCACCAACATCTCCGTTATCTCAAACATCCAGTCGTCTTCTTCCAGGTCTCGGTTCACCACCCACGACATGTTATCGAGTATCACCTCTACCATGGTCAGTTTGTTACGTATGCAGAGGTTGAGGGCATTCATTTCGCGTTGTATGATCCGCTCCACATTTTGCTGTATAATATTCTGGGCAGAGTAGTACAATATGCCCGTCGTCAGCTCCAGCAGCAATGCCGCTGCAATGATGACGGCGAGACTGGTGTTGGTCCTTATGAAATGCTTCAAATGCGCCCACCAACCTTTATCGGCAGATTCTCTTTTATTCATATTGTTTCTTTAGTTTCAGTATACGGCGGACACTCTGATTGATGCGCTCCTCCGAGATAGTGCCGTCCTCTACACACTTGACAACGGTATTGAAGGCCAGGATGAAGTCCTTGGAGCAGAGTACGATATCGGCACCAGCCTGGATGCAGCAACGGCAGGATTGTCGCTGAAGGCACGAGGGCCGATGACAATGTTCTCCGGGTTGGTGTTCACATCTGCCACTGGGGCGAAGTCGATGTCGAAACCATAGCGGTTCAGATAGGTACCGATCGTGTTTCCGCATTCGTAGGCGTTGGCAGGGTCGCCAGTAGCGCCGATGGCTGCCATCATGATAGCGGCCGACAAAGCGAAAAACTTCCTAAAAGTACGTTTCATATTCATTCGTTTATTTGTTTTGTAGATAGGCCTTGACAAATAAGTCCTTCGGCCCTGTGGTATAGAGATTACCGAAATGCTCGTTATTATAGATGCCTACGTGCGAGCCGAGCGTATGCTGGGCACAGTAAAGGTAGAGGTCGCGGTAGGTGCCGTCGGGATTCTCCGTGACGTGACCGATGAGGTTACGGCTGAAGCGGTCGCACATCCAGACACCGAGTTCATTGCTCCAGGAGTCGGCAAACGACTGTTCGTAAGTGCCTGCCGAGCAGATGGCCAACACACCCGGAATGCCCTCCAGGGCTTCGCCCATATTGGCGGAATAGCAGGGTTCCAGGCAGACGAGCATCTGGCGGAACTGCCGGTTGGCGGCCATCGTACGGAGGGTTTCTGCCAGCAGGTTGTCTGTCATGCCGTGACCGGCCGACAGGTTGCGCCATGTCATCTCGTTGATGCCGTTGATGGCCTTGCCGCGGCCGTGACCACTCCAGAAGAGGAGGACGTTCTGACCGGCATCGACGGGCAGCACGATGGGCGTGCGGTCGGTCTTATTACCGAGTAGGATATGACAGATGTCCTGCGGCGTGAGGTCGGCATTACAGTAGTCGATCACGGCCCCCTCGCGCAGGTTCTTGCCGTTGGGGTCGGTGCGCACGGCCCCCTTGTCAGTGTTCTCCGGGGCATTGGCACAGTCGTCGGCGGTAATCAGTATGATATGGTCGTCACTGTAGCCGTTGGCCTTCAGCATCTGATAGATACTCAGCACATCGGCTTCGTGACGGTAGTTCTCCCAGCCGTTGCTGCCCTGCACGAGCACGGCGTATTGGCCGGTCAGGTCAGGATAGGAAATTGTGTCGATGCTCTGGCTGTATTTGGAATCGAATCTACTCTCGGCATCCTTCATCAGATAGTTCCACGATGCCAGCGTCTGCGATGTCTGGGCGTTTCCCTGAGTGCTGTAATAGCTCTGGTGATACAAGTGACCGTCAGAAATGATCCAGTTGACGTAAGTGGTGTTAAGTGCGGCTGTATAGCACTCGCTGTCAAACTGCACAGGTCCCGAAGCGCCCTTGAAGCCTAGCAGTTCTCCCCGCTCGAGTGCAGCGAGGTAAAGCTCCATGCCTGTCTCGTTCCAGGCGTGTCCGGAAAGGAGGTTGTCGGTGGTGCAGATCTTTACGACCGCATCGTTGAATGGAACGTTCGGATTCGAGGACTGCGATTGAGGGTGATGCTCCATGTAGTTGGCTGCGAAGGCGGCCAATAGCAGGGCGTCGTAGAATTTACACTCGGCGAAAGTCGGCTTGGTGTCAAAACGTGTCTCGTAACTCATCTCGAAACCCGTCATCGGGTCGGCGTAAGGCGAGAAACCCTGATAGCCGCTGGTGAGCGCCGTGCAGCGAGGCCCGAGGGCTGCGATGGCCTCATCGGTGAGATTAGAACAGGCGTAATAGACAGGTGCCCAGAGGACACGTAGTGATGTGCCGTCTTTTTCGTCCTCGGAAGGATCGTCTGGGTCGATGCCCCATAGTTCACTGCGTATACGGGCTATCTGATAAATCTGCTCGATATTCCGGGCTACCACGAACTGCGGCATTTCGAGGGAAAACAAAGGCAGACTGGTTAAGTATTGGCGTATTTCCCTGTAGAGTGCTGCGTCGTCGCTATATTGTTCGCATTGACGGAGGTTGAATCCCAGTTCGGCGGTCAAGAACGGCGCCCACTCCACAAATGTCTGGCCATAGTTGTCAGCTGGTGCAAAAAGGACTCCATCGGAATCGCCTTCAAACATTGTGCCACCCTGCATACTCAGTCTGTTGGCATAGAGACTCACCAGAATCTCGGAAAGCGAGATGTCGGTCTCGGTAAGCGACCATAGGAAGGGCTGCTGACCTTCGCCACTGCTGGTGATAGCGAAGCGACGGATGACCGTCTCACTGGTGGCAGTGGGCAGGATCAGCGGTTTGTGCGTCTGCTGGCAGAAAGGTGCCAGCGCCTCTACATCGTCGCTGTCGAAGGGACCTATCACGGCTATCACGTCGTCGCGGTTAGCCAGACGTTGACCTAAAGCCTTCAGGTCATTGCCGTATTCATCGTACCACTCCAGTTTCAGGTCTATACAGAGTGTATCGTGCAACTGGGCATTGTGCAGGTTCTTCAGCATCCACTCGGCAGTGCGCTCCAAGCGGACCTTCATGATCGGGTCGTTAAGCGGTGCCACCACGGCTACCGTCTTCTCCACCCATCTGCGCGAATCCTTATAGATGATGGTATCGTCTTCCGTCTGACAGCCGGAAAAGAGCGAACAGGTCACCATAAATATGGCTGCACATAACCATATCATCCAACTGCCATCTGCCATCTTACATCTGCCATCTGCCATCTGCCATCTTACATCATCCATCTTACTTCTCATACCGCTCTCCCTCCTTTCTGATAGCCACTTGGCGCAAGCTGTCCATATTCAGTCCATTATCCCACAATCCTCCTTTAATGGAGTACGCATAAGTGTAGTCGCCAACTATCACGTCGGTAGCACCATCGGCCAGACCCAGCGTCTGGTGCTTGGGCATCGTACCGTTGAGCCACATGCCGATGTAGTCGACCATCACCTTGTCGATGCGCTTCAGCGTTGAGAATATGCAGTTGTCCTTGTCGGCAGTCATGTCGCCATCGACACCCACATATTTATACGATGAAACAATTGACTTTGCGGCCCGAAAGAATGCGTGCATAGCTCCGCCGCAGACAGGCACCAAGGTCACATTGTTGACGTTTTTTCCAGAAATATAATGTCTCTCCTCATTGAAGATTCGCGTGGCTGTCGAGTCGGCTATTTTGAAACCGCCCACCGGGTCTTCACTCAGATAGCGTACATCCAGAAGAAGGGTACTGGCGGTGTTAAACCGGGACGTGTCATTGAAGCCTGCCTGGAATCCGTCGCCCGCCTCTTTCACGGTCTGTATGTAGGGGTTCGCCAACAGCAGCGACACGAGGTCCCAGGCGGCATAGTGAACCATGCAGCCGCTCATATACATCGCACCATAGTAATCGATATAGAATGTAGAACCCTTGCCGTCAAGCGGCTTGGCAGTTTCCATGAACAGCAGGTCGGCATAGGGGTTGGTCTCCAGACGTTTATTGTTCGCACGGATGTAGGCATCGTAGACGATACTGGGCGTGACAAAGAGGCGCCGAACTGTGTCGTTGAGGTTTTCTATCTGGCGGAACATCGTCTCCAGATAAGCCAGTCCCTGCTCCTTGTTTTCGGGCGCCAACTGCAGGGTGCGCACACCATACTTCTTAGCCGCTGCCTCCACGCCTTTATAGATAAGGTCGTTGTACGAGCGGTCACCCAGGCCATCAGGATCATAGATGACTGTGACCAATGGCGTGGTAAGGGGTTGCTCCTCACCGGGCGTCGGCTGATAGATGGTCTCGCCCTCCTTGGTGCAGCCTGTCAGCAATAGACAGGCTGCCAATATCCAACCTTGTATTCTTCTCATGTACTTTATCTGTTGTCACCAGTAGCGCCGTCATTTGAGATGCCAGTGCCTTGTGTGCTGTCGTCACCCGCATTGCCGCCCCAGGTGATGGCGGTGTCGGTGACGCTGTAGTCCTTGGCAAAGGAACGGGCCAGTTGACAGTTGGCGGTGATGGCAC
>Ga0265298_10004701_pt1 | contig 17344 bp, 10 predicted proteins | sample AusTroGonzalo_MG_3_FD_193486 | JGI IMG/M metagenome (GOLD analysis project Ga0265298, IMG submission 193486) | Bovine rumen microbial communities from tropical cattle in Woodstock, Queensland, Australia - Gonzalo_01 | ecosystem: Host-associated > Mammals > Digestive system > Stomach > Rumen ... | reverse complement strand
CCAAACTTCTCAAACTGGCAATACCTTCTATATACTGGTTGACACCATTCTTATAAGTACCAATCCACACACTACCGCTACGATCTACAAAGATATTCTTACAAGTATTGTCAGAAATGGTCGACTGGTCAAACTTATTATTCAGATACTGGCGATACTCATGGCGATTCAGATTAATGACAAAAACGCCATCATGGTCTGTAGCCACCCACAGCCAACCACGACGATCTGCTTTGACATCCCATATCTGCAGATTCTGTGGTGGGTTTTCTATATGGCGAGCCTGAAGCAGACTGCTCAGTGACGGATACCAGCGCTGCTCACGGGCAATATAAATATAGGTATTACCCAGACAGGTAGCCCAGATATTATGCTGCTGGTCCAGGAATACTCTATAATCCTGATTTCGCGGACTGCCATGCTCACGCATCCATGTACTCTCCCACTCTATCACGCCCTTTGTGCCATCAAACATTACCAGTTCGCCCTGATAGGTACTTAGCACAACCTTATCGCCATAGCTGGAGAAGGTAGAAATTCCATAGGTAGGATTGAACTGACCTTTCTCATAACCTCGCTGGATATGAAACAGCTTCTTCGTCTTTGGATTATAACAATAGATGCCATCCTCGTAGCACTTCACCCAGAAACGACGCTTGCTATCGATATAAAGGCGCTCTACACCGCCAGTAATACCGTATTTAGAGAGTTCATTACTCACATTGCGCTCAAACGATTCTTTCTGTGGGTCATAAATGCAGTAATTCATACCTTGCTTTAGCCACAGTTTGCCATCATAGGCCTCCATAATCTCATCGGTATAGTTGTCGCGCATAGAGGTGGTATCGCGCTTATTCGAATAGAACGTCTTGAAGCGATAACCATCGTAGCGACTAAGGCCATAAGCCGTACCAAACCACATATAACCGTGTGAGTCACGATGCACACAGTTTACCTGCGAGTTCGACAAGCCATCGCGGGTATCCAGACGGCGGAATTTAATATCGGGTATCACTGCTTGCATACCTACAGGCAGCAAGATTAGCAGTAATAATGAGGAAAGCACTTTTCTCATAGCAATACTTTTAGTTCTTAGTCTCCGCAAAGATAATAAATTATGAGAAAAGCAGCAAACGTTTGCGCAGTTTTTTTTCAGAACATGAGCGTAAAGCCGAGACGAACGCTATTTTTAGGGCCGAATCGATTGTCGTTATAATTCATTCTACGAACATACTCCACCTGGAAGAAACGGAAGATGCTACGGATTCCCAATGAGATTTCCCAATAAGGAATATCAGGATTCATCAGGCGCGTCTGCTCTGGGAATGCCAGCAGCACACTGCTACCGCTATTCTGCTGCAGATAAGGATTATTCTTGTCAGACAGCGCGCCCCACAGCATTTTAGCGCCGACATACTCACGCCAGTGCAGTCGACGAATCAATGGAATACGATTAAATATCTTACCCTGCATATCCCAATTAAAGTCAACACTGACAAAGCGGTCGTTCATAAACTCCATGTTGTTGATAAGATTGAACATTTGTTTATGACTGAAGTATGACAGGTTGGCTGCAGGCATGCACAATAGTGGGAAAGGAACTTGGTTCCACTGCACACCTGCACGAGTAAAGAGGTCGATTCTTCCCCATGAGCCAAACCATAAGCGCTTGAAGATACTGGCCTCAGTATAGTGATAGGTATAGTCGCCACCAAGCAGTCCCTTCACACCTGCAGTATGGCTGAGTGTGATAATAGGAGCCTCGCGGTTGACTTTATGGCGCCTCATCTTGGAATTCACGTACAAGGCACCAGGGCTATACTCTATTTCGGCACGCAACTCCGTCGTACGGAACTTGAAATATGGCATATTGCCTGCCGACTCGTTTTGCTCAGCCTTAACACTGAACAAGCTGCGCAATCCCCACTGCTCCTCACGTTCAAAGGTCAGCTTCTGACGTTTGTAGAACATCATCTTGTCAGCATTAGCCCATTTCCATGCAGTAAAGACATTATCCTTGTCAGAACTGAGGAACTTATCAGAAGGCGACATTACGTCGTAGGTTGTCAGGAAAGATATATTCCGCTTGGGAAACTCGCTCGGCGTGTATTTCTTTTTATTCAGCGACCATGTCACTTCACTACTATAATAAGTATTCTTACTCTTCCAGCCATGAGCGATATATCCTTTCCAGAACAGGTGTCTGCTCAGATTGCCAGTTGTCTGCGCCCCAAAGCGAGTACGAAGTCCGTCAATGAAGTTACTGCTCACAAAAGATGTTACCGGACCAATATCTACCTTACTCTTCTTGCCGGTTTCTATGTAGTTCTCCATGAGAATCTTCAGGACACCCAACACATATTTAAAACCTCCCGTAGACTGCATACCATCAAGGAAGTCGCCCATTGCATTCTCACTCTTAGTAAGTTCCACCTTACGGTGCTGTTGCCAGAAAGCATCGTCCTGCATCTCTGCATCAGGGTCGATGGCCGTCTTAGCCTTGCCACGAAACAGTTGTTTTGGAATCTCATTGAAGGCATAGTCAGAGAGTCGGGTGGTTTTGATAGCCACACCCTTCTGCATGAAGTCAAAGAGGACCATCTCCACTATCATATCATCTACTGAGAGTACCCACTCGCCAGTAGGCAACTGTGAAAACTCCTGCACAAGTTTCATATTCTCCACAAAGTTCACATCCGTCTGATTGGGCAGAATGAGTTCGCAGCGTTTCACCTGACACGAGGAGTCTTTCAGCACATATAAATCGCCACGGAATCCAAAGTCTTGCTGATTGTTCGGTAAGAAGTGCAGATGGATACAACTATCGCGCTCAACCTTCACTGTATCCTCAATATAGAAGCGATAGAACGAAATAGCGCCATCACTGATAGGCGACATAAACGGATGTTGCAGAATGCGAACTTGGTCGTCGTAGATATTGATATCCGTAAACACGTCTTTCGTAACAGTATTCAGGATATCTCCTGTTTGGAAAAAGTCATTGATTCCTGACGAGCGCTGTCCCTTCACAATGTTTTTCTCGTCATGAGGATTACGACGATAAACCTTCTGCGTCACTGTTTCATCAACGCTGAGAGGCAATATCAACTTACCAGTCAACTTATTGGTTTCCACCTGATTAAGAAGCCACGGAAACTTACTCAGTTTCGGATTAGCCAATAGTTCCGGATTAACATCATTAAGAGCCAGCGTAAGCTTTTGGTATTTCTGATATTGATAATAGTCGCGCAGAGACAGATTCGTCAGTTTCTTGTTAGCAATAACACGCTTCATTAAATCTACTGCAGGGTTATTCTTCCTGCTATAGCGTGTACGCTTTTTCTTGACCGTCACCTCTTTTAGTGCTTTGGTATCTTGGCGCAAAGACACAAAGAGTTTCTCACTATCATCAGAAACATCAATGGTGCGAGTCTTATATCCAAGTACGCTGATAGTCAGTCGCTTGCCTTTTAATAGACGGATTGTAAAACGTCCTTGTGGGTCAGTGATAGTAACCAGATTTATTCCCTTATACTGCACACTGGCAAAACCGATGCCCTCGCCAGTCGCCTCATCAACAACATGACCTCTTATCACCTCCTGAGCCTGCAAAGGCAGCAGAAGGATCTGCAAGAATAACAAAACTATAATTCTGAATCTATTCATTGGTAGGGCACATCAACCCAGAACAGTGAACCGACACCAACCTCCGATTCCATACCGACCTTTCCGCCCAGTGTCATAGCCAGACTACGGCAAACACTCAGACCGAGGCCCGTTCCCTGTTCAAACTCATCTATCTTAACAAAACGTTCAAAAAGCTTATCACCACAAAATTCTGACTCAACACCCTTTCCTGTGTCGCGAACCCATACTCGCATATTGCCTACTTCCAGATTACATCCAATCTGAACACTTCCCTCTGTAGTATATTTCAACGCATTATCCACGTAATGAGAAAGTATCTGCATCAAACGATCACGGTCGGTATAGGCTTCCAAAGCTTCCGAGTGATTGGAAATAGCTAACTGCAAATGCTTTTCTGCAGCTCGTGCGCCAAACTTTTGCACCAATTCCTGCAACAAGTCGGCAATCATGAAATGCGTCTTATGTACAGACTCTACACCTGCCTCCAACTTAGACATATTTACCATATCATCAAAGAGTTGCAGCAATCGGGCATTATTCTTTCGTATCAGTTCAGAGAGCAATCCACGCTCTTCCACAGAAGGAGTGCTGGCCAGCACCTCGCTAAATCCGACAATGGCATTAAGTGGCGTACGCACTTCATGACTGATATTAGCCAGAAAGGCAGTCTTCAGACGGTCACTCTCCTCTGCCTGATTTCGGGCATTGATAAGCGCCATCTCTATTTCTTTCTGTTTGTCAATACGCATGGATGTGCCGACAATAGTTTTAGGACGTCCATTGGCGTCGCGCTTGTCAACAACAGCATAGGTTTCACCCCACGTAGTACCTTCTCCCAACGGAGAATGTGCCTGGTATTGCTCGTGTACCAAATCAGTACGACCTTCAGCCAGATCTATCATGCTTGTAGCAATACGTTCTTTGTATTCTGGCAACAGATTATCGCAGAACATCTCTACATCAGAGCCCGGCGGTATAGAGGGGATATCCAGTGCATCACGGTAATCACTGTCATAAGTGATAGTACGCTCCTGTATGTCAATATGCCATATAGCCAATTTCATGGCTTTCAGCACGAGATCGTACTCTATCGTATGGTGACTAACGGTATTCAACATAGACAATTCTAACTCTAACTTCTTATGGTGACGTCGCTGCATAATCAGAAAAACGATCAGCAATACCACCACAGGAAGAGCCAACACCCAGAATAGAATGTCTATTCGCATCAGATCGGCAAGGCCTACAAGGGTAAGTGTTCCTATTGTATCCATCTTGCTAAGCACTATGATTGCGCAAAGTTACAAATTCTTTTTGTAAAAACCAAAATAATGTGACGTTTATTTGTTTTTTTGCTCGCTTATTCGTACCTTTGACTTCATCGAAGGTTCTCTGACCTAAAGGTACAGAGTGTGGCTTTGCAATCTCTTGCTCGACAACAAAAACAAAAAAAAGTGTTTTTTGTTTTGTTTTGTGCTCGCTTATTCGTACCTTTGCACCATAATTACACCTATTTACATAATGGCACAACAATTTGAAATCATCGCCAAGACCTTTATGGGCTTAGAGCCCGTCTTAGCGAAGGAGTTAACGCAACTGGGCGCAAACGACGTACAGATTGGACGTCGAATGGTATCATTCAAGGGCGACAAAGAGCTCTTGTATCGCGCCAATTTCCAATTACATACCGCAATACGTATTCTGAAACCCATCAAGCACTTCCGTGCACTGTCTGCCGACGACGTCTATGAAGGCGTAAAAGATATCGACTGGAGTGAATATATTGCTCTCGACAAGACTTTCTCTGTCGATTCAGTGGTATTCTCAGAAGAATTCCGTCATTCTAAATTCGTAGCTTATAAGGTGAAAGATGCTATCGTTGACCAGTTCCGTGAGCGTACTGGCAAGCGTCCTAATATCAGCATTACCAATCCTGACATTCGTCTGCATATCCATATTGCAGAAGACCAGTGCACACTGTGTCTCGACTCCAGTGGCGAGTCGCTGCACCGTCGTGGCTACCGTCAGGAGTCTGTCGAGGCTCCACTCAACGAGGTATTGGCAGCTGGCATGATTATGATGACAGGCTGGCAAGGCGAGACAGACTTCATCGACCCGATGTGTGGTTCAGGAACCTTACTGATTGAGGCAGCCCTGATTGCTCGTAATATGGCACCAGGTCTATTCCGCAAGGAGTTTGCTTTTGAGAAGTGGCCCGACTTTGATGCCGACCTCTTCGACAAGATATACAATGACGACTCTCAGGAGCGTGAGTTCAACCATCATATCTACGGCTACGACGTGGATATCAAAGCGGTCAATACGGCACGTCTCAATGCCAAGGCTGCTGGTCTGACTAGCGACATCACTGTGACTGAGCAGGACTTCAAGAATTTCACCAAGCCTCAGAACAAGAGTATCATCGTCACCAACCCACCCTATGGTGAGCGTATCTCAACACCTGACTTGCTGGGTACCTACAAGATGATTGGTGAGCGTCTGAAGCATGAGTTTGCAGGTAACGATGCATGGATACTCTCATATCGCGAGGAGTGTTTCGACCAGATTGGTCTGAAGCCCTCTATCAAGATCCCCGTTTACAACGGTTCTTTGGAGTGTGAGTTCCGCAAGTACCAGATGTTCGACGGAAAGATTAAGGACTTCCGTGCTGAGGGTGGTATTGTAAAAACGGAAGAAGAGAAGCAGAAGATGGCTGAGAAGCGCCGTTTCAAGCAGAACCGTGAGTTCAAGAAGCGCCTCGACGAGGAGCAGGAGAATGCTGAAGCCGACATCCGCAGCTTCAAGTTCCGCTCATTAGAGCGCAAAGAAGCCAAAGCACCAAAGGAACCTAGAGAAAATAGAGACTCAAAAGGACCTAGATATTCTAGAGACAACAGAGATAGCAGAGATTCTAGAAAGTTCAACAAGGGCGGTCGCGGATTCGACAAGAGAAAGAACAACAGACGTTTCAACGATGATGAAGATTAAACTATTGTTCTTGTTGATGGCGGCAACACTGTCTATGTCTGCACAAAACAAGCTCTTCACACTTGAAGACCTGAACTTCGGTGGCAACAATTACCGCAACATGCAGCCCGAGAACATGTGGCTCACATGGTGGGGCGACCAGTTGATGTATCAGGATGCAGAGGAAGGTGGCACCATTGATGCCAAAGGCGAAAAGCATAAGTGTTTTGACCTGGATCACATCAATTTCCTGATGACAGCATCCCATGATGTAAACAAACGTATTATCCGTTCAGCCTTCAATGCGCAATACCCCTATCCAGGACAGCCACTCGTACTGTTGAAAGGCAAGCACAATGACTTATCGCTCACCATACTTTTTAACTGGGAGACCGACAAGCCAGAATGGACACAGGCCACCGAGATTGTCTCCGTGTCGAAATGGAACAAGAACTCACGGGCGACGGCATATAAGAAAACCGACTGTCAGCTCTATGTCCGCACGACAGATGACAAAGAAAAACAACTCACTAGCGATGGCTCCCGCGAGATTGTCTATGGCGAGTCCGTCCACCGCAACGAGTTTGGCATTAATGAAGGCCTTTTCTGGAGTCCCGATGGTCAGCGTCTGGCTTTCTACCGCATGGACCAGTCGATGGTTACAGACTATCCACAGGTAGATATCTTCCCTCGCGAAGCCACCTACGAACCAGACAAATATCCTATGGCAGGCATGACCAGCCATCAAGTAACTGTAGGTGTATATGATCTAAAGACGAACAAAACCATCTATCTGCAAGCAGGAGACCCCACAGACCGATATTTCACCAATATTGCATGGAGTCCTGATGGCAAGGTCATTTACATGTTTGAGCTGAATCGCGACCAGAACGACTGTCGCCTTGTCAGCTATGACGCCACAACTGGTGAGCGCATTGCTGAACTGTATCGTGAGACCAGCGACAAATACGTAGAGCCCCTGCACCCCATCGTATTCCTGCCTTGGGATAGCAGCAAATTCATCATGCAGAGTCAGCGTGATGGCTACAACCATCTCTACCTCTATAATAATAAAGGTGAGCTGCTGAAGCAGTTGACTAAGGGACAGTGGGTGGTTGAAGATATGCTGGGCTTCAACAAGAAAGACAAGAGCATCATCATTGCTTCTAACGAGAAGAATGCCATTCAGCGCAACCTTTATCGTGTTGACATTAAGACGGGCAAGCGCACGCTGCTCGACAACGGGCGCGGTTCTCATCGTGGCGAGCTGTCAGAAAGCGGCCTGTATCTCGTAGATCGTTATACCGAGCCCGATGTTCCTCGCAATATCGATGTAGTTTCTACTCAGAGTGCAAAAGCTACTCGCCTGCTCACTGCCAAAGATCCTTGGGAGGGCTACCAACAACCTATCTTTGAGAGTGGTAGCATCAAGGCTGCCGATGGCAAGACCGACCTATACTATCGTATGGTAAAACCAAGTGATTTTGACGCCACCAAGAAATATCCAACAATTGTATATGTCTATGGTGGTCCTCATGCTCACAACGTAGAGGCAGCTTGGCACTGGTACAGTCGCACCTGGGAGACCTACATGGCACAGAAGGGTTATGTACTGTTCATCCTCGACAATCGCGGTTCAGAGAATCGTGGCTTGGAGTTCGAGCAGGCAACCTTCCGTCAGTTGGGACAGATAGAGATGCAAGACCAGATGAAGGGTGTAGAGTATCTGAAGAGCCTGCCTTTTGTTGATGCCAACAGAATGGGTATTCACGGCTGGTCATTCGGTGGCTTCATGACTATCTCATTGATGCTCAACTACCCCGACGTTTTCAAGGTTGGTGTTGCAGGTGGTCCTGTCATCGACTGGAAGTGGTATGAAGTGATGTATGGCGAGCGCTATATGGATACACCCCAAACGAATCCCGAGGGCTACGAAAAGGCCAACCTCATCAACAAGGCTGGTAACCTGAAGGGTAAGTTGCAGATTATCACGGGCTACAACGACAATACCGTTGTGCCTCAGCACTGTCTGTCGTTCCTTGATGCATGTATCAAGGCAGGTACTCAGCCAGACTTCTTTGCCTATCCTGGCGAAGAGCACAATATGCGAGGCCATGCCAGCGTACATCTGCACGAACGTATTACGCAATATTTTGAAGATTATTTAAAATAAGGTAGAATGATGAAAGAGGAGCAGATATTAATTCGCATCACTGGTCAGGACCGTCCTGGTCTGACTGCTGCGGTAATGGGCATCCTCGCTAAATATGATGCTCAAATTCTGGATATCGGTCAGGCTGACATCCACAGCACCTTGTCGTTAGGCATCCTGATGCGTATCGACGAGATGAAGTCAGGACTGGCCATGAAGGAGCTGCTGTTCAAGGCCACTGAGTTGGGTGTCAATATTGGTTTTGCGCCTATCAGCGACGATGAATATGAAGACTGGGTAGGCCACCAAGGCAAAAACCGCTATATTCTTATGGTGCTCGGTCGCCAGTTGGAAGCACGCCAGATTGAGGCTGCCACCCGCATCCTTGCCGACCAAGGACTGAATATTGATAGTATTCTGCGCCTTACTGGTCGTAAGAGTATCAAGCAACTCGACAAGCACACCCGTGCCTGCATCCAGTTCTCACTGCGTGGTGAGCCGATTAATCGTCAGGAGATGCAGCGCAAGCTGATGAAGTTGTCGTCAGAGATGGAGATTGACTTCTCTTTCCAGCAAGACGATATGTTCCGTCGTATGCGCCGACTCATCTGTTTCGATATGGACTCCACGCTGATTCAGACGGAGTGTATTGATGAGTTGGCTGAGCGCAACGGTGTCGGCGAGCAAGTACGCGCCATCACAGAGAGTGCCATGCGTGGTGAGATAGATTTCAAAGAGAGCTTTACCCGTCGTGTAGCGCTTCTGAAAGGCCTGGATGTCAGCGTGATGCAGGATATTGCCGAGCATCTGCCCATCACAGAAGGTGTCGACAGACTGATGAGTATCCTCAAGACCTGTGGCTACAAGATTGCCATTCTCTCTGGTGGATTCACCTATTTTGGCGAATACCTACAGCGTCGCTATGGTATCGACTACGTCTATGCCAACGAGTTGGAGGTGGGCGAAGATGGTAAGCTGACTGGTCGCTATGTGGGTGAGATAGTCGACGGCCATCGCAAAGCCGAACTGCTGAAACTCATCGCACAGGTAGAGAAGGTAAATCTGGCACAGACCATCGCCGTGGGTGATGGCGCCAACGACCTGCCCATGATTAGTGAGGCTGGTCTGGGTATCGCCTTCCATGCCAAGCCTCGTGTGGTGGCTAATGCTAAGCAGAGCATCAACACCATCGGACTCGATGGCGTGCTCTACTTCCTCGGCTTCAAAGACTCATACTTAGGGGAGCAAGGTAAATTGTAAAGGAATAACGAAACAACGAAATAACGAATAACAAAGATGAAGATTCTTTTATTAGGCAGTGGCGGACGCGAACATGCTCTCGCCTGGAAAATCGCTCAGAGCGAGAAGTGTAACAAACTGTATATTGCACCAGGCAATGCTGGTACAAGCAACTGCGGTGAGAACATCAACATGAAAGCCGACGACTTCGAGGCCATCAAACAGTTCTGCGTAGAGAAGAGCATCGATATGGTGGTCGTTGGTCCTGAAGACCCACTAGTAAAAGGTATCTACGATGATTTAAAGGCCGACCTGCGCACCAAGAACATTCCCGTTATCGGTCCCTCTAAGGCTGGTGCCGTATTGGAAGGTTCCAAAGATTTCGCCAAATCATTTATGATGCGCCACAATATCCCCACAGCGCGTTATGAGACTTTCGACGGCGAGCACGTGCAAGAAGGTTTAGCCTTCTTGGAGACGCTCCAGCCACCTTATGTATTAAAGGCTGACGGTCTCTGCGCTGGTAAAGGTGTACTCATCCTCCCCACTCTCGACGAAGCCAAGAAAGAGCTGCAGGAGATGCTGGGCGGCATGTTCGGCAACGCCTCAAGTCGCGTGGTTATCGAGGAGTTTATGAGTGGTATCGAGTGTAGCGTGTTCGTACTCACTGATGGCGACCACTACCAGATACTGCCTGAAGCCAAGGACTACAAGCGCATTGGCGAGCACGATACTGGTCTGAATACGGGCGGTATGGGTTCTGTTTCTCCCGTGCCCTTTGCTACCAAGGAGTGGATGCAGAAGGTAGAAGACCGAATCATTCGTCCTACCGTAGAAGGTCTGAAAGCCGATGGCATCGAATATAAAGGCTTCATCTTCTTTGGTCTTATCAACAGAAGCAACACGCCTACTGGCGAGCCTGAGCCCTATGTTATCGAGTACAACTGTCGTATGGGCGACCCAGAGACAGAGAGTGTCATGCTGCGCCTGAAGAGCGACATCGTTGACCTCTTTGAGGGTGTAGCTGATGGCGACCTCAACAAGCGCACCGTTGAGTTCGACGAGCGCGCTGCTGTCTGTGTCATGCTCGTCAGTGGCGGTTATCCCCAGGAATATAAGAAGGGTTATCCCATCAGCGGCATCGACCAGGTAGAAGGCTCTGTCGTATTCCACGCCGGCACTACCACTAAAGACGGACAGGTTGTTACCAATGGCGGTCGTGTCATTGCCGTTTCTTCCTATGGTAAAGACAAGGCAGAAGCCCTGCAGAAGTCATTCGAAGAGGCTCAGAAGATACAGTTTACCGACAAGTATTTCCGTCGTGACATCGGAGCAGACCTGTGAGCGGGCTTCGCCCTAGTGAAGAGTGAATAGTGAATAGAGAATAGTGAGAAGTGAGAGGTGAGAAAGCTGTTACAAAATAAGATTGCGGAGAGCAAGCTGACGATGCCTGCCATTACGCTATATGCCTTGGGTGTATGGCTCTTAGCGGGCATGCTCACCAACTACTGGTGGTGGCAGTTGGCATGCTTCACCATTTCCAGCTACCTCGTGGTAGAGCTGAACAACATCAACGCACTGATACGCATCTTCTCACGCATGGTGAGCGGTGCGTTCATTGCCTTGCTTTGCTGTGCCAGCTTCCTCTTTCCTCATCTTCCTGAAGCCGTCATGCTCACGTGCCTTACGGCATTTACCGTACTCTTCTTCCTGACCTATCAGAACAAAGAGTCCGCAGGTATCACCTACTACGCATTCCTATTATTCGGTGTAGCGTCGATGGCGTATGTCCACGTCCTATTCTTCCTGCCACTCATCTGGCTCATGATGCTCACCAATATCATGTCACTATCGTGGCGCACATGGCTGGCATCGTTGTTCGGACTACTTACGCCCTATTGGTTTGCCGTAGCATGGCTGTTCTACCAGCACGACTACTCGCTGGCCATCGAGCATTTCAGCGCACTGGCTGTCTTTGAAGAGCCGCTAAACCTCTATGGCATTACCGCAGGACAGAAAGCCACGCTGGCACTGGTTATCCTGATGGCAATCATCGGAACCATCCATTTCATTCGCAAGAACTACCTCGACAAGATACGTATCCGTATGTTCTACGGCTACTTTATGTGGATGGACTTGGCTGCTCTGGTATTCCTGTTGTTGCAGCCACAGCATTTCAATGCCATGTTGCTCATCATGATACTCAACACCTCACCGCTGATAGCCCATTTCGTAGCACTGACATCTACCAAACTGACCAACATCGTCTTTTGGGCACTTACCACGGCTACCCTACTCCTTACCGCTTATAATCTATGGATTTCCTCATCTCTCTTCTAATCAGCTACGGCTATTGGGGCATGCTGATTACTGCCTTCATTGCCGGATCCTTCTTCCCGTTCTCCAGCGAGGCGGTGATGACAGGACTGCTGGCTGCCGGATTAGATCCTTGGGGACTGATTATCTATGGCACCATTGGCAATGTGGCAGGCGGTATGTTCAACTACTTCGTTGGTCGCCAGGGAAAGGTAGAGTGGATAGAGAAGTATCTGCACGTCAAGCAGCAAGACCTCGACAAGGCCACCCGCTTCATGGGCGGACGTGGTGCCTGGATGGGATTCTTCGCCTTTGTACCCCTGCTGGGCTCAGCCATCACCATCGTCTTAGGACTGATGCGCGCCAATATCCCCATCTCGCTTACTAGCATCGCATTGGGTAAATTCCTACGTTACGTCGTCTTGATTTATGGTGCACAACTGTTAATATAATATAGCGGAAGCAAATTTTTCACTCTTCACTCTTCACTTTTCACTTTTTTTATTACCTTTGCAGGTTAGAATAAAAATCAATCAACAATCAGATAATGAAACAATTCAGAATCGTGGACAACATCTTGGGCTGGCTGGCCTTTGCCATTGCCGCCATCGTGTATTGTTCCACCATTGAACCAACAGCATCATTCTGGGATTGTCCGGAATTTATCTCCACTGGCTATAAACTCGAAATCGGTCACCCACCCGGTGCGCCTTTCTTCATGCTGACAGCCAATCTGTTCTCACAGTTTGCCAGCGATGCCTCACAGGTTGCTCGCATGGTCAACATGATGAGTGCACTCTTGTCTGCGGCAACGATATTGTTCCTCTTCTGGACTATCTCCCACTTGGTGCGCCGTCTGCTCATCAAGCAGGAAGACTTCCGCAATGCTGTCACGCTGAAGGATATACCTTTATATAAATGGATAGCCATTGAGGCCTCTGCTATGGTGGGAGCCCTCATCTACACCTTCAGCGATACGTTCTGGTTCTCTGCTGTTGAGGGCGAGGTATATGCCTACTCATCAGCCTTTACTGCCGTTGTTTTCTGGCTGATTCTGAAGTGGGAAGACCAGGCCGACCAGCCCCATGCCGACCGCTGGCTGGTGCTCATCATGTATATGACAGGTTTGTCTATTGGTGTCCACCTGCTCAACCTGTTGTGTCTGCCTGCCATCGTGCTGGTCTATTACTATCGCAAATTCCCTATCGACGACCCCAAGCGCGACCTGAAGGGTTCGCTCATCGCCCTGTTTATCTCTGTTGTTATTCTGGCTGCCGTGCTCTATGGTGTTGTGCCAGGTATCGTACAGGTAGGCGGCTGGTTTGAGCTGTTCTTCGTCAACATACTGGGTTGTCCGTTCAATACTGGTGAGATTGTCTATATCTTCCTGCTCGTAGCCGCCATCATCTGGGCTATCTACGAGACCTACAACGACAAGGCTCCCAAGCGCCAGAATGCTGCATTCCTCTTGGCTGTAGCCATGCTGGGTATTCCTTTCTATGGTCATGGCTGGATGTCAGTAGTTATCGGCATCGTAGTACTGGCCGTGATGTGGTTTGTACTCGACTATAAGCTAACAGCCAAAGGCCAACAGCCAAAAGCCCTCGTCAGTGCCCGCATCAAGAACACCTCGCTGCTCTGCATGCTGATGCTGATGATTGGCTATTCTAGCTACGCACTGATTGTAATCCGTTCATCTGCCAACCCACCCATGGACCAGAACTCACCAGAGGATATCTTCACCCTTGGCGAATACCTCGGTCGTGAGCAGTATGGCCAGCGCCCGCTGTTCTACGGACAGGCCTACACCTCACAGGTGGCTTTGGAGAAAGATGGCGAATACTGCAAGCCCGTTATGAAGAAGGGCGACCCCGTTTGGCAGCGTAAAGAGAAGGCCTCACCCGACGAGAAGGATGAGTACTTCGTAGTACGCACCAAAGACGAGTACCAGTATGCACAGAATATGTTCTTCCCTCGCATGTACAGCTCTGCCCATCGCGACAACTACGAGAGCTGGATGGGCGAGATCAGTGGTCATGAGGAGATGTACGACCGCTGTGGCGAGATGATCAGCGTGAAGATTCCTTCTCAGTTTGAGAATATGCGCTTCTTCATCAGCTACCAGTGCAACTGGATGTATTGGCGCTACTTCATGTGGAACTTTGCTGGCCGTCAGAACGACCTGCAGGGCAATGGCGAGTTGGAGCATGGCAACTGGATTACCGGCTTCGACTGGTTCGACAACTGGCGCCTTGGCGACCAGAGCAAGCTGCCCGATGAGCTGAAAGAGAACAAGGGACATAACGTCTTCTACTGTCTGCCCCTCATCCTCGGTCTTATCGGCCTCTTCTGGCAGTCGCTGGGCAAGCACCATAATAACATCAAGGACCAGACGGGCATCCGCCAGTTCTGGGTAGTATTCTTCCTGTTCTTCATGACAGGTCTGGCCATCGTTATCTATCTGAACCAGACGCCCTCACAGCCTCGTGAGCGCGACTACGCCTATGCCGGTTCCTTCTATGCCTACGCTATCTGGTGTGGCATTGGTGTGGCTGGCATCATCGAGCTGATAAGAGAGCGACTGAAGAATAGCGATAAGTTAGCTACCGCTGTAGCATCTATAGCAGCCATCATCTGTCTGTTGGTTCCCATCCAGATGGCTTCGCAGACATGGGACGACCACGACCGTTCTGGTCGCTACACCTGTCGCGACTTCGGACAGAACTATCTGAACACCTGTCAGCAGGCCAACAATCCTATCATCTTCACCAATGGTGACAACGACACCTTCCCCCTCTGGTACAACCAGGATGTAGAGGGAGTGCGTACCGATGCCCGCGTCTGCAACCTGTCGTATCTGCAGACCGACTGGTACATCGACCAGATGCGCCGTCCTGCCTACGACTCACCCAGCGTGCCCATCTCATGGGAGCGCATCGAGTACTGCGCAGGTACCAATGAATATGTATCTATCGAGCCAGAGATGAAGGCTGCCGTGCTCGACCACTATCGCCAGCACCCTGAAGAGGCTCGCAAGCAGTTTGGCGACGATCCCTTCGAGCTGAAGAATGTGCTGAAGTACTGGGTACGCTCTAAGAATGCCGAGCTGCACATGATACCTACCGACACGCTTTATATGACCATCGACAAGGAGGCCGTGCGCCGCAGTGGTATGCTCATAGCTACCGACTCTATCCCCGACAAGATGGTTATCTCGCTGAAGGGCAAGCGCGCACTGTATAAGCAAGACATCATGATTCTCGAGATGTTGGCACAGTGCAACTGGGAGCGCCCCATCTATGTGGCCGTCTCAGTAGGCGACGACAACTACATCAACCTGGGCGACAACGTCATCACCGAAGGTCTGGCCTACCGCATCACTCCGTTCACCACCACCCACGATGGCAAGCCCATCCCTGGTGTTAAGAACTTCGATACGGAGAAGACCTACGACAATGTGATGCACCGCTTCAAGTTCGGTGGTGTCAACAAGCCCGGCATCTACCTCGACGAGACAGTGATGCGCATGTGCTACACCCACCGTCGCACCATGGCCAAGCTCGCCTTGGAACTGATGTATGAAGGCAAGGAGAAGAAGGCCGAAGAGGTGCTGCGCTATACAGAAAAGATGATACCCTCGTTCAATGTGCCCCACAACTACAGCTCTGGCTCGCTCGATATGGCGCGCACATGGGCTTCGCTCGGCCATAAGAAGGAGGCGCTGAATATCATCAACCAGATGTGGAAGACCTCTGTGCAGTATATGAAGTGGTTCTGCTCATTGGAGTCCTACCGTTTCGATGCTGCCAAGCACGACTGTCTGGTCAACTTCTACATCCTCGAGCAGCTGTCATCACTCACAGAGATTATCGACGAGAACACCTACGAGAAGCAGATGAAGGAGCTCAACCTCCTTGGCACCATCTACGAGCAGCGTGGTGGAAAATTATATAGCGAGTAAATGTTTATAGAACAACCATCCAAATGGCTTCGCTGGATGTACCCCAAGGCACTCTGGCGCATGGACCCGAATGAGAAGGCCGTCTATCTCACCTTCGATGACGGCCCTATCCCTGAGGCCACGCCATTTATCCTCGATACGCTGAAGCACTATGGCATCAAGGCCACCTTCTTCATGGTGGGCGACAATGTCAGGAAATACCCTGAGCTGCACAAGCGCGTCGTAGAAGAGGGCCACCGTATTGGCAACCACACCCACAACCACATGGGAGGTCTGCGCCACTCCGTCCACGAGTACAGCTATAATGTAGAGAAGGCCAACGCCTACCTGCATACCAATCTGGTACGCCCCCCTCACGGCTGGATGCGCCACGACCAGTATGCCTGGCTCTCGCGTAAGTTCAAGGTAGTCATGTGGGACCTCGTTACGCGCGACTACTCCAAGTGGCTCACTGCCGCCGATGTGCTCAACAATGTGAAGCGCTATGCCCGCAATGGCAGCATTATCACCTTCCACGACTCGCTGAAGAGTATTGAGAAGCTGCGCATCGCACTGCCTGCCGCCATCGAGTGGCTCCTTGCCGAAGGCTACGCCTTCAAAATTTTCGAATAAGAATCTATACCATCATAAAGAAAGTCGGGAGAGCCATTTGGTCCTCCCGACTTTCTTTATGATCCTATTAATGTTACTTCTTGCGCTTCCACGTCTGTGTCTCGTAGAACACACCGATATATCCACGCACCTTCAGCTGGTCACCATCCAGCCAGATAGAACACTTGTAGTTCTTACCATTCTTAGGATTGTAGATTTTACCACCCTCCCATTTCTCGCTCTTCTTTGAGAGACCAGACAGGATGTTTACGCCCAACAACTTACGGCTCTGCAGTTTCTTATCCGTGTTGTGCGAGTCCTTCGTGTCAGGACCCTTCTCCAGCCAGACAATCTTTCCGTTCAGCTTGTCGCCAGCCTGGTATATCTCCACCTGTGCATCGCCAGCCTCAGTATACCACTTACCTAATACTCCCTGTGCGTAGCCCCCCATAGATACCAAGGCGAAGGCC
>Ga0265298_10004700_pt1 | contig 17345 bp, 18 predicted proteins | sample AusTroGonzalo_MG_3_FD_193486 | JGI IMG/M metagenome (GOLD analysis project Ga0265298, IMG submission 193486) | Bovine rumen microbial communities from tropical cattle in Woodstock, Queensland, Australia - Gonzalo_01 | ecosystem: Host-associated > Mammals > Digestive system > Stomach > Rumen ... | reverse complement strand
AACCGTCCGCATAGACTGTATAACTTGAATTAGCGTCACTTGCAGAAAGTACAACAGGGTTTCCAAGAATAAGCCAGCCGCCGTTGTTTGAGTCAAGCGTTGCATCATACATTAATTTCAAGCAAGTGTTAGCCTGGATGAACCAATAGTGAGCAGTTGCATCTCCGCTTTCATCTCTTGTGCAAGAGTGCGGAGCAAGTGCGATTTTTGAACCGTGTCTGCACGCATAAATCTTTTTTGCTCCGATTGAGTTTACATTGAGTGTCATTGCATCTGATGAAGCAGAGCCGTAGAAACCGTTTGCAAAAAGCACTTCGATTGTTGTTCCTGTTTTAAGTGTGAAGCCAGGAATTGAAACGGCCTTTGCCGTTCCGAGTGCTGTGCTGCATAATGCTGTGTAATTGAGAGCTCCGAGCAGTGTGCCTCCGACATAGTCCCAGCCTGTACCGTTCCACTGATAAGAAGCACGTTCTCCAGCCTGGAGAGAATCTGTCACGTTTGTATCATGCACGACATTGCCCGCTGTCTGTGCAAACACATTCACGCGTACACCTTTATATGTGCCGTCATTGATTGTGAGTGTTACGTTTGACTGATTGATGACAAGGTTTGCGTCAAATTCAACATTGCCCGTTCTTGAGTTTTCTGTAATCTCAATCGGACGCATCTTGTCAAACGGGGTAGCGTTTGCGATGTTGAATTCTTCTGTTGTGAGAGAGCCGCCATTCTGTGAGCCGTTCTTTTTAGTTCCAAAAGTGCGTGAGAATGTTGAAACGTTTGCAAATTTTAAAGCCGATAAGGTAAGGTCTAAATCCATATTTTATACTCCTACTGTATTACGCTTAACACGGCATCTGCAAATTCCTGAGATGCAAGAAGCTGTGTCTTGAAGTAGTCGAGAATGTTTGACTTAACATTCTGCGGCTCTTTTGCGTCAAAAATGAAATAGTCTGTTGTATCAGAAAGTGCGCCCCAAGGCTTGCGCTTTTCTGTCTGTGTATAAAAGTCGCTTGCAAATTCTTCTGCGGTATCTGTGTAAAGCTCATCAAGGATGAAACTTTCTTTTGACGGGTTAAGTGATACAGTACAGTCTGCAGAAGTAGAAGCGTATCTGTATATTCTGTCATCTGCAAAAGGTTCTCCGTCATCAAGTAAAAATCTGATCTCGCTTGAAGTAAATACAATTCCGATGTGATACCATTTATACTCTTCAAAAGAAACTCCGACTTCTGAAAGGTCGCGGCGGTCCGTCTGTGTCTGTCCTTTATGCTGCAGGATGCAGTGTTTGTTGTTTGCTCTGTTTGCGATTGCGGATGTTTCGCCCCATACTTCCTCTGGTGCGTAAAGTTCCCAGTTGAAGTCCGGCATACCTGTCTGGAAAGTAAATGTGCCTGTCTTGTTTGTTACTGTTAAAGTAACTGTTGCATAACTTTCATCAACAGTCTTTGCGGTAATCGTTCCTGCTCCTGTTCCTCCGGCGTTTGCTTCTGCTTCTGAATTGTAGTACCAGTCACCGACTGCAGGATTGCGTGTTGATGTCCAGATATAAGTATTTCCGTTTTTCCATGATGCAGAGCCTGAAACAACAGCAACGATTTCTGCAGGAAGGATTTCGAGAGAGATTTTATCGTTGATTGTTCCAATCTCAAAAAGCGTTTGAGCTTCTGCGTAAAGATACTGCATCCAGAAGTCAACAGTACAAGTTGACATCGCAGCAAGTGTTAAAGCTGCAGAGAATTGACCGTAAAGACATTTTGCTACAGTACAATACGGAGCAACGGCAAGAATTGCCGGAGTAAAGTCTATTCCGTTTGAGTCCTGAGCGCTTTTAAGTGCTCTTGTTCCGTCAAGTACAAGACCGTCTGCAATGCCTGCCTGTGAGTATTCGTCATCGTCAAAATGCCATACTTTGGCAGCGCCTGAGAGATAAGGACGTCCAATATCATGACCGAGGATGCGTGACTGCTTCTGCGTGAAGTTTCCAATCTTGATTGCTTTGTCAGCTGTATAAGAAGGCGCAATTACTCCCGATGTATCCATTTTGTCGATTATGTACCACTGAGAGTTTACATTGTCGCGGTGTTCGTAGAAAGTTCCTGTCGGTGTGATGCGTGTCTGGTCAAGAGCATTTAAACCGCTTGATACAACGAGTTCTTTCGTGAACTCTGTCGACTCTGCAGTAATGATGAAATTGTCTGTCGAGATTCTTACGTTTGCCTTGTTGTTTGCATCGAACGAAACCTCGATAAAGTATGTTTCATCTCCTACGCGGAAAGAACCTTTTTTAACTCCGCCCGATACTCCTGTGTCCTGTTCTGTAAGATTAGACAGTGCCCAGAAGTTATAACCGAGGAAGTTACCGAAACCACCGTCAGAAATAAGTCCTACGTTAGCAGAGAGTGCTGAAAGCTCTGTGATGTACAGTTCCTTGAAATCTGCACGAGCTTTAACTACGTCTCTGATGTTCGTACAGAGAGCGGTCGCCGTAACAATGGATGCTGCAGAAGTCTTTCCGCTTTCGTTTGTTGCAACGATAGAGAACGAGTACGGAGTGTCCTGTATCTCGTCTGTAGACTGTCCTGTAAGCTGCATTGTCTGTGAATATGTCGTGAAACACTTAACGCTTCCGGTGTCTCCTGCTACTTTATATCCGTCTTCTGCCCCGAAAGGGTCTGCAGCTTCATTCGGTTTGTAGTAAACATCATCAACGCCCACTTTCTTAATCTGTACGTTGTGCATGAGTGTTCCGTACATTTTGCGGCCGTCATTACGTGCAGGCTGTGAAAGAACGAGAGATATAGTGCGGTCCATAACGCGAACGTAGATTATCGGAGCTTGCGGCTGCCATACTCCATACTGCGATGTATTGACCGTTGTGTTTACCCAGTCAGAATATTTGTTGTAGATAGATACAGTGCGGACTCTGAAAGACCATGTTGCAAAATCTGCTACTTCCGGGTAACCGTCTACGGTCCTGTCGAAGATGTATTCAGAGCCCGTTACATCTTCCCATTCTCCGTCAACTGTTTTTCTTACCTGCCATTCAAAAGTCTTGAGAGAGTTATTCAAGCCTGTTGCGTCAAGATAGCAGGTGAGCACGATTCTGTTTTCTTCTGCGAGTGCAAGAAGATCAGAAGGAGAGTCAGGATTAGAAATGTTGTCTCCGGTCTCTGTCTCTTCAAGTCTCTTCTGTACGTCTGAAACAATAGACGCTCTTTCTACATCGCTTATTCCAGAAGTGTCTTTGTTCGATTTGGTCGTGAGGTTTGTCTTGTATGCAGGTATCGTTCCGTATTCGTAGAGTGCTTCGTTGTAGTCCTTGAGCTTGAGGGTGATTCCTTCTTCTCCGTCTGCCTCTATGCCGATGATCTTCATTACGTTCGTAACTTTTGTAAAATCGTCTCCGTCAAGTTCTCCGAAAGATACGATGTTTTCAACCTGCGGCAAAATGCTTTCTGTCACATCAATAGGATCAGTAAAAATGAGGTCTCGCGTAATGTCTGCAGTTGCAGTTACCTTGCGGTAGTATGTCTTTCTTCCTGCGTCTGTCTGTGCCTGGATGATCACTCCGTAAGATTTTCCCGACTCAAACTCAACGTAATCGTTAAGAGAGATTCCCGTAAGCTGTCCGTTATGGATAGCCCTGTCCGTGATGATTGAAGAACAGAGCCCTATCTTCATCTGTTCAAGCTGCAGAAGGACCGTAGAGTAGAGCGGGTAGTAGTCACCTTCGCGACCGACAGATACAGTTACTTCACGAGGCTGTAATACGAGGCTTCGTAGCTGTCTCTGTGCTACCTTGTATGCGTGATTGTAAGTTGTCGCAAACTCAAGCGAAAGCTCTGTGACTATGTCTTCATCGCTTTTTGTTCCGCCGTCTATCATTGCGTAGAATGTATCTACGGCCCACTCGTTGCGGTTTGTGTATGTTACCTTGATGCCGTCGGGCTTCCTGTCGAGGTTCTTTGCAACCGTAAGAGAGCGGATGCACTGAGCGTTAAGGAGTGCTACAGGCGTATCTTCTTTTCTGTCGATAGCGATTGCATACTTGCCGTCAGTGTTGATGATCAGGTCTGCTCCGACTGTAGAGAGAATCTGTGATACAAGATCACGTTTCTTGATCTGAGATGTGATGATGCCGTCACAATAGAACTCGTTCTCTTCACAGTGCTCGTACAGGTCCGTGAATGAGTTAAGGTCTATTTCGTTAAGTGCGATCTTCGAGTGCTCGTGATTTTCGCTTGTAAGGATTTCAAGAACCCATGATGCAGGGTTTCTTGTCATCTGCTTTGTTGCGGTCCATTCTTCAAGAACGCTGTCATATATTCTGGCAACGCCGCTCGAGTCAACGTTGATCTCATCAAGTTCGCCTTCTGTAGAATCGTTTGCTACGATGCGTACACCGATGCAGGTTGTATGTTCTGTAGCCCATTCATTCTCCGGAGTTGCGTCTACAAGTCCGTCCTCAGAGTTTGAAAGCTTCGGATCATAACAGTATGTATTGTAGTAGAGCAGGAAGCAGCTTTCGTTTGAATTGCTTTCAAGAGCAGGAGTTTCTTTGAGCACCTTGATCAAGATGTCTTTACCGAAAGATTCTGCATAAGTGAATTCTTTCGTTGCTACGAAACGCACCTGTCGGTTTGTGTTGATCTCAATTGTATTTGATTCTTCTCCGGTCGTGAGTTTATCGGCTGTAAGATACCACTCTGCGACAGTCTCGAACTCTATGAAAGTGTCTGTCTTTTTTACGTATGAAGATATACCGTCAATTCCTGTGAGCTTGATATTTGAATCAAGAGAGTAGACTCTTGTATGTGTTCCGACTTCCTTGACATAAATTAATCCGGCGTCAACTGCGTCCTCGATTTCTTCGCTCGTCATTTCTTCCCATACATCATTACCTGGGAAGTTAAAGAAGAACTCATGCCACGTTGTCCCGTTGTCGTTAGACCAGTAAGGACGGATGATTGCTTTTCTTGCCTGCCATGTCGAAGATGATGAATTGTATTTTCTTAACCCGTTGAACTGGATAGCAACTTCAACTTTCTTTGCATTGCCTGCAATCTGTTTGATAACAGGTTCTGCTTCTTCTCCGTGCGGATGTTTAAGTTCTGAACCGTCATAAACTGACACTGCTTTTCTGTTGAACACAGGAAGAGAAAAACTCTCTCCGTTGCGTATTTCTATAAGGTTGTTGTCGTCATAGAACGGTGAATTTTCATCGAAGCAGTAAACATCATTCTGTGGTGTCGTGTCAGAAAATGTTCTTGCCCTGACTGTCCCGATGTTCAAGTCTTTGATTACCTGATCATTGTATCCGCATGAAAGAATAGCGTTCCAGTACTGCTTCTCTCCGCGGTCTCCTGCGACCGTGTAGTATTCGTCAGTGAGGATGTAAGGTGTGTTTCTCACGTCTCCGAGTACTGTCTGAATTGCAAGTCCGAGAGCCTTTTTATTTTTTGCACCCTTTAAGAACGGCAATACCTCTGTCTGCTGTGCGAGGTTCTCTGCGTCCCTCTGGGCTTTCTCCATTTTCTTTTTGGCTTCTTCGCTCTGCATCTTTGAGTAAATGAGAGAGCCGATAGCAACACCTGCAGCAACTACAGCTGTCGTGATCGCAATTACAGTCATAACTGTTGAAGAGATTGCAGAAGGTGTCTGTCTCAAGTAGAGCACATCGTTTTCGTCAACAAAATAATTTTCATCAACGCGATGTCCTGCTTTAAGAATAAGACAGTGGTTGAAATCTATTTCAGGTAAGATGTCTTTTATCTTGCCTGTTCTTTTTAATACCTTGTGCTCATTAGAAATCGTGTTGAATAAATTGATTACGCCCATTATACAACCTCATAGACCTGTGAATAAGGAATAGCACCGATTCGTGAAATTCTTACGCCCTGATTACGCGTAGAATGAATGAAAGTAGAGGGACTTATAACAACCCCTATGTGCAGTTCATTATTAAAGGTCATCTGAAGGATGTTTCCGACTTCGATTTTCTTTGTGGGTTTTACGTTGAGAGTCGAGGCTTTACCGCTGCAAAGCTCTGCGTTGTTGTCTTCGTAGTACACGTCCTGAAGTTTTTTCCCGAGACGTGCTTCTACTTCTATCGCAAGTCCGTAGCAGTCATACCCGTTCTTGTCGCGTCCGTGAAGCTTCCAGGGAATCCCGATCAAGTCTGCAACCGTAAACACTAAGCGTTCCCCGGATTCGTTTCCGTGTCGTACATATAAGGGTTTGAGGTCATGTCGAGTCTGTCGTCTCCTGCAAGAGTAAACTCTATCGTCATGTCCTCTGAATAAGATATAGAGCCGTGAAAGTGTTTGTATTGTCTCAACGGCTGGATGTCTCCGTTTTCGAGAAGTGCACCGACGACTGTAAGAGAGTAGTGTTCATCCGCATTTTCTACCCATGCGATGAGCTCATTTGCCTTTGCATCGATTGAAAGTGTTCCGCCCGTCCCGTCAGATGCCGGAGCGGTGTATGTGAACGAGGATGCCTTGTAAGTGTGCCCGTCGTAAATATGATCTACGACATCATCAACGAGATAGTAAGTGCCCGCTGTGTCGTGATCAACCTTTATGAGCTTTGGAAGAGTGTAATTTCCACCGCCGAAAAGTGCGTTGAAAATCTGCGAATCGGTCATCATCAGTAAACCTCCGCAATCTCAAGAGAAAGAATCCTGAACTTGCGGTCCGTGTTGTCAGGTTCAGGAATGCTTGTGAATCTGTACACCTTGTTACCAAGAGCAGAGCAGGTAAACTTTCCCGTAAGTCCTCCGAGCGTATTGTTGAACCAGTTCCAGAAAGCGTTCAGTTCTGTCGGCATATCAAGTTTAAGGTTACACGTAAACTCGAAAAGGTTTGACGAGTTCCTTTTGTAACCTACCACACGCCCCGAAATATTTTCTGACATCACGTAGTTGTCTACGGGTCTGTCTGAGAATCCATAGAATCTATCATTTACGCTGTTTGGCCATGTAACACTCATAAGTACGATACCCCCTTCTGTTTTGACTGTGCTTCCTGCATAGAGGCGTTATATCTTCCTTCTCCCATTGAAGAGTTTACGGCGTTGTCGATGATCACTCTCAAGCCGTTCTTGTTCATCTGTGTCTGTACGTTCGAGCCGTTCTTGTTCTCGATTGTGACAGGCATATTTACAACAGTACCGCCGCCACCATTACCCGAGCCGCTGTTTGCAAGCTGCCAGAGTCTTGCCTGCTGTGCAGAATTAAGAATCATTTCTCCGGAGTTTACGTTTGCCTGCACACGATCGCCAGTGTAACTTGTTCCCGGAACGATTCCACCTGTCGCAAAAGAAGGCGGTTTCGGTTTGTTTGCAATGAGTGCTGCAATCTGAATTGCTCCGGCTGCACCCGTCATGGCTGCCATAACTGCAGCAAGCGGCATTGCGTATTCTGAAAGGGACTTTGTAATACCCTGTGCAATGTTTGCTGTCGCGGTTGCAAGATTTGCGGTCCATTCCCACATTCTGAGTTTGTATTCTTTCTTTGCAGCTTCTTCTTCGATCTCCTGCTTTTTGTTGCAGTAGTCTTCGTAAGTGATGAGCCCTTCGTTGTATTGTTCTGCAAGATCTCCGAGTTCTGCATTCTTTTCTTCCTGGATAGAATTTAAGAAAAGGTCCGTTGCATCTTTTGTGAGCTGTTCATACTGACTTAAGAAGTCGGACATATCGTCAAGAACCTGCTTTAACTGTTCGAGCTCTTTTTTTGTTTTGTTGGCATCCTTTTCGAGCTTTTCCATCCACTTTGCATACTCTTCGATTTCTTTTCGCTTTTCTTCTGCGAATGGGTCATTTTCTGAAATGCCATTATTAAGCAGGTCAATGTATGATTTGACCATTTCATTTAACACAGCCTGCTTGTCGACAACTTCACCGCGTAAGTTTGCTTCACGCTCCATGTCGTCAAGTTTCTTGTTAAGGTCCTTTTCATTTTTTTCTTTGACCGCGTTTAGCTCATTTTCTTTTGCAAGTGCTTTATTTTTCTTTTCCTGCAGTTCCTGCTGTTTCTTTTCTTCTTCCTGGAGATATTCCTCGCGATTTGCCCTGATGCGAAGTTCGTTGTTTACACGTTCAAGGAGAGTTCGTTCAACTCCAGAGAGCTTGTTTTTTTCTTTTCGAAGTTCAAGTCCTCTTTTGAGAGCTTCAAGAACATCTGTCTCGTTAGCGTCTACGAGATCTTCGATGTAATTTGCAGTGCTTGTTCTAACACCGCCGATTATTTCTTCTCGTGCAGAAACCGCCCTGCGTTCTACTTTGTCAATTTCTTTTAAAACATCTTTGAGAGTGAGTTTATCTGCAATGTTCTGACTCCACATATCAAGAGCTTTAAAAGTTTTGACACCGTCTTCGTATATTTTGGTCCAGAACTTATTCCAACCTTCATAAGAGGGTTGTGTGATTTCTCCCATTGCCTCTTTGAAGGTTTTTTTTGCAAGTTCAAGTTTTGTGTCAGTGTTTGCAAGCTCTACGGCCATTCCCTTATACTGTTCTGCAACAATTTTAACAGCTTCTCCGTTTGCAAGCTGTTCTTTCGTGAGAGCTTTAACTGCCGCTGACTGTTTGCCGAGAAGACCTGCAGAACCTGAATATGTTGCGTTGAGCTGTTTTGCTGCAGTTGCAAGATCAAGATTTGCTCCGGCCGCATAGTCTACAGCTGCAGACATGATCTGCATGACTTCTGCTTCTGTCCTTCCTGTAGCAACCAACTGTCGCATTACTTCGAGTGACTGATTGTCTTCGATTGCGGCGGTCCTTTCAAGTTCCTTTGCAAAAGACTTGAGATTCTTAACGCCTTCGCCGTTGATGTATGGATTGTTCTTTGCAGCTCTTTCAAGTCCTTTTTCTGCATCAATCTGTTTGTTGTATGCCTGTGCAGTTTCCTTGATAGTTGCAAGATACTGTTTTAATATTTTAATCTCTGCCGCAATTACTGCAGAGATGCCGAGTCCTTTTATTGTTTTGCCGAGTTTCTGAACGCCTTTTATTGTCTGTTCGAGTCCGCTTTTAGAGAACTTGTTGAGTTCGCTCTGGACTCCCTTAATTCCTTTCTGTGCGTCAGATGAGTCTGCCTTGAATTTTATGTTTACATCTTTAGACATGAGAACACCTCAAACATAAAGTCAGTCTAAAGTCATTTTTCAAAAAGAGAATTGAACTTGTCGAGATCTTTCTGCGTTTCTTCGTCTGAAGGCTGTTCAAGTCTCCATGCTTCTTTAAGACGTTTCATCGACTCTTCGTACTTTGTCTTATCGTTCGGATTGTAGCACCTGTACGAGATGATCTTGTTCAGTTCTGTGTCGTGAAGAGCTTTAAGCAGTGCCTGAAACACGTGCCAGTGCATATCTGCAGTAAGCAGGTCGATGTGATACTGCTCCATGAATGCAGCATAGATGTAATCCGAGTCTATCCTGTAGTCTACGATAAGTTCAGAGCTTTCGTGTCCTGTCGAACGCGGAACAGAGCAGGGCGGGTTTAAGAATGTGTTGAGTGCGGGAAGTGCTTCCTCCATATTTTGAGGAGCTTTAATAAAAAGAGAATGAGCACAATCCAGAAGGTCGAGTGAAGTCGCCTTCTTGAACTGTGCATCCTGAATCACGTTTACGTAGTTAATCCAGAAGCGGAAATCCGTATGTACTGGATAAGACCTGCCCTCAACCTCTACGGAAGAAGGCAAGTCACGTTTGAAAAGATCAAGCAAGAGAGAGAGTTACCTCAGTTGTTGAAGAGTCTGCTTCGATTACGTCTGCAGCTTCTTCTGTTGTGTTATAAGCACCGATGAGATACTTCTTGCCGTCAATTACAGTGAATACAGCTTCACCGTCTGCGTTTGGTGTCTTCTGAACACCGTCACATACGATAGTGTCTGCACCTTCTGCAGTAATTGTAAGAAGGAATCCTGTTTCTGTCGGATCACTGAATACAGGAACACCGTTTGTTACAACTGCAGTACCTTTCTGTACGTTAGCGTTGAAAGAGATGTCGAAAGTGATTGTTGAGTCAACCGAGTTGAGGTTGTTACCAACAAGTACACATTCTGACTTCCAAGCTTTGAAAGTGTTTGTTGCTGTTGCTTCCTGGAAGAACACGATGAGGACTTCTGATTTTGCATCTGAGCCTGTTTTAAGCTCGTAGAATCTGTTGAATACAAATTCATAATCAGGTTCGCCTTTGTACATTGTCAGAGACTGACTGATAGAAGGTGCGTAACGCATCAATTCCTGTGTCGGGTTCTCATCTGCAATGTAGTCGTAAGTTTCTGTCTCACCGTTAAGCGTGAGATCAAAAGCTGTAGACTTCTTAATTCTTACCCAGTCAGGGCTTGCTGGAGTACCAGCGTTGAGAAATAAAGCAATCTTATGCTTCTTTACCATTTCGCTCATAATATATATCTCCTTTAGTTAAGAGTTGTAGTTGTCCGAGTAGTGAACGTTATCTCTACTGCAGACATCTGCTGTTCAACAGTTCCTGCATCGAAGTAGAATTTTCTCTCTCCGAGCTGAGAACCGGTTAAAGCCCCGTCAAGTGAGGTGTCCGTGAGGACCGCCTTTCTGAATGCGTGTGCATACTTTACGACCTTGTCGTCAAGCACACTCTGTTTATCTTCCCTGCATATGAAAGCCACCGTAAAGCGGGTGTCTGTCTGATAGCCTGAAAGATCATCTTCTTCTGTGTCGTCAACTTCGTTCTCTGTATCTGGAACGATAGCGACAACGATAGAGCCTTTATGCCTTAAAAGGTCAACTACTCCGAAGTAGAAGTCCTTTTCTTTGAGTGCAGGAAGTCCTTCTCCCTGCGTAAACTCTGTGTGAGTAATCAAGTAATTTTTTATTGCGTTGTAGATAGTCTGCATTTATCAATTCCCCCAGAACTTTGTAAGCTGTCTGTCTATCATCTTGTCGAGGTCCGAAGAATAACCGCCGCTGTCTATCCAAGCCTTGCCGGTCTGCACAAATCCTCGAGGATAAACGTTGAAGCTCTTTGCACGCTTTGTCGGTCCTTCATGTCCGTAAGAAAGCACTGCAGCCTTCGGAAAGATAGCAGAGCCCCAGTTGTCGGTCTTTGGAAAAACGTTTGACTCTGTTCCGTCTTTCTTAATCTTGTATCTGTAGCCCTTTGCAAGTTCTCCGGTCCTTCTGGTCGTTGTCTCAAGAATAGCCGCCTTGATGATCTTGACTGCACCGCGGGAAATTACACCGAGAGTCTGACGCTGAATCGAAGTCATGCTCTGACTTGTTTCGAGAAGAGCCTGCTGTACTTCGCTTACATCCGTCTCGATGTAGAATGCCTGAGCCATTTTTACACCTTCGTAATTCTGTAAGCGTTAAGCTTTTCGAGGTACTTCGTAAAATCCACAACGTTTAAGAAAGTGCGGTTTACTCCGAGATCACTCTGTGTGTTTACTCCGATGTTGCTTTTCTCTTCGCTCTGAATGAGAGTTGCAATTTCAAGACATACGAGCTTGAACACATCAGGTGGCACGACTTCTACACTTGTAGTGAAGTAGTGATACTTCGTATCGAGTACCTGTGTAACTTCTGCACCTGTCGGAATCTCTGCAGGTTCTGTAAGCTCTGGATCGAGGAAGAAGTTCTCACCGTCTTCTGAATAGACGATGTGTTCTGTCTGTACTTCCTGCTCCCATTCTTCATTCTGCATTACATCGAATCCGACATAGTCATTGATCCTCTGCGTTGCTGAGTTGATGTATATTACCTGCAGATCTTCTTCTTCTGGATAAACTCCTGAGAAGCGAGAAAGCTGTGAAGGTGTTACTAACATTTCTTGATTACTCCTATCTGTAAGAGAGTCTGAATCATAACGCCTGAACCGTTGAGGACAGTTCCTGCTTTATATACCTTGTTCTGAAAAGTGAAATTTCTCACTGCGACATAGCCGCTTTTTTTCTCTTCCGGCTTTTTTGTTTCTGTCACTGTCTTTTTCTTCGTTGCCATGTTTAACCCCTAAAGATAAAGTCATAATAAAAAAGCCTCTGATTTCTCAGAGGCCTTGCCGATTACACCGGCAACAATGGACTTATTCCCATACTGCCGTCAGTTCTGTGTCTGACGCTATTACCGTTCCGACTTCTGCATCATCATCACCTATCTTCCACTTGCTGAAAGTGTAAGTGCCCGATTCATCCGTCAGTGTCGGTAAGTCTTCGGCGGTGAGTTCATAGCCTGCCTCTACCGTCTTAGACTCCGGAGCAGTACCAGCTACACTTGACGTATAGCTGATTGTCACCGTATTAGCTGGGATTGCGTGCGATTGCGTACAAGTCGCGGCTGTCAGCCTGCTTTCCGTCGAAGAACGGAATTGCCTGGAAATAAGTGTTTTTATCTCCAGCTGTCTTGATTACGTCAATCTGCATTGCTTTTACAACGCCGATTTCATAGCGACCAAGAGGAGCAGCAACAGCAAGAGCAGTCTTTGCAGCTGCAGTTGTTGCAGGTGCGTAAGCGTCAACAACAACCTTTACGTTTTCGATGCTCTTATCACGGATAAGAGTTTCTTTGTAAAGTTTTGTGCTGTCGTCTGTTGATGAGTCGCCCATAAGAGCGCCATATACAGAAGGGCTCAAAACGATTGTGTATTCTTCGTCGAGTCCGCCAACCTTGATAGCAAGTTCAGCAAGCTTTGCAACTGTTAAAGCTGCGCTTGTTCCAATTCCGAGAACGCGTGCAGGATAATCTCCTGCAGTTGTTGCAGCAGAGATTGCGTTGTTGACGTTTGTAAAGATACCTTCCATTGCGTCGCCAGATGTTCCAGCTCCGACAATCATACCTTTGTGCATTGCCTTGCGGAATGCTTTGTCGAAGATGCCCTGCATTCTGTTTTCGATGTCCACAACACCAACTGTAAGTGCTTCTGCAGATACAGGGAGTACGCGTGGATATGCGCGAGGGTTAAGTTCTGTGATTGAGATACCAGCGTCAGTATCTACAGTCACAGAAGTTGTTCCTTCTGTTGATGATGTAAGGTCACCAAGTGGAAGGATAACAGGGATTTTTGTAAGAGCGTCTTTGCCAAACTGGATGTCAGCCTGAGCAAGAAGATCATCTTTTACTGCAACCTGTTCGAAGATTTTTCCAACCCCTACAGAGCCGCCGTCTGTTCCGATTGTGATTGAACGAAGTTCACCTTTTGCGAGCTTGCGGAGTTCTTCTGCATCAAAAAGAGCAGTGCGAGTTTCTGTCTGTTCAACAGGTTTTTCGCATTCTGCAAGTTCTTTAATGAGAGAGCCGCGTTTTGCTTCAAGCTCTTTCATTTTTGAGCGTACTTCATCTACGTTCACTTCTTTTTCTGTGTTTTTCACATCTTCACGAAGTGAGCGGAGTTCAAGTTCAACTGCATCAATCTGTGACTGGATTTCAAATTTGTTTCCCATAGTCTTTTCTCCTTTTAGTTTGTTAAACTTAATTCAAGCTCAAGAGCGAGTCTTTCTCTCTCCTGTCTTGCTTTTTCCTTTGCTTCTTCTTCCTGGCGTTTGCGTTCTTCTTCTGCTTTTTCAGCTTCCGCTTTGGCTTGAGCGTCTGCTTCTTCTTTGGCTTTCTCCGCCATTCTCTTTGCGATTACTCCGTCGACTAAAGAGCGTGCAGAAATTTCTGTCCCGTCGTTTGCAGAAAGGCTTACGCATGACACGTCAAAAAGTTTTCCGACGCGTTTAATCGTGCGTAAATAAACATCTTTTCCGTTTTCAGAAGTGCGAAGTTCTTCGTCTTCTGCTACGGTAAAACCGAAACTCATTTTTGTAATGAGTCCCTTGTCAATGTCTTCATAAAGTGAGCGTGTGAGCTCTGTTGTTCCGAGATCTGCAGTAACCAAAAGCCCGTGCTCATCCACATCAAGCTTGAGTGTGTTGTTTGAGATACGAGCAAAAACTCTTCCTTCGTGGTCAAACTGGAAGATTACATCGCTCATTTCTGTATCTTTGAATGCGTCCGGGGCTACCTGTTCGCGATACTCAAAATCATCACTTGAATACAAAACATAAGGCTCATTGAACGTTGTCGCATAGCCTTTTACGATGTATTTTTTCTCTGTATCTGCGTCTCTGCTTTCTGTCATGAGCTGCATTGTGCGGTACTGTCTGCCTGCAGCAATCTTGTCCATAAGTGATTTGTTCATTTTGTCACCTCGTTATTAAAGTCAGTTATATGTCGCTTTATCCTGTAGTAGTTCTGTTTATATTCGTCTTTGTAGATTTCCAGGACCGAAGAAACCATGTTGAACGAAAAATATTCAACAAGAAATTTGCAGTAGTCCTTAAAAACTGCATCCGCCCATTTGTTCTGATCGAGCGCATATTTACACAAGCCTATCATTAAGTCTTCAACCCTTATTCCAGACTCTGAGCGCTGTTCGTCTGTCGTCATGAGCTTATAGCAGGCCCATGCTTCCTTAGTGCCACGGAATACGCGTTTAAATCTTTCGATGTCCGTTATTGTGTTCTCGCTCATTCCGTTGTTGAGGTAGTACAGATAAAAAGCTTTGTTATCAAACTCAACGGACCTGATTGTCATTTCAAGCAGTACCGATAAAAACGCATCTTCGCTTGTGTAAAGTTCGAAGTCCGGCACAGCGTTATAGATGTTCTCCAAAAGCTCGCGCCTTATAAACTTATTCCACACCATGTTTTTACACATATTTTTCCAGTATGCGTGATAGAAAGTTTTTGCAGTTGCCTTGTATGGCATGACATACGGATCTTTGCAGATGTGTTTTTCTTCTTCGCCTTTGTGCTTTGCAAGATAATTGAAACACACAAGGTCGGCTGTATAGTCAAAAGCTTTCAACGGGAGTGTCTCATCGTCTCCGTCACAATACCAGATGTACTGACCGACAGACTGTTTAAAGCCGAGCTTACGCCCTGCGAAACATCCGACATCACGGCCGCCGCGCACAACCTGTGCGCCTTCAATCTGTTCGAGTGAACCGTCAGAAGTGTTGTCTACTGCAATCACTTCGTGTTCTACCTCAACGTTTTTCTGTGTCTGTTCAAACCATGCTCTGAAAAGATTTTTATCACGGTCCGAAAAAAGTACTACGATACTTAATTTCATTTTTTAACCCCTCTTGTGTCCTTTTACTGTTTGTCGTCGCCCTGCGGGATGTGCTGTGTATCTGGATCAAGCGGATCAGTATTTCCCGTAGTGTCCTGTGCGACCTGTTTTTGTTTTGCCATGTATGCTTTTTTTGTTTCTTCGTTCCAAGGCATCATGTTTACAGGCATGAAGTTTGTATCTCCAGCTTCCACCGGAGGAAGATTTTCTTTTTTGCGTGCTTCATTGAGTGAGAGAATACCTGTCGAGATTTCTTTCTGGTAAGCGTCGATGCGCTGCTGGAGAGAAGATTTCATGACACCATTCGTGTCAAACTCGAAGTAGTATTTGTCTTCATCAAGTAAAGTGTTGATTGCTTCCTGAAACTGTTCGATAAGCGGCTTTAATGCAAACTCATTGAACATCAAAAAGTATTTTTCAATGTCGTAACTTTCTGACGGAAGGTGATAAACGCTGTCGATGATCTCTTTCTGAAACTGTCTGTTGTCTTTAAGCTCTGCTCCGCGGTTGTCTCCGCTTGAACCGAGCTCGCTGTATTCAATTCCCTTTTGTTTGATTAAAGGTCTTGAAGCGTTCTGCGCTCCCGTGTACTCATGCTGGAATTTCTGTTTGATTTCCTCAATCTGTTCTGGTGTTGCATCCGGGAAAGCTGCAGAAATATCTACTACGGTCCGTTTACCTGAAAGCCCGTTTTTAAAGCTGTTCTGTGTAAACTGTTCGAGCTGGTCGGCTGTTTCAAATGCAGAAGGGAAGGCGTTATAGATTGACTGACCGCCTGAAAGTGTAGAGTAGTTGAAGCGCGACGGGATGTAGAGTACATCGTCTTCTGTGTAAATAGTTCCGTTGTACAGGAAGAGACGTCTTCGTGTCTTGTCATCGCGCACGATTGTTGTCTGTCTTATGTCCATACGGAAAAGAGAAACTACTTCTCCGTCATATCGTGCAACTCTCCAGAGACAGCCGCCGTTGAAATAGTCGTTTGCAGACTGATAGAAGAAGTTCCAGTGTCTCTCATCAAGAGAAGGCTGTTTAAGAACCTGGTAAAGTGAATGCCTTGTAACTCTCTGTCTGTCTTTCTGTGAGTACACGCCATAATGGAGTGATGCAAACTGCAAGCAGACTTTATCTTTTGCAATTAAAGCGTTACTGTCTATGGCACTGCTTCCCGGTATCCAAGAGCCGCCGAAGTCTTTGTCTTTTCTGGACGGAGCTTCTGCTTTTTTATTTACTTTGCGTTTAAAAAACTGAAAAGCCATTTTTAACCCCTTTAGTCATATAAAAGAAAAGTCAGAATTTAAAAATAAAGCCCGCAATTAAGCGAGCCTTAAACAAACAATCGGTAGTCTTTATTTTTTCACCTGATCGCAGATGAAAGCAATAAACATAGCTATTGCAGCAACGATGCCAGCAACAAGAGCAACTCCTGAGTTGATTGTTTCTGCTGTTACTCCGCCGATAATAAGAGATACTACCGCAAGCGCGAGTACAACCCAAGACACAATTTTTGTGACTTTGTTTTCAAAAAATGCTTTGATTTTGTCCATAATCAAGCCTCCTGTATTAAGTAAGGTCAGTTTAAAAAAAATAAAGCCGGAGTTGTCTCCGGCATTCGGTTTATGGACGCGCGAGCCGATACACGCTTTCTCACAAGAGGAGTCTGCCTTAAAAGTCAGTCTTCCCATTCGTTAATAATTACTTCGCAGCGAGCTTCATTCTTGATGTATTCATTCTGGACTTTAATCTGCCTGACTATCTGCCAGTTGTCATCGTAAAGGATGCCTGCATCTACAAGCAGGTCCATAATAGAGCTCGTTCCGTTGTCACTGTCGCGCCTTCGTAAGTCTCCGTGAATGAACCTTAAAAAGACTCTGCAAGGACAGTCTAAAGGCTCTGACGGTTTTTCCTGCATTTCAAGTTCCGTGAGCGCTATTTTATGCCACTTCTGGAAGTTTTTTGACGGTATTGTGCGTCCGTTTCTGAGTGTAATGCGTGAATTTTTCTTTGCCGGAGTTTCTCCGATTATCGTATATGAATAGGTCATATCGTAAAAGTCAAAATATCGCGATAAAGCGTGTTTTTTCGCGTCGGTAATGATATTTCATTATTTTTGTTAAAAAGTCGCTAAAAAGGGGTAATTTCGCAGTCTGAGAGCCTATTTTAAATAAAAAATACCCTGCGACACGGGGAAAAAGTTAAAACTTTGTGTCACAGGGCGCTTGCAGAGATTAGGAGATCGTCTAGCGGTTAGAAAGTCAT
>Ga0265298_10004698_pt1 | contig 17348 bp, 13 predicted proteins | sample AusTroGonzalo_MG_3_FD_193486 | JGI IMG/M metagenome (GOLD analysis project Ga0265298, IMG submission 193486) | Bovine rumen microbial communities from tropical cattle in Woodstock, Queensland, Australia - Gonzalo_01 | ecosystem: Host-associated > Mammals > Digestive system > Stomach > Rumen ... | reverse complement strand
ATCGACCATGATCGCGGTGGAATAGCCGGACCCGACTTCGATGATGCGTTTCGGACGCAGGAGCCGCATGAAAGCGTAGACCGGATAGGAACAGCAGATGGCAAACTGATCGTTGTCACCGTAATAGGCCAATCCCGGCTGTTTTTCCATGCGCCAGACATACCCGTCACGATACTGCATCAGCTTTTTGTAATAATCCCGCTGGACGGCCAGATTGAGGTCGATTCCATGCAGTTCGCAATCGTAACGGCGGTTGGCTATGAATTTCTCGATATCTTCGTCCGACGGAACGGGATTGTAATAATGTCCCATGGGGAATGCGACTTTCTGCATCTTCTCTGCCTGCCTTTCTGTCTGGATTTTCCGATAATATAAATTCTGAACAGAAGAAATCAATCTGCCGGAGCGTAAACCCCTGCTTTTTTTCAGATTTTCACCGCGCCGATGATCTCCTTGAGCGAGGCGACGCCTTTGCGGTCGAGCCAGGCGTTGATGCCGTCCAGCACGTGCAGCGGAGCCAGCGGATCGGCGAAAATGGCCGTGCCGACAGCTATTGCAGAAGCGCCCGCCAGGAAAAATTCGATGGCGTCTTCGCCGGTCATGATGCCGCCCATGCCGATCACGGGGATCTTCACCGCGCGGCTGGCCTCATACACCATGCGGACTGCCACGGGTTTCACCGCCGGGCCCGAAAGGCCGCCGGTGATGTTGGCGATCTTCGGACGGAACGTTTCGATGTCGATCGCCATGGCGGGGATCGTATTGATCAGAGAGACCATGTCGCTGCCGTTCGCTTCGGCCGACTTGGCGAAATCGGCGATTTTGGTCACGTTCGGGCTGAGCTTGGTGATGAGCGGGAGTTTCGTGGCGGCGCGTACCGCGGCGACCACCTTGCCCATCATCGCCGGATCGGTTCCGAACGCGAGCCCGCCTTCTTTCACATTGGGACAGGAGACGTTGATCTCCAGAGCGGCGATGCCCTCGGATTCCGCGTCCAGACGTGCGGCAACTTCGGCGTAATCTTCGATCTTTTTGCCCCAGATGTTGACGATCACCGTGGCGCCGGATTTACGCAGGAACGGCATGTAATGCTCGTCATTGAGGAATTTGTCGATGCCGGGGCCCTGCAGGCCGATGGCATTGAGCATGCCGGAAGTGACTTCCGCCACGCGCGGCGTGGGATTGCCGTGGGACTGCCACGGGGCGATGCCTTTGACCACGACCGCGCCGAGTTTGGAGATCGGAAAAAAACTGTCGTATTCCATGCCGTATCCGAACGTTCCGGACGCGGTCATCACCGGATTCTTGAGCGTGAGCCTGCCTAATTTTGTCGTGAGGTCAGCCATAATACACCTCCGTTGCATTATAAACGGGTCCTTCCTTGCAGCTGCGGGAGTAACGCCAGCCGTCGGGCGAGGTGGTATCTTTGATCTTGACCACGCAGGCGAAACAGGCGCCGACGCCGCAGCACATGTGCTGATCGAGACTGAGTTCGGCGAGGACATTCTGTTCCAGCGTGAGTTTGCCGAGCGCCAGCAGCATGGGAGTCGGGCCGCAGCCGCAAACCAGGCATTTGGCCTTGTCGCGTCCTTCGAGTGCGCCCGGAAGCAGTTCGGTCACAAAACCTTTATGTCCGACAGACCCGTCGTTGGTGGCGATCCGGACCTCGAACCCAAGTTTTTTGAAATCTTCCACGAGTATCAGATCCTCTTTCGTGCGTGCACCGAGCAGCAGGATGCCTTTCTGCGGGGCGTTTCTGGCAGTGAGATAAAGCGCGGCCGTGCCGTAGCCGCCGGCGGCGAGGATCGGGAAAGTTTCGGCGTCGGGCACGGTATAGGCGTTGCCCAGCGGGCCGAGGATCCGGCAGCTTTCTCCGGCGCGCATCTGCGCCAGTTCGGCGGTGCCGTGTCCCACCACCTTATAGACTACGGTCAATTCGCCGGTGACCGGATCGGCGTTGCTGATGCTGAAGGGACGGCGGAGAATGCGGTCCTTCATCGGGGTGATCTTGACATGGACAAACTGTCCGCCCCGGGCCGCGGCAGCGATTTCCGGGGCCTCGAAAACGATCCGCCAATAGCCGCTCTTCAGCGGTTCGTTCCGTTTTATTCGGCATTCATGATCCATGGAATGACTCCTGTGATTTTTTTTCGCTTCCGGACTTTCATTTATCGCCGGAGGCTTTATATTATAGTTCCAAAACGGGAAATGAGCAAATGGAAAAATGAAAAATCTGCCGAAAATCGCGAAAGTTCTGCTTGATCTGTCGCTGGACCGCAGTTTTGACTATGCGGTGCCGCCGGCCCTTGCCGGGGAGATCCGGGTCGGCATGCATGTGATGGTGCCGTTCGGAAAAGGTGCGGAACGCGCCGCCTTTGTGGTGGGGTTCGCGGAGACTTCGCCGTTCCCCAACCTCAAGGCGATCTGTTCGATCTGTCAGGACAACACTTCGCTGCCGGATTCGCTGATCCGGCTGAGTGAATGGATGGCGGATTATTACTGCTGTGCGCGGGAGACCGCGGTCCGCAATCTGCTGCCGGGCGCGGTCCGCAGCGGCAAGGTCAAACAGAAAACCGAGACCTGGTATTTTCCCGCCGACCGCGACACGGTGAACCGTTACATGCTGGACAATCCCAAGGCGCAGGGTCGCTGCGCGCTGCTCAAAGTGCTGCTGCGCAACACCCGCGGCATGTCCGCCGAACAACTCCTGCGCGAAGCCGGCTGTTCAATGGGCGTGCTGAAAAAACTGGTTTCCGAAAAAGTGGTGGTGACCGAGGAACGCGGGGTTGACCGCGATCCGTTCAAGGGTGCGGACGTGCTGCCGACGCAGCCGAAGGAACCGAGTCCGGAACAGGCCGCCGCGCTCGAACTGATCCGGCATAAACTGCATGACCGCAAGCCGGATGAAAGCCACGTGGTGCTGCTGCACGGCGTGACCGGGAGCGGCAAGACCGAGGTTTATCTGCAGACCATTGCCGACGTGCTCAAGGCGGGCGGCGAGGCGATCGTGCTGGTTCCGGAAATCTCGCTGACGCCGCAGACCGTGGAACGGTTCCGTGCCCGCTTCGGCGACCAGCTGAGCGTGCTCCACAGCGGCCTGAGCGATGGCGAACGCTACGACGAATGGATGAAGGTCCAGAACGGCCGGGTGAAGATCGCCGTCGGCGCGCGGTCGGCGCTGTTCGCCCCGTTCCGGCATCTGGCGCTGATCGTGGTGGACGAGGAGCACGACAGTTCCTACAAGCAGTCCGAAGCGCCGCGCTACAATGCACGCGATATCGCGGTAGTGCGGGGCAAGTTCGAAAACGCGCTGGTGATCCTGGGGTCCGCCACGCCGTCGGTCGAATCCTATTACAACGCCGAGACCGGCAAATATGCGCTGGCGAAGCTGACCCAGCGGCACGATCCGTCCATCCTGATGCCCGAGGTGACGATCACCGACATGAGGCTGGAATCCGACGGAGAGGGACGCATCCCGTTCTTTTCCAAGGGACTGATCGATGCCGTCTGGGACCGGATCAGACGCGGCGAACAGAGCATCATCTTCCTGAACCGTCGCGGCTATGCCCGCCAGCTGAGCTGTCCCGCCTGCGGCTATATCGCCATGTGCCAGGAATGTTCCGTGGCGCTGACCTATCACAAACGCAGTGAAACGCTGACCTGCCATTTCTGCGGAGCGGCGATGAGCGCACCGGAAGTGTGTCCGCTCTGCGGCTCCCATGAGATCCGCTATCAGGGCAACGGCACCGAACGGATCGAAAACACTTTCAAGGAAATTTTCAAGGGAGCGCGGATCGCGCGGATGGATTCGGACACGATGACGCGTCCGAGCCTGTATGAAAAGACGCTGGCGGCCTTCCGCAAAGGCGATCTGGACATCCTGATCGGCACGCAGATGATCGCCAAGGGACTGGATTTCCCGAACGTGACGTTCGTCGGAGTGGTGAATGCGGACATGGGGCTGTACACACCGGGCGATTTCCGGGCGCAGGAACACGCATTCCAGCTGCTGACGCAGGTGTCCGGACGCGCGGGGCGCGGCGGCATTCACGGCGAGGTGCTGATCCAGACCTGCGCCCCGTTCAATTCGGCGATCCAGTTCGCTGCGGAACATGATTACGGCAGTTTTTTCGCCGAGGAGATCGAACTGCGCCGGGAACTGGAATATCCGCCGTTCAATCATGTGATGCTGGTGCATTTCCGCGGCGCCGATCCGGAACAGGTCCTGCTGACCGCCAAAAAACTGATGGAAAAGATCCGTCCGGTCATTACGCCGGACACCAAGGTGACCGAACCGGCTCCGGCGCCGGTGGAGCGGATCGGCGGCAAATACCGTTTCATCGCTCTCTTCATGGGAACGAAACTGGCGAATCTGCGCCGGGCGGTGAAATACGCGATTTATTCGGAAAAACATCCCAACGTGGATATTTACGTGGACATGGACGCACTGTCCTTTTTGTGATATCGGAGCAAAATTCAAAAGCCCTGGCTTTTAACCATGTCAGCATAAATCCCGGAACGATGTAAAATCGGAATCAGCGGATCCCCCTGGCGTTTTCCTCCAAGATCCTCCGGCATGCCGCAAGGGGGGCATCAAACAGGATCTGCAGGAAACATTCCAGGATGAAAAACAGTTCATGTTCAATGTCCTTTCTGCAGTTTTCCGCTTTGTTTCCAATCCGCAAACGGAAAATCTTTTTTGATTTTTTCCCGGCGGTTTGATTCATTCCAGCTGCCGCCGCCCCAGGCGGTCACCGCAAAGTATTCATGCCACTGGGCGGACTCGAAGCCGCACAGTTGATTGCGGTGGATATGGCGCATTTCAGTTTGGTTCCGCCATTCTTCCTGCGACCAGCGGGGAATTTCCGGTTTGTCCAGATTGTTCACGAACGGCAGCCATTCTTCCAGCTGCGACTTGTGGCAGCGCAGCATTTGCAGTTTTTGTTCCCTGAATTCTTCAATATTGACCCGGAAATGCCAGACCGGTTCCTGGGCGTATCCGTCGATGCAGTTCAGGATGATCGGAGGCTGGTAACGCAGGACCTGTTCTCCGTTCATGGTCGGATAGGCATTGGGTACACCAAGCTGGTATGCCACTAACCTGACCGCTTCCGCCGTGTGCTGATGATCGATATGGATTCCGGCAAGGGGATTGGTTGAGATCGGCGGTGCGATCACATAGTCTGGTGCGAATGCGCGGATCGCATTCCACAGACCGCCGAGCATATTGCGGTCGCAAAAAACTTGAGCAGGAATGTGCGAGCCGTCCAGCTGCGTCAGGTTTTCATATTCCGCGCCGATGATTTCCGCGCTTGCCTCGGCTTCCTTTTCCCGGATTTGTGCGGTCGTTTCGACATCATGGAGATAATGTCCGCTGCCGCCGCGACTGGTGGTCAGGATTTTCAGTTTGACCTGATTCCCGTAATATTGGCGCAACCGAAGGAACAGACCGGCCGCTTCGAATTCAAAGTCGTCCTGGTGCGCCATGACCGACATAACGCGAAGTTCCGTCATGGTGTCAGCTCCATTTCTGCGGGTTCTGACGGAAACATTCTTCGATGATGGCGATCTGCCGCCGGACGTCATCCAGTGGAACCGCCAGGGAAGCCTGATTCCGGATCACTTCATATAAATTCAGATATAATTGTTCCCCCAGCCAGGCTGCATTACGGGAACCCGTATCATGCCAGGAGAATTCATACCAGTCCAGTTTTTCCGTGCAATAAGCCCGGTTCGGCAGAGGCTCGCGAATCAGACAGCGGGCCGGAGCTTCTTCCGGGCGGTAATATTTCCAGTCCACCTGATTCGGGACCGCGGTAACGCCTCCATATTCGCCGTAAACCTGGAACCGCGGCGGGGAATAGGGCGCACAGGAACTGACTTCCAGATCGATCGTCGGATGGCCGGCCTTGCTGAAGACCAGTTTGACATGATCTTCCGCGGTTCCGAAACTGTTGACCCGGTCCGTATTCGCATAGATCCGGTCGGGCATCCCTTCTCCGAACAGTGCCAAAGCCTGATCCAGCGGGTGGGAGCCGGTGTTGAGCAGGGCTCCGCCGTTGCGTTCCCGCAGCGTCTGCCAGTCCCAGCGTCTTGCGGCGTTGTTGCGGGTGAAACGGGCCATCACGATCCTGCCCAATACGCCGCTGCGGCAGATTTCCAATACTTTTTGGAAAGTCGGGTCGAATCTCGCTTCCTGAAATACTGCAAAGACCCGATTGACTTCCGCCGCTTTGGAAATTACCTTATCTACTTCGCTCGCCTTGGCTGCCAGCGGTTTTTCGGATAATACATGAAATCCCGCGTTCAAGGCTTCTATGGAGATTGGGACATGCTGTTCGCTGAACGATGCGTTTACGATCAGTTCCAGACTTTTGTCCTGAAGCATGGCATGGTAATCCGGATACACTTTGCAATCGGGGAATTCCTGTTTGGTTTCCTGGCAGCGTTCCGGAATCAGGTCCGTGATGGCGGCAATTTCATAGTGTTCCGAGGCTTTGGCACGTTTCAATGCCTCCGTGTGGATACACCGGCCGCTTCGCCCCTGTCCGATCAGTCCGAGTCTGATTTTCTTCATTTTTTCTCTCCCGGATAAAGCAGCGCCGCACTCTGTTTGAGCGAGTGCATATATTGCAGACTGGCAGTAATGCCGTCTAAGGAAGGCGCTTCATATTCAAGCGAACACCAGCCGCCGAAATGGTTTTCCTCCAGCAGGTAAGCCATCTGCCGCAGCGGCACGATGCCGTCCCCTTTGCCGCAGATGCAAGGGACAACCCGTTTCGGGGCACCGTAAGGTGCAATTTTCCAGTCTTTGTAATGGACGTGTTTTACATATTTCTTCAACCGTTCGTATGCACGGATCGCGTCTTCGGTTTCGTTCATGTTCGCCGCATAGAAATTGGCGATATCCATACAGATTCCCAGTTCGGGAGTTTCAAACTGCTTCATGATATAGAGCAGTTCGGCGGAAAGACCCGGCAGACGGCCGTGGTTTTCTATGGCCAGAGACACCCCGCATTTCCGGGCTTCCGGCAGGACCGCTTCGATTCCTTTGATGACTAACTGCAAACCTTCTGCGTAATCCATGTCATGTGCGGGGATCAGATCCTTGTGGTAGCCTCCGAAGATGCGCAGGACCGGGGCTCCGGTTTCAGCAGCTTCATGAATTGCGCGGATTACAATTTCGATTTGTTTTTTGAAATTTTCCGGTTCGCGGACTGCAAAATGATTCCCTGTGGCGTATGCAGCCACAGCCAGGCCGCTGGCTTTGAGCCGTCCGGACAAGGCCTTTTTATCCTGTTCGACATCCTGCCAGAACCAGGGGTAGCAGTTCGGGTCCATGATATCTGTTCCATCCGCGCCGCCGGCGGCAATCAATTCAAAATAACGGGTTTGATCCAGTTCGCCGCTGTTCAAGGCGGCTTTGGCGCTGATCGGTGTGCATGAAATTTTCATTGCATATTCCTTTGTTTACTTTGTGATTTCCACAACCCGGACATCTCCGGCGGGGACGTTCAGGGTCAGTTGACTGCTGCCGGTGAACCATTCCCGGACAGCTTTGTATTTGAACCCGGGTTTGATCGTCACGGAGACGTCATACTTCGGATCGTTTTGATTCTGCGGGTTGTCCCACGTCCGGTTGAAGCCGGAACCATAATTGTTGAACAGCGAAACCAGCCAGCCTTTGCGGTTGCGGTGCACCAGATACTGCACATCGCCTTTGACTTTCAGCGGCAGGGTCCGGTCACGGAGTTCCGCCATCAGGTCGTGAAAGATTTTCAACATTCTGTCGGTATATTGTTCTTTCAGGAAATCCGGCATGCTGAGAATGACTTTCCCCTTTCCGTAAGTAGAAACGATGACCAGCGGATCCTTCCGTTCATCGGCGGTGAATACTGCCGCATAGGATCCCTTGCGCAGTTTCGCTGCGGTATAATAGAACATCTGATCCTCCATCAGCATTTTCCCGGAGAACGTGCTGTAGCTGCATTGGGCTTTCCTGCGGTCGGAGGCGGAAATTTCCGCACCGGGGAAATCTGTGGGGAACAGTTTCGCAAACGGTTCGAACTGTTTCCAGTTGACCGCGAGCGTGCCGCCATTCCGGACATAATCGACAAGCTTCTTTGCCAGCTCCGCGTTCACAGGAACATCGCCGCAGAAGAAAATCACGGGGTAACCGTTCAGTGTTTTCGCGGATGCGTTGTTGGTGATAACATCGAATATATCCCCGTAAGGACCGGTGCGGAAACCCCGGTTGTAGTAAATCCGCTCGGATTTCGGGAAGAGCGCGTTTTCCACACTATGCATCATGAGGTCGCCCTCCGTGGAATTGATGCAGCCCCAGGGAATGGGGGTGTAATTGCTGAAATAGCCGTGATGCAGATCCCACATCAATGCAACCGGGGCATACACCATTCCGCGATCCTCTTTGCAGACGATCCGGTCATAGAATTCCGCCATCATCGCGCCCATGTCGGACAAATACTGTTTCGGCTCGCGGAGATTGACTGCCAGCGGGTCTTCCCGGTCAATGGTTTTCCAATTGTATTTGGCATACATCAGGTAATGCCCGGATTCGTCGTGGAATACATTCCCCCCTGCCATGTAGGTGTAGATGAAACATCTTCGCCAGTCGTCCTTGGGAACACCGTATTGAGGGCCACTGACTTTGCCTACGAGAAGTGTTTTATATTTGATGCCGAAGGAGAAAGAACGAGTTCCCGGCCGGAGCGCTTTGCGGTAATCATTGTACGAATAGTTCCGGTAATTTTTTTCACAACCGGGAAAAACCAGCTTGTTGTCATGGGTGGTGAGATAGTACCGCATGGGTTTTCCATACTGCCGTGCTGCGCCCCGGGAAACGCAGTGCGCAAATGGCATATCCAGCGTTTTGGGTCCGTATTCCTGACCCGCCATGCCGAAACCGTAACTCAGAAAAATGTGATCGGTGTGGGTGCAGGAAATCGGCGCCCGGTATGGTGCCAGTTCCGGATAAAAAACCGCCCAGTCACGGATATACGTCCTTGCCGGATCGAAACTGAGCTTGCGGAGCTGTTCATAAGCCTCGGCTTTCGTTTTCGGCACCGGCAGCTTCGCCAGCCGGATCATCGTCGGGAAACCGCCGCCGGCTCCGACCGATTCGTTGATGTCCACGCACAAAAGACGCGAACCGTATTTCCGGATAAATTCCTCGCGGCTTTCCTTTTTTTCCTTCAATTCCTGTTCAGGCAGACTATAGCCAGCAGCACTCTCCGTGTTATACATAATCGGATTGGAGGTTTTTTTGAGAATATAACCGGAGAGATTGGTTTCCGGATCATTCAGCAGTTTGGTCAGGGGCTGCGATTTCTCCCGGAATCCGCGGTCCAGATCCCAGGAATGCACCTGATATGCTGCATTCTGAAACAGCGGAATCGTGTTTTCCCGGTTCGGAACAAACGGCATCCGGGGAAGAAACATGAAATAAAAATCCTTTCCGGAGGCAAAACGGTAGGGTTTCCATGCTTCCGGCACCTGGAAACTTTGGGCTTTCGCGCCCACAATGAGCGGACTTTTCCGCCCCGCAAACTGTTTGCAGAATTCCATCCGGGATTCCCGGAGTGCCTGGTTGTCCGACTCAAGCCGCTTTTCCGCAGCGGCAATTTCCTCCGGATTACCCAGATAAATTTTTCGCATTGAATCGAAATCATTATAATTCAGTATGGGAATCGGGAACATGGAACTGGCGCCTTTGCCGTTGTCGCACACGATGTTGCAGGAATAAATCCGGTAACCGGAAAGCAGACTGAGCGGAATCCGAAGCTCGATGACACCTTTTCCCCACGCAGCATCCCATCCGTTGGCAGGATAAATATGCCTGCCGTCCAGAGTTACTGCAAAAACCTTGACATCCGGCAATTTTCCCAGACGCAGTTCATACCGGGGCTGGGAAAAAATTCCGGAAGAAGTGGAAGTTATTTCCACAGGATTGCTCAGCGCCACATAGAGATATTCTCTGTCATACTGCATCCTCACTTCGGTTTTCTCTTCCGCGGGCTCCAGGGTAACTACCTTCTTGAACGGGCAGGACAGTGGTTCCGGCCATTCTCCGGCACGGATCACTCCATCGAGTTTCGGTGCGGTCTCCGCTTTCCTGAGGATTATTTCCGCGTGGCTGTTCAGCAGGAGAAACGACAAGGCCGCGATGCATAAAGATTTAATTTTCATGGTATCACCAGTTTCCGATATTGAGATTTTTGATCGTAATGACGCCGGAATCCGTGGAGGCGTCGGGGCTGTCGTCCAATACCACGGTCATACTTTTCAACGGAAGGTCCAGATGCTGGTTGCCGTCGCCGCCCCAGATCGAATCCAGAATATTATAGGGTTTCTCCGGAGGGAGCGGGATGACCATATTGAAATTCTTTTTGCCCTTGAAATTCAGCAGAATCGGCTTGCTGGTCAGGTGGGCTTCTCCGCTTTTGTCCGTCAGCACGAAAAACAGGCGGTGCCCTTTTCCATCGGAGGTGATCTCCATGGAAACCTTTTTGCAGGAGTCGATATTTTTAACGATATCGAACATCAAAGCGTCATGTCCGGCAGTGGTAAAACGGTAGTTGACGACAAAAGCCCCATCCCGGTTTTCAACCGAACAACCTTTTGGCGGCGGTGAAACTTTTTCATTCACGTGCGCCCGCACATTCACGGGTTTCTCTTGTGAAAAATCAATAACTTTTTTCGGATGCTTTACCGGCACGATCACCGGAATCTTTTTTTCCGGTCCTTTCCTGCTTATGACTGCTTCCCCGAGTTCTTTGACCGATACCCATTCCAGCATGACTTCCCCCGGACCGGTCAGTATAACCGGACGAATAGCGGTGATTCCGTCGCTATTCTGCGGCACGGTGAACTTGACTTTGTGTTCCCACCAGTCGAACGTGCCGCGGATCTGACGCAGTTTTCCTCCCCGTTTGAGTTTTGGGAAATTCCAGGATAATACCGTTGCACTCGAATGTTCTCCGAGTTTTCCTTTCAGCCGGCACGAATACTCATATTCATAGCCCGATTTCAGTTTCAGGGTCTGCCCCGGTCCCTGATTCAGTTTCGGACCGACTGCTTTCACCTGCAAACCTTCCGCGGTGCTGGTCAGCGTTGTTCCCTGTTTGCGGCCCCAGTTGGCCCAGCCCGCTGCATTTTTTTCAAGTTTCGGATTGTTCAGCAGTTCCCCTTCTGCAGCCGACAGCAGCAGAACAAGACCGGCCAAACCGGCTGTGAGATAGTGTTTCATAGAAATTCCTTATCGATTTGAAAACGGATTATTACTTTACCGGAACTATTATGCTTCTTTCGATCCCGTAATTATCCATGTAATAATACCTTTTGGCACTGGTGATGGTAGGCTGGTATTCATAACAAGTGCACTCTTCGAAGCGTTGTACAGTAATGCCGGACGCGCTTCCATCTAAAAAAACGACATTCATTTTTCCATTGTGGGCAAAGAAATATCTTGCTGCTCCTCCTTCTTTAGCTGTGTGTTGTGGTATAGATTTCTGCACGCCATTTGTGTCTCTCGAATCTCCATCTGTAAAAAACAGAGAGGGTTTGGTTATGATCCTGGATATGATGTATCTCGACTTATCCGGCTCCTGTTTCAGACAAAAATTGAAATTTCCACCTGCAACACCATAGGCTCCGTGAACACCGTAGCTGAAGTAACGATTTCTATCCGCGGCGGACGTTGTTGGAAATATTCTGCGGAAGTTTTCGTCATCCCAGCTGCAGTGCAGCCAGTTGGATTCCAGTTGTGCCGGTGTCAGATATCCCAGCGTAACATATTTATTCCAGGCGTAAGATTTATTGGCTTCGGTTACCATAATATATTCTTTATAATCCTGATTATAGTTCTGCCGGATCAAGCCGATCTGTTTGAGATTTCCAATGCATTGTATTGTCTGGGCCCTTTTTTTTGCATTGTTCAGCGCCGGCAGCAGCATCGCCGCCAGAATCGCAATGATCGCAATCACGACGAGAAGTTCGATCAATGTAAAAAATCCAACTTTTTTCTGTTTTTTCCATTCCGAGTTCATAAATCCTCCTGTTTTTGACTCATTGAATTTCCATGGATCCTGTCAGCCAATATAAAGGCTGGGAAAGCAATTGACAAGCCGATGGAGAAATAAAAAGAGAGAATCTTGCCAAATTATATAAAAGTCATATAAAAACAGGTTCGCAGCTTGATTTTTCAATAAAATGCATTACAGTATGAATATGATGATCCGAAGATATAAAAACAAGATAGAATATGTTTCATCCGGCCTGCGGCGGCAGATTGCGGCCGGGAAATTGAAGCCAGGGATGAGACTGGCCTCTTCCGCCGCAATCGCACAGGAATTCTCCGTATCGCTGATGACGGCGGACCGGGCGATCCGTCAGCTTGCCGCGGAAGGTTTGCTCAAACGGATTACCGGATGCGGCACCTTTATCCGCTCCAACCGTGAAACGTTGCTGATCTGCATCAAAGATTCGGTGGTCAGAAACTCCCTGTTTCAGCGGGAAAACCTCTACCGGGAAAATACTTACCCGATCATTGAACGGGAATTCCTGAAATATGAGGCGAAAATCCAATATGTCAAAACCTGGGAGGAATTGAACAATCTGAACCCGTCCGGAATTCTCTGTTCCGATATCCCGCCGCTGGACTTCGAACGGACTGTCCCGGTGGCCCTGTTCCGGAATTATCGGCTGGTCAACGATCCGCTGATCCAATGTGTCCCCGACCTGGCCGATGTCATGCGCGACATCTGTTCACGGCTGGTTTACAAAAAAATCCGCCGCATTTTTATTTCCACCACATCAGATTCCCGGATCCGGTTTTTCTTCGACAGTTTTCTGGAATGGCTGGAAAAGTTTGGCCTGACCTCAAAAGTCGAACACAGCGAATCCACCGTTACGCCGACCCTGCTTCCTTTCCAGCTGGGTTATCAATATGGCATGAGTCTCCCCGATGTGTCCCATTGCGCCATTTTCGCCACCAGTGACTTCCGTGCGTCCGGCATCCTGAAAGCGCTTGACGCCCGCGGATACCAGCCTGGACAATATGATCTGATCAGCTGCAACAACTGGGAAGCCTACGGCTATCGTCCGTTCCAGCATTCCCGCCTGACTTCGATCGATTTCCGGCGGGAAGAGTGTTTGTGTCAAGTCGTCCGGCTTCTTTGTGAAACGATCCGTCAGCCTCAGGAGGGGCAAATCCGGATCGTTAAATTTCCGGCTGTCCTGAAAATTCGGGAATCCGGACTTCAATAAGAAACTGTTTCCAGCCGGGCAACCCGGTTTTACGGCAGGTGCAATTCTGCCCTGCAAATTTCACTTTTACAGGCGGGAAGCAGGCGAACCATGCCGGTGCGTGCTCACTGTTGCGATATGAGCCAGGTTCCGACGATCCGTTGTGAGTAATTGAGATAAGTCCGTCGCACCTGTTGTTTATAGACGGCTCTTTGCGTGCCGCAGACGGACTTGCCGTCCATGTCCGCGTTCTTCAAAGCATTCTTTCAAACCGTTTTTTCATGAAAATTCCGCCGTCGGAGTTGATTTCTCCGCCGCCGTGCTGTATAGTTGCCATAGTTTCACCTGCTGGGTGTTGTATTTTCGGTTACTGAGAAGGAGGTATGGCGATGGATCTGAACTTGAAATTCCGGACCGAGGAAGAGGTTTTTCATGACAAAGTGCCGGTCAGCGATATCAAACGTTTCACCTCGTCGTCCGCCCCGATCAGCTGTTTCGATCCGGCGCGGAAGATGATTTTTACGCCTTACCATGCCGCTTACCGTGATTTCGGGGAACAGGCGTCGGTTTTTGCGCTGGCTGCGATTCCGGTGCCGGGTGTGGACCGGGCGTCCAGCTCGATCCTGCTCGAAAGCGACGTGCCGTTTCAGGGAAAGTCTTACAACTGGCCGATCGATGCCTTCTCCATCCTGTTCAACGGCAGTCCGCGGATCTTCTTCCTGGCGGGTGCGGATAATTATTATTGTTTCGACTGGTCGCCGGAAAAGTCCGCCATTGAGGGCGGCATCCGGCAGGTTTTGTGCAAAACGGATGAAAATTCCCAGCCGCAGCCGTTGACGACCGAAGCTGTGGAAGCGTATCTGAAAGCGCAACATTGCGATTGCGACAGATGCAGTTTGCGGGGCGCTTTGAAAGAGCATATCATCTGCACTGCCAAGCCGTCCTGGAACGGGAGCGGATTTTACGGGATGATCACGAGTTCTCTTTCCTACCCGATCCTGTTCCGCTGCCGTGACGGCATGACCTTCGAATTCTGCGGGATCGTTCCCGCATTGGCCAAATACGAGTGTCAGACTGCTGTGTTGAACGGGAAGATCCATGCGCTGCTGCGCGGCGCTTCCGGCGATGAATTCTGGGCGGCGGACGAAGGCGAATGGCAGTTCCGTCCCTGCGGCCGGCTCGGCATGTCGGAGACCCGGCCCCAGCTGATGCGGTATGACGATTCGCTTCTGCTGGCCTATTCCCGGAACGGCATTTTGCCGAACCGGATCCGGGACGGCCGCAACAACATCACGATCCTCGCCGGGAATTCGGAAAAACTGTCGGAGTATGAGACCGTTTTCCAGGCAACGGACGAGATGGGGATCGTTTATTACGATATCGTGAACTGCAGCGGAGACCTGTATATGATCTGGAGCAACAGCGAGCGTTTTCCGGATAAAATCGTGCGCGGCGTCCTGCAGGGCAAAGACACCCTGTATTGTTCACTGCTGGCAACGAAAAAGTGAGGTGGAGCCATGATCAAAGATCTGAAACGGAAACTGCAGTCGGGCCGGATGGTGAAGGGGATGTTCCTGGCTTCCGGCTGTCCCGCGGCGGCGGAACTCGCGGCGGAATGCGGCTGTGATTTCGTGGTCATCGACGGCGAACACGGGCAGAGCGATGAACGGTCCTGGTTCGAACAGATCGCCAGGCTGGACAAGTATGAGACCGCAGCGCTGGTCAGGATCCCCGCTTTCCGCCGGGAATATGTGCAGCGGGTACTGGATTACGGCGGGGACGGGATCCTGCTGCCCATGATGGAATCGGCGGACCAGGCCCGCGAGTTCGCCGCGGCCATGCGGTATCCGCCGCACGGCACGAGGGGAATGACCGGCATTTTCCGCGCCTCGGGCTACAACCGGGAACTCGAGAGTTATCTGGCGCAGGCGGATGAAAAACTGCTGTGCGCGGTTCAGATCGAATCTGCCGCCGGAGTCGAGCATGTCGAGGAGATCGCCGCGGTGGATGGCATCGATCTGCTGTTCATCGGCCATTCGGATCTCACCATGGATCACGGCTGTTACCGGGATTTTGCCAATCCGGTGATCAAGGAGGCGGAGAAACGGATCCTGGCGGCCGCTGCCCGTTACGGCAAATCCGCGGGGATGGTCCTGCGTCCCGGCATGGACCTGCGGGATTATGCCTTGACGTGCATGAAATTCATCTGTGTCGGCACCGATCTGGGTCTGATGCAGTCGGCATTCCGGACCAGTCTTAAATCCGTTCCGGAAAAATAATCCGCAAAAAAACACTGTTCCCTTTGAATATTCATGCAGGACGGTGTATTTTACCTGCCATATCAATTACCCGAAAGGAAGGTTTCAGAATGAATGATAAACTGCAGGTGAATCCGAAGTTCACCAAAAGACGCGGACCCGTTGTGCTGCTCATCATGGATGGAGTCGGGATCGGCAAATATGCCGAAGGCGACGCCGTGCTGGATTCCCCCACGCCGTTTCTCCATAAACTGATGAAGGAAAAACCGTTCACCACGCTCAAGGCGCATGGCACCGCGGTCGGTCTGCCCAGCGACGACGATATGGGCAACAGCGAAGTCGGACACAATGCGATGGGCTGCGGCCGGGTTTTCGCCCAGGGCGCCAAACTGGTTTCCGAAGCGATCTCCGGCGGAAAAATGTTCGAAGGCCAGACCTGGAAAGACGTCATTGCCAAGGTTAAGGCTGGCAGCACGCTCCATTTCATCGGCCTCTTCTCCGACGGCAACGTGCACAGCAATATCGCGCACCTCAAAGGCATGCTCGAACGCGCCAAGGCCGAAGGCATTTCCAAGGTCCGGATCCATATCCTGCTGGACGGTCGCGACGTGCCGGAAACTTCCGCACTGGAATATATCGATCCGTTCGAGGAATATCTGAAAACGCTCGGACCGGATTTCAAGATCGCATCCGGCGGCGGCCGCATGGTCATTACCATGGACCGTTACAACGCCAACTGGGATATGGTCCGCAAGGGCTGGGAAACCCATGTGCAGGGCAAGGGCCGGATGTTCAAGACCGCGCACGAAGCGGTGGAGACTCTCCGCGGCGAAACCAAGGCGATCGACCAGGACCTGCCGCCGTTCGTGATTTCCGAAGACGGCTCCACTCCGGTCGGCCCGATCAAGGACGGCGATGCGGTGGTCTATTTCAACTTCCGCGGCGACCGCGCGCTGGAGATCAGCCAGGCGTTCGACCAGGGCGATGAATTCAAGCATTTCGACCGCGGCGCCAAGCCCGATGTGCTGTATGCCGGCATGATGGAATACGACGGAGATCTGCATATTCCGAACCATTATCTGGTGAATCCTCCGGAGATCGACCGCACGCTGGCCGAATATCTGAGCAACACCGGCGTCCGCCAGTATGCCATCAGCGAAACCCAGAAATACGGCCATGTGACCTACTTCTTCAACGGCAACCGTTCGGGCAAATTCGCCACCGAGGAATACAAACTGGTGCCGTCGGATGTGGTTCCGTTCGAACAGCGTCCGTGGATGAAATGCGCGGAGATCACCGACGACGTCTGCGCCGCGATCGAAAGCGGCAAATACGATTTCATCCGCCTGAACTATCCCAACGGCGACATGGTCGGCCATACCGGCGTGTATCAGGCGGTCCAGGTTTCCATGGGTGCGCTGGACCTCTGTCTGCAGCGGGTCTATGCCAGCATCGAAAAAACCGGCGGCGTGCTGCTCATCACCGCCGACCACGGCAACGCCGACGACATGTATGAACATGACAAGAAAGGCGCGATCAAGCTGGACAAGAACGGACAGCCCAAGCGCAAGACGGCGCATTCGCTCAATCCGGTGCCGTGCATCATCTGTGATCCGGAAGGGAAGGGCGAGTATGCCGCCGAACTGAAAACCGGACTGGGAATCAGTTCCGTGGCGACCACCTGCATGGAACTGCTCGGCTATGTGCCGCCGGCGGATTACGATCCTTCCATCATCACGATGAAATAAGCCGGATCATGAAAAAGAAACTGCTGCTGGTCGATGCCTTTTCGCAGGTGTTCCGGGGGTATTTCGCCGTGCGGGCGCT
>Ga0265298_10004697_pt1 | contig 17350 bp, 12 predicted proteins | sample AusTroGonzalo_MG_3_FD_193486 | JGI IMG/M metagenome (GOLD analysis project Ga0265298, IMG submission 193486) | Bovine rumen microbial communities from tropical cattle in Woodstock, Queensland, Australia - Gonzalo_01 | ecosystem: Host-associated > Mammals > Digestive system > Stomach > Rumen ... | reverse complement strand
GGAGCCGATGACGCGCAAGTTCTTGCGCCAGAGGAGATTCACGTCAAGCATCGTCTCAGGCCCCGCCATAGACGCGAGCGAAATCCAGCGTCCGCGATACGGCATCGTCGCGATGCACTTGCCCATGAGCGGCCCGCCGACGGGATCGATCGCGACGTTCGGCGGATTCTCCGTCAAGGTCTTCACGAGGTCGTCCTTGAACCTGTTGCTGACGACATCCGCGCCGACGCTCTTGCAGAACTCGCCGTTCTCGTCGCTCGCGACCTGCGCAACCACCTTCGCGCCGAAGACGTGCTTGGCAAGCTGGATCGTTGCAATGCCCAGCCCCCCTTCTCCGCCGTTGATGAAGAACGTCTCGCCCTTCTGGATCTCGCCGACAATCCGCAGATTCAAGTACGCCGTCGCATACACCTCGGGAACGCCTGCTGCTTGCTCGAAGGAAAACCCCTTCGGGAGCGGCATGCACATCCCCTCTGGCACGACGACCTGCTCCGCATAGCCGCCGCCGCCCAGGAGGGCGCATACCGCATCGCCCGACTTGAAGCGTCCACACTTCGGGGCTTCGACGACGACACCCGCGCACTCCAGCCCGGGCCATGTCGGCCACTCCGGCGGCGGCGCGTAGGTGCCCGCGCGCTGCATCACGTCTGCGCGGTTCAGCGCACACGCCTTGACCGCGATCTTCACGTCAAACTCGTCGTGGCAAACCGGATCCGGCACGTCCTGCCAGACCAGATTCCTGCTTTCGTCTATTGCTATCGCTTTCATTTCGTTATCCTTTCGTGATTCTTTTTGAGACGCTCCACAGTCCACATGCGGAAGGCGCTCGGCCACGGCGCGAGGATGTCGCTGAAGTATCCCGCCTCGATCACGGGGCGGTACTTCGTGAACCGCGCCTGGAAGCACGCCTCGCTCTGCGCGCCTATCGGACGCTGCTGGCCGTGGTAGAACTCGCCAAGGCGCGTCGTGATGCACTGCATGGCGTTCGCCCACATTAGACCCGCGATGCGCCGCCACTTCGCGTCGCCCGTCAGGTCCGAAAGCTCCTCTAGGTCGGGCACGGCTATCGACCCCCACGGATCGATTCCCTGATGCTCCGCGCTCACCGCCGTTCCGCCGATCGTGTGCCAGTCGTGCTTCGCGATGTCCGTCTCCGGCCCGTACACGCCGTCGAAGAAGAACATCCAGCTCGTGAAGTACGCCGCCGCCTTTTCCGCGCGCTCCAGATGCTTTGCGTCCCCCGTGATGCGGTAGAGCGAAAGCGAGCCGTTCAGGAACGGCCAGGCAGTCTCCTTGTCAATGCAGTAGCAGTCTATCGCGCCGGCCGTGCACTCGAAGTTGTCGAGGTCGCGCTTGAAGTAGAAGTCGCTCGCCTTGAGCGCGGCGTCGAGGTACTTGCGCTCCTTCGTCTCGCCGTACAGCTCAACGAGCGCGGGGATGAGGAACCCGCCGATCGTCCCCGCCTGAGCGGCGGGCCGTCCGTCCACGCGCCAGCTCTTCCCGAAGCCCCACTCGTCCGACCAGTGCGCGACGAAGAAGTCGCAGATGCCGCGCGCGAACTTGACGTATTCCGGCTTGTCAATGCCGTGCGCCGCCATGAGTCGTTTCATCCGCACCGCCTCCGCCGCCGCCCAGCCCATGTTGCAGGCGTCCGCCGGACGGCGCTCGACGCGGTTGGCGTCGAAGTTGTAGTTGTAGCAGGTGTGGAGAAGTCCGCTCGGATATTGCGTGGCGACAAAGGCGTCGAATATGCCGATCGCCTTCTTGAGAAGCGCATCGTCTCTTTCCGAAAACGCCTTTACGGCGAGCATCCGCGCATTCAGGAAGTTCTGCCCCGCCCAGCCGACCTCGAATGTCTGGCAATAAGTGCCGAGAGTCGTCCAGTATTCCCACTTCATGCGCTCGGCCATCTCCTCGCGCGTGATGCGCATCGCCGCGCAGTCGTGCGCCATGCGGTTTACGTAGTGTTCGTTCACGAGCCACTTGCCCCTGTAGAGATAAAGCAGGGAGTGAATGTAGCGTATGCCGAGGTCGAACACCTCGTCGTCCGTAAGGCACGGCTTCAGCTGCGGATCAAGGAGTTTGAGCGCGTGGTCGATGAGCGAGGCGTAGGCATAGCCCGGCCACTTCGGACGGCATACGCACACGTAGCTCTTGGCCGTGAACGTCTCGCCTGCGCCGAGAGTTATGTACGTGTCGTAGCGCGGACCGAACACGCCCTTCGATTCGTATGTGTACGGCGCCTCGGTGACGGGGCGGAAAATCACATGCTCAAACCCCTCAAACTTCTCAAACCTCTCAAACCCCTCAAACCTCTCAAACCCCTCAAACCTCTCAAACCTCTCCAACGAACACCCGCTGACGAGCGATTCCTTCGTGTCGTTCGCGGCGAAGACGGCGATCCCCGTCGATTCGTTTTCAGTCAATGTGCAGCTCGGGACGCCGGTGCGCTCATACGAGAACACCCACGGCTGCCCTTCGCAGGAAAGCCCCTTCGGCGTTTTCAGCGCACCGAACTTGTTGCCGTTGTAGTTGACGCACGGTATCAGGTAGCGATCCGCCGCAAACAAGTCGCGCACACGCAGCTCGTCCTTGAATCTCACCGATTCGCCGCCAACGTTCTTGACCGTGCGCGTGACGGCATACGCGCCATTGCCAAGATGCTCCACCCTCTCGTCAACGAGCTCAAGCGCCGCGTCAGGCGCCTTCCACGGCACAAGCTCCGCAAGCGCGGCGGACCTGTCCGCCACAAGCCCGTTCTCGCCAAACAGCACGGCTCCGACGGAGTCCGCAAAACCAGGCACCGCAATCGACCACGCGCAAATCAATGCAATGCTTCTTTTCGTCGCTTTCATGGCGTGACATTATAGCAAAAAGCCATTCTTCAGACATTGCCGGAATCCGTCCAGTCGAACTGGACAACCGGGAACACGCCGCCCGCGCCAAGCCGCGCATAGACCACTGGCGCGTCGGAGACGGGATGCACCTCGTCCACGAATCCGTCCAGTGAGATGCGGCCGAGCGACAGAAGCCACAGGAACGCCGTCGCGTCGTCGCGGTGCGTGAAGTGCCCCGGATACGACTCGTGCGCGGGACGCGCCCACGTGTGCGCTCCGATGAGAGTGACGCCGCGTCCGTGGACCTTGTGGTAGTAGTCGATCGTGAAGTTCGAGCTGCGCGTGCAGCCGAGAAGCGCGACGCGCCCCATGAACGCCATCGCGTCCAGCACCGAATCAAGCGCCGCGCCCTTTCCGGTCACCTCTATCGCCACCTTGACGCCGCGAGACTGTTCGCCCTTGAATATCGCGCTATCGGGATTTGGCGTCATCGACTTCAGCGTTTCTGCGAAATCCGGCGCAAGCGGGTCCAGGGCAACGTCCGCGCCGAGCTTCAGCGCTCGCTCGCGCTTCTCAGGGACGGGATCCGCCGCGAAGACCGGCGCCGCGCCAGCGCATTTGAGGAGCATGACGGCGAGCTGTCCCAGAACGCCCTGCCCCATGACGATCGCGCTCTCGCCCAGCTCCACGCCGCACTTGCGCACCGCCGCCATCGGGAACGTCGCGATGTGCGCGAGAGCGCCGGCCTCGAAGGAAACGTTGTCGGGCAGCAGATAGGCATTCTCCTCCGGCACGACGACATGCTGCGAGTGGACGGTCCAGCTCATCGCGACGCGGTCGCCTATCTTGAGCGACTTCACGCCCTCGCCGACCGCCTCCACGACGCCCGACGAGCTGTAGCCGCCCTGACGCGGCCATCTGGCCACTCCGTCGTTCGTGAGGATGTTGACGTTCACCTCGCCCACGTAGTTCGCCCGCTCCGTTCCACTTGAAACGGTCGATCTCACGAGCCGAACCAAGACCTCGCCGGGCTTCGGCACGGGAACCGGCTTGTCGATTATCTCTACCTTGTTCGCCTCGGGAATGATGATGTTAGCGTTTGTCATAGCCACATGCCTCCAAAGTGATTTCATGTACCCTCAAGTCGTGGTCGTACATTTCGGCCGGATTCGCCCTTTCGCCGCGCACGATTTCCGCCAGTTCTCGCAGCTGGTCCATGTAGCGGTCGGTCTGGACGCCTAGATCGACCACATGCCGCCCCGCCGCGAATCCGCCCGCAGCCTCAGCGAGCGTCAGGTCGAGCGTCAGCCTTTCGCCGTCGAAGCGCTCTATCGGGCAAAGGTCAATCGTCCCCTTCGTTCCGTCGATCCTCAGGCGGCGGTGCGGCAGACCTCCAGGCACGCGGCTGCAGGAACGGATGAGCGCGGTCGCGTCCGGCCATTCGAGAAGCGCGGCGCATCGGTTGAGGCAGTCGGGTCCGTCGCCCTTCGCCGTGCCCGTAACGTTCGCAGCCCGAACAAGCGCGCCCTCCATCATCGGCAGTATGAGGTCGATCAGGTGACAGCCGAGATTGTAGAGGATTCCGCCCTTGAACGTGCCGACGTATTCCTGGTACGAGTCGTCGCCGTAGTCGTGGTTCATGTCCGCCTCGACGTGTACGACCGAGCCGAGCCAGCCTTCGCGCACGGCCTTGTGGCAGAACTTCACGCCGGGGTTCGCGCGGAACATGTAGCCCATCTGCATCGGCAAATTCTTCGCGCGGCACATTTCCACGACTTCGCGGTAAGGCTCCATCGTTTCGCCGCACGGCTTGTCGCAGTGCATCGGAACGCCGCGTTCAGCGTAGATGCGCGCGATCTCCATCAAGTCGTTGTTGGCGACCTCGACAAACACGACGTCGATGTCCTTGATCGCCAGCGCCTCTGCTTCGCTGACGATTTTCAGTCCGTCAAGCGGCAGAGGATCGGCGCGATAGGACGGCGTCGCCCTCGCGCGGTCGTCTGCGACGGCGACGATCTCGAAGTCGTCGCGCATCTTGGCGAGCGTCGCGAGCTTTCCCGCCGAGTGCTCGTGCTTTAGCCCGTAGAAAAGTGTACGTAAAGGTTTTTTCATTGTGGTGAATTATAGCAAAATTGCCCTGCTCACACAACGCCGCCAAAATAAAAACCCGCGTCGCTTGAATGCCGCGAGAAGATTATGGTAAACTATCGGCCATGAGCATTGCAATTCTTCCTGCGGCCGTGCTGGCCGCCGCCACCGCAGCGGACAAGTGGACTCTCGACCCCGTGGCATGGAGTCGGGATGGCTCTGCAATCATTGCGCAGTCAACGTCGTTCGCCTTCCCCGCCGCCGCCGCCAGGGGACGGCGGGCGACTGTATCGGCGCGCGTGGTTCCAGAGGCATGCGACAACAAGGAATGGGCCACCCTCGGAATCGCGCTCCACGACGACGATGCGAACTTCTGGCATCTTGCCTTGGTGAAGTCGCCGGAAGCGATGGGGTGGCAACGCTACGAACTGGCCGAGATGCTCAACAGACGGTGGCCGTCGCAGAACACCGTAAAGTGCACGGAGCACCGCATCTACCGCGACTGGGAGTACGGCAAGGCGTACGACCTCGCGCTAGAGCTTGCCCCAGAAGGCATAAGCGGCAGGATAACCGCTGCGGACACCGGCGAGACGGTTTTTCGCTGCGCGTACGCATTTGGAGACGAAGATTCGGTACGCATGGGACGTCCGGCGGCGCGTTCGACCGGGCAGTTGCGCGGACGCATAGACAACTTCAGGTTTGAAGTCGGGGACAAGGTGGAGGACCCGCCGGTCCGGACTGTTCCCTACGAACCCGTCGGCGCGGACACCGGCGTCAGAGAACGCCCGACGGGATTCTTCCATTTCGCGAAAGTAGAAGGTCGCGACTGGGCGATCGATCCGCTGGGCAGGGGCGTCGTCCTCATCGGCATCGACCATGTCCAGCCGTGGGGCATGTTCTGCGAGTCCCTGAAGTATTCCCCCTACGGACGCCATGTGCAGGAGAACTACCCGTCGCTGGAGGCGTGGGGCGACGAGACGTTAGGACGACTGAAGGCTTGGGGGTTCACGATGCTTGGTGCCGGATGCGACACCACGCGGCTTGCCCACAGGGGACTTGTCCACACGGTGTTTCTCGACATGGGCAACCGCCTGGCGTATTCAAGCGACGGAGAATGGGCGATATGCGAGGGACGCCATGCTCCCTGCACGGCGTTTCCGAACGTATTCCACCCCGAGTTCGAGGCTGCCTGCGAATATGTCGCGGCGAAATCCTGCGCCCCGAACAGGGACGACCCCTGGATCGTCGGGTATTTCATCGACAACGAACTCTGCTGGTGGGGCGGCGGCAGCCGCGCGGAGGGAATGTTCGACGCGGTCATGAAGAAACCCGACTCGCACAGCGCGAAGAAGGCCCTTGTCAAGTTCCTCGGCGGACGTCCTGCGACGCCGGAGCTGAAGGTCGAGTTCCTGCGGCTTGTCGCCGAGCGCTACTTCAAGACGACAAGCGAGGCGATACGCCGCCACGACCCGAACCACATGGTGCTGGGCTGCCGTTTCGCAGGATTCGGCGGCGCGCACGAGGCGGTGTGGCGCGAGGCGGCGAAGTACTGCGATCTCGTGACGTTCAACTGCTATCCATGGGCAGACCTCGACCGGAGAATCGTGTTGACGGACAAGGGCGGGGAGCCGATCACGGAGCGGTTCAGGAAGTTCCACGAGACTGTCGGCCGACCGATGCTTGTGACTGAATGGAGCTTCCCGGCGCTGGACACGGGGCGGCCGTGCATGCACGGGGCCGGGCAGCGCTTCCGCACCCAGGCCGAGCGCGTGCAGGCGACGGAGCTGTTCGCGAAGACCATGCTGTCGCTGCCCTTCTTCGTCGGCTACGACTACTTCATGTGGGTCGATCAGCCCGCGCCGGGAATGAACAGGCATTTCCCAGAGGACTCGAACTACGGCCTTGTGCAGGAAAACGGCGCACCGCACAAGGGGATAACCGAAATGTTCGCGAAGCTCCACCGCGACGCCGCCAAGTGGCGAAAGGCCGCACCGCCCAAGGAGCTGCCGTACGTGGCGGCGCCGGTCGCGTCAGAGAAGGAGCGGTTTTTCGCACGCGCCGGCGGAGACGCCGCGAAGGTGGAATTTACGCGCGACGGCGACTGCTGGGCGCTTTCCAACGACGCCGGAATCAGGCTCTCGGGCCGCATCGGCGCACGGCAGATGGTCGAGGAGGTTTCCCGCGACGGGCTGCCCTACGGCAGATATGGCGCGATGGTGATGACAAGCTCCCCGGAATGGATCGGCGCGTCGCGGCTTGTGGACGTGTCTTTCGAGCGGCGCGGACCGTGCGGAGTGGTCACGCTGACATCCGAAGGATCGCGCGGAGATATCCGCTTCAGGGTGGCGCACCGCCTTGCGCTTGCACCGGGATGCCGGGGGGCTCTCGCCGAGATCGCCTCGCTCGCAAACACCGGCGATTCGCCGATTTCGGTGGCGCGGCTGTTCATGTGCCCGACTCCGGTCGAAGCGAGCCCCGACACGTCCAGGAACCCTCCGAATCTGTGGAAGGGCTTCTGCCATTCCGCCTGGGTCCTCTCCGACGGACGAAAATACGGGGTGTTCTCGCACGACGAAAGCGCAGCGTCGTTCAATCTCTGGATCGACGGCGGCGGGGCGATCCACCCCGACGCCATATTCAAGCCGGAGAGCGCCCCCGTCATTCTCCAACCCGGCGAGACATACGTGCCGAGCCAGACGATGAGCGCGGTCTTGACGCTGAAGCGCGCCGACGAACAGCGGTAGCGGCGCCGACCGGCTTAGAGCCGGCAGGACGGAAACCCGCCTGTCACTTGGCGCCGAACGGCCTGGGCTGCGTGAAGCGGTTGATGAGCGGCGTAAGCGCGTTCATGATTAGGATCGCGAAGGAACAGCCCTCCGGATACGACCCGAACTGGCGTATCAGCATGCAGAGAAGTCCGCACCCGACGCCGAACACAAGCTTCCCCTTGGCGAACGTCGGGGAAGTCACGTAGTCCGTCGCCATGAAGCACGCGCCGATCATGACGCCGCCTGTCAGCACCTGGGCGTAGGCGGGGGCTCCGCCGGCGATGAGCGAGTAGGCATAGACAGTCGCGATGAAGGCGACCGGGATGTGCCAGGTGATGACCTTGCGCCAGAGAAGATAGACGGCGCCTATCGCGAGCGCGATGGCGGAGACCTCGCCGATGCAGCCGGGCATGTTGCCGATCAGCATGTCCCAGAACGAGGGAATCGCACCCGTCGCGTGTGGCGTCGCGCCGGTCGCGGCTTCCGCCCCGAACATCGTCTTCATCGCTGCGAGCGGAGTCGCCGTCGTCATCGCGTCCGGGGCGGCGGCGCAGACGCCTCCGCAGCACGGCGACGCGGGCTTGAGCCAGGTAGTCATCGGCCCCGTGAACGAGATGAGCATGAAGGCGCGAGCCGCGAGCGCGGGGTTGAAGGGATTCATCCCGAGGCCGCCGAACACCTGCTTCGCGACCGCTATGGCGAAGACGCTGCCGATCACCGCCATCGGGAGCGGGATTCCGCTCGGCAGGTTCAGCGCGAGGAGAAGCCCCGTCACGACGGCGGAGAGGTCGCCTAGCGTCGATTCGCGCTTCATCGCCATTCGGCAGAGGGCCTCCGTCACGATGCACGTCGCGACGCATGTGGCGATCACGAACACGGCCCTCATGCCGAAGAACCATATTCCGGCCGCAGTGGTCGGCAGAAGCGCAATGAGGACGTCAAGCATTATGCGCGACACGCCCGTCTTCGCATGGGCGTGCGGCGAACTCGACAGGATGTAGTGTTCTGCAGTTTCTTTGGGTTTCATGGTCGATTGCCTTCGGTTGCTTTAGGTCTTTCGTCTTTCGGCCGCAAGAGACTGCGGCCACCTATGTCACTTGGCAGGCGCCTTCGCCGCTGCGGCGGCCTTGGTCTTCTCGGCGGCTATTCGCGCGCGGATCGAGTTCTTCGCCCTTCTGCAGAGCTGCGTGATGGTCCGGTATGCCGGGCAGCCGAAGCTGCAGGCGCCGCACTCGATGCACGACATCACGTGCATGGCCTCGGCGGACGCGATGTCGTCGGCCTCGACGGCCTTCGATATCTCGGCGCAGTTGAGGTTCATCGGGCACGCCCTCACGCAGCGTCCGCAGTTTATGCAGGCCTGGGAGGAATACTGGAACACGCGGTTCTTCGTCAGCAGCAGAAGCCCGGACGTGGTCTTCGTCGTCGCGATATCCGTCGAAGACACGGCGAAGCCCATCATCGTTCCGCCGGAAATCACCTTCGCGGGCGGCTCCTTCGTCCCGCCGCAGAACGCGATCAGGTCGGAGTATTTGGTCCCCGACGGCGCGAGTATGTTCTTCGGCTCGGCGACGGCGTCGCCGGAGACCGTCGTCACGCGGGAGAGAAGCGGCTCGCCAAGCTCCACGGCGTCGGCGATGGCGGCGACGGTGCCGACGTTCGACGACGCAGCCGACGTCGATCGGCAGCGCTGGCGGCTCGGGAACGACGCGCCCGACCGTCGCGTAGATCTGGTGCTTCTCGCTGCCCTGCGGATACAGGACCGGCAGGACTACGATCTCGACGTTGCCGTCGATGTCTGCAAAAGCCTTTTCGAGCGCGGCGATGGCCTCGGGCTTGTTAGCCTCGACGGCGATGCGCACGGCGGGCATGCCGAGGATCTTGCGCATTATCTCGACGCCTAGGCGGATGCGCGGAGCGCGTTCGAGCATGAGCCGGAAGTCGGCGGTGAGGTACGGCTCGCACTCCGCGCCGTTGAGGATGAGATATTCGCAGCGCTTGCCGGGGGGCGGGTTCAGCTTCACGGCGGTCGGGAATCCCGCGCCGCCCATTCCGCAGATGCCGGCCTCTTCTACGCGCTTTAGTAGCTCCTCGCGGCTCGCCGTCTTCCAGTCGAGTGGCGGAAGGATGGGAGCGCTGTTCCCCGAATTTTCAGGACATTCCGGATTTTCCGGCTTCGCAGTCGTGTCGATGACGACCGCGTCGGCCATGCCGCCGGCGGGTCCGCGACGCTTCTCGACTGCAACGACCTTGCCGTCCGCAGGGGCGCGGACCAGCACCGAGATGAAGCCGTTCTTCTCGCCGATCACCTGGCCGCGCACGACGAAGTCGCCCGCCTTTACGACGCATTTCGCCGGCGCGCCGAGGTGCTGGCTCATCGAGACCACCAGCTCCGCCGGTAGCGGCAGCTTCTCTATCGCCTTGTCCCGGGCGAGTTCCTTGTTGTAGTCGGGGTGTACCCCGCCCTTGAACTTGAATGGACTCTTGACCGTTTTCATTTGGGATTTTGGGATTTGGAGATTGGGGGATTTTGGGATTTGGGGATTGTCAGTGGCCCGTCTCGAAGTGAGGGTCCTCCGCCATGCACTTGGCGGGACACTTCGCGACGATCTGGGCGTCGGTCGGCGGGTTCTGGTAGTTGACCTTTGCGAGGAATCCCTGGAAGGTGAAGTGCCCGGCCTCCTTGCCGCCGGAGTTCTTTTCGCAGAGGTGGCAGCCCATGCAGCCGACGCCGCAGACCTTGCGCACGTTCGGGCCCTTGTCGGGGTTGTTGCAGAGGACATGGATCGTCGCCGAGGCGGGAACGAGCTCGATGAGCTTCTTGGGGCAGGCGGTCACGCACTTGCCGCAGCCGATGCAGAGGCGCTTGTCCACCTTCGCGAGGCCGTCGCGTATGGAGATCGCGCCCTTCGGGCAGACGTTGGCGCATGCGCCGTAGCCGAGGCATCCGTAGGTGCAGCCCTTGTCGCCGCCTGCGGTCGCCGCCGCGACGTTGCAGTCGCATATTCCGTTGTAGTCGCCGACGCGGATCGCCTCAGAGCGCGTTCCGCAGCACTTGACGAGGGCGACGCGCTTTTCGGTCGCGGCCGCCTCCACTCCGAGAATCTTCGCCACTGCGGCCGCGCAGGCGGCGCCGCCCGCCGCGCACGCCCCGTTGGGCGCGGTCCCGGCGACTAGGGCGCGGGCGTATCCGTCGCACCCTGGGAAGCCGCATCCGCCGCAGTTCGCGCCTGGGAGAGCCGCCGTCACCATCCCGATCCGAGGGTCCTCCTTCACGCTCAGGAACCTGTCGGCCATCGCCAACGCGAAGGCCGCGACGAGCCCGACGCCCGCGACGATCATTATTGCTGTTGTCATATCTGAAGATCTCCTTTGCCAGATGTTCCAGTCGTTCTGTGTGTTTCAGTACGGCAGCTTCACAAGTCCGCTGAAGCCCATGAACGCGAGCGAAAGAAGCCCGCCTGTCACGAGCGCGAGCGCAATCCCCCTGAAGCACCTGGGCGGATCGGCGTGGGCGAGCTTCTCGCGGATCCCGGAGAATATGACGAGCGCGAAGCCGAAGCCCACGGCCGCCGAGAACGAGAAGAACACGCTCTCGAAGAACCCGGAGCCCTGCTTGCAGTTTATCTCGGCCGCGCCGAGGACGGCGCAGTTCGTCGTGATGAGCGGCAGGAATATCCCCAGCGCCGCGTGCAGCGGCGGCAGGAACTTCTTCATCGCGATGTCGATGAACTGCACGAGCGCCGCTATCACGAGGATGAAGGCGAGCGTATGGACGTAGCCGAGCCCCCTTGGCGCGAGAAGCCAGTGGTCGATGCACCACGTGACCGCCGAGGCGACGGTCATCACGAACACCACCGCCCCCGTCATGCCGAGCGCCGTGTCCAGCCGCTTGGACACGCCCAGGAACGGGCAGCAGCCGAGGAACCGGCTCAGTACGAAGTTGTTTACGAGGACGGCCCCCACGAATATCATCAGATAGTAGCTCATTTCTGCCTCTTGTCTTTCGTTTACAGTTGAAGATTATATCGTCATTCAGACACCATGTCAAGGGAATCGAGGTCTATCTCGCCGGCGAAGACCCTCTTCACCGGACCGGTCAGCGTTATGTTGGTGAACACGCTCCCGTCGTACTCGCCGTCCACGACAAGGTCGTAGCCCATGGATGTCGTCACCCTCACGGGGAACTCCAGGGCGTAGTCGGCGACGCCTATGACGGCTGCGGCGACGGCGCCCGTCCCGCACGCGCCGGTCTCCGCCTCGACGCCGCGCTCGTACGTCCGCATGGCGACGCGGCCGGGCTTCCTGTACGTCACGAAATCCACGTTGGTGCCTTCCGGTGCGTACTCCTCGGAGAGCCTTATGCGACGCCCCTCTCCCTCGACGTCGGTCTTGGCGAGGTTCTCGACGGGGACGATGCGGTGCGGAACGCCGGCGACGACGAAATCCTCCCTGAAGTCGCGGGGGGGCGGCATGACGATCCTCACCTTGGCGTCGCCGAGCACTTCTGCCCGGACGAGGCCGGCGTCGGTCTCGAAGGCCATCGCGTCGTCGGGCACGATGCCGGCGAACCTTGCAAACGCCGCGACGCACCTCGCCCCGTTCCCGCACATCTCGGCGACGGTTCCGTCGGGGTTGAAGAACTTCATCCGGAAGTCGGCGGAGTCCGACTTCTGGACGACGATGACCCCTTCGCATCCGATTCCCTCCGGCCTCGTCGCCATCGCCGCGATCCGCCTGTGGTCGTCAACCGGGAAGCGACCTTCGCGGTCGTCTATCAGTATGAAGTCGTTGCCGGCGCCGTGCATCTTGACGAACTTGACGATGTTCATGCGAAGCCCCTCCCCTTGTCAGAACCCGAGTATCGAATTGTACCATTCTACGGGCTGCGGCGGCAGCTGCGCCCCGCCGTTGAGCCGCACCAGGTCGGCGAGCACCTTGAACGCCTCGGCAAGGACTATGTCGTCGTCCGTGCCGCGCTTCTTCTTGCGCCGCGACCGCCTGGACGACGACTCATCGTCGTCATCGTCGTCGCCGTCCATGCTGTCGTTGACAGACCGGTCTGAGCGCATCATCGCGAGCCGAGCCTCGCGCTCGAGCGGGACTTCCTCGCGCTCGTATATCGCCTTGGCGGCGGCCACGTTGGCCACGTGCTTCGCGAACCTCTCGTCGCCCGCGGTGCGCTCCCTTGAAAGCGACGCGAGTTCGCCCGCGTAGGCGTCCATGTTCCAGCACGTCCTGAACTTCGGCGCGGCTATGCGGGTGAAAGGCAGGGCGTTCGGCAGCTTGTCCTCGCCGATGTCGAGCGAGTCGAGGAACGACGGAAGATGCACGTCGGCCTCCACCCCCTCGACCTGCGTGGAGCGGCCGTCTATCCTGTAGAACCTCGCGGTCGTGATCTTGCACGAGCCGTACTTCTCCGGGCCCATGCCCATCACGGACTGGACGGTGCCCTTGCCGTGGGTGCGGACGTCGCCCAGCACCAGCGCCCTTCCAGTGTCGCGGAGATGTCCCGCGACGATCTCGGACGCGCTCGCGCTCGCGCGGTCCACCAGCACGACCATGGGCTTTCTGAACGCCACCGGGTTCCCGGACGGTATCGAAAGCGGCATCGCGGCGCGGTTGTCGCGTATCAGCACCACAGGGCCGCTGGGGACGAACAGAGACGACAGGGAGACGGCCTCCTTGAGGCTCCCGCCGCCGTCGCCGCGCAAGTCGAGGACAAGGCCCTCGACGCCGTCGGCGTTGAACTCCGCGACGTACTTCGCGACGTCGGCGGCGCAGCTCAGGTACCCCTCGTCGCCCGGCCGCTTGTCAAGCGTTCCGTAGAAGCTTGGAAGGTAAACGTAGCCGAGCTTCGTCCTGACGCCGCCCATCTCAACGCGCTCGACATGCCCCGTCGCAGCCTGCTCGTCGAGCTTGATCTCGTCGCGGACAAGCTCGATCAACTTGTGCGTCGCGCCCGTCGGATCGCTCCTGGGAACGATGTCGAGGGTGACGCGGGTGCCCTTCTTGCCCCTTATCTTGTGGATCGTCTGCTTCATCGGACGCCACATGACGTCCTCCATCTCGCCGTCGCCCTGGCGGACGCCGACGATCTTGTCGCCCTCCTTTATGCGGCCGTCCACGTCCATCGGCCCGCCCGGCAGCACTTCGGATATCTTGATCGCCCCGTCGTCCATCGACAGCACCGCGCCGACGCCGCACAGCGTCAGGTTCATCTCCATGTCGAACTCCTCCTTCGACATCGGCGACATGTAGTCCGTGTGCGGGTCGTACGCCCTGCACACAGCCGAAAGATAGCTCTGCAGTACGTTCTCGCCGTCAGGCTCCGTCAGCGCGATTATGTACTGGCGGTACTTCTTGACGATCCCCTCCGCAGGCGTGTCGGGCTTCTTCTCCTCTGCGGCATCCTTCTTGTCGTCGCCGTCGGCGGCGTCGCCTTCGCTCTTCCTCTTCTCCGCAGCCTCGGCGTCGAGGACCCTGGAAAGCGTGGAGACAAGGATCTCGTTCTTGATCCGCATCCGCCAGTGGGCCTCGGCATCCTCACGCGTCTCGGGCCAGGGCGCGTCCTTGCGCTTTGTCCTGAAGATCTCGTTCGTCGTGAAGTCGAACTCCGCCGTCATGGCAAGGTTCGTCGCGAAGTCTATGCGCTCCTTCAGCCGTCTGCAGTAGAGGTCGTAAACGTCGTAGCCGAACGACACGTCCCCAGCCTTGAGCTCGTCGTCCAGCGTAAGCTCGTGCGACGAAAGAGCGTCCAGGTCGCTCTTGAGGAACACGGAATGGTCGAAGTCGTAGAACGTCACGAGGTTCGTCCACGCCTTGCGGGAGATCTCGTCGTCGAAAGGCTTCTGCAGCACATGGCACTTTGGCAGCATCCCGGCGAGCCTCTGCGCGACGCGTCCGTAGTAGGGCTGCGGCTCGGCCTTGACCGCCGCCGGCGCGGACGCCTCGGCGGGAGCCTGCTTTTCGTCAGCGGGGTTCTTGGGCTGCTCCGCGTTGGTCGCCTCTTCCGCCTGCTCGTCCGTCTCGTCGAACTGCTCGTCGTCGCAGTTCTCCTCCATGGACATGAACAGCGCCGCGACGGCCACGGTTATCAAGATCGCAGCGCAGTAGCATTTCTTCTTCATGCGTCGTTCTCCATTAGGCTGAGAAGCCTGTCCAGTTCCGCCTGCGGGATCACAACGCGCTCTGTCGCGAAGCCCTTCCGCAGTTCGCTTGAGTTGATGACGACTACGCCGTTAAGCTCGGCGACGCGCGGCCGGAACGTGTCCGAGGCAAACGCGAGGACGGGCGTCACCGGCCCGCCCCAGCCCGACTTCGCGAGCTCCGCCCGCACCAGCGACGCCTCGCGCAGCACCTGCTTGAGCGGCGGCCGCGACGGGAGCTGCCCGTCAACAAGGATGTACCCCTCCTCGATCGTCACGTCGCCGCGCCAGAACTTCGTCTCGACCGCGAACACGCCCGCCGGCCCTATCACGACATGGTCCACGTGGGTGCCGCCCGCCACGAAGTCGTTGAACACGTGGTATCTGTCCGGAAGATCCGCGAGTATTCCGCTGACGCGCTCCTCGCCCCTCGCGCCGATGAAGAACCTCTCGATTCTCTGGAGCCCGAAGTGAAGGCCCGCGCCTATGCAGGCGAAAGAGACGATGAAGAGCGCAATGCCGACTGTCGATGACACGAACGCGAGCGCGACCGAGACTCCAGCCGCAAACACGCTCAGGAACACCGGCCAAAGCCCTGCGACCGTGCCTTTCACCCGGGCCCATTCGCCCGCCATTCCGTGGATTTTAGCCATTATTCAGATTTTGGGATTTGGAGATTGGGGGATTTGGGGATTGTGAGATTGGCGGCGATTGACGTCGCGTCCAGGGCGCATGCCCTCTCCAGGTCCTCGACAGAGCCGTGGAGGATGAACTTGTCAGGCCAGCCGAAGCGAACGTCCGATCCTATCATCTCGCCGATGCCGCCGGCGACGGATGCGTTTTCGATGCTGACTACTGTCATCCCCGCCGATCTCTGCCGCGCCAGCAGATCCGAGTCGAACGGCTTTATGTGCCGCACAGGCACGACTTCCGCCCCGCCGACGAGCGCGGCGACCTCCTGCGCCTTGGCAAGCCAGTCACATGTCGTCCAGATGGCGATACGGGTGGAACGGGGGGACCGGGGAACGGGGAACGGGGAACGGGGAGCGGGGGTCTTCCCTCTCGGATACCTTATTGCCACGGGGCCGCCGCGATTTAGGGATTCGGCCAGCATTCCCGCCAGATCGTCAGCGTCGCTCGGTTGCCATATCTCCATGTTCGGCAGACACCTAAGCATCGCGATGTCGTAGATCCCCTGGTGCGTCGCACCGTCCGCGCCAACTACGCCCGCCCTGTCTATGCAGAATACGACCGGCAGAGACGCAATGCACACGTCGTGCATGACCTGGTCAACGGCCCTCTGAAGGAACGTGGAGTACACCGCGACGAACGGCCTCATGCCGCCGGACGCCAGTCCCGCCGCGAACGAGACGAGATGCTCCTCGCGGATTCCGACATCAAAGAATCTTTCAGGGAAACGCCTTGCAAAGCCGGCAAGCCCCGTGCCGTCCTTCATGGCGGCGGTCAGCGCGACGACGCGGCCGTCGCGCTCCGCATGCGCAGAAAGAGCCTCGCCGAACGCCGCGCTCCACGTGCCGTCGCCCGACGGCGTGGCCGGCGCGGCGGAGTCGAATCCGCCGACGGCGTGCCAGGCCGCAGGATCGGCCTCGGCAGGGGCGAAGCCAAGTCCCTTCTTCGTCTTCGCGACAATGGCGACGCTCTCTGCCGCCGCCTTGGCCGCCGCGAAAGCAGCGGCAAGCGCAGACGCGTCGTTGCCGTCAACGTGCGTCACGGCGGCGAAGCCGCAGCGGACGAGCGCACCGTCCGCGACCAGCCCCGGCGGGGGCTCGTCTTCCGGCGAATTGTCGTTGACGACAAGAACGACCTTGTGCCTTGCCGCGACGCGGCTGTCGAGAGCCTCGAGCGCGACGCCGTTGGAAAGAGACGCGTCGCCGACTACGGCGACGACGTGCTCCGCGCCGCCCCTCGCGTCGCGTGCGGCGGCGTAGCCGAGCGCGTTGGAGAGCGCGACGCCGGCGTGTCCCGCGACCGCCGCGTCGCACGGCGACTCGGAAGGCGACGGAAAGCCGGACAGCCCGCCGAAACGACGGAGTGTCCCGATCTTGCCGGCGCGTCCCGTGAGCAGCTTCCAGGCGTACGCCTGGTGGCCGACGTCCCAGAAAATCCGGTCTCTCGCGGGATCGAACGTCTCTGCCAGCGCGACGGCGATCTCGACGGCGCCGAGCGACGACGCGAGATGCCCGCCGTTCTTCGCGACGGCTTCGACAAGCGCAGACCGGATTTCAGTGGGCGTCATGCAAACAGCTTCGCGAGCTTTTCGAGCTGCGCGATCTTGTCCTTGTTCTCTGCGAGCTTGCGGCGCGCCTCGGCGACGACGGCCTCGGGCGCGTGGGCGGTGAAGTTCTCGTTCGCGAGCTTCGCCTCCGCCGACTTGACGAACCCCGCGAGCTTGGCGAGCTCTGCGGCGATGCGCTTCGATTCGGCGGCTTTGTCAACAAGCCCTTCGAGCGACAGGTACACTGTGCCGAACTTCGTGATCTTCGACGGC